>Ga0209913_1001758_pt1 | contig 10873 bp, 10 predicted proteins | sample PersoiDNA2013203_FD_185805 | JGI IMG/M metagenome (GOLD analysis project Ga0209913, IMG submission 185805) | Permafrost soil microbial communities from the Arctic, to analyse light accelerated degradation of dissolved organic matter (DOM) -... | ecosystem: Environmental > Terrestrial > Soil >... | reverse complement strand
TTTCAGCTGCCGGGGTGGAATTGCACAGGGTGCCGTCAACCATTTCCTATACCGTTTCCAAGCTGGAGCAAGATCTCGGTGTGCAGGTATTTGAGCGGCAGGGGCCCAAGGTGCAGCTCACCCGTGCCGGTGCCGAGCTGCTCAAGGAGGGACGCTATTTGTTGAAGGCGGCCGAAGATCTGGAACATAGGGTGCGTCGGGTGGCTTCCGGCTGGGAAACCGAATTCACGGTCTGTCTCGATTCGCTGTATTCAGCCGGTTGGTTGGAATCCGATATCGTGGATTTCTATCAAGTGGCCGACAGGACGCGTCTGCGCATCACTCGCGAATCGCTGGCCGGTACCTGGGAAGCTTTGCTGGACCGACGTGTCGATTTGTTGATCGGCGCACCCGGTGAAGGTCCGGCCGGCGGTGGCTATGTGGCGGAGCAGATCGGTGCGGTGCGTTTCGTCTTTGTGGTAGCGCCCAGCCATCCTTTGGCGGCAGTGGAAAAGGTGTTGAGCAAGGCGGATTTGCATCCTTATCGCGCCATCAGCGTGTCCGATTCAGCCCGCCGGATGGCGCCGCGCACGGTCGGCTTGCTATTCGGCCAGGATACCTTGACGGTGCCGGACATGCGTAGCAAATATACCCTGCAACTGGCTGGCGTCGGTTTCGGCTTCTTGCCTGAACCTTGCGTACGGGGTGCGCTTGCCGCCGGTACCTTGGTAGTCAAGGAAGTGGAAGAGCCGCGCGCGGATGAAATTTTCTCGCTGGCCTGGCGCGTCGGCGAGGAAGGTGCAGCCTTGAAGTGGTGGCTCAATCGTATGCGCGACACCGATATCTTGCAGCGCCTGTTTGCCGAGATTGTCAGCAAGGGTTTGTAAGCAGGTGAATGTGAAAAAAGCGCGCGGGCTTTTGGCCGGCGCGCTTTTTTCGTATTGCGCTCGGATTAAGCAGCGACCAGTGTGGCGATGGTTTGGCGGGTTTGAGTCACGGCCTTTTCCACTGCCTCTGCACCCATGCCCAGACCTTCGCTGTGGATGAAGGTAATGTCGTTCATGCCGATGAAGCCGAGCACGGCACGCAGATAGGTTTCGTGAAAGTCCATCACCTTGGCCGGACCTTGGCTGTAGACGCCGCCGCGCGAGGTGAAAACGTAGACTTTCTTGCCTTCGATCAGGCCGACCGGACCAGTTTCGGTGTACTTGAAGGTAACGCCGGCACGCGCCACGTGATCAATCCAGGTTTTCAGCGTAGACGTGATCGAGAAGTTGTACATCGGTGCGCCGATGACGATGATGTCGGCGTCATTGACTTCGGCGATCAACTCTTCAGAAACCTTGACCAGCGCTTGTTGCTCGGCACTGCGTTGTTCTGCCGGCGTAAAGAAGGCACCCAGCATTTTTTCGTCAAGATGGGCAATCGGGTTGGCCGCGACATCGCGCTCGACCACGCTGCTGCCGGGTTGAGCGGCCTTGAGTTGAGCCAGAAATTCGCCGGTGAGCTGGCGTGAAATCGAACCGGTGCTGCGGGCGCTGCTATTGATGAAGAGAATCTTGCTCATGATGTGTTCCTTGACGATGAAGTGAGAGAGCTTGCCGCCCGCAGGCGGCAAGGTAGTGATTAATAGGGCAGATCAAACAGCAGAAATTCAGCTGCTTCGGCATTTTCCAGCGTGATCAGGCGCTCGCCGCTGATCTTGATCGCATCGCCGCCGGCCAGACGGGTGCCATTGACGGTGAGGTTGCCGCGAATCAGATGCACATAACCCAAACGGTTTTGCGCCAGGCTATGTTGCAGTTGCTCAGCGCCGTTCGCGATGGATGCATAAATTGCCGCATCCTGATGAATCAGTACCGAATTGTCGCGGCCATCTGAGGAAGCGATCAGACGCAACTGGCCTTGCTTTTGCTCGGGGCTAAAATGCTTCTCCTCGTAGCTGGGTGCAATGCCTTTGACGTTGGGCTGGATCCAGATCTGCAAAAAATGCACAGGCGCGCTTGGCGAATGGTTGAACTCGCTATGGCGTACGCCGGTGCCGGCGCTCATGCGCTGCACATCGCCGTAATGCAATACCGAGCCGGTGCCCATGCTGTCCTTGTGTTCCAGCGCACCCTCGAGGACATAGGAGATGATTTCCATGTCGCTGTGGCCGTGCGTGCCGAAGCCCATGGCTGGCGTGACGCGGTCTTCATTGATGACCTGCAGCGGACCGAAGCCGACATGATCCGGGTCGTAATAGTGACCAAATGAAAAGCTGTGGTGGGAATGCAGCCAACCATGGTCGGCGACACCGCGTTCGGTTCCCTTGCGAACTTGAAGCATAATTTTCTCCGTCGATTGGTGAACAGGAGCGGGGGCTTTCCCGCACCGGAAAGTCCCGGTTTGCCTGTGTCTTCAGTGAGGACAGACGGAGTATGCGTGGCGGCCAATGAAAAGAAAAACGGAAAGAATTGTGGGCTACTATCGAATAATTCGATGATTAATTTAAGTTGTTGATTTAATTGGTATATTTATTTTAATTTTAGGAATTTAAAGTACTTATTTGAGCTATTTAGATGAAGTATTCTTGATTGAATCGAAAATTGTGGAGGTGCTCTGCTTTATGTCAGGACGGTATGAATCGGCGTGCCGCCGCGCAGGGTTTTGGTGACGGGTGTCTTCTCGCAGATTTCCGCCAGTCGTTGTCGTTGTTCGGGGGTAAGCAGATTATCGAAGCGCACCGTGCGCTCGATATTTTCCAGGCCGCAGTCGTCGCGGGAAAAGCGCGCATCGACCTCGATGCGGCCCAATTGCCAGCCCTTGCGTTCGGCATACATACGTAGCGTCAGCGAAGTGCAGGCCGCCAGCGCCGCCAATAATAGTTCGTAGGGTGCCGGACCGCTGTCGCTGCCGCCGTTGTTGGCAGGCTCGTCGGCTTGCAGTTGGTGGGTGCGGGCACGGATGTGCTGGGCGTAGCCTTGGTCACTGTGCAGATGGACGGTTGCCATGATGATCTCCTCAAGAGGTGGGCTTGGTCTGGCGATTGTGACATAAGAGGCCGTTGCGCAATGGCTGTGCCAAAACAAGAAAGCCTGCACAGTGGCAGGCTTTCTTGTTCATGCAACAACTGAAATGCTTAAGCGAAATTGCTTGCCGCGAAGTCCCAGTTGACGATGCCCCAGAAGGCTTCAACATACTTGGCGCGGGCATTGCGGTAGTCGATGTAGTAGGCATGTTCCCACACGTCGATGGTCAACAAAGCCTTGTCAGCGGTGGTCAGCGGAGTGCCGGCGCCGGTGGTGTTGACGATGTCGAGCGAGCCGTCAGCCTTTTTGACCAGCCAGGTCCAGCCGGAACCGAAGTTGCCCAGGCCGAGCTTGGTGAATTCAGCCTTGAAGCTGTCGAACGAACCCCACTTGGCGTTGATGGCATCGGCCAGCGCACCGCTAGGAGCGCCTGCGCTCTTAGGTGTCAGGCTGTTCCAGTAGAAAGTGTGGTTCCAGATTTGCGCTGCGTTGTTGAACACGCCGCCGGAAGATTTCTTGATGATCTCTTCGAGCGACAGATTTTCGAATTCTGTGCCGGGGATCAGGTTGTTCAAATTGGTCACATAGGTCTGATGGTGCTTGCCATAGTGGAATTCGAGCGTTTCCTTGGAAATGGTTGGGGCCAGTGCATCCAGTTCGTAAGGCAGTGCCGGTAGGGTATGCGCCATGGTGAATCCTTTCGGGTGTGATGATCAGAACAGGGGGTTTTTTATTCTCAGACCGTGATTCTAAAGCGGATAGCGATTCTTTGCACTGTCTTGGACACGCCACCGGTCTTCATTCCAGCGTCGGCTGTACACCGGCAATGGCGACTTCGGCGCTGCCGGCGGCCAGGCGTAGGGTAATGTTGCTGCGCGGCTGCAATTGTGCAGGTGAGCGCAGCACTTCGCCTTTGGCATCGGTGACGATGGCATAGCCGCGTTCGAGTGTGCGTTGTGGGTTGAGCAGTTCCAGTTGCGCGGTTTGCGCGCTCAGCCATTGCTGGCGACGTTGGCTCTGCAAGGCAGCAGCACCGGCCTGGCGACGCATGTATGCGCTCAGTTGCAGGCGCATTGCGCCGGTATCGGGCAGACGGTTGTGCAGTCGGGTCTGCAAATGTTGCAACTGGTAGCGTGCTTTTGCCGCCGGCATGCGGGTGGCGTGTTCCAGGCGCGCCTGCAGTGCTTGCAGCTTGACCCGTTCATGGCTGATATAGGCGGCCGGGCTGATCAGGCGCCGTGACATCCAGTCAACTCCTTGGGCGCGTTCGGCCAGGTGGCGTTTAAGTGCTCTGGTGAGTGCTCCGGCATGGCTGTTCAGACTGGCTTGCCAATCGCTGCGGGCGCTGGCGCATAGCTCGGCAGCAGCAGTCGGGGTCGGGGCGCGTAGATCGGCGGCGAAGTCGGCGATGGTGAAGTCGGTTTCGTGGCCGATGCCGGCAATGACCGGCATGGCGCAGGTGGCAATGGCGCGAGCGACCGCTTCGTCATTGAAGGACCATAGGTCTTCCATGCTGCCGCCGCCGCGTCCGACCAGTAGCACATCGCATTCGGCACGTTGCGAGGCGGTATCGATGGCGCGGGCAATTTTGGCCGCAGCGCCTTCGCCTTGTACCGGCGTCGGATATAGGATCACGCGCACATGCGGTGCACGCCGCCGCAGTGCAGTCAACATGTCGTGCAGGGCGGCTGCTTGCGGGCTGGTGACGATACCGATACAGCGCGCAAAGCTTGGTATTGGCCGTTTGCGTGCAGGATCGAACAAGCCTTCCTGCTCCAGTTTCTGTTTCAGTCGTACAAAGGCTTCGTAGAGGTTGCCGACGCCGGCGCGGCGGATCGCTTCAACGTTGAGCTGATAATCGCCGCGCGGGGCGTACAGCGTCACCAGCGTGCGCACTTCGACCTTGTCGCCTTCACGCGGCGTAAAGCCTGCATGCTGGGCGCGGCCTTTGAACATCACCGCGCGCACCTGGGCGGCGTCGTCTTTGAGCGTGAAATACCAGTGACCGGAAGCAGCACGGGTAAAATTGGATATTTCACCGGCTACCCAGACCAGCGGGAAGGTGCGCTCGAGCATGCGCGCCACCGCCTGGTTCAGGGCGGAAACCGCAAGTACTGGTGGGCCTGCCGGGGCTGTTGTGGCGGGGCTGGCGAAATCGTCGATGCTCATGGGCGGCAAATCATTCTGAGGGAAGCGGTGCAAGCTTTGTGATCAATGCTTTAAAAGTCTTTTAAATCAACGATCTATCTGATTGAATGGTAGGTTGTTCACAAAGTTATACACAGAAAATGTGGGTAAAGTGCAGTGGATTTTAAATGGCTTTGGCGGCGCCGTCAGTTTCTGCCTTGCGGGGCGCGGCGCAACACGTTACATTCTGCACCGTCAAATTAATCAGCAACACCATCAAGGAGTGCTTCTTGTTCGCTATCATTCAAGCCGCAGGTTGGCCGATCTGGCCTTTGTTGATCGCTTCGATCATCGGCCTTGCGCTGATCATCGAAAGAATTGTGTATTTGCGGCGCGGGCGCGTCTTGCCTGAGGATTTGCTGCCGGAGGTGGTGCGGGTGTATCAGCATGGCAGGGTGACGGAGGACGTCATCGAGAAGCTGGAGCAGAATTCGCCGTTGGGCCAGGTGCTGGCGGCCGGTTTGCGCAATGTTGATGCGCCGCGTGAAGTCATGAAAGAGGCAATCGAAGAAGCCGGACAGGCGGCCGCGCACCGTCTTGATCGCTATCTGACCACGCTGGGCACAATTGCTTCGCTGGCGCCGCTGATGGGTTTGTTCGGCACCGTGATTGGCATGATCGAGATCTTTGCCTCGCAAAACGCGGCCGGAACCAATCCGGCGCAACTGGCGCATGGCATCTCAATTGCCCTGTATAACACTGGCTTCGGACTGGCCATTGCGATGCCGGCGCTGGTGTTTTATCGCCATTTCCGTGCCCTGGTGGACGGTTTTGTGGTGGATATGGAGCAGCAGGCGGTCAAGTTTGTCGATGTCGTGCATGGCACGCGTTACTGATTTCGGCCAGGAGCAGCCATGAATTTTCGCAAAGGGCGCGCGCGCGAAGCGCTGGAAATCAATCTGATTCCCTTCATCGATGTGTTGCTGGTGATCGTGATCTTTCTAATGGTCACGACCACTTACAGCAAATTTACTGCCTTGCAGATCACCTTGCCCACGGCCGATGCCGAGAAGGCACTGGAGCAACCGTTCGAGATCAATATCGGTATCGACGCTCAGGGGCGTTATGCCATCAATAACCAACAGCTGGCCGTGCGCGATGCCGCCGGTCTGGCGCGTGAGATGCAGGCGGTGGTGCAGGCCGCAGTCGGGCAAGGGAGTGCGAAATCAGACCCGGTGGTGATCATCAATGCGGATGCGCTGGCGGCGCATCAGACGGTCATGAACGCACTGGAAGCGGCGCGTGCGGCAGGATTTGCCAAGGTGACCTTTGCCGCCCAGAGCAGCAGCACGAAATAAATCAGCTGCCATCAGTTGCCATCACCTGACATGGTGGCGGCAGCCTAACCCTTTACCTGGCATGAAGGCTTCCTTTTGTCCGACCGAACTGCTTCTCTTGAATCTGTCCTGCTGCGCGCCTGGACGCGCCGCGGCTGGCTGGCCTGCCTGTTGTGGCCGCTATCGCTACTGTTTGGCGCGCTCGTGTTATGGCGTCGTGCCGCCTATCGTTGCGGCTGGAAAAAAGCTGAGCGGCTGCCGGTGCCAGTCGTGGTGGCTGGCAATATTTTCGTTGGCGGCACCGGCAAGACGCCGTTGACCATCTGGCTGGTGGAAACTTTGCGCCGCGCCGGTTACTGCCCGGGAGTGATTTCGCGCGGCTATGGTGCGGCGGCGCAAGGCACGCTGGTGGTCACCGCGGCGTCAACGGCGCAGCAAGTCGGTGACGAACCCTTGCTCATTGCCGAACGGGCCGCTTGCCCAGTGGCGGTGGGGCGTAGTCGAGTGGCGGCTGGGCGGGCTTTGCTGGCGCAATATCCGGAAGTCAACGTGATCATTTCGGATGATGGCTTGCAACACTACGCGCTGGCGCGTGACGTGGAAATCGTGCTCTCTGATCAACGTGGCGTGGGCAATGGCTGGTTATTGCCGGCCGGGCCGTTGCGTGAACCGGCCTGGCGTCGTGGTGACTTTGCCGTGTGCAATCTGGGTAGCCGCGATCCGCACATCAATGCCGACTTGCCAGCGTCCACCACAGCCATGTGGCTGGAAGCCGGCTATGCCGAACAATTGCAGGATCGCCGCCGCCGAGAGCCCCTGGCGGCCCTGGCGGGCTCTGCTCAAACGCTGGTGGCGGCGGCGGGAATCGGCAATCCGGGGCGATTTTTTGCCACCTTGCAAAGCGCTGGGCTGCACTTTGAAACCCTGGCTTTGCCGGATCATTATGATTTTGCGGACAACCCCTTTGCGGACCTGCAGGCGGCGATGATCCTGATTACCGAAAAGGATGCAGTAAAATGCAGGGCAATAGAGGCTATCAAAAACGATCCCCGTATCTGGGTCGTGCCTGTGACGGCGCGCATCGATGGTGCGCTGGCTGAACAAATAGTGGAGAAACTGCATGAACGCCCGACTGCTTGATATCCTCGTCTGCCCGATTTGCAAAGGGCCGCTCGAGTACGACAAAAAAGCCTTGGAACTGATCTGTAACGGCGACAAACTGGCCTATCCGATCCGCGATGGCATCCCCATCATGTGGGCCGATGAGGCGCGTGAGCTCGGCGCTGCGCCGGCGTTGTCCGGGCCCGTCGCTTGATGCGTCTATTTGCCGATTACTGATTCCGATTGTTGATTGCTGCCCGTTATGTCATTTACCGTCATCATTCCCGCCCGTCTCGCTTCCACCCGCCTGCCCAACAAGCCGCTGGCCGACCTCGGCGGTAAGCCGATGATCGTACGGGTGGCTGAACGCGCGGCGTTATCGGGAGCGCGCCGCATTGTGGTGGCGACCGACCATCGCGACATTTACGCAGCCTGTGAACAACATGGCATCGAAGTGGCCATGACGCGCGCTGACCATCCCTCGGGCACGGATCGCATTGCCGAGGTGGCGGCGGCGATGGATTTGCCCGAAGACGCCGTGGTGGTCAATGTGCAGGGTGACGAGCCGTTGATCGACCCCGGTCTGATCGCTGCCACGGCCGGGCATGTCAAGGCCGAGGTGCCAATGGCCACGGCCGCACATGCCATTACGTTGTTGCCGGAGATGTTCAATCCCAATGTAGTGAAGGTGGTTTTGAACAAGGATGGCCGTGCCATGTATTTTTCGCGCGCGGCGATTCCCTGGCATCGTGACGGCTTTGCCCAGTCCCAAGAGCATCTGTCGGAGCTGCATCAACATGAATTTGCGCCGCTACGCCATATCGGCCTGTATGCCTACACCAACAAATTCCTGCAAATCTACCCGACGCTGACGGCCTCGCCGCTGGAACGTATCGAGGCGCTAGAGCAATTGCGCGTGTTGTGGCATGGTTATTCGATTGCTGTGCACGTTACTTCACTGTTGCCTGAGGCTGGCGTCGATACCATCGAAGATCTGGAACGCGTGCGCAAGCATTTCCAGGCACCGCCCGACAGTGCGCTGATGGCGGCTATTTCTGCCTTGTAGCGCAGTGCTTTGTAAGTTTCAGGTCATTCTCACGCGCGATAATTGGGCTGGTTGATTGGGCTGATCGATGCTGCCTAAAAAATGGGCGTTTGTCATGATTCGGTAAGATTTTGTGGTAAGTTTCGTTCAGAGCAATGATATATAAGCGGCGTCAACCGAGACAAGCGCCTTTGATGGCTGCAGTTTGAGCTGGTCGCCATCGCAACAGAATTCAAAACTTCATTTAGGAAACGATATGCGCCTCATCCTTCTAGGAGCGCCTGGTGCCGGTAAAGGTACGCAAGCCACTTTTATCAAGGAAAAGTACAACATTCCGCAGATTTCGACTGGCGACATGTTGCGCGCCGCCGTCGCTGCCGGCACTGAATTAGGCATTGCTGCCAAAAAAGTCATGGATGCAGGCGGTCTGGTTTCCGACGACATCATTATTGGCCTGGTCAAGGACCGGCTCAAGCAGGCTGATTGTGCCAACGGTTACCTGTTCGATGGTTTTCCGCGCACCACACCGCAAGCTGATGCGATGAAGGACGCTGGCGTACAGATCGACTACGTGCTGGAAATCGACGTGCCCGACAGCGCCATCATCGAGCGCATGAGCGGACGCCGCGTACATCAGCCGTCGGGTCGTACTTACCATGTCAAGTTCAATCCGCCCAAGGTCGAGGGTAAGGACGATGTCACTGGCGAAGCCTTGATTCAGCGCGATGATGACAAGGAAGAAACGGTCAAGAAGCGTTTGTCGGTGTATCACGAACAGACTGAAGTGCTGGTCGGTTACTACGGGAAATGGGCGGAGGCTGGACAAGTGGGTGCGCCCAAGTATCGCAAGATTGCCGGCGTCGGACCGGTCGAGCAAATCAGAGAGAGTGCATTTAACGCACTGTCGTCATAAAATGAAGCGGACCATGTGTCCGCTTTTTTTATGCCGCTCGGTAGGTGCGAAAAAGAATAGGCAGCAGAGATAGCCCGCAAAATAAAAAATGGGCGACGTCAAGTTTGGCAGTGCGCAGTGTCCGTCCGCTATCCGAAGTGTCTGGGTGGGTGAGGGAAGGTCGTAATTGTTTGCTTTGTCGTGATAACAAGGAGGAGACATGATGGCAGCAGCCTTATGGTTTGCCGTAGCCTGCGGTATCGTTGCAGTGATCTACGGCCTCATTTCCCGCAGTTGGATTCTCAAGCAAGACCCCGGCAATGAGCGTATGCAAGAAATTGCCAGTGCCATTGAGCAAGGGGCGGCCGCCTATCTGGCGCGCCAGTACCGCACCATTGCCATGGTCGGTGTAATTTTATTCATCCTCATCGCCCTTATCCCCGGTCTGGGATGGATCACCGCCGTCGGTTTTCTGATCGGTGCGGTGTTATCGGGTTCCTGTGGCTTCATCGGCATGAATGTCTCGGTGCGTGCCAACGTGCGTACCGCCCAGGCTGCCAGCCACGGCATGAATGAGGCGCTCAATGTGGCCTTTCGTGGCGGCGCCATCACCGGCATGCTGGTGGTTGGCCTGGGGCTGCTGGGCGTATCACTGTTTTTTTGGTGGTTGTTCTTGCATGGTCAGGGAAGCGCCGTGTCATTGCATGATGCGCTGCGCCCGTTGATCGGACTGGCTTTTGGTGCTTCGCTGATCTCGATCTTTGCGCGCCTGGGTGGCGGTATTTTCACCAAAGGTGCTGACGTCGGCGCCGATCTGGTGGGCAAGGTGGAGGCCGGCATTCCCGAAGACGACCCTCGTAATCCGGCGGTGATCGCCGATAACGTTGGCGACAACGTCGGTGATTGCGCAGGCATGGCGGCCGATCTGTTTGAGACCTATGTGGTGACCTTGGTGGCGACCATGCTGCTGGGCTCCTTGCTGCTCGAGCATGCGCAGGTGCTGGCAGTGCTGTATCCACTGGCTCTGGGCGGCGTCTCCATCCTGGCCTCGATCGTCGGTTGCAGCATGGTCAAGGTAGCGCCGGGCAAGAAGATCATGTCGGCACTATATACCGGCTTATGGTGGGCGGCAGGGCTCAGTCTGATCGGCTTTGCTGTGGTCACCTGGATCATGCTGCCGCAGGAGCTACGGCTGCCCTTAATGGGAGCTGCGGTGATCGGTATCGTGCTGACTGGCTTGATGGTAGTGATCACGGAATACTATACCGGCACTGATTTTTCCCCCGTCAAGCATATCGCGGAGGCCTCGACTACCGGTCACGGGACCAATATCATTGCCGGTCTGGGTGTTTCGATGAAGTCAACTGCTTACCCGGTGCTG
>Ga0209913_1001752_pt1 | contig 10897 bp, 10 predicted proteins | sample PersoiDNA2013203_FD_185805 | JGI IMG/M metagenome (GOLD analysis project Ga0209913, IMG submission 185805) | Permafrost soil microbial communities from the Arctic, to analyse light accelerated degradation of dissolved organic matter (DOM) -... | ecosystem: Environmental > Terrestrial > Soil >... | reverse complement strand
GTTGAGACCAGTGACGTTGCGCGAGTTTCAACCGATTTGCAGTGTGTTGCCCAAGCGCGTGATTTTGCGCGAGATGCCGACGTCGATGGCGCGCTTGGATTTTGTGCGGCGGTTGGAGCAGGAGCCGCGCGAATCCCGGTTGGTTGTAGAGGCGATTAACGCGTCCTTATCGTGCGGGGCGGCCGTAGTGGGCTGGATTGTGGTTCTGAGTGGCTCTGTGGCGTTGCCCTTCACCGCAGGAGTTAGCAGTGTTGTCGTAGTGGCGGGCGTCTCTGCGGCACTCGCCAGCTCTGCGCAATGCTTGATCGGGGCGGTTCGGACCTACAACGAAAAATTCAGTCCGGCCGACAACGATCACATGGACGATTCTGATTGGTACAACGCGGTTTCGCCTGTGCTCGATGGTGTTTCTTTAATAGGGATTGGAAGCGGTGCTCTGACAACTGTGCGATTGTTAAAAGCCAATAAGAAGACACTGGGTAAAAGTTGGTATGAGATTTTGCGAGGGCTGTCCCGTCAGGAACGTAAAAAGTTGACTAACGAGTTGTTGACCCTGAAAGATCCAAGCCTAACTGCAAAATTACTCAAATTGCGGCAGCGAGCAGGGGCATTGCCTAAAAGCTATAGTGCCCACCAACTCCGTCATGCCACCTTGACTCAGTTAAAGGATGTCTTGGGCGGTGTCTTGGGGCTGACGGGTAGTTATCAAAATGGCCATATTGGCAACGCAGCAACCATTGCTGTTGGCTTGTACGAGGAGATTGTGGAATGACTGACTCAGTGGCCCGCTTTCTCACTCGCTACTTTCCAGTGTTCATGGGCACGATATTCATGGCCATCTTTTCAGGGGCTATGGTGACCGTACTGATTAACGCGACCTATTTGCGAAGGCTTGAACCCTCGCTGCAAACCGAAGTGTCTGGTTGGGCCCTGCTTTCGCTGACAGCTTTTCTAGTGTTTGGAAACTTCATGATTGCGCGTGGCCGTCGATGGGCAGCCGGATTTATGGTGGGCTATTTCGCTTTTTGCCTGATGCTGGTGATCCCGACGATTCAATTCAGTCCCCATACGTTGGCTTATGCGCTCGGTATCGCGTTTCCGCTCCTGGGGTTGCTTCTGCTCAATACTCCCCGCCATCGAGAGATGCGGCAGAAGCTTAGCGAGATTCGAGCCCAGAGGGCGGTCGTGGTCGCGCTCTACGAAAAACACTCAAAGTAACGCAAGCTCAATGCGCGCAGGGCAAGGTAGTAATCGCACCCACGCAAACGCGTGGGCGCGAGCCGTTATCGCTGCCTACCGCTCAATCGACCGACTCCACCGCGCATTCCACTCTGGCCGCGCCTGGTTCACCTGGTCCCAATCAATCGAAATCGCCGTCTGCAAATAACCCTGCATCGCCTCCACCCGGGCGCGGGTCTTGTCGCTGGTGGGCGTGGTCGGGTTCGACGGGATCTGGTCACCTTCCTCCAGCGCCGGCGCCTGGGCTTCGGCGGTCAGCAGGAAGGCCGCGAGTTTCTGCGCCAGTTCCGGTTGGTCGTTACGCGCGATCACGCATTCGGCGACGTTCAACACCACGGCGCCTTCCTTGGGTTGCGCGTATTCCATCGGCACGCCGAGCAGTTTCTGGGTGGCGACCTGGGTTGGGGTGAGGGGGAAGATCGCGGCTTCGTCGGTTTGCACCATCTCGGAGATTTTCGCCGAGCTGGCGATGTATTCCAGTACGTTGGGGCCGACGGTTTTTGGCCAGGCCTTGAAGCCTGGGTCTACGTTGGTCTCAGAGCCGCCCTGGATACGGTTGAACATCAGGAAACCGTGCAGGCCGAAGGTGGAGGAGGCCAGGGACTGGAACACCACTTTGTCCTTGAAGCGCGGGTCGGCCAGGTCCATCCACGAGGTCGGTGCGGCCCAGCCTTTCTCTTTGAACATCCTGGCGTTGTAGCCCAGGCCGGTGACGCCGAGGGTCACGGCCACGGCTTCGTCCTTGATTTTCGCCTTGGCTGGGATCTGCTCCAGGGGCGGGCTGGGCGCCAGTTTGTCGCACAGGCCCATGGAGATGGCGCGGTACATGATGCCGTCGTCGAGGAACATCACGTGCATCTGCGGGTTGTCTTTGTTGGCCTGGACCTTGGCGAGGATGTCCGACGAAGTGCCGGGCACGATCACCACCTTGACGTTATTGGCCTTCTCGAACGCGGGCAGCACCTTGTCGGCGTAGACCCGTTCCATGGTGCCGCCGTTCATGCCCAGGTACAGCGTCGGCGCCGCCTGGGCGGTGGAGGCGAGCAGAGCGAGGGACAAGCAGGACAGCGCAATACGAGTATTCATGGATGTTTTTCCTCTCAGGCTTGGAAACGACGGATGGAAAACGCTTCGATGGGTTGCCGGCTGGCCCCTGTGCAAACGATCTCTGCCAGGGCTTCGCCGACCGCGGGACCGAGCTGGAACCCGGCGCCGGCAAAGCCGAAACCGTGGAGCAGGCCACGTTGGGTGCTGCTGGGGCCGATCACCGGTTCATGATCGGGTAGGTAACCTTCGGTGCCGCTCCAGGTGCGAATCGCCTGGGCCCCCTTGAGAAACGGGTACAGCTCGCCGGTATTGCGCAGGATCTCCAGCACCGCCGCTTGCCCGGGCCGCGCCTGCCGGGGGCCAAGGGCAAAGCCGCGACCGCCGCCGAGGATGCAATTGCCCCGGGCCACCTGGCGCGCATAAATTCCGCCGCCTTCGACGCCGGTGCTGACGTTCATCACCATGGGCAGCGGCTCGGTGACCAGCATTGCCGGGTGCGCAGACGTCATGGGGACCGGCTCGCCGAATTGCGCAGCGACTGTCCCTGCCCAGGCGCCGGCGCAGTTCAACAGCCATGGCGCCTGCAGGTGCAGGCCGTTGGCGCAGTCCACCTGGAACCGCTGGCTGTCATGTTCGATGCGGATCACGTCGGCCTGCTCGTAGACACACGCGCCAAGGCGTTGCGCGGCACGGGCGAAGGCGGGGGATACCAGGCGCGGGTTGGCATGGCCATCTTCGGGGCATAACGAAGCACCCACTGCGATATCCCCGACCCACGGAAAACGTGCGCGCAGTTCGGCGTGATCGAGCAACTGCAAGCCCAGGCCAAAGCCCCGCGTGTGTTCGGCATACGCCTGCAACGCGGCAAAATCCGCATGACTGCGCGCCAGTTTCAAATGCCCGGAGCGCACGTATTCGCCGTCGATACCGATCAAGCCGGGCAGGTCGGCCCACAACTGATGGGCGCGCTGCGACAACGGCAACTGATGCAACGGGCGTCCCTGGCGCCGCACGCCGCCATAGTTCACGCCACTGGAGTGCGAACCGCAGAAGTCCCGTTCCACCAAGGCCACACGCTGACCTTTGTGCGCCAGCATCAAGGCCGCCGACGCACCGACAATCCCGCCGCCCAGGACGATGACGTCGATCATGGCTGCACCTCCACGCCAAACGGCAGCGGCTTGATCGGGGCCTGGCCGCGCAAACGCCCGACGTTTTCAATCGCGCGACCACTGCGCTCGGCGACGATTTCTGCCGCCGCCAGCCCGCACATGCGGCCCTGGCAGCGGCCCATGCCCACCCGGCAATGGGCCTTGACCCGATTGATTTCCCAATGTCCTTCATCCACTACGGTGCGTATATCGCCAACCCTGACTTCTTCACAGCGACACAGCATTAAGTCGTCCGGCGCCTGCGCGGCCCAGTCTGCCGGGAAGGGGAACGCAGTCTCCAGGCCCTGGCGAAAGCGCTGGATACGCGCCAATTGCCGCTCCAGCATGACGGGGCGACGATGATCGATCGCGACCCCCGCATCCTCCAGCACCGCCAACGCCGCCCGTTCACCGGCCATCTGCGCGGCGTCGGCACCCATGATCCCTGCACCGTCGCCCGCCAGGTACACACCGTCGACACTGCTGCGCCCGGCGCGGTCCCGTTGCGGCAGCCACGCACGGTTCAAGGGATTCCAGGCAAATTCACAACCGAGCAGGTCCGCCAACTGCGTCTCGCTGCGCAGCGCATGGGCGAAGGCCACGGCGTCGCAGGCCAGGGTGTGCTTGCGCCAACGTATGCCGCTGACCCGTTGTTCACCGTCGATCTGCTGCAGCGTCACACCCTGATGCACGGGAACGCCATGGGCCGTGAGCCAGGCGCGGTAATACAAGCCCTTGGCCAAGGTCGCCGGTTGTCCGAGCAGCGCCGGCAAGGCGCGGCATTGGGCGCTTAACGGCGCGCTGTCGAGCACGGCGACCACCTTGGCGCCGGCCTTGGCGTATTGATACGCCACCAGGTACAGCAACGGCCCGCTGCCACAAAACGCCACGCGTTCGCCGATGGCGCAACCTTGGTACTTCAAGGCGATTTGCGCCGCGCCCAGGCTGTAGACGCCGGGCAAGGTCCAGCCCGGCACCGGCAGGATACGGTCGGTGGCGCCCGTGGCGACGATGATCCGCGAATACTCGACGCTTGCTGCGTGACCGTTGTTCAACAGGTCCAGGCGCCCGTCCTCGGCATTCCACACCAGGGTTTCGGGCCGGTAGTCGATCAGGGGCGCCAGTTCATCCAGAGTGCGATGCACGGCCTCGGCCTTACTCGCCTCAAATCCGTATATCTGCTTGGCGGTACGTTGGAAGCCCAGGGGTTGGCGGCGATAGATCTGCCCGCCGCCGCGCAGGCTTTCGTCCACCAGGCAAGGCGTTACGCCGTGGTCGAGCAGGGTGCGCGCAGCACTGATCCCCGCCGGGCCTGCGCCCACAATCACCACCGGCTTCATAGTTGGCGCCCCGGGTCGCGGCTGATCGCCTGGCCTGCTTCCAGCAGGGTCGAACAGGCGCGCACGCGTTGTCCGTCCGCCAGGCGCACCCAGCAGTCCTGGCAGGCGCCCATCAAGCAAAACCCGGCGCGGCGTTCAGCACTGAAATCGCTGCCGCGCAGGTGCTCGGCGCACGTCAGTACCGCGGTCAGCAGCGTGTCGCCGAGCAAGCCTGTGGCTGGTTGCCCGTCGAGGGTAAACGCCAGGACCGGGCGTGCGGTTTCGGTCAATCGTTTGAACAGGGCCATCAATGTTTTCCCACCAGTACGCGATCCAGGCCGTAGACCCGGTCGAGCACAATCATGGTCGCCGCCGTGAGGGCAATCACCAGCGCCGACACTGCCGCCATCATCGGGTCGATGGATTCGGTGGCGTACACGTACATGCGCACCGGCAAGGTTTGCGTGGCCGGCGAGCTGACGAAGATCGACAAGGTCACTTCGTCGAAACTGTTGATGAAGGCCAGCAACCAGCCGCCGGCCACGCCGGGCAGGATCATCGGCAACGTCACCAGGCGAAACAGCGTGAAGCGTCCGGCGCCGAGGGATTCGGCCGCCTGCTCGGCACTGCGATCGATCCCGATCGCTGCCGCCAATACCAGGCGCAGCACATAGGGCGTGATGATCACCACGTGCGCCAGCATCAGCCAGGTGAAGCTGCCGTTGACGCCCATCAAGGCGAACAACCGCAGCATCGCCACCCCCAACACCAGGTGCGGGATGATGATCGGCGACAGGAACAACGCACTGAAGAAGTTACGCCCCGGGAACGCATAACGGCTGATCGCCAGCGCCGCCGGCACTGCAATCAGCGTCGCCAGGGTCGCGGCGGTAAATGCCAGGATCAGGCTGTTATAGAACGCCTGGATAAAATCGGCACGCTCGAACACCGCGCGAAACCAGCGCAGGGAGAAGCCCTGCGTGGGCAGGCTCAAGGTATTTTCCGGGGTGAAGGCCACCAGGCACACCACCACCAGCGGCGCCATCATGAACACCACCACCAGGCCGTGGAAGCCAAGGGCCAAAGGACCGTTTCTGGACATGCGCTTAAACCCCCAGGGACTTTTTGTAGCGGCCTTCGACCATGCGGTTCCAGCTCAACATGATCAGCAGATTGACCAACAGCAGCACCACCGCGATGGTCGCGCCCATGGGCCAGTTGAGTTCCGAGAGGTACTGGTCGTACACCACGGTGGCGACCATTTTCAGGCGCCGCCCGCCGAGCAGGCCGGGGATCGCAAAGGAGCTGGCGGCCAGGCCGAACACGATCAGGGTGCCGGACAGCACGCCCGGCATCACCTGGGGCAACACGATCTTGCGCATCACCGTGGCCTGGCTCGCGCCCAGTGACAAAGCCGCCTGTTCGGCCGACGGGTCGAGCTTTTGCAGGGAGGTCCACACCGGAATGATCATGAACGGTAGCATCACGTGTACCAGCGCAATGATCACCGCGAACGGCGTGTACAACAGCTTCACCGGGCGCCCGCCCAGTGCCTGGATCACCTGGTTGACCAGCCCGTCGGCGCCGAGCAACAGGCTCCAGCCGAACGCTCGCACCACCACCGAAATCAACAGCGGCGTGAGGATCAGGATCAGGAAAATCGAGCGCCACGGCGTGCCCATGCGGCTGAGGATGTAGGCCTCGGGCACGCCGATCGCTACGCAGAGCAGCGTCACCAACGCGCTGATCCAGAAGGTGCGCCAGAAGATTTCGTAGAAGTACGCATCGCTGAGCAACGACAGGTAATGGGCGAAGGTCCACTCATCGGCCTTAACCCCCACTTGGTAATCGAACACGTTGAACGACAGCACCAGGGTCAGGCTCAGCGGCAGAATCAGCAGCCCGGCGAACAGCAGCAACGCCGGCAGCGAGAGTAAATAGCCGCGATTCATGGGTGCACCTCATCCGCCGTCAGCACCCGCAGCAAGTCGGCTTGCCAGTCCAGGCCCACTGCCGCGCCGCGACCCAGCGGCGCGCTGCCGTCGTTGCTGCGCACCACGGTGATTTCGCCCAACGCGGTATGGACCCGGTACAGCCACTGGCTGCCGAAGAAATAGCGGTCGAGCACCTGGCCCGGCAGGCGACCTTCGCTGGCGTCCACCAGCTGGATTTTTTCCGGGCGCAGGCTCAAGACCAGCTCGCCGTCGCCCCCGGCGTGGCGCACTTGCGGGATACCGAGTGCGTCATAGTCGCCGGCCAGTTGGTTAGCCTTGCCGACGAAGTCCGAGATAAAGCGCGTCCGCGGGTGTTCATACAGCGTGTACGGCACGTCGATCTGGGTCACGCGCCCGGCCTGCATCACCACCACACGGTCGCTGATGGACAGCGCCTCGGCCTGGTCGTGAGTGACCATCAGGGTGGTGATGCCCACCGCGCACTGGATGCGACGGATTTCAAACTGCATCTCTTCGCGCAGGTTGGCGTCGAGGTTGGACAGCGGTTCATCCAGCAGCAACACCGGCGGCTCGATCACCAGCGCGCGCGCCAGGGCCACGCGTTGGCGCTGGCCACCGGACAATTCACGGGGGTAACGGTCGGCGTGGGGAGCCAGGCGCACTAGCTCCAGCACAGTCTTGACCTTGGCGGCGATCTCGGCGGTCGGCACTTTGCGCATCTTCAGGCCGAAGGCGACGTTGTCGCGCACGCTCATGTGCGGGAACAGCGCATAGCTCTGGAACACCACGCCCAGGCCACGGCTGGCGGGCTTGGCGTGGGTGATGTCGCGACCGTCGAGCAGGATTTGCCCAGCGCTCACGTCGACGAAGCCGGCGATCATTTGCAGGGTGGTGGTCTTGCCGCAGCCCGAGGGGCCGAGCAGGGAAACGAACTCGCCTTTTTCCACCGCAAGGTCAGTGGCGACCACCGCGTCGACGGCGCCGTAGCGTTTGCTCAAGGCGTTGAGTTGGAGAAATGCCATGTCTGCGTTCCACCTTTTTTGAGTCGCGTCGAAACGCGCTTTTTTGTTTTGGGCAGATGCGAAAAGGGTGTTGCGGGTGCGTTGGCGCTCGATCTTGAGTCGGCTGCCGGTTGTTGTTCATTTCGCCCCTGTGGACGCAGATTAGGACGAAGACTAGGATGGGCGGAAGACAGAATTTCACTGAATGGAGTAGTTTTTTCAGTTTTATTCACTGACAAGAATTATTGATGAGATTGTGCGTTATGAATTCCACTGAGCGGAATGAAAATACCAAGGAGGTCGGCGCGGGCGGCGTGTCTCGCCTGTTCGCATTGCTGCGTACCTTGGGTGGCGTGCCCGACGGTGGCGAACGCGTGACCCAGCTCGCACAACAGGTCGGCCTGTCCCAACCCACCACCCACCGCCTGCTGCGCAGCTTGATCGACGAAGGCATGGTCGAGCAGGACGCGCGCAGCAAACGCTATCGCCTGAGCCTGGAGTTCTTCGCCCTGGCGGCGAACGCGGGCAAGACCGGCAACCTGCGCGACCTGGTAAGGCCGAGCATGCTGCGCCTCAGTGCGTCCCTGGGCGATTCATTGTTTTTGCTGGCGCGCAGCGGCTTTGACGCGATCTGCCTGGACCGCAGCGAAGGCCCGTACCCGATTCGTACGTTCACCGGTGATATCGGCGGGCGCGTGGCATTGGGCGTGGGGCAGGGCAGCCTGGCGATCCTGGCCTTTTTACCGGAGGAAGAGCGCGAGACGGTGATCCGCTACAACTTGCCAAGGCTCAAGGATTTTCACCTGTATGACGAGGTGCTGTTGCGTTCGGAAGTGCAGAACGTGCGCAATCTGGGCTACGCGGCGCGTAATACCGGCGTGCTGGAAGGCATGGCGGGATTGGCGGTGCCGATCCTGAACCGCGACGGCCATGCGGTGGCAGCATTGAGCGTGGCGACCATCAGTGACCGGTTGGGACCGAGTCGCTTGCCGATGGTGGTGGAGTTGCTCAAGCGCGAAGCGGCGGCGATCGGGCCGCGGATCAATCCGTTTGATCCGACGCTGCGCCGGCCCTCACAGACCTTTGGTGGGTAGGTCGTGGGTGGTTGCGAAGTTGTACAGTTGTCGTCACGGCAGCGACGGCTGCCATCAGGATGGGGCAGCCATGCCAGATATGGGCGCCAGCGGCAAAAAAGCCGATAGCCAATGTTCAGTGGCGGCCTGGTTAACCGCCAGGATAGCGGTGCGGCCCAGATACCAAGACCCGCTGCGCGCCAGCTCCAGAGCGTAGCGTCCAGCCCCCTTACCCATGTTCCATCGTCGAACCTGGCGTGGAGTGATGACGCCATATGCTCAAGCGTGAATCCCAGCGATTCTGCGTCGAACGCATCAGCGCCGATGTCGAAAAATAGAAGGCGAACCGGTGTGGATCGCGCACGTAGGACCTTGATTTCTCGAGCGCAGAGTGGGCACTTGCCGTCAAAATAGAGTGTGAGTGGCTACTGCGTTTTCTTGTGCATGACAAATCGCCTTGTATAATTTTTCACAAGGTATTCTCAAGTATGCGGTCTGACAACGGGCGCTGACCGTCGCTATGAAATGAGTGTTTTGGCGCTCCTTGGCGACGTTAGCGAAAACGCGGCAAAGGTGCGGCGCTATGCGATACCAAAATCAAGAGCTTTGCGGTGGTGGCTGATGATGGCTTAGGGTTCTTTATTGTCTAAAGAACGCCGCTTTTTCATCCGGTACATTTCATCATCCGAGTAGGTGAGTAGTGTGTCGGCATCCTTTCCGTCCTCGGGATAATAGGCCGCGCCGATACTGCACGACGGCATCTTGAGTGTGCCGAATTCAGGCGGTAGTGGCGCGGCCATGACTGCGTGAATCTGTTCTAACTTCTTGGTAATGGCGTCTCTCGACTGGATATCTGTCAACAGCACCGTAAATTCATCGCCGCCCATTCGGGCCACGGTGTCCGTCTCACGCGTGCAGCTTTCTAAACGTCGGGCAATCATGCAGAGAATACGATCCCCCACTGCGTGGCCATGAACATCATTGATACTCTTGAAGTCATTGATATCCAGAAATAGCAAAGCCAACTGACTATTTTGACGGTGCGCCACGTGCAGGGCAGATTTCAGTCGGTCACTGAAAATCGACCGGTTGGTTAATTTTGTCAGCGGATCATGATGGGCGAGGAAACGTAATTCCTCCTCGGCTAGAGCTAAAGCCGTCACGTTGCGCGCGACTCCAATCCTTGCACCCACCTCTTCCGACCAGAATGCAGCCCACAGGATGTACACGACTCCTCCATCCTTACGGATGTACCGGTTGCGGAAGTCGAAGTGAGATTGACCATTCATCACGCGGTTAATCGAGGCCCGTGTCGCAGTCAGGTCTTCAGGATGCATATAGTTACTGATAGGGGTGCCGTTCAGCTCGTCAGGACGGTAACCCAGCAGTGCCTCACAGGCATCGCTCACAAAAACAATCTGATCGTTTCTATCCACCACAAATACCGTATCCAGCATCAGATGGATAAGTTTGGGGTAGAGCGCTTGTAGATCAACGGCCATAAGTCGTGGGGATCTGATTCATTGAGCTCGATCATATCTCGATCGAGAGGGCGGGCGGCGAGTAATCTTGCAGGCATTCGGTAGGCATGGGAAAGCGTATGCCAGGCGATGACGACCTCCAGGCCAACCTGCTGGAGTATCGCCGTCAGCGTCGATGGGTTTCTTGACCAAATTTGGCAAGGGCGCCTGTGGCCCGGCACCGCTCCCAGGCCTGACCAACACCCAGGTGTGCTTGCCCGCCACGGCCCGTTGCTCCCAGGTGAACCTGCCGGCTGCCATATTTTCGCAAGTTATTTTTCACAAACTTTAGTCGGGTATGCCCGTCGGGCAGTCTTTCAGCGCTCTATAACAAGGGTTTGCGCTGCGGCAAGCGTCATCTTAAAAGTTGCCCGCATAAAATGCTTGGAAAGGTTTCACCAGATCAGCTATCGTTTTTTTGACATCGAATCGCCACTACTAAAAATAATCCGCTGATGCCATTTATAGGAGTGCTCGTAGTGAATGAAAGCGCTTCTCAAATAGGCTTGCGTCATTGGATTTGGCGGGCATTTATGCACAGTGCATTAATCCCGTTGGTCTTGGTGGAGACGATTCTGATTACTTGTTACTT
>Ga0209913_1001751_pt1 | contig 10917 bp, 11 predicted proteins | sample PersoiDNA2013203_FD_185805 | JGI IMG/M metagenome (GOLD analysis project Ga0209913, IMG submission 185805) | Permafrost soil microbial communities from the Arctic, to analyse light accelerated degradation of dissolved organic matter (DOM) -... | ecosystem: Environmental > Terrestrial > Soil >... | reverse complement strand
TGAGGACTTGCGCAGCGCCGATATTCGCAAACTGCATCCCGATTGGAACACATGGGAAAACGGCGGCCCAGGTGGTGAAACACCTGAGGATGTCGGCGCGCGTGCCGACCTAATCATTTCTCGTCTGCAAAATATCAACGGGAAAGTGGCGCTCTTTTCACATGGCCAGTTCGGACGGGTTCTTGCGGCGCGATGGATCGGTCTTCCCGTCACCGAAGGGCAGCATTTTACGCTGGCTCCAGCTTCTATCAGTATCCTCGGTTTCGAGGTCGACTATCCGCAGCGGCGGGTTATCTCCTTATGGAACGCCCTGCCTGCCAATTTTCTCGACGTTCAATAGCCTGGTATCGGGATCGTCTAAACAGTCGAGTCCCCAGCGCCCTCCACCATCGGCGCAGACCAAACATCATACCTTCTGCAGTCGACGCACAATGGCGTCGGCAAACTGCTCGGTGGATGCATTGCCATGTAAGTCACAGGTACGCACATTGTCCTGGTTCAGGGTGTCGTGGATCGCAGTTCTCAATCGGCGCGCACTGTTTTCCAGACCGACATGCTCCAGCATCAGGCATGCGGCCAGTAGCAAAGAGATTGGATTGGCGATGCCTTTGCCGGCAATGTCTGGAGCCGAACCATGTACGGCTTCGAAAATGGCGTTGCTGTCGCCGAAGTTGGCGCCAGGCGCCATCCCTAAACCGCCTGCCAGGCCTGACAGCAGATCGGAAAGGATGTCCCCGAACAGGTTGGTACATAGCAACATATCGAATTACCACGGGTTGATAACGAGTTGCATGGCGCACGCATCGACAATCATGTCGTTCCATTTGTACCCGATGCTCGTGTTCCTTTGCGACGTCCGTGGCCTCCTCCAGGAAGATTCCTGTCAGCGCCTTCAGAATATTCGCCTTGTGGATCACGGTAATTTTTTGTCGGCCATTCTTGACGGCATATTCAAACGCAAACCGCGCAATACTGGTACAGGCATCCCGGCTATTGATGCCGGTGGCTACGGCGACTGCCCGGGGATCGTTGCCGATGGGGATGTAGTATTCGTGAGCAACATAGAAGCCGCCAATGTTTTCACGCACCAACACGAGGTCGATGTCTTCATAGCGACCGGGAACAAGCGCGCGTATAGGCCGGACGTTGCTGTAGAGCTGAAATTCTTCGCGTAGCCGGACATTGGAGGAGCAAAATCCCTCTCCGATTGGCGTTGTCAATGGACCTTTGAGGGCCAGCCTTGTCCTGCGAATGCTTGCCAGCGTTACGCAGGTAACGGATCGCCTGAGCTGTTCACACCCGCCACACTGGCTTGCTGAATATCCCAGACGAAAGGATCTCCCAGGGCCTTGAGCACACGAAGCGTCGCGCTAACGACCTCAGGCCCGATACCATCTCCTGAAATGAGGGTTGCCGGAATAGGCGATAAGAGACTTTTCATCTGTCGAGCATCGGCATGTTTTTCCACGATGGCCTTAGCGCGTATTGCTAACGCGCGCCTTTATGATCTTTTTGGCCGTCATTTTTATGCTCGCTCAGGACTTCCTTTTGTTCTTCTTTCAGTTGTTGCTTCTTGACGATTTCCGCATGCTATGGCGACGTCGACTTCGGCTTCAGATCTTTATCGGATTTGGACACAATAGTCTCCTTGATGAATGCAAAGATAAAAATGCGAATATGGTGACGCCAGTCTCGCCATCGGACTGACGCACTATCAATCAGTGAGAGAGAAAAGAACAGAATTTTTCTGGTCGCAACAGTTCTTTGGTCATCCCGCCAAAAGCCCATTCGCGCAAGCGGCTATGGCCGTAAGCGCCTGCTACTATTACATCAGCCGACTGCTCATACGCCACGGTCTGAAGGCGGTTTGAGTCGTCACCCAGGGATTCTGAGACGATTGATTCCGCAACAATGCCGTGTTGCTTTAACCAATCCGACACGTCGCTCAAATGACTGCGCGCGGTGCTGATTTCACCTCCGGTGGCGATCTCGACCAATGCCACATAGTTTGCCGCTTTCAGCAATGGCAGCGAGTCAATGATTGCGCGCCGTGTCTCGCGCGTGTCTTTCCATCCGACCAAGACGTTTTTCAACGTGATATGTTCAGCGACGGCCGGCACGACCAATATTGGGCGCCCCGCCTGCATGACCAGATCATCGGTTCTTACCTGACGTTGCGCGTCAAAGAAGCTATTGGACGCTATTCCTGTAACGATGAGGTCTGCGCAACGCGATTCATGGGCCACATAACGGGCAATGGTGGGGGACATAATCGCTGAGCGCCACTCCACATGTGCAAAGCTACCATCAGTCGCCTTACGAAACTCTTCTTCAGCCAGCTTCATTTCTGCTGAAATCTCTTCATGTCCTTGTTCGATCAGATCGCCCGATACGTAGCTATCGCCGAGTGTAATTTCAAGTGGCTGGCAAGCGGCAATGCCAATTACTCTGCTATCAAGTCGTTTTGCAAGATCAAGTGCAACACGTAACACTTCCGAGTTGGATCGACCTAACTCAAGATGCACCATGACAGTTGCGTATCTCACCATGTTTCTCCAGTTGTACGTTTCAATTGATTCCGACCGCCGATATAAAACCATTGGAGGTTGTCCATCAATGGGAAGTCTGAACAGAATTGTCAGCGTAGTCTGTACGGTGCGTCACTAAGAAGACATGCCCGCACAGACTCTGTCGGAAATACGGAAAGGCGACTGCTTATGCGATCGCAAGACGTTTGAATAAAAATAGTTTCAGAAAATCCAAAAGAAATGCGAAAACGATCGCCGCGAGAAATAGCATTGCAATCGTGATGAGCGGTAAAGCCGTCATCAATACGCCGCTGACAGCGAGGCTACTGATAATTGCGAGATCGACGACAGATGAAGCGATGACCCAGGGACCAGGTAGCGAGTTCCAGAAATGCTGTCTTTCGCGGGCTATGTAGAAAACCGCCTGCCCGCTGAATACAAGGGTCACAACGGTAAAGGTACGCAGGCTATCGGTATCAAGGCGGAGCAAGTATTTTCCGATGGCGAGACTACTGACACAAAATAGCAAATCCACAATTCCCAGGATGATTCCGGCAATGGTCAGGTTTCGAATTCGCCAAACATTCGGCTTCGGCGACGGACGAACATTGTCAGTTGACGATGACATTGCCAGAAAGTCACCTACCACCATCATCAGAACCATCAATGCCGGAGTCAGGATGGCGTGCCCGGTCATCATTAGACCTGCTCCCAGGAACAGCACCTGCACCACCTTATGAACAATTGACCGAAGCGTATATGTCAGAATCCGTTGAAAGGTCTTTCGACCTTCATTGATCAAACTGACGACGCCTCTCAGCCCGGCATCTGTCAGTACGATCCCGGCGGCAGATTTGGCGACATCGGTCGCCGTAGAAACGGCAATGCCCATCTGAGATTGACGCAACGCAGGTGCATCGTTGACGCCGTCGCCACACATGCCGACGATATGCCCGCATTTTTGCAATGCCTTTACCAGTCGAAATTTGTCTTCCGGGAGAACTCCTGAAAAAATGGAATAGGCCTCCGCCTTGATGTCGTCAGGTAATGGCGTACCGGCCCATGCTTCACCTGAAATACCAACTGAGGCAGCCACGACTTCGGCCGTTGCGCGAGCATCTCCGGTAACCATGAGAGTACGTACCCCCAACGCGCCCAGTTCTTTGATCAGTTGCGCCGAATCTTCCCGCGGAGGGTCGCTGAGCGCAACCAGCCCTGCCATTTTCAGTTGACCTTCAGGACCCGCTGCTACGGCGAGTACTCTGAACCCTTTCTTTTGCAATTCGTTCGCTATCTCTGCGGCCCCCTCACAGGGCTGTGACAACTCTGAGATTACGCTGAACGCCCCTTTTACAATACGGATAATCGCGCCATCGACCTGACGTACGCTTGATTCTGATCGTTTTAACGCAGGATCAAAGGGTGTAAAAGTCAGCAAAGAAGGTTTGTCCTTAGTGTCGATGCGCGCCGCAGCACCCCGAATAGCTGCGTCGACAGGGTCCTGTCCTGCGTCAGAGCTGGATAGCTCTGCCAGTTGCAAGACATGTTCTTCGTTAAAATCAGACATGGGCCTGACTGTCATGACGGATAGCGTATTGCGCGTGAGTGTGCCGGTTTTGTCTACACATAAAACATCAATACTGGCAGCTTCGTCTATCGCAGAAAGTCGCGTTGGTAGAACTCCCCGCCGCGCGAGCGCTCGTGCGCCGACCGCTGATGCCAACGTGAACATCGAAGGCAATGCGACCGGAATGGAAGAAAGTAAGGCGACAATAATGAGCGGTACGATCTCTGCTATCGGGAGTCGCAGAAAGTGCGCATAGATGGCCAGCGCGACGGTGACCGTCCCATTGAACATAAGCAAATTGCGAACGACGTTCAACACGGCTTTTTGTTGGGAGCTTTCTACCGAAGCACTTCTGATCAACTCGGCAGTCCGTCCGAACTTGGTTCGGGCCCCGGTTGCAATGACAATTGCAACCGCTTCACCGCGCCTGACAAGTGAGCCGGCATATGTCTGTGCATCAGGGCCGGCATCGATGGGCAACGACTCGCCAGTAAGCATCGACTGGTCAAGCAAGATTGATCCGCTGACGATGCGTACATCAGCTGCGACGATAGCGCCCAACGTTAGATTGAGTACGTCGCCGCAAACTAATTCGGATGCTTTTAGCGTCTTCCATGTTCCGTCACGCCTGGCCGTTGCGAGCATCGCCAGACGTGATTTGAGTGCATCCAGAGTTGCTTGCGCACGACCTTCCTGAAAAAATCCCAATCCGGCATTGAAAAGAAGAAGCAGCAAAACAACGCCCGCCTCCGCATACTCTCCCACGCCAAATTGAATCAGGACTACCACTTCCAACATCCACGGTATCGGCGCCCATAGTTTTTTAACTGCACGTCTGGCGGGATGATCAACGGTCTCTTCGATCCTGTTCTCGCCTTCTTTTTTCAAACGATCAAGCGCGTCGGCTGTCGTCAATCCTATTGCTGCATCCGTCATAGACCATCCCGATTGATCATCTTGGGCTCCATGTGAATTGTTTTTCCGCGTTTACCCTCTCAGAGTCCATCGACGATCCCGCGTAGTCTGTACGCTGACGCACTATTTACATCAGATGAAGTTTTTAGAAAAAGAAACTTAGTAACCCAATTGACGCAAGCAACGTTGCTGCTACAGCCGCCACCCGGCATGCCCAGCCTGCTCTCCCATCTTTTTCTGTCAAAGCGGGATAGCGCACAGATTGCCAAAATTCAAGGGAACAGACTGTGCTTTTCTATTTAACCGAAAGATCTTATGAAAACCGATACCCAATTGCAGCAAGATGTGAATGCAGAATTGAAGTGGGAGCCCGCGATTATTGCCACTGATATTGGTGTTGAAGTAAAAGATGGCATCGTGACGCTGGTAGGTCACGTCGGAAGCTATTCTGAGAAATTGGCCGCGGAACGCGCGGCTCAACGCGTCGCCGGTGTAAGAGGACTGGCAATCGAGATGGATGTAAAACTCGCCAGCTCCAGCCAGCGAAATGATGCCGACATCGCGCATGCCGCCGAGAACGTGCTGTCATGGTCAACTTACGTCCCCGACAACAACGTGAAAATCTTGGTCGAAAAAGGCTGGGTCACGCTGACGGGACAGGTACGTTGGGATTTTGAGAGACGCGGTGCGACCGATGCAGTTCGCAATCTTATGGGTGTCATCGGCGTCAGCGATCAGATTCTTATCAAGGAGAAGGTCTCCGCAGCGTCACTCAAGACCGAGATCGAAGCAGCACTGAAACGACGCGCGCACAACGACGCACAGGCCATTTCCGTTGACGTCAAAGGATCGGATGTGACGTTGTCCGGAACCGTACACACTTGGGGAGAACGGGATTTGGCGAACCACGCTGCATGGAGTACGTCCGGTGTCTGGAACGTGATTGATAACATTTCCGTGACCTATTGAGCCGCTTCGAAGATCCGACTATTCTGAAAATCGGCGTGTTTTTATTTCACGCCGTCGCTGACGTGTTCCCCGAAAAGCACCCGGCCATACAGAGCAATAAGAGGATATGGGAAAATCAATGCCGGTGAGCATTGATATTGCCCGGCTAATATCGGACTCGCGCTAGAACCTGCATTTTTATGCTGCCATTCTCGCGGGAAGAAGCCGGGTATATTCTTTTTTGACCACCTCATAGCATTCGCAGGTGCGCTGTTCCAAGCCTTTTCTGTCAACGACCTGGATACGGCCCCGCGCATAGGTTATTAATCCGGCTTTTTGAAGCTTGAGGGCACCTTCTGTAACACCTTCTCGCCGAACACCGAGCATGTTCGCAATCAACTCCTGAGTCATGACCAATTCGCTTCCCTCCAGACGATCGAGACTCAGTAGCAGCCAGCGACAGAGTTGCTGATCCAATGAGTGATGTCGATTGCATACTGCCGTTTGCGACATCTGGGTAATCAATGCTTGGGTATAGCGCAGAAGCAAATGTGAAACAGGGCCAGAGCGATTGAACTCGTTTTTCAAGGCTTGTGCACGCAGTCTAAATCCGCATCCTGCGCTCTGGATCACTGCGCGACTCGAGGTGGATTCTCCCCCCATAAATAGCGAGATACCCACGATACCTTCGTTGCCAACCACTGCTATCTCAGCCGAAGAACCATTCTCCAGGACATAGAGCAGGGAAACGATTGCCGTAGTCGGAAAGTAGACGTAACTGATATCCCCTCCTGACTCATACAACACCTGCCCTAGCGACATGTCAACGAGTTCTAGATCCGGCAGCCAACGTTGCAGTTCCGGCTTCGGTAATGCGGCAAGTAGCAGGTTCTTGTCCATCTCAATGCGCCATTTCGTCACGCCATATCCTTTCAAGGGAGGAAGTCGTTTCACCACGGACATAATGCCAGCGTTGCGTTTTAGTATAGGCCGGGATGACTATTTCATATGTGCGATAAAGAACATACGCAATGCTGTTGTCGTGAAGATAGCTCATTTACGAATGATCTGGCTTCGACCGATAAGACTTGTACGCTAAAGCACAGATAAAGCGTGAATAAGTAGCTAGTTTAGGTGTCACGAATCATCAGCCTGGACTATCGATGCCTGCAGATCAACCGGTCACCAGCAATTCTGCGAATGCAAGATCAAGCGAGCAGCCACTTGGAATGTGGCTCCTGGTCGCACTCGTTGTCGGCTCAATACTTGGAAGCGGAATATTCGGCCTACCCCAGAATATGGCTGCAGGCGCCGGCGCAGCAGCGATTTTGCTCAGTTGGCTGATTACCGGTGCAGGTATGCTCAGCCTCGCGCTGCTGTATCAGATGCTGGCCCTGCGCAAGCCTCAACTCGACAACGGCATTTATGCGTACGCACGTGAGCTGTCCGGCGACTATGTCGGCTTTAATTCTGCCTGGGGCTACTGGGTAAGCGCCTGGATCGGCAATGTCGGCTACTTGGTCGCGGCATTCGGCGCCTTGGGTTATTTCTTTCCCGTCTTTGGAGACGGCAATACAGCCGCAGCGATCGTCGGTGCATCCGTGCTGCTCTGGACCGTGCATGCGTTGGTATTGAACGGTATCCGCGGAGCCGTCGTCTTGAATGCGGTCGTGACCCTGGCCAAGCTTATCCCTCTGATGATTTTCATCGTCCTGGTTGCGATTGCGTTCAACATGGGCACATTTACTTTTTCCTTTTGGGGAGAGCTAAAACTGGGATCGCTGCTGACGCAGGTCAAGACCACGATGCTGGTGACTGTCTGGGTGTTCATCGGTATCGAAGGCGCCAGTGTGTATTCCGCTCGTGCCAAGCGACGCAGCGACGTCGGCCGGGCAACCGTAATCGGCTTTGTCATCACTCTGCTACTGCTTATGGCTGTCTCATTGCTCTCGCTCGGCATTCTCAATCAGCAGGCCCTTGCGTCGCTAAAGAATCCATCAATGGCCGGCGTACTTGACCATGTGGTCGGACGATGGGGAGCCATACTGATCTACGTTGGCTTGATCATCTCGGTAGGTGGAGGCTTTCTGGCCTGGACCTTGTTAGCTGCAGAATCGCTGTTCTCACCTGCAAACGACGGTGTCATGCCAAAAAAGTTGGCCGGACAAAGCGTACACCATGTTCCGGCCAATGCCATGTGGATCACCAGCGGGATGACGCAGGTTTTTTTGATCGTCACACTCTATTCCAAAGCGTCCTATTTGGCGCTCATTTCGCTGTCGACGGCAATGATCCTCCTGCCGTATTTGTTCAGCGCCATCTATGGACTGAGGCTGACATGGCGCCGGGAAAGTGCCGCCACGCCGCTGCGATTCGGGGATCTGGCTGTCGCCGTCATTGCTACACTTTACTGCAGCTGGTTGCTTTATGCGGCAGGTCCAAAGTATTTGCTTCTCAGCGCACTGCTCTACGCCCCGGGAGCAGTCTTCTTCATCTTCGCAAAACGAGAACAGAAAAAACCTGTTTTCATCGGTGTCGAAACCGCCATCTTTGTGATTTTCATCCTGCTAGCAATTGTCGCCGGCTATCTGCTCGCTTTAGGCAAATTGAATCTGTGAAATGTCTCTGGCTTGCCGACCTTCCGACAATCCCATCTTTGTCTCAACTTAAGGAAATAGCATGAGTTACGGAGTCCATTCCGAGGTGGGCACGCTGCGCAAGGTCATTGTCTGTCGGCCCGGCCTCGCGCAAGCACGCCTGACACCTGCCAATTGTAAAGAGCTTCTTTTTGACGACGTACTGTGGGTTACCCAGGCGAAGAACGATCATCATGCCTTCAGCAATGCGATGGTCGAACGCGGCGTCGAGGTATTGGAGTTGCACATGCTTTTGGAAGATATAGTCACACTGCCAGATGCGCGCGATTGGCTGCTCGACCGAAAGCTGGCGCCCGATACGCTTGAGCCTGAAGCAAGCAGCCAGTTGCGTCCCTGGCTGGAAGGCTTGCCTTCGGCACAGTTGGCAAGTTACCTCATCGGTGGTCTGGTGCAGGGCGAAGTGCCGTTTGCACTCGAGGGGCTTACTGCCACAACCCTCGATCCAAAGGAGCTGATATTGCCTCCTTTGCCCAATACCTTATTTACCCGAGACTCCAGCTGCTGGCTGAGCGATGGCGTGGTGCTCGGCTCCATGTATTGGTCGGCGCGCCGTCATGAAACATTGCTGATGACGGCCATTTATCGCTTCCATCCGCTGTTCCGCGGGCAGGTAAAGGAATGGTGGGGTGATCCGGACCAGAGTCATGGCGCTGCCGCGCTGGAAGGAGGAGACGTCGTCCCTCTGGGTGGCGGATTGCTGCTGATCGGCATGGGAGAACGCACTTCTCCACAAGCAGTAAGCCAATTGGCTGCAAAGCTCTTCCAGCAAGGTGCGGCCCACCGCATCGTCGCCGCCCAGATGCCAAAATCGCGCGGGGCCATGCATCTTGATACGGTATTCACGTTCTGCGATACCGATTTGGTCACGGTATTTCCTGAGGTTGTCGACGCCATCAGGAGCTTCAGTCTGCGCCCTGGAGAACAGGAAGGAACGATCGATGTACGTTCCGAGAACACGCCGTTTATCGATGTCGTCGCCGAGGCTCTACGCATACCAAGCCTGCGTGTCGTGCATACCGGTGGAGATAGTTACGAAGCGGAGCGCGAACAATGGGATGACGGCAATAACCTCCTGGCGCTGTCACCCGGCGTAGTGATCGCCTATGACCGTAACGTCTACAGCAATACGCTTCTGCGAAAGGCCGGTGTCGAGGTGATCACCATCCCCGGTAGCGAGTTGGGACGCGGACGCGGCGGCAGCCACTGCATGACCTGCCCTATCGAGCGCGACGCTGTCTGACTGTGTATGGCGGTTTATCATTTTTCCAGAGGATTTCTCCATGAGTATCAACCTTCGCAACCGCAGTCTGCTTGACCTTGAAGACTTCGAACCTTCCGAGATCCGATTTTTACTGGATCTGGCGACGGAGCTCAAACGCAACAAATATGCCGGAAACGAGTATCAACGCCTGAAAGGGAAAAATATTGCCTTGGTGTTCGAAAAGACCTCTACACGAACACGCTGTGCATTTGAGGTTGCCGTCCATGACCAGGGGGGCAACGTTACTTATCTCGATCAAGTCGGATCCCAGCTGGGCCATAAGGAATCGATCAAGGATACGGCGCGAGTGCTTGGACGCATGTACGACGGTATTGAGTATCGCGGCTATCATCAAAGCGTGGTCGAGGAAATTGCGCGTTTGTCTCATGTCCCTGTATGGAACGGATTAACCGATGAATCGCATCCGACGCAAGTCCTGGCCGACTTGCTCACGATGGAGGAGTCTGGTGAAAAATCCTTGCATCGCATTTCATTTTGCTACCTCGGCGATGCTCGCTTCAATATGGGGTGTTCACTATTGATAGGCGGGGTGAAAATGGGAATGGACGTGCGAATTGCCGCACCCGAATCGCTGCAGCCACCAGTAGAGCTTGTACGACGCATGCGGGCGCTGGCTACGCGTACCGGCGCGACCGTCACCATTGAGTCCGATCCCATCAAGGCGGTCAAGGACGTTGATTACGTCTACACCGATGTGTGGGTATCCATGGGCGAACCTCAGGAGGTCTGGAAGGCGCGTATCGACGTGCTGTTGCCCTACCAGATCAATTCAGCCTTGATGCGCTCAACGGGTAACCCGGACTGCAAGTTCATGCACTGTCTGCCGGCACTGCACAACCTCGAAACAGAAGTCGGACGCACGCTTGGCAAGCAATTCGACATGACCGAGTTTGAAGTCACGGATGAGGTGTTTGAATCCGGGGCGTCGATTGTCTTTGCGCAGGCAGAAAACCGGATGCATACGATCAAAGCGGTGTTGGTCGCAACACTCGGCTGAACTCAACGGGAGCGGATGATGCG
>Ga0209913_1001748_pt1 | contig 10929 bp, 10 predicted proteins | sample PersoiDNA2013203_FD_185805 | JGI IMG/M metagenome (GOLD analysis project Ga0209913, IMG submission 185805) | Permafrost soil microbial communities from the Arctic, to analyse light accelerated degradation of dissolved organic matter (DOM) -... | ecosystem: Environmental > Terrestrial > Soil >... | reverse complement strand
GACGATATCGGTGGCGCCGAAGCGCTTCGATACGATCAGGCGATTGGCGTCCAGATCGATCATGATTATTTGCGCAGGAGAATAGAATTGTGCCGTGAGCAAGGTCGCAAGGCCGATCGGCCCGGCGCCGACAATCGCTACGGTTGAGCCCGGCGCTACCTTGCCGTTCAGCACGCCACATTCAAAGCCGGTCGGCAAGATGTCACTCAACATGACGAGTGCCTCCTCATCCGCTCCAGCCGGTATCGGGTAGAGACTGGTGTCGGCATGTGGTGTGCGCACATATTCAGCCTGGGTTCCGTCGATTTTATTGCCGAGTATCCAGCCGCCCGTCAGGCAGTGCGAATACATGCCGCGACGGCAGTATTCACATTTCCCGCAGGCGGAGACACAGGAAATGAGGACGTGGTCGCCTTTACGAAATGCGGTGACGGCAGATCCAACCGAGTCAACCACGCCCACCCCTTCGTGCCCCAGAATACGGCCTGGCGTACAGGTGGCGACGTCGCCTTTGAGGATATGCAGATCGGTTCCACAAATGGTGGTCTTGAGCATCCTGATGATCGCATCACCCGGATCGATGAGCTCAGGTTTGGGACGATCTTCGACGGCCCGGATGTTTGGTCCCTGGTAGATCAGTGCTTTCATTGCCAACTCCTGCCAGGCCTAGCTGGCTTGTACGTCTGCAAATTGAAATCCGTGATCTGATCATGCTCGTCATACAACTTGAAGTCTGTTCGTTGTCCAACGTAGATAACATCGACCCAGACGGTCTATTACGTGCGAAGCCGCACAGAGTTTGTTCTTGATTCGACACAAACTCAGATACAACAAGCCCTCTTCTCAATATCCAATCGAGAGTTGATAGTCGTTATCGATATTCACCGGCGGGAATATAGTCAATGACCATGGATTTTCACGTGTTGGCCCTATCGTTTGCAATTTGTTCTTTGCTGAGTGGCTGTACGCAGACCGGAGATGGTCTTCAGAATAATGAACAGCCAAAGGCTTATTTTGAGGATAGAAAACTTGCCGGCTGGTCCATGATGAGTGGACAAGAACGCAGCGATCTTAGACAAAAAATGCTGTCGATGAGAAGTTATGAAGAATGTTCAAATTACATAGAACATCACTTTCAAATGATGATTGAACGAGCACAGGAAATCGGGAGCACCCGACCTATCAACCGGACTGATATTTGCCATCGCATGAGGAGCGCGGGTATGTTTCGATAGACACCTTCTCTTAAGTGGAGCATCTCCCAAACACTTATTATTGAGTACATGAGCGCTTGCTGCCCATGAGGTCAAACCTCAATATTCCAGCGTCAATACATCACTTAATTTAGCTCTTAAGGAATCGATCTATCGTTGACGGCACATCGTCCGGCCCAATACTTTTCCCGGACAAAAGACGGGATATCTCAGGTAGAAGATGCTTCGGAACGAGAACCAGCCTTGCATCCATAGCATCGGCCAGTGCTTCCAAAGTACTGAATCGAGCGTCGACCTTTCCGCTGAGCGCGTTGCTAATATGAGGGACGCTCATTGCTGTCAAATTAGCCAGACTCTTGAGCGTCTTTCTCAATTCTCCACGGCGCTGCTGGAGCTGCTCAAAAATGGTCACGCAATACTTTCATTAAAATACATCGATAAATTATTCCAAAGCATAAAACTCGGCCCTCAATTTATTGAAAACCATAAATATGGTTGAGTCATTGGATGTAAATCATCTCCAAACCAACCGAGTTTAGTACGCGAATATTCAGCTCGCGAGCATGCTTGCAGGTGCGTTGAAAATTCAAACGCCGCGGGCACGGCCAGGCTGACTGCGGGCGCTGATTTTAATCTCCAAATCGCGCTACCAATGACGCACAAGCTAACTCACAAGACATTCTCGCCCATAATTCAGCCATCTCCATTTCTCCTTGCAGGTCCGCTAATGCTTGGACTCCTTCATGTTGGATCGTGTCCCCCAACGGAAGATGTGCGGTCTCCATTTCAACTATGGCAAACACAGCCAGATCGCTATCAGCATTCTCTGTAGCGATTGCATATGTCAAAAGTGAAATCCTTCTCGCACCACATAAATAGCTACGCTCCTTGCAAAGCATAGTTCTCGCTATCGATGCGATCTCGCGACGAACCAAACGCACATAATTTTGATCGAGAAAGTATTTAGTCACTGCCCTCCCTTTTTCAACAACCTTCACATCTAATTCTCTATCGCCTTCTCCGCGAAGAGCGCTTATAGACTATGTAGGCAATGCCGCCCCAAAATGCCAGAGATCCCAGTCCGAGAATCACCTCTGTAAGATTCCGGCTTTTAAAAAGTTGTGCAATAAAGCCTATCCCGACGATTCCACCAACAACAAAAACCACCAGCCAGCCAAAGAGCGTTAGCTGTCCACCGGACTGATACATAACACCGCCACAGAACGGGCACAGATGCTGGGTCGCCATATATCTCAACGCACCGAAGGCTGGCCGATAGTGCCACAGCTTGGGGATGCAGTTTTTTTCACAATACGGGCACTGAGTTTTGTCCATTTTTTGTTCGCTTTCTTCAACGCAAAGAAGTTCGAGCTCTATTGCTTACTTAGGTGATGCTCCAAATCCTTTGAGAGCGTTTGCTTCAATGCCTTAGCCCATCTAGCGAACTCATGAAGAGGCTGTAAAGCTTCAGCCGGCTCTTCCGATTGGCCTCGACAGCGAATCAAGCGCCATTGGACAAAGAGATTCCCGTCAACCGCCATGCTGATAGATTTGACCTTTCTCACCACGCCTCCGTGGCCGATGTAGGCGGAACATGGACGAATTTCGGATTTTTTCATTAGTGTATTCCTCAAAAGCAAAAATGAACACTATAGATTGTAGCCCTAAAGTGTTCGAAATGAGTACATCAGTCTCTTTAGGAGACTGCTATGAAATTACGAGAAGGATTTGCCGCCGCCCTCCGAGAAACTCGGAAACATCAGGAATTAACACAAGAAGATTTCTCGAACGTTTCAAGTCGTACCTATCTGAGCACTCTTGAACGAGGCATTAAATCGCCTACGCTGGACAAGCTAGAAGAAATTGCTTCGGTAATAGGAATTCACCCTGTCACCCTCGTGGCTATTGCTTACTGCAAAGTAGAAAAAGTCGACCTTGAGACATTCTGTGAAAAAATACGCTTAGACGCGAAAAAATTTTCAATCTAAGAAGCGTCTCCTGGGCTCTTCCCGCTTACACGAAGGGTAGCAATAAATGCACAGTGGAAAATCAAGCTTCTTGGATGGAACAGCCCGGGAGCCACCGTGCCCGATGAACTCTCGTTGTTACTGATGATCCTCGGTGTGGCGTTTTTTCAAGATCGAGAAGTGGGCATACCACCTTATCATTTGGCCTTGACCCAGCCGACGGGTTGACGTCAAAACACATTCAGCTCCTACCCAATTCGAGACTCGGGTTGCCTACAAGTGATCCGATCCGCGACGATGGAAATACTGCTTGCCCGCTGATTCAGTAAATGAGGGGGTTTCAACATTTGTTGAAACCCCCTCATTTACTGAATATCTGAGCATTCACTTGTATCCCAACTACTAGCCCTGAACTTTTCTTGTTTTTCATCCGCTAGAAACTAGACAAGGAGAATTTTATTTGCCAAAATTCAAAAATCGTCTAGCCACAGGGGTCTCACAGAACCCGTCGTACGAGCCCTAACGGGAAGGTGAATCTGTTTCGCATATTAAATGCGGTTAGACCAACATCCTCAAGTACCTCGTACGTGATACGAGGACTAAGCCATCGGTAATCTCGTCAATTGCTGGCTCCTCAAGGATGAGTCCCTAGTGTTTAGGAGATTCGCCTTGTTGCGCCCAAAATTTCTCTCTCTCTTCGTTGCGTCCTTGTCAAATAGACCTATGCCGGCCTTGTCATGGTTTCGGCATATCCATTTGGTAAGCATCATCAGCGCCGTCAATTTCAACATCCTGATCTCAGCCGCTTCTATTCTGTGAAGCCGTTATGTCGTTTGCGACTGAATGGCAAGCGCAGCTCCAGCACTTAGGCACGATTTCGACTTATCGTCACATTCGCACCGGGGAACTATGATTTCGCACTTGTCTCATCCATATATTTCAAAGGCCCTGCAGGGTCTTCAGCTATTAGATGCCAACATGCGCCCCCGATATTGGGCTTGTGTCTGGCGTACCATGTTCGGAGGATCTCTTAAAGATAATACGATTAGAAAAAAGCTGCGAGCTATAGATGCGCTCTATCTCCATGCAGATGCCATCTTCCCTACAGAGATGAAAGATGCACTCGACGACGCACTGAACGATCTAGACAGTGATCGCTTAGAGACCATTCTGGAATCCTGGTTTGTTTCGTTAATCAACACTCCTGGTACAACACACGCCAACAATGCTCGCTGGAAGGTCGGTCGTGACTTTGTCACCTCAATGGTGACCTGGATAGCAAAGTCTGACGCCAATGACACTTTACGAAAAATCGAGAGCCGTCTAATTCAACTATCACTTCTATATGGGCAGCTTCACGTTGAGAAAAGAAGAAATGTCCAAGGTATTAGAGCGCTGCCCGCATCCGTCGTTCAGGCACTCTATGAATTACTTGATCCAAACTCTTCAAACAATCCGTTTGTGAGAAAGGCTACTCGTTGGAAAATTTATGTTCCATTTATTCTGATGTTGCATCAAGGTTTGCGACGAGGTGAGGCTCTGATCCTGCCTGCGAATTCTGTCAAAAATGCTTTCGACAAGAGGCTAAATGCGAGGCGTTTCTGGATGAACGTTGATGGCGTATCGGATGAAGACGACTTACTCGACTCACGTCACTCAAAGCCTTATCTTAAAAATCATAATTCTCGACGACAGATTCCGATGAGTGAATTTACAGCGAGGATTGTAGATACGTACGCCTCGAATTTTCGCGGTAGGCCAAACCATTCGTTTCTCCTGAATTCGCAGTGGAATCGCCCTCTTTCTCACGAACGGCTTACTCAAGCTTTTGCACAGGTATCGAAGTGCCTCCCGGAAAACGTATTAAAAGAACTAAAAGATCGGACTGGCCAAGACAGTATCAGCCCTCATGATCTGCGACATACCTGCGCAACCATTAAGCTCAATCAACTACTAGAGATGGGGTTTCCAATGGAAGAAGCGCTGCAGATGATGCGCGCCTTTTTCGGTTGGTCACGAGAATCTTCCATGCCATTGCATTACGCCAAGGCTGTATTTGAAGATCGACTAGCAAGCGTGTGGAATAACGCGTTCGATGCTCGCGTAACGTTACTACGCTCCCTTCCGCCAGGATACTAATGAAATCATCTTCTGATATTGCAACGAAATTCAAAAGTGAAAATTCACCTGAGCCATTTGCAGAAATTTCCGCACTTCTTCCTTCGTTACCTTCGGTGATTCGATACTACGATGATTTTAACAACTCGTTTCAATCAATCCGCAATCCTGCTGAAGAAGATTTATACGTTGTGACGGTCTGGGGGAAGAAAAAGAAAATTAGGTTTGCCAATTTAGACATCTCACTTAAGCTAATTTACAAACACCTATTCAACTACCTATTGGGAAACAATATCAGTGTAGGTACGGTTACAAACTACTTTCAATCTGGCGTAAGAATTTTTGAAAATGATGTTCTCGCGATCGTCATGGCTAGTCCCACTAACATTCATGAAATCTGGAGTGGATTACGAAGTCGTGATGTCGATGCAGCCTCGTTATCTTTTTTGAAATGGCTACTTAAATTTTTTTGCGCGTATCGAATAAATAGCTGGTCACCAGTTTACGTAGATTTTTTGAGTACTACCCTGCCTTTGCCTTTTCGGGACAAATATGTCTCCATCCGTTCCGGAAATTCGTTCATATCGCCGGAACAAGAGATTGGGATTATTCAGCATCTGGACGCTGTCGTCCGAAATATCAAAGAGCATAGAACGATCTCCCTAGCAGACCTTGCCGATGCGGGGATGCTGCTTTGCTCATATCAATTTGGGATGAGAGCAGTCCAGATCTGCATGTTATCGAAAAAAAGAATGCGAATTTGGGATGATGAAGTTACGGGCGAAAAGCACGTACATTTAAATTTTCATTATGGAAAGCAGAGCGGATCCTCTACATCACTCAAGAATCTTATTCTGGTTTCTCGCAAAGTTAGGCATGAGTGGTCGACGATCTTTGTTGAGCTTCGATCTGCAGTATTGAAGATCGACGATGATTCCGATCCCAAGTTATTTCGAGCCAAGTCTTCTGTTGAAATAGCTTCACGAATCAAATCGATGGGATACGGAACGACCACTAGATTGCGCCACTCGGCCGCTCAACGACTCGTCGATGCTGGCGCAACTCATGAAGAGCTTGCTGAATTCCTGGGCCATGCTCAAACCAATACCGGAAATATCTATTTCGCTGTCGCGGCATCACATGCTGAGCGCGTCAACCAAGCATTAGGTGCTTCAGACCTATACCAGACCGTAAGAAAAATTGCTTATGACCGATATATCTCGCCGGAAGAATTAGCCTTGCTTAAGGAGGACCAACAAGTCGCCGGTGTCCCCCATGGGATTCCAATTTCTGGCATTGGCGGATGCAAGTCTGGCCAACCGATGTGTTCTTTCAACCCAGTCTTATCCTGTTACGGATGCTTTAAATTTTTGCCCATTAAAAAAATTGAGATACATCAATCCGTTCTACGGGACATGCAGGAAGTGGTCCTGCAATTTGAGAAGTCAGGACGAGAACACAATGGCGCAGCACCCTTTGGGCAGCTCCGGACAACAATCGAGCAAATTAAAAGCACTATATTCGACCTTGAAAGAGACGAGCATTGAAACAGCATTACACCTCCTTTATCGAACTCAGAAAATCCATCGCTCAGGAAAAAGATGTCAATTGGAATATCCCTCTTTCGGAACATGGATGCGCATTAGATGGCTTAGGCTGGAAGCTACCCGAGTTGGTCGGCGATTTTCATTCCAAAGGATTCCTCCTAAGAGATTTTTCATATGACGCAAAAGCGTTGTCAGTCATCAATGAGTCGCGCGCCTTAGATGGCAAAGCTCAAACCATGCCAGCAATGCTCTCCGCCTCTTGGCAAGACTTCATAAAGGCAGTGACGATTGAGCAGCTGTTTTCCAAGAGGAACACTCCGAGTCATGTTTCAGGAAGCGTAGTACGCCCATTAAGAGTTATTGCGACGGCCGTACGTTGTGAACCGTGGGAACTTAGTCCAGATGACTTTCGGTATACGATTGAAATCGCAAGGAAAATTCAACCATCTCAAAAGCTAGCAGATTTAATACTTGGCCTGGTAAGGGTTCTGTTTGATGCATTTCATATTTGCGACTGCGGTCCGATCTATGGGGTCTTGAGTACCTCACGCCTACAAGTGAAAGATGTAACGGCAAAGCGGCTCATGTCAAAGGAACAGCTGCGTCGCAATCTAGAAGATCGTAAAAGAGCAGCACGCCTTCCTGAACAACGGGCATTCTGGGAGTTGGTCCGGATCGTAATGACCGAAGCGCCGCGCTCATTTGTGGACGAATTGCGGTTCGCAGCGAGCAAACTTTTAATTTTCACTGGTCTACGAATCGGTGAAACCGCTCGCTTACCTCTGGACTATCGACGTGATCGTGCTTATCTCGATTCTAACGGCCGTCCCGCAGGAGAGTCAGGCGGATATTCTTCCGCAATGATGTTGAGGCATTACGCAGAAAAACAGCAGAATACGGAATCCGACAGCCGAATTCTGAGACAACAACTTCAGCCGGTTCCTGAAATGTTCCGTGAGTTAATAATTGAGACCATCGAACGAATAGCAGAGCTAACAGTGCCTTTACGTCAGACACTCAGACTGCAATATGAAACTGGCCGAATTTTTTCTGGAATGGATCTAAATGATTTATTGCCATTTCCAGATTTTTACGTCGCTGTCACGGGTAATCCATTTTGCATAGTTTTAGACCGAGAAAAATATGTAGATAAATATAGGATGTCATTTGACGCGAAGATATTCGACGAAATTTGGGCCGCCCAGTTACCTTTTCTTGATGCTGGTACCGGAAAATTTGAAATGGCCATGTACCAATTTCATCGCCGGCTGGCCGCTGATATGCAGACAAATAAAACGTCACTGAGATTCGTAGACAAGCATGGCAATGTGGATAGTGGATCGCGACTGTCTTGGAGAAGCTCTTATCTCAAGGTAGGTGATCTTGAATCACATCTCCGGTCACTAATGCCCACAAAAACATCAGATACCTTTTCAATTGCTTCAGACTCTGGGCCTGTTCATCCTTGGGAGTTTCTCTTCATTCATCCGAAAAGATCTCTAGCGGAAGAGCGTAATGGAGGACTCTGCGATGTGACTCGCTATATCGGCGTAGGACTCATGGACAGTTCCACCATAGGCACAGCTCTGGGTGATGGAGGCAGCGAGACGTCACTTTTTTCTAAGTATGGGAAAACCGAAGAAGATCGAGCACTTAAGCTTGAAGCTCATTCTTTACGGCATCTTCAGACAACAGAATTACTTCGACTCGGTTTGGCAGATACGATTATTTCGAAAAGATTCAATCGGCGCAGTGTTGCGCAAACCTATGAGTATGATCATAGAAGCCTGAGCGAAGAATTGGAAAAGATGACACTTCCAGATGACATCGAAATCTTGCTCGGAGAAAAAGCTAGTACGGTGGCCAAACTCATAAAGCTAAACAGAGCCAGCGGTCCAATAGTTGACGCATTCTTGCGTATCCAAGCAAAAGACGGTGACGATGCTGCCTATGATTTCTTGCGAGTCGAAGCTGACGGGTTCCATGCCACCCCCTACGGACATTGTGTGAATTCTTTCACAGTCGATCCTTGCCCTAACCACCTTGAGTGTTTCAACGACTGTCGCCATTTATCAGCTACAGGCCTTCCCGAGCAGAAAAAAAATCTAGTGATCCTTGAGAAAAAATTTGTGATTGCAGTTGAAACAATAAAAGCAAAACCCCGCTCCACGACCGGTTGGAAAAATCAAATTGATCATGCCGAATCACGACTTGCTGGCGTCAGAAAAATCCTTAAAACCCCACCAGGCCTTTTGGTATTCCCAGACGGAGTGGATCGATCTTCAACAAGCGACACAATATTGGATAAATGAGATATGGACGATTTACAGGAGTTAAGAAATATTTTGGATGACCTGCTTTCGCGCGATCAAGATATAACTGCTCGTGCGATAGCTCGTGTGCATTCGTCAATTAAAGCAGCGTCTTCAATTACTCGAATTAGTTCGAGACGAGAACTTCTGACGGAGTATCAAGACCGCCAAACCAATTATCGGACATGGAGAGGAAAGAGCAACAGGCGTCCAAATGCCGATATCGTTAAGGAATTGGCTGAAAAAAGTCAAAGACTCCAGGAGCTCGAATCTCAGCTACAACTGCTGGCAGCTTCCCATGTGGCTTTGGTTCGCGTGGTTGGCGAAATGGGTGGATTTCCTCGGTGGGTAAAATTTTTCTCGAACTTCAGAGCGGCGCGACAATTGATGATGGCTATTGGAGCGCTTGATGTTTCTGGTCTAGAAAAATACGACTAGATGATTTTTTTCTTAGATTGTAAGCCAGTCGAAACCAATAGTAGTAAGTATCTGAATCGTAAGTCGTCAAGTCATTATGGTTCTTAATTTGACGCTTCGTCCAAGAAGCCGACATCAGATGTTGCAGGCGCCTCTCATTCAAAAATGCACGCCGACGAAAAATCCTTTTTTATGCTGCAGCGCGCAAACTTCGACATTTTCTATGAAGCCAAGCAAAGTGTGGCCTACGAACGGTAGAGGGCCAATCTCAACCGAGATTAAGGTCGTCACGGGTTGTCTATAAATAGCCCGTGACTCCTAGCTGCGTTCCATCTACACAGCTATGTCAATTAGTTTCTTTCTTTTTCTGCGTCAAATTTTTAGTTACTTCGCATCATCTTAGGCGATGACAAAGTGCCCATGTTCCAGATAGCCAGTTCCAATCGAGCTCCCGCCAACATCAGTTCCCGATCGATCAAGAACGGCACACCACTCACGCCGCTAGATAGTGCGAAGAACAATCGCGCAACAGAAATGCGGTTTCATGAGCGCAACACATGAAATGTGAATTTCAAGAATCAGTATCTTTGAAAACCTTATCTGGCGTGCTACTCATCTAAAAACACGCGCGCAACAGTACTTACAAAGTACCAAGATTGCGAAATTGGCGAATCAAAATAACAAACTTCAAATCCTCAACAATGTTCAATTCGGCAACACTTTTCACCCGCGCTGCCGATACCTCCTTCACGCCAACCAACTCGAAAAACATCATGCGTTATCCCAGCTCACGTTACGGTAATCCAGTTGAATTTCAGTACTACGCCCAAGGCCAACCAGCCAGTGAAATTGCCAAACGCCTCAAGCGCGACAAACGTACTGTCCAGCGATGGCTCAACGGCAAACAGAAAATGCCGTGGTGGATTCCAGAGATCATGCGACTACAGCGCCTTGAATACGATCTATGGATGCACCAGACCGGTTTAGGCCGCCTGCGTCCCAAGCTCGGCATTGCCAGCGCCGACGTACTCACTTTTACAGACTTCCGGCCGCCCCCAGCGCTACCGGGGACAGTAATCCCGAAAGCAGACCATGGCGATAGCCAGGCTGCGGCTTAATTCATCATCAATGCTATACTTTTAACCAAGGAGAACCCGTGGCAACAACTTTCTTCGATACCCATGACTATGTGAAGCGCCTGATTGCATCCGGCATTTCCTCAGATCAGGCAGAAGCCCACGCCAAGACATTAGCCGAAGCCATGAATACTGAACTCGTGAAAAAATCAGACCTGAACGAATTCCGCACCGAGGTCAAAGGCCAGTTCGAGCTACTTAAATGGATGCTCGGCTTT
>Ga0209913_1001745_pt1 | contig 10951 bp, 10 predicted proteins | sample PersoiDNA2013203_FD_185805 | JGI IMG/M metagenome (GOLD analysis project Ga0209913, IMG submission 185805) | Permafrost soil microbial communities from the Arctic, to analyse light accelerated degradation of dissolved organic matter (DOM) -... | ecosystem: Environmental > Terrestrial > Soil >... | reverse complement strand
GGGCCACGTCGACCACGGCAAGACAAGCTTGCTCGACGCGATCCGCGACACCGCCGTGGCGGCCGGAGAGGCCGGCGGGATCACGCAGCACATCGGCGCCTATCAGGTGAAGCACAAGGGTCAGCCCGTGACGTTCATCGACACTCCGGGCCACGCCGCGTTCACCGCGATGCGCGCCCGCGGCGCCAAGGTCACCGACATCGCCGCCATCGTGGTGGCCGCCGACGACGGGGTGATGCCCCAGACCGTGGAGGCCATCGACCATGCCAAGGCCGCCGGCGTCCCCATCGTCATCGTCGTCAACAAGATCGACAAGCCTGAGGCCAACATCGATCGGCTCAAGCAGCAGCTCAGTGAGCACGGCATCATCCCGGAGGATTGGGGCGGCGACACCGTGTTCGTCGAGGCGAGCGCCAAGAAGCGCATCGGCCTCGACAACTTCCTCGACATGCTGCTGCTGGTGGCCGAGGTCGCCGACCTCAGGGCCAACGCCGACGCTCCCGCCAGCGGCTTCGTCATCGAGTCGCGCATCGACCCCGGCCGCGGCGTCGTCGCCACCATCCTCGTGAACCGCGGCACGCTCCACGTCGGCGACGCGGTCGTCGCCGGCGAGGCCAGCGGCCGCGTGCGCGCGATGCGCGACTTCAAGGGCGACCCGCTCGCGAGCGGCGGCCCGTCCACGCCGGTCGAGATCATCGGCTTCGATGACCTTCCCGTGGCCGGCGAGTTCTGCCGCGTGGTCAAGGACGAGCGCATGGCGCGCTCCCTGGCCCACAGGCGCGCCAATCGCCTCAAGACCGAGGCGCTCGCCAAGCAGCGCGCGCTCACCCTCGACGACATCTTCGCGCGCATCGCCGCGGGCAAGGTGCTCGACCTCAACCTCGTGGTCAAGGCCGACGTGCAGGGCAGCCTCGAGGCGCTCAGCGACGCGCTGCTCAAGATCCAGCATCCCGAGGTCAAGGTGCGCGTCATCCACTCGGGCGTGGGCGGCATCAACGAGAACGACGTCATGCTGGCCAGCGCCTCCACGGCGATCATCATCGGTTTCAACGTGAGGCCGAGCCCCGCGGCCACCACGCTCGCCGAGACCGAAGGCGTCGACGTGCGCACGTACCGGGTCATCTACAAGGTCACCGAGGACATCACGGCCGCCCTGGTCGGCATGCTCAAGCCGACCATCGAGGAGGTCGTGCTCGGGCAGGCCGAGGTCCGCACGACGTTCAAGGCCTCCAAGCTGGGCACCATCGCCGGCTGCATGGTCACGCACGACGTGATCACTCGCAACGCGCGCGTGCGCGTGCTGCGCAGCGACGTCGTGGTCCACGACGGCAAGATGGGCTCCCTCAAGCGCTTCGCCGACGACGCGCGCGAGGTGGCGGAAGGGTTCGAGTGCGGCATCCTGCTCGACGGCTTCAACGACCTCAAGGAAGGGGACGTGCTGGAGGCGTACGAGACCCGAGAAGTCGCTCGTGAGGCCTGACGCCTGCATCGGCGTCCTGCTCGCGGAGCTGCACTTCCCGGCCAGCCGGTCGCTGAAGGAGAAGCGCGCGCCGCTCACCTCGCTGCGTGACGTGGTGCACAGCCGCTTCCGCGCCTCGTTCAGCGAGGTGGGCCTGCAGGACGTGTGGCAGCGGGCCCGCGTGCTCATCGTCCTGGCTGCCTCCTCGCTGCGGCAGGCGCGCGAACGGCTCGACGACCTCGACCGCTACCTCCACGGGCAGGACTTCGAGGTAGCGCGCGTGCTCGTCAAGACGACGGACACGGTGGATACCCTGTGGGACATCGACTCCTGAGGATCAACGAAAGCCTCAAGGAGACCCTGTCGTCGGTCATCACCGCCGAGGGCCTCAAGGACCCGCGCGTGGGGTTCGTGACGGTCACCGGCGTGAAGACCTCGCCCGACCAGCGTCACGCCAAGGTCTACGTCAGCGTGCTCGGCAAGCAGGCCGAGCGCGAGGCCACGATGAAGGCGCTGGACAAGTCGAGGGGGTTCCTGCAGGCGCGCATCAACGCGTCGCTGCACATGAAGCGCACGCCGCAGCTGGAGTTCGTCTACGACGGTACGCTCGACAACGCCCTGCACATCGAGAAGCTCATGAAGCGCGAGGAGGAAGTGCTGGGCAGCGAAGCCCCGGAGATCTTCGTCGACGGCGAGGCCGACGACGGGGAAGAGGGGTCGGCGTGAAGGCGCTGCCCGCCGACCTGGCCGCCGTGTGCCGGCGCATGAAGACCGAGCGCAGTGTCGGGCTGGCAGTGCACGAAAGGCCCGACATAGACGCGCTCGGCGCCGCCGCCGGCATGCTCGACCTGTTCGCGCAGCTGGGCGTCGAGTCTCGTCTGCACGTCGACCAGGACGAGTTCCTGCCGTTCGAGGAGCTGCTGTTCCCGCTCGGCGCCGTGACCCGCGGCCTGCCGCCCGCCCGCCGGCCCCTGTACGCGCTGGACAGCGGTAGCCTCGAGCGCCTGGCGCTCCCACTCAAGTTCTGGGACGGGATCGTCGTCAACATCGATCATCACCACGACAACACGCGGTTTGGCGACGTGGTCCACGTGCGGGGGGAGGCGAGCAGCACCAGCGAGCTCGTCTGCGACATCGCCCGCGCTCTCGGGCTGCGGCCGTCCCGGCAGGCGGCCGAGGCCTTGTTCGCCGGCATCTCGTTCGACACCGGTCACTTCCGGCACGACAGTACCTCCGCCGCCACCTTCGAGACGGCGGCCTGGCTGGCCGGGCTCGGCGTCGGCGTGACCCGGGTGTTCTCGATGCTGTACGAGCAGGGCTCGGTCGAAGCGCTGCGCCTGTGGGCGCGCGCCATCGCGGGCGCCCAGGTCGTGGCCGGCGGCCGCGCCCTGGTGGCTACGCTGCAGCGTGGCGACTACGCCGCCGTCGGCGCCGGCGAAGAAGAGACCGAGGGCATCGTCGACAGCCTGCGCGGAGTCGGCGGCGTGGAGGTCGCGGCCCTCGTCAAGGAGCAGAGCCGCGGGTCGCGCGTGCGCGTGAGCCTGCGCTCGAATTCATGCGACGTCAGCGAGATCGCCGCGCTCAGGGGCGGCGGCGGTCATCGCCTGGCCGCCGGCTTCTCCAGCGACGACGGCCCCGAGGAGGTGACCGCGTGGCTCAGTTCCGAACTCGAAAAGCGCCTCTTGACGGCGTCCTGCTGATCGACAAGCCCGAGGGCTTCACGTCGCACGACGTCGTCGCCCGGGTGCGCCGTCAGGTGCGGCCCGCCGTCAAGAAGGTGGGCCACGCCGGCACCCTCGACCCGTTCGCGACCGGCCTTCTCGTGGTGCTCGTCGGCCGGGCGACCAAGCTGGCGCGATTCTTCGTCGACCTGCCCAAGGAATACGAGTGCACCCTGAGGTTCGGCGTGCGCTCCGACACCGGCGACCTCACGGGCGACCTCTCGGAGACGGGTGAGTCGACGACTCGCGAGGCCGTCGAGGCCGTGCTGCCGGACTTCCTCGGCGTCGTCGTGCAGCAGGTGCCCATGACCTCCGCCGCCAAGGTCGACGGGGAGCGCCTGTACAAGAAGGCGCATCGCGGCGAGGTCGTGGAGACCCCGGTCAAAGAAGTGCACATCGACGCCATCGACATCCTCGAGTTCGACGCCGTGGCACAGACGATGCTCTGCCGTGTCTCCTGCTCCAAGGGCACCTACGTGCGCCAGCTCGCCATCGACATCGGCGAGGCGCTGGGCGCCGGGGCGCATCTTGTGCAGCTCGCGCGCACGGCGACCGGCGACCTGCGCCTCGACGACGCCCAGACGCTCGCCGCCTTCGAGGAGGCAGTGGCGGCGTGTGACGCGGGGGACGAACGCATCCCCGGCCTGGTCGACCCGGCGGCGGCCCTGCAGTTCATGCCCGGCATCGAGCTCTCGGCGGCGCAGGTGACGGCGGTGCGCAACGGCGCCCGCCTGCCGGGTGGGCCGCCCGAGCCGGTGCGGCTGACGTACCGCGGCGAGCTCATCGCCATCTACGGGCCGGCCGAAGAAGGCCGCGGCCTCAAGCTGCTCGTCAAGCTCTGATGCGGGTCGTCACCGATCTGGCGGACCTCGAGCCCCGGCCGCGAGCCCTGGCGATCGGCACCTTCGACGGCGTCCACGTGGGTCACCGCGCGGTGATCGGTCAGGCCGTCGCCCTGGCCGCCGAGCGCAGTCTCCTCGGCTCGGTGGTGACCTTCGACCGGCACCCGCTGGCGGTCGTCGACCCCTCTCATGCGCCGCGCCTGCTGACGCCGCTGACCGAGAAGATCCGCCTCATCGAGGAGCTGGGCCCCGAGGAGCTCGTGCTCCTGGCGTTCGACGAGGGGCTCGCGGCGCTTACGCCGGCGGGCTTCTGCGACCAGGTGCTCGCCGAAGCGCTCCAGGCGCGCGTGGTCGTCGTCGGCGAGAACTTCAACTTCGGCGCCGGCGGCGCCGGCGACGCAGCGCAGCTGCGCACGTGCGGCGCCGCGCACGGCTTCGAGACCGTGGCCCTGAGCCTCGTCACCGAGCACGGCAAGACCATCAGCTCGACGCGCATCCGCCGTCTGCTCAACCACGGTGAGCTCGAAGAGGTGCGTGAGATCCTCGGCCGGCCGCCGTCGGCGGCCGGCCTCGTCGTCGTTGGCGACCGGCGCGGCCGGACCCTGGGCGTGCCGACCGCCAACATCGACGTGGAGGCGGGCACGATCTTCCCCGGCCGCGGCGTCTACGCCGCCCGCGTCCACGTGGACGGCGTCTGGTACCGGGCGGCGGTCAACATCGGCCACAACCCGACCTTCCGCAGCAAGGCGGTCGAGACGACGCACGTCACCGTCGAGGCGTTCCTGCTCGGTTTCAGCGGCGACATCTACGAGCGCTCCATCCGCGTCGACTTCCTCCACAAGATCCGCGACGAACAGCGCTTCGACGCGGTCGAGGAGCTCGTCGCCCAGATGCGTCGCGACATCGCCGAGACGGCCGACCTCCAAGATCCTGCGTTCGCCGAGGTCGGCCTCGCAGCGCCGGCCGCCCTCTGAGCCGCGCTGCGGCGCGCGGCCGGGCGGCCGTGACTCCGAGCGAGCCTGCGCGGCGGCCCGGTTTCTCCGCCGCCGTTGCCTGTGCTAGCCTAGCGCGACCGTTTTCTCGGTTGCGGGCAGCCAACCCGCTACTGGGTTCCCGGATACTCCTGTGAGGGAGGTGAACACCATGGCAGTCACCAAAGAAGTCAAAGAGACCATCATCGCCAAGCACGCCAAGCACGACGGCGACACCGGCTCCCCCGAGGTCCAGATCGCTCTCCTCACGGCGCGCATCCAGACGCTCACCGACCACCTCAAGACCCACAAGAAGGACCACCACAGCCGGCGCGGCCTCCTCAAGATGGTCGGCCAGCGCCGCCGCCTCCTCAACTACCTGCAGGCGCGCGACCTCGATCGTTACCGCGCGCTTGTCAAGGAGCTCGAGCTCCGCAAGTAGCCAAGCCACACGGCGCGAAAAGCGCCCACCCAGTCGTCACGTGCATCCGAGCCACGGACGAGAGAGAACCTGTGCGCAATGGGGCGCCGGGTCAGTAGGAAGACGAAGGAAGAGATGACTACAGTAGAAGTAGAGGTCGGGGGCAAGAAGATCACCCTCGAGACCGGCCGGCTGGCCAAGCAGGCCAACGGAGCAGTACTCGTGCGCTGCGGCGACACGATGGTCCTCGTCGCCGCCACAGGGCGCACCGTAGGACGCGAGGGGCAGGATTTCCTCCCCCTCACGGTCGACGTCGAGGAGCGGCACTATGCCGCCGGCAAGATCCCCGGCGGTTTCATCAAGCGCGAGTCGCGGCCCAGCGAGAAGGCCACCCTCGCCGCGCGCCAGATCGACCGGCCCATTCGGCCGCTGTTCCCGAAGGGTTACATGAACGAGGTGCACGTGGTGGCCACCGTGCTGTCCGTCGACCTCGAGAACAACTACGACGTGCTCGCCACTCTGGGCGCCTCGGCGGCCCTGAGTCTCAGCGAGATCCCGTTCCTCGGCCCGATCGGGTCCGTGCGCGTGGGGCGCATCGAGGACGAGTTCGTGATCAACCCCACCCTCATCGAGGTCCAGGACGAGTCTGAGCTCGACCTCGTGGTCACCGGTACCAAGGACGCCATCGTCATGGTCGAGGCCGGCGCGAATCAGGTCTCCGAGGCTCTCGTGGTGGAGGCGCTGCGCCTGGCTCACGAGGAGATCAAGAAGCTTATCGACATGCAGCTCGAGCTGCAGCGCCAGTGTGGCAAGCCCAAGTGGGACGTGCCGGAGTGGACCGTCGATGAGGGCATCCTCGCCGAGGTCCGCAGCCAGTGCGGCGCCGCTTTGGACGCCGCCATGCAGGCGGCCGACAAGAAGGAGCGTCAGGACGCTACCTCCGAGGTCAAGAAGGCCGCCGTAAAGGCCCTCCTCGACGAGGACTCACCGGCCGAGCGCGTGACGCACGTCAAGCGCGCTCTCGCCAAGATCGAGAGAGACCTCGTGCGCGATCGCATCGCGGTGCAGAAGCGCCGCCCCGACGGCCGTGGCGCCGACGAGGTCCGCCAGATCAGCTGCGAGGTCGGCGCGGTCCCGCGCGTCCACGGCAGCGCCCTGTTCACCCGCGGCGAGACGCAGGCCCTGAGCCTCTTGACGCTGGGTGGCACGGGCGAGTTCCAGCGCATCGACGGCCTCGGCATCGAGGACAAGAAGCGCTACATCCACCACTACAACTTCCCGCCGTACTCGGTGGGCGAGACCGGCTTCATGCGGGGCCCCAAGCGCCGCGACATCGGCCACGGCGCCCTGGCCGAGCGCGCCCTGCTGCCGGTCCTTCCGGACGAGCTGGACTTCCCCTACACGACGCGCATCGTCTCGGAGATCCTTGAGAGCAACGGCTCGTCCTCGATGGCCAGTGTGTGTGGCTCGACCCTTGCGCTGATGGACGCCGGCGTGCAGATCACCGCTCCGGTGGCAGGCACAGCCATGGGTCTGATCAAGGAGGGTGACGCCTACGTCATCCTCACCGACATCGCCGGCGTGGAGGACCACCACGGCGACATGGACTTCAAGGTCGCCGGCACCGCCGACGGCATCACGGCCCTGCAGATGGACATCAAGATCACCGGCGTCACCTTCGAGATCCTCACCGAGGCGCTCGAGCAGGCGCGCAAGGCGCGGCTCTTCATCCTCGAGCGCATGCTCGCCACCCTCCCCGAGCCGCGCAGCGAGCTGTCCGAGTGGGCGCCGCGCATCTTCAGCATCCAGATCAACCCCGACCAGATCGGCCTCATCATCGGCAAGGGTGGCGAGACCATCCGCGGCATGACCGACGAGTTCGGCGCCGACATCGACATCCAGGAAGACGGCACGATCTTCATCTGCGCCCCCGACCAGGAAGCCGCCGAAGGCGTCATGAACCGCATCCAGGCCATGACCAAGGAGATCGAGGTCGGCGACGTGTTCACCGGTCGCGTGGTAAAGACCACCGACTTCGGCGCCTTCGTGGAGCTCAAGAAGGGCACCGACGGCCTGCTGCACATCTCGCGTCTCGGCCAGAAGGGCGAGCGCGTGAAGTCGGTCGAAGACGTCGTCTCGCGCGGCGACACAGTGACCGTCGAGGTCGTCGAGATCGACAAGGCACGCAACCGCATCGGGCTCACGCTGCTCAAGAAGCCCGACGCAGAGTAACAGGGAGCGGGAGAAGGCCACGGAGGCCTACCGCCTCTCAACGCTGGACAACGGCCTGCGAGTGGCCACCGAGCGCCTCGAAGGGGTGCGCTCGGTGGCCCTCGGGCTGTGGATCGCCGCCGGCTCGCGGCAGGAGCCTCTCGAGCTCGGCGGCGTCTCGCACTTCATCGAGCACCTCATCTTCAGGGGCTCCGACCGCTTCAGCGCCTGGGACATCGCGCGCATCTTCGACGACATGGGCGGCGAGCCCAACGCGTCCACGTCCAAGGAACACACGCTGGTCAACGCGCGCTTCCTCGACGAGGACCTCGACACCGCCTTCGAGGTGATGGTCGAGATGCTGGCGCGACCGTCCTTCGCCGACCTCGACCAGGAGCGCGAGGTCGTGCGCGAAGAGGTCGCCATGTACGAGGATTCGCCGCCTGAGCTCATCCACGACGACCTCTGCGAGGCCGTCTTCGGCGAGCATCCGCTCGGGCGCTCCATCATCGGGCACAGCGAGACCCTGGCGCGCCTCGACCTCCCGACGGTCAGTGCCTACCACGACGCGCACTACGTGAACCCCGGGATCGTGGTCTCGGCCAGCGGCCACGTGGACCACGACCATCTCTGTGAGCTCACGCAGGCGCACTTCCGCCCCGCGCCCGGGGCGGTCGTCCGGCGACCCGAGTTGAGCGCCCCGGGATTCCGCCACGTGGCCCGGTTCTCGCTGAAAGACACCGAGCAGTACCACATCTGTCTCGGCGGCCCCGGGCCGCGGCGCGCCGACCCCGACCGCTACGCCGTGTTCGTCGTCGACACGATCCTCGGCGGCTCCTGGAGCTCTCTGCTGTTTCAGGAAGTCCGCGAGAAGCGCGGCCTCGCCTACTCGGTCTACTCGTACACGTCCCTGTACGCCGACGCCGGCCTCACGGCCATCTACGTCGGCTCGCGCGCGGAGGCGGTGGAGGAAGCCATGAGCGTCATCCTCGACGTGCTCCACCGCCTTCCCGAGGACATCTCCGAGGAGGCGGTCAAACGCGCCCGGAACCACCTCAAGGGCCAGCTCGTGCTGAGCATGGAGAGCCCGGGCAGCCGCATGCACTCGCTAGGGCGGGCCGTGCTCATGGAGCAGCCCGTCCTCAGCGTCGACGAGGTGCTGCAGCGCATCGACGCGGTGACGCGCGACGACGTCGTGGCCGCCGTGCGGCGGTACTACGACCCGAAGAAGTGGTCCACGGTGTGCATCGGCCCGCGGCCGGAGCCGTTTCGGGCCGTCACCGACGGATTCGCCTGGGAGGAGCGATGATAGACGTGCTCGTGACCGGCGCCGCCGGCAAGATGGGCGGCCTGAGCGCCGCCACGATCGCCGCCCAGGACGACCTGCGCCTGGTGGCGCTCGTCGACCCCAAGGGCGGCGCGAGCGCCGGCGACGCGCCGTGCTTCGCGACCGTGGAGCAGGCGCTGGCGCTGACCTCCCCCGAGGCGGCGCTGGAATTCAGCCTCCCGGGGGCGGTGTTCGACAACACGAAGCTGCTGCTCGCGGCCGGCGTGCCGACCGTGGTCGGCGCCACCGGCCTCGACGAAGCCCATGTCGAGGAGCTCAGCGCCGCCGCCGCGACGGCCGGCGTGGGCCTCGTGATCGTGCCCAACTTCGCCCTCGGGGCCGTCCTGCTGATGCGCTTCGCGAGCCAGGCGGCGAAGTACTACGAGCACGCCGAGGTCATCGAGATGCACGAGGCCGGCAAGCTGGACGCTCCGTCGGGCACCAGCCTTCGCACGGCGCGCCTCATGGCCGAAGCGCCGGGTTCCGCCCTGCGGGACGTGCCCGGCGACCAGCCGTCTCGCGGCCTGGCGGCCGACCAGGTGCGCATCCACAGCGTGCGCCTGCCGGGCGTCGTCGCCCACCAGGAAGTCCTCTTCGGCGGCGACGGCGAGCTGCTCAGCCTGCGTCACGATTCGCTGTCGCGGCGCTCTTTCATGAGCGGCGTCCTGCTCGCCCTGCGCCGCGTGACGGGCATCGAGGGGACTGTCGTGGGGCTGGAGAACCTCCTAGACTAGTGCGACCACGTACCGCCCACCGTCCGCATTCGAGGAGCCGCGCCATGACCGACAGCCTGGGGACGATCCTCACCGCGATGGTGACGCCCTTCGACGCCGACCTGGCCGTCGACCACGGCAAGCTCGCCGAGCTCGCCGAACATCTCATCGCGAGCGGCTCCGACGGGCTTGTGGTGGCCGGCACCACCGGCGAGTCGCCGACGCTCACCGACGACGAGAAGGCGGCGATGTTCCGCACCGTCGTCGAGGCCGTGGGCGATCGCGTGCCCGTCGTCGCCGGCACGGGCTCGAACGACACCGCCCACAGCATCGAGCTCACGCGCACTGCCGAGAAGTGCGGCGTCGACGCGGTCCTCGTGGTCACGCCCTACTACAACAAGCCGCCCGAGCGCGGCCTGCTGGCGCACTTCCGCGCCGTGGCCGCCGCCACCACCCTCCCGCTCGTCGTGTACAACATCCCCGGACGTTCGGTGGTCAACCTGTCGCCCAAGGCGCTGGCCGCCCTCGGCAAGGTCGACAACATCGTGGCCGTGAAGCAGGCCAACCCCGATCTCGGGGAGCTTCGCCGGCTGCGCGAGCTCAGCGACCTTGGCATCTACGCCGGCAACGACGACATGCTGCTCGACGTGCTGAAGATGGGCGGCCTCGGCGGCATCTGCGTGGCCAGCCACGTCGTCGGGCCACAGCTGGCCGAGATGGCACGCCTGACGAGAGCCGGCGACGTGGCCGGGGCGGAGAGGCTCGACGAAGGCCTCCGCGCTCTCTACAATACGCTGTTTCTGACCGCCAACCCCATCCTCGTCAAAGAAGCCCTCAACTTGCTGGGGCACGAGGTGGGCGGTCTGCGCCTCCCGCTGGTGCCCGCTACCCCCCAAGAATCCGCCGCCGTCTCCGACGAGCTGCGGCGGCTGGGTATGCTGAGCCGGGCATGACCCTCTTCGGTCGCCTCGCCGCGCTTGTCGACGGGCTGCCGCACGTCCTCGTGCTGCTGCTCTGCCTGGCGCTGGTCGCGGGGGTGGGCGCCATCGACCTCCTCACAGGCGCGGACGTCGTGTTCTCCGTCTTCTACGCCGGGCCCATCGCGCTCGCCACCTGGGTGCTCGGTCGCACGAGCGGCATCCTCTTCTCGGTGGTGGCGACGATCCTGTGGACGGTCGGGGACCGCTACTCTCTCGACCAGACCTGGGCCAGCGGGATGCCGTGGTGGAACGCCGCCGTGCGGCTGGCGTTCTTCGCGATGGTGGTGCTCATCCTCGCGGCCCTGA
>Ga0209913_1001744_pt1 | contig 10953 bp, 12 predicted proteins | sample PersoiDNA2013203_FD_185805 | JGI IMG/M metagenome (GOLD analysis project Ga0209913, IMG submission 185805) | Permafrost soil microbial communities from the Arctic, to analyse light accelerated degradation of dissolved organic matter (DOM) -... | ecosystem: Environmental > Terrestrial > Soil >... | reverse complement strand
GCGCAAAGACGCAGCGCTGAACGCCCCGGACATGGGGACTTTCTCTATGCCTGGCGCGATTGGCTAACCAAATCCGCACTTGGCCCCACGATTGGAAGGCTGCGAAGGCAACTTTATCCAGCGCTGTCAGTCGCTCGTAGTCTGGGTTTCCGAATTCACGACCGACAGGAGCCATATCAAGCCAAGCTCGGTCTTCACTCGAAGGCTCGGGCATTGGCGTCGACCGATGTTTTTGGGGTGCTTTCTTCGGCATGGAGACATGCTACTCGTCGGCAGCGGTCTTTGGCTACTCAAGCTTGGACTGCTTGGTGCTCCAGTGCACCGATTTCTCGTGCACAACGGATCAGTCTGTACCTGTGCTCTTCAAATTGAAGGCACGGTGCAGATGGCTTTCAACTATGCCTGAATCGATCTGAATACCTGCATAAGTCAACAGCGGCATGATTGCCTCAGTGACGTTCTTTGTGCGCCCCGCCAAGAAGCGCTGGACAGTAGATTGATTTATGCCCATCAGCTTGGCATAACTGTTGGGATTGCTTCCCGTGCGCTCAAGATACGCTTCCAGTTCCCGGCGTAGCCGTGGAAGTTGAGGGTGTGGCGGCTTGGCTATTTTTGGCATAAAGTGCATAATATTATGCATGAAATTACAACCACCGTTCGTCGAAGATAGAGGAGCTAGTTGGATCCTTGCGGAAGCAATGCCCGATGAGCTCTCTGCTGCGCACCTTGGGCGCTTTGGGGGCCTAAATCATCTACCACCCACCAGAGTTCGGGCGGCATTGAGCGCTGCGCTGCAGGCGGTGGGGCATGACGTGGATGCTCTGTCAGTAATGGATGGGCTTGCGTTGTCGTCTGGCATGTCGACTATTGCATACGCACATGCGAATTCCATGATGCCCGTGCTCCGGGTCTCGGCACGCAGTGGGTATTCCCGACCATATGGGCATTCTGAAGACTCCCATTTAAATAGACGGTTTGGGGCCAAAGTACCCTCTCAAAGGCATGAAGCATTCACCTCACTTTCACCAAAACCTTAATGGATTGCTGCAGTCTAATAATGGGTAACATATCAGATCGATTACCATTTTTCTATCCAAGGCCTCAGTACAACCTCAAAAGCCCAGGTTGATCGGTGTTGCCGGTGGAGCTGTAAATACATTTCAGCAATGTGCGCAGGATCGGCCAGATTGTCATCAATGCTGGGGCCCGCCAGTCTGTGGGCGCGAGAGCCATCCTCGTGAGTCCACCCAACGGCAGCATCGATTGGCACGTGGGCCACGTGAATCCCTTGAGGCATTAATTCTCTGGCCATGCTCTCTGCCAGCCCTGCCTTGGCGCGGCAGGCCATTGCAAACGCAGCGCTCAATGGGTAGCCCTTCTTTGCAGCACTTGCGTTGGTAAAAATAATCGTCCCTCTCTTGGCTTGAGCATTGGGTGGGGCTCCAAGCATGAGTTTTGCGGAATTTTGACCTACCAAGAAAGCGCTTAGGGCAGAATTTCTTATCGTATCCAAAACAAGTGTTGGATCAGCCTCTGTGAGCGGTTTGCGGAAAATTTCGGCAACCCTGCCATCAATGTTGTGGACGACCAGTGATGGCACTCCCAAGTCTTGTTTCACCGACTCAAACAACGCTGTTACGGCAAGAGGATCGGTAGCGTCACAAGGATATCGCCGTACACCATGATCTACTTCGAGTTGAGCCAGCACTGGCTTGTCAGGATTGCGCGCCGCAATCGCTACCCGAAATCCATTCTTTGAAAATAACTTGGCACAACTGGCACTGATGCCTGGTCCACCGCCAACAATCAGTGCAACTTCGGATCCGTCATTCGAGTTTGAAGATGTCTCGACTTGGCTCATTAGTGATTGCTCCTTACAAACAGGCTGTGCTGGCCTGCCCGGTTCGATCTGGCTCCGGGCAATGCAATTGCGAAATGTGTTGCTGTTATTTGTGCTCGGTGAACACAGGGTAGCGATAACTGTTTTCGACTACATACGAACTGTTGTAGGTTGCCGGCTAAGCTCCAGGCCCTTTTTCCACAGTCACGTCCTTGGCATGTAACTCCTCAGCGCACTCAGAGCAGACCACGACCGGGTCAAACAGGTGACCACAACCGGTATGCCGATGAAGTAGTGGCCTTCCACCTTCACCAGCCATATGGATGTCACCCCAATGCACGATCGCCATGATGATCGGGTGAAGGTCCATGCCCTTGGCGGTCAGGCGGTACTCGCAGCGGGCGGGCGCCTCTTGGTAAGCGACCTTCTTGAGGACTTCGACGGCCACCAGCTTGCCAAGTCGATCAGCCAGCATGGGGCGGGAGATCTTGAGCCTTTGCTGAAACTCCTCGAAGCGTCGCACGCCAAGGAAGCAGTCACGCAATACGAGCAAAGTCCAACGATCTCCAATCACAGAGACGGTGCGTGCGATGGAGCAATGCTCGCTCTCAAGATCATTCCATTTCATTCCTGCGATTCTACCGTTGACTAGTTCAAATTTTAAACTTACGATTCAGTCAGTTTAAAAATAGAACTAAGGAGACGATTCGAATGCAAAGCCTTCCAGCCGATCTGGCCTCACAGATCGCCGCACTCCCCGAGCGCATGTCACACGTCGTTCAACCTTGGGCACGTCGCGCGCCGCAATCCATTGCCTTGTCGCAGGGAGAGTCCACACTGACATATGTTGAGTTGGAGCAGGCGATCTCCGCCACAGGGCTTTGGCTCGCACAGCGTGGCGTTCGTCCCGGAGACCGCGTCATGCTCATTGGGGAAAACTCGATCGAGTTGGCTGTCTTGGTGTTGGCCATCGGCGACATCGACGCGTGGCCTCTCGTTGTCAATGCTCGAATTAGCGAACGCGAAGTCACGGCCATCCTTGTGCACAGCGGAGCTCGTCTAGTGATTGCGACAAGTTCCTGTTCTCCTCAAGCCGCTGACCATGCGCATCGAATGGGTGCTTCCGTTCATGCGATCCCAAGGGTTGGAGTGATTGCAGCGACAGACGCCGATCCAGCCGCCATTGCGGAGCCGGTCAGTGCAGATGGCTCACGTCAAGTTGGGGCACTGATCTACACCTCTGGGACGACTGGTACCCCCAAGGGGGTGATGCTCAGTCATCACAGCGTGATGTTCACCGCCTTGATTGGGGGAGCAATGCGCGGATTTATGCCAGACGACCATGTCTATGGGGTCCTCCCCATGTCACACATCGTTGGCTTTTCGTCGGTACTCATCGGGACGCTGATGTTTGGCGCGCGATTAGAACTTGTTCCGCGCTTTGACGCCGGCATGACTCTGAATGCCTTGACTCAGCAGGGCATCACTCGCTTCCAAGGGGTGCCAACGATGTATCAGCGCTTACTTGAAGCGTCTGGTGGGGTCATTGCTTGCCCCTTGCTTCGAAGCATTGGGGTCGCGGGTGCCCCATTGGACCTGACATTGAAGAAGGCTGTGGAGTCAGCCTTTGGTTTGCCACTGCAAAACGGGTACGGCATCACAGAATGTTCGCCCACAATTTCTTTCACTCGGGTCGACGATCCTCGCAGCGACACCACCGTGGGACCGCCCATTCCAGGTATCGAGGTGCGCCTTCGCCGAAATTCGGGCGACTTTGTTACGGCCGGCGAAGTGGGTGAACTCCATGTGCGTGGACCGAATGTGATGCTCGGCTATTACAAGGCGTCGGACCTGACCAAACAGGCAATTGATGCAGACGGCTGGTTCAACACAGGCGATCTTGCCCGGCTTGAAGGGCTCAACCTGTACATCGTCGGTCGCACCAAGGAGTTGATCATCCGGTCAGGCTTCAATGTTTACCCGCCGGAAGTCGAAGCGGTTCTGGCGGCGCATCCCGCAGTGGCCAGTTGCGCCGTGGTTGGTAGACAGGTGATCGGGAACGAGGAGGTCGTAGCCTTCGTACAACTCAAGCCTGGAGCAGAGGCCACGCCTGAGGACATAGGGCAGTTTGCAGCAAGTCGCCTTGCCCCCTACAAACGTCCGATCGAAATTCGGATCAAGAGTTCGTTTCCAGCGACCTCCGCCGGAAAGATCCTCAAGCACGAACTTGCCAAGGAAGCGCAATACCCCGGTGCCTGAATTCACTGGATGCCAACGCTGCTGTCCAGGCGCAATTGGTGAACAGATACATGACTCTCAACTGAAGGAAAACACATGACAGAAAAGAAAGCAATCCTTGTGGTCGGCGCAGGAGACGCCACAGGCGGTGCTATCGCACGTCGATTTGCCCGAGAGGGCTACATCGCTTGCGTCACGCGGCGTAACGAAGACAAGCTCACGCCGTTGTTGGACCAAATTCGAAGTGAGGGTGGCGAGGCCTATGGCTTTGGCAGCGATGCCCGTAAAGAAGAAGAGATGGTGGCGCTGGTGCAAAAGATCGAATCGGAGATCGCACCGATTGAGGTTGCCGTGTTCAATATCGGCGCCAACGTGCGCTATGGCATCACCGAAACAACCGCGCGTGTCTACTTCAAGGTCTGGGAGATGGCCTGCTTCGGTGGCTTCCTGATGGGCCGCGAAGTGACCAAGGCCATGCTGCCCAGAGGCCGTGGCACCATCATCTTCACGGGTGCCACCGCAAGCCTGCGCGGGCGAGATGGATTTGCCGCCTTTGCTGGCGCCAAGCATGGATTGCGCGCTCTGGCTCAAAGCATGGCACGTGAGTTGTGGCCAAAAGGCATCCACGTGGCACATCCGGTGATTGATGGGGCTATCGACACCGAGTTCATTCGCTCAACCTTCCCCGAGCGTTATGCAACCAAGAACCAGGACGGCATCGTCAATCCAGAGCATATCGCGGATGTCTATTGGCAGTTGCACATGCAGCCCCGCGACGCATGGACGCACGAAACGGAGATTCGTCCCTGGATGGAGCCGTGGTGATTGCGCAGCAATGACAAATCACCGATGGATGTAGCCATCTCTTGCGGACGGTATCAATAGGCGCATCGCACAGGTAAAGCGCATTTAGAGCCTCTGTGTTCGCAGCCAAACAAAAATATTTTGAGGAGACATCATGAAACCCTTGAGCGTTCAATTTCTGTTCGACTTTGGCAGTCCCAATGCGTATCTTTGTCACAAGGTCATCCCGCACATTGAGGCTCGCACGGGTGTGCGTTTCGAATATGTACCAGTGTTGCTCGGCGGGCTTTTTAAACTCGCCAACAACCGATCTCCAGCAGAGGCGTTTGCGCATATTCCAAACAAAATTGCATACGATCGGCTGGAAATGGAGCGCTTTGTCAAGAAATATGGGCTTTCGCACTTCCAGCGCAACCCTCATTTTCCGGTGAACACGCTGCAGATCATGCGAGGAGCCGTTGCCGCACAGCAGTTAGGCTGCTTTGAGCTCTACCTCGATACCGTCTGCGCAAGCATGTGGGAGCGGAGGCTCAATATGGCGGATCCCCAGGTCATTGCTGCTGAACTCAACGCGGCGGGCCTCGATGCGCAAACCATCATGGCGACCAGCCAAGAGGCAGAGGTCAAGCAGCGCCTGATGGTCAACACCCAGCAGGCGTATGAACGCGGCGCCTTCGGCATTCCGACCTTTTTTATCGGTGAAGAAATGTTCTTTGGGAAAGATCGGCTACGCGAAGTAGAGGAAGAAATCATGCGGATGACGCACGTTTGAGCGTTGATCCAAAGAATTGCAAAAGAGCAGCAAAGCTCGATTCCTCATCGAACAGGACTTCCTCATGAATACCTTTCTCTCCGTCCCGTGCGCGACGGATCGCAACCCCATCAGGGCGCCAGCCCTGCTGCGGGCGATTGCCGCCTCGTGCAGGTTCGTTCCGGCCGACACAAGCCACAGGCATACGCGAAAGACGTGTTTTGCTTCCCTGCTTCTGGCCGCGGTCGCTGGAATACCGACCGCACAGGCACAGGACCGGTCCGCGAATTGGCCAGTTCGGCCAATCAAAATCATCATTGGATTTGCTCCGGGTGGTTCTACCGATACGCCCATGCGAGTGCTGGCCGATTCGGCCTCACGTCTTCTCAAGCAACCCGTCATCATCGAAAACAAGCCTGGTGCCGGCGGCACTTTGCCGGCAGTCGCACTGCAATCGGCCCCCAATGATGGATACACGCTGGGCGTTGCCTCACTGGGGGTATATCGCTTGCCTTACACCACCGACTTGAAGTGGGATCCTGCAAGAGATCTGACCTACATCATCGGCCTGACTGGATATGCCTTTGGCATCGTCGTCCCCGCGTCATCGCCCATCAAGAACTGGACTGACTACCTCGCAGCGGCCAAAGCGAAGCCAGGACAGTTGACATACGGATCGCCAGGCGTTGCGACCACAAATCACCTGACGATGGAGCGCATCTCAAGAAGGGCGGGGATTCAGTTAAATCACATCCCTTACAAGGGTACCGGCGAAACCATGCAGGCGATGCTGAGCCAGCAAGTGGATTCAGCCGCTGAAACGTCTGCCTGGGCACCGTATGTCAAGGACGGCAAGATGCGTTTGCTAGTCACCTGGGGTACCAAGCGCATGAGCAGCTTTCCGGACGTGCCGACGTTAAAGGAGTTGGGCATCCCAATCAGCCAGACCTCGTATTGGGGGCTGATTGCTCCAAAGGGGACGGATCCGGCCATCGTGGCTAAGGTCCACGATGTATTCAAGCAAGCGATGGAGCAGCCAGAGTTCAGAAACGCGCTCGCACGCTACGACATGGAGCCTGACTACCGCAGCTCCAGGGATTTCCACCAATTTGCGGTAGACACGATGAAACAGGAAAAAGAAATCCTCGATACGCTCGGCCTGAGCCGGAAGTAACGCTGCTGCGGTGACTTCTGGCGAGCATCAATCGTCAAAACCGGTCCCAGGGGAGCGGGCTTTCTTGTGTGGTACCCCGCCTACTCTCGATAACTCTTCATTTCTCAAACATAACGGAGACACACATGCGGACTCGCATTACAGAGCTTTTTGGCATCGATCGCCCCATCGTTCAAGGCGGAATGCATTTCGTCGGCTTGGCCGAACTGGCATCTGCTGTATCCAACGCCGGGGGGCTGGGGATGATCACGGCGCTGACTCAACCCACACCGTCTGCGCTCGCATCAGAGATCACACGCTGCAGGGCAATGACGGACAAGCCATTTGGCGTCAACCTCACATTTTTACCCTCTCGCACTCCTCCAGATTATCCAGGCTATGTCCGGGCCATCGTTGAAGGTGGCGTCAAAATTGTGGAGACCGCTGGCAATAACCCGCAACGATGGATGCCCATGCTCAAGGAGGCTGGCCTCACGATCATTCACAAGTGCACCTCAGTACGCCATGCATTGAAGGCAGAGAGCATTGGCTGTGATGCCGTGAGTGTTGATGGCTTCGAGTGCGGCGGCCATCCGGGCGAAGACGACATCCCGAACATGATTCTGTTGCCGCGTGCTGCGGAGGAACTCACGATACCTTTCATTGCCTCAGGTGGCATGGCCGACGGGCGCAGCCTGGTTGCGTCTCTGGCGCTGGGAGCCGATGGCATCAACATGGGGACTCGCTTTGTTGCCACGAAGGACGCGCCGGTGCATGAAAACGTCAAGCAGGCCATCTTGGCGGCAAGTGAGTTGGATACGCGCTTGGTGATGCGACCGTTGCGTAATACTGAACGGGTACTTGTCAACGCAGGTGTTCAACGACTTCTCGACAAAGAGCAACGTCTGGGGAACAGCATCACTTTCGAGGACATTGTGTCCGAAGTGGGGGGTGTGTATCCGAGGGTCATGAAAAACGGCGAGATGGATGCCGGCGCCTGGTCTTGTGGGATGGTTGCAGGTCTAATTCATGATATTCCTACTGTCAAAGAGCTATTGGATCGAATCATGCGAGAGGCTGATGACCTGATTCGTGATCGTTTGAATGGGTTAATCGCCGCATAAAGATAAATCGGCTCGGTAAAAAAGAACTCCTTTGATGCGTGGTCTCAGTGAAGCCGAGGCCACTCCATTTGCCCAAGAAAAGGACACTGACTCACACCCGAGGTGCCTCGGTAAGGCGCTGCTGTTTTAGCATTGCCTGCATTGCTGCGCTCGTATGTCGGCTCAATCAGAAGCATCCCATCCTTGACTGCCCGTTAATGTGGCCGATAGCGCAGTACGTTATGTGGTTGACGATTTATTTGCTGGAACTTGATCTCGCGTTATTTTGTAAATAAACGAATGACAAATACAGTGAGGCTGTCTTCAACATTTTGAGGTTTTTATAAAGGCGCTCAGGAGTGCTTGTTGCACATCATGGATGTGTGGTTGTGACGAGCGCTCAATGCGTCTGTCTTGGCTTCTGGTGATGGGCTTATTAATCGGAAAAGTGTGATTTTTTGATAAATTGGAATGGTGTTGGATTGGGGGCTGATGTTGAATAATCTTCTTATTGATAGATTTTTCGTTTTCAGAGAATGATTTCGACCATGGATGATATTGATTTATCAATCTTGGTGGGGTTTTTTTGTTGGCGATGAATGGATTTGAAGCTTAAAGATTCCTGAATGGTTTGTTGGCTGCGCGAATTCATTTAAAAATATTCCAGATCATCCTTTGTGTGCCGATTGTAGAGGGCCTCTTGGTGGGCTGTGTTTCATTGGAATATATTTTTCAATGCGGCGTTGTGATGCATTTTTTTTGTGAGAGAAGGCACTATGGATGAGAGTAATTGAGGTTTTTTGATCATATTTGAATCGATGACTTTTTTCAATGGCCTGCATGATTGCCGATGGCATCGATGAGGGGCTCAAAAGGGAAATTTTTTGTGGAGGTATTATGGTTTCATTTGAATTTTACTTTGACTATCGTAGTCCGTATAGTTATTTGGCGCATACCCAATTTGAGAGGTTGCCAGGCATTCCGGGTTTTCATCCTTTCGATATCAGAGATGTCATGCAGCTTGTTGGCAATGTGCCGACATCGGTGGTGTGTGAAGCTAAAAATAAATATGTCAAGGCTGATCTACAGCGCTGGGTTAAATATTATGGGGTGCCATTTCGGAGGCGCCCTGACATCGCGAATATTGATGCAAGGCGCTTGCTGCGCGCAACAATTTCGGCAGGTCCTGCCAATAGCGCTTCGCGATCATTGGCTGCAGGAGCAATAATGAATGCGATGTGGCGAGATTCATTTCCACTCAAAACCGTCGCTGATATTTGCAATGTCTTTTCCAAGGTTGGTATTGATGGGGCGGCATTTTCGGATTTGATTGATGACCCGGTTATAGATAATGAATTGAATTCTGGTAGCGCGGCTGCTGCAGAAAGAGGGGTGTTTGGTGCCCCAACATTTATCGTCGGATCGGATCTGTATTTCGGAAATGATCGAATTGATTTTCTTAAGGCGAGATTGGAGTCTGGAAAATGAAGAAGATTGCAATAATCACTGGCGTTGGCCCGGGCACTGGAGCGGCGTTGGTTCGACGTTTCTATGCTGGTGGTTATACAGTTGTAATGGTCGCTCGTGATCGGAAGCGCTTGCAAGAAATAGAGAAAGATTTGCCAGGTACGCTAGGGGTTTGCTGCGATGTAGGCAATCAGGAAGATTTTGCAAGTGCTTTGGTTGATATAGAAAAGCGAGTTGGTATGCCACATGTGGCGATCCACAATGCGGTCGGCGGTGCATTTGGTTCATTTCAGGAAATTGAACCCACTATTCTGGAGAGGAATTTTAAAATTAATGTAATGGCCTTGTTGCAGCTTGCCCGTTGGGTTGCCCCAGGTATGACGTTGAATGGCGGTGGATCCATTTTGGTAACCGGTAATACATCAGCGCTGCGGGGAAAGGCGAAGTTTGCCGGATTTGCGCCGACTAAGGCTGCACAACGTATTCTTGCTGAATCCATGGCTCGGGAATTAGGTCCTAAAAGGATTCATGTGTCTTACTTAATGATTGATGCTGTAATTGATGTCCCCTGGACAAGGGAGCGCTATCCAGAGGCGGCGGATGATTTTTTTATAAAGCCAGCTGATATTGCAAATGAAGCTTGGCATGTTGTTCATCAGCCTTTGTCAGCGTGGTCTTTTTTGACTGAGCTAAGGCCCAATGCTGAAAAATGGTAAGTTAGAGAATTTCTGAAAAACCTGGCTGCCTCGAACCAGATTGGGGCCTGATCATGGTGCAAGACATAATGAATATATACCAGATCGCGTTCAGCCTTGACCCAATGCTCAAGAAGACCAGCGAGGAATTCTTCCTTGATGAGATGACTCAGCGGGTCAGTAGTCACCCAAGTCATCGATTAAGAGCTGGCGCCACAGCGTATTTATGTCCACGCCAATCCGCGCGGACATGAGTCCGGCTTTGTTGCACAAATCGCCTCGCCGACGCCCGTAGACTGACGGCGTGACAGATACGAAGAACAGGCAGCGGAGCAAGTACCGCACGACGAACTGGAAGGCCTACAACGCGGCGCTGAAGGCGCGAGGCTCGTTGACGATGTGGTTGGATCAGAGCATGCAGTGGCTTGGCAAGCCGAGCGGCAAGCGCGGACGCAGCCCGACCTTCTCGGACGCCGCCATCCAGTTCTGCTTGAGCATCAAGTGCCTGTTCGGCCAGCCCTTGCGCCAAGCGCTGGGCATGGTGCACAGCCTGCTGCGGCCAGCCAAGCTGGACTGGCCGGTACCGGACTTCAGCACGGTCTGCCGACGCCAGAAGACCTTACAGGTCGAGCTGAGCTACCAGCGAACCAAGTCGCCACTGCAGTTGCTGGTGGACAGCACCGGCATCAAGTTCCTCGGCGAGGGCGAATGGAAGCGCAAGAAGCATGGCGCCGAGTACCGGCGTGAATGGCGCAAGGTCCATTTGGGCATCGATGCGCAGACGCTGGAAATACGCGCCATCGAGGTGACCACCAACGCCATCGGAGATGCGCCGATGCTGCCCGAGCTGCTGGCCCCAATCCCGCTCGACGAGCCCATCGAAAGCGTCTGCGCTGATGGAG
>Ga0209913_1001743_pt1 | contig 10963 bp, 12 predicted proteins | sample PersoiDNA2013203_FD_185805 | JGI IMG/M metagenome (GOLD analysis project Ga0209913, IMG submission 185805) | Permafrost soil microbial communities from the Arctic, to analyse light accelerated degradation of dissolved organic matter (DOM) -... | ecosystem: Environmental > Terrestrial > Soil >... | reverse complement strand
ACCTTCTTGAAGCCGAAAGCCTGCTGATAAAACTCGGCCGTTTTCCAGGGATCGGGAACGGAGATAGCGATGTGACGCAGTTTGTTAGCCATGGTGCAGCCTCCTCTTTATATGAGTAGATGAAAGCAAAATACTGGATATACACAACGGCTGATTCTACTCAGGGATTTTTTATATGTATACTTTAATTTTTAAATGTATCCATAAAAATATAATTAGATACTTTTGATCTTATACAGCTACAGGTATAGATTTTTGCTATAGTGCAAGCGATGTAAAATATAGCCATCTGCATCACAAACTGAATCATCTGCAATCCCCCATAAAAACTGAAACCGGCCATCCAAGAAAACCGAGAACGCAAGAATGGAAACCATCTCTCTTCGCATCTATCGCACCCTGACCGATGAAATCATCAGCGGCGTGCTGCCACCCGGCTCCGCGCTGGAAGAAATCGCTCTGTCCGAACGCTTTAAGGTATCCCGCACCCCGATACGCCAGGCGCTGCGCGAGCTGGCCGCGCGCGGCATGATCGAGTTGAAGCCGCGCAAAGGCGGCATCGTCACCAGCATCGGCGTCGACGAACTGGCCGACATGCTGGAAGCCATGTGCGAGCTGGAAGCCCTGTGCTGCCGTATCTGCGCCGAGCGCATGAGCGCGGTGCAAAAGAAACAGCTGGAACTGGTCCATCTGCAAAGCCAGGAATGCGTGGCCAACGGCGACGACGCCGGCTATCTGGCGCTGAATAAGAAATTCCACAACCTGATCTGTGCCGGCGCGCACAACAAGAGCCTGGCCGACACGATTGAAAATCTGCGCGACCGCCTGGCAATGTTCCGCGCCGCACAGGCCGGCGTCGACAAGCGCCTGACCGTGTCGCATGAAGAACACGATGCGATCATCGCGGCGATTCTTGCGTCCGATCCGGAGAAGGCTTATCTGGCGATGCGCAATCACACCACGCGCCTGAGCATCCATGTGCTGGAGATGATCAAGGAACATCAGGCGTAAGCCGTCGCTTCTGTTCCTGCCAAAGGCGCCTGTCTTCTGACCGGCGCCTTTTTCTTTTGCCCCTCCCTGATCAACGCGTTTGCCGGCCGACGGCAGCGTTATCACGTTCGCCTTTGCAATTAATTCCCATAAAATCAAATAAATTCAAATTTAATTTATACGTATACATATAAATTCATATGAATTATTATTTTCTCCAAACAAGAAAAACATCGACAACAACTCTATGGAGGAGATTCAGGGATGAAACAGGCAATCAATCAGACGATGAAGGGCTTGATCACGGCGGGACTGACTTCGGTAGCGACATCAGCGGCAGCGCAGACCGATACCGTGACGATGTATGGTTTTTTGAAAGTGGATGCGGAAAGCGTCTGGGCCGGCGGTGCAAATAGCGGCATCGGGCGCATGGGGCGCATATCGAACAACTTGTCGGTGCTCGGTTTCAAGGGAGTAGAAGATCTGGGCGGCGGCTTGCAGGCATTTTTCCAGATTGAATCGAACGTCGGCGTCGATACCGGCAGCGGTTCGTTCGCCGATCGCAATGACAACGTCGGCTTGCGCGGCAGCCTGGGAGAGATTTTCGCCGGGCAGTACGAGTCGCCCTATCGCTTCGTGTCGGTATACGCGATCGATCCTTTTACGGCGGGTATCTTTGCTTCCAACTCCATCATGGGCAATGGCTTCACCACGGCGGCCAATGCGCAGTCACCGGCATCCTTTGATCGTCGCCAGAAGAACCTGGTGCAATATTCAACGCCAAATTTCAACGGTCTGATCGGCCGCATCGCTTATGCAGCACGCGAAGAACAGACGGCCACGACCAATCCGGGCCTGATCTCCGGCTTGCTGACTTACGAGAACGGCCCGCTGTATCTGGCCTACGGCTATGAGCAGCACAAGGATTATTTTGCAGCCGGCACGCTGGATACCGGCCACAAGATCGGCGCCGCCTACTCCTTTGGCAACACGCGCGTGCGCTTTGCATGGGAGCGCTTACGTTATGAACCGACGGCCAGCACCAACCTGCGCAGAGATGCGTATCAACTGGCGCTGACACACAATATCGGCAGCGGCCAGTTCCGCGCGTCGTATGTCCGGGCGGCGCGCTCAAAGGGCAATGCGACAGCCGGCATCGGCGGCATCGGCAAGCCGGGCACGGCCTCCGGGGCGCAGCAGTTCTCCATCGGCTATGGTTACAGCTTGTCGAAGCGCACCGAACTGTGGGGCGCTTTCACCAAGCTCAACAATGAGCAGACGGCGAGCTACAACTTGTCGGCCAATGCGATCCCCGGCCTCTCCGCTGGGCAAAGCCCGGCAGGCCTGGGAATCGGCATCACGCACAAATTCTGACCGCGAGCTGTAACTGCACTCATCGGTATCCCGCGGGATATTCGGTGGATATTCGGTGGAAACAAGAGCGCCCTTTGCGGGCGCCTTTTAGCTGGATGAAAGCGACGCATCATCATGATTCTTCATGAGCGTCGCTTCGATATCGTCTTCCCGCAGAGGGACATCCTGGGGGCGACATCTGTTTGCTGTGAGCCGGTACGGCAAGATTGCTTCCGGCTCGTTCTCCTGTCGCTTCAAACCCGATCGTCAGTGTCAGATCGAGATGCGCGCAGCATTTTTTAACATCTCTGGCATCACGCCAATATCATTCAGTCTTCACGACTGTCGTGCATCCGATTTATCTATCAGATTTGCGATTGCAGTTGCGACAAAGCTAACAGGTGGCTGCGATCGAGTTCGCGCAGACGGCGTTCCATGTCAGCGTGATTGACTGCGCCTTCCAGGTACGGTGCGTCGTTGAGGTCAAACAAAGGGCCATTCATGGCTGGCTTGGACGACGAAAAAGCGCGTTCGACAAAGAACTGGAAAGCTTCCAGCAAACTCTGTAAATTATTAGAAAAACCGGCAGATTGATAAGTAGACATTTCTTTCTTTCACATGAATAACGTTGCAGTGATAGTGAGAATAGGGGCTGCCTCCCACTTTAAAAAGCAATATTTTCCGACATCACTATAAGAAAAACTAACACCATGAGCATTTCCCTACCGCCGCTGAAGGCCCTGAAAGTGTTCGAAGCAGCAGCGCGCACGCGGAGTTTGACGATTGCCGCACATGAATTGCATATCACGCATAGTGCGGTGAGTCAGCAAATAAAATTATTGGAAGAACATTTCGGCCAACCGTTGTTTATTCGTCTTCCGCGTGGCGTGGAAGCAACGGAAGCGGCACAAGTGTTTTATACGGAAGTGCGCGCGGCGCTCGACCGCATCGCCATGGCGGCAGAGCAACTGACCCTGACCGGCAAGAATCGTATCGTGCGCGTGATCACGGCGCCCTCGGTGGCGATGCGCTGGCTGATTCCGCGCCTGTCGCAGTTTCAGATCGACAACCCGCGTATTGAGGTGCGCGTCACGACCACGGTGTCGGAACACTTTGAAGACGTCAAAGACCCCTTCGACGTGGTGCTGTGGCGCAGCCCTCTGGAGCGCAGCGGCTTTGAATGCGTGCGCTTTCTGGACGACGTCTCGGCGCCGCTGGCATCGCCGCATTATCTGGAATTACATCCGATCAATAAGCCTGCGGACTTGCTGCAGGCGTCATTGATCCATCTGAGTGTGCGTGCGGATGCGTGGCAGCAATGGCTGATCAAGGCGGGTGTGCCGGTGAAGAAGAAGTTGCCGGGAACCAGTTACGAGCACTTTTTCCTGAGCTTGCAGGCGGCGTCGACGGATCTGGGGATTGCAATGGGATCGCTGGCACTGGTTGACGACGACTTGTCGCACGGACGCTTGCGCCAGCTGTTTCCGGAGGTGGTGTTACACGGCCAGGGCTTCCACATGCTGCATAGAATTGCCGATGGAGGCAACGCCAACACCGGCAATGCTCTGAAAACCTTTATCTCGTGGCTGATGCAGATGGGACAAGCATCCGCCTACGATCCAAGCAAGATTTACTCGGCCGATTCCAGCACGTGAACGGCGCGCGCCGCGATGAGGTCTTTGGACTTTTCGCGGTAGTCGAGCATGTGCGGTTGGGTGAAGTGGACTTTGAGCGCTTCGGCGCTTTCCCATTTCTCGATGAAGGCGAAGGTATCGGGGCCGAGTTCTGCCTGTGAGCCGCCGAAACCTGGCACGTCGATCACCGGGCCGTAGTCGATGCAGCCTTGTTCGGCGCGGACGGCAGCCAGATTGGCGTGCACCAGTTTCAACAGTTCTTCGCGCTTGCCGGGCTTGGCGGTAATGATTGCAACTACGTGGACCATGTTGTCGTCTCCTCTGTGGGGTGATAAAGAAAACGACAGCATACGCGAAGTCACGATTTCATGACGGGGCAGGCTTGGTCCCTGCCCCGCGCATTCCGCGCATTCATGAAATCAATTCAACCTAGTTCAATTTCATCTGCGCCAACAGTTGCTCGATGTTGTAGCGCATCAGCTTCAGATACGTCGGCGCGGGTCCGTCTGCTTGCGACAGCGCGTCGGCATACAGCTTGCCGCCCAGCGAGACGCCGGCTTCCTTGCTGATCTGTTGCAGCAGCTTGGGGCTGCTCATGTTTTCGATGAAGACGGCACGGATCTTTTCCTTGCGGATCTGACGGATCAGATTGGCGACTTCTTTTGCGCTCGGCTCGCTGTCGGTCGACACGCCTTGCGGTGCCAGAAACTTGACCTGATAGTGCGCGCCAAAATATTCAAACGCGTCATGCGACGTGATCACCTTGCGCTTGGCGTCGGGGAACTGTGCAAACTGCTGCGTGGCCCAGCGATCCAGCTCATTGAGTTTAGCGATATAGGTGTCGCCGTTATTCTGGTACACCGATGCACCGGCGGGATCGAGCTTGCTCAGTGCGGCGACGATATTGCGGGTATAGACGACGATGTTGGCCGGATTTTGCCAGGCGTGCGGATCATTCTTACCGTGGTGATGGTCATGTCCTTCATGCCCGTCATGTGCATCGTGTTCGTCGCTGACGCGATCACGCACGGCGATGCCGTTCGACGCAACAACGATGTCGCCGCGATAGTTGGCCGATTGCACGACGCGTTCCATCCAGCCTTCAAAACCGAGGCCATTGATGACGACCAGCTTGGCGCGGGCAACCGACTTGATATGGTCAGGTGCAGGTTGAAACACGTGCGCGTCCTGATCGGGACCGACCAGCGTAGTCACGGCGATGCGATCACCGCCGACGTTGGCGACGATGTCGCCGAGAATACTGAAGCTGGCGACAACCGGTAATTTGGCGTCGGCTGCAGATGCGGAAGACAGGTGAGTAAGCAGCACGGCTGCGCCCAATACGATGTGACGGAACAATTTCACGACGACTCCTGATAAGAAATTATGCGCGCAGATGTGGCCGGCGCAACATGCGCGGCAACCAGCCGCGCGGGGCAAAAATGAGAGACAAGAAATAGAAACCACCGGCGCAGACGATAATCACCGGGCCGGACGGCACCGACGCGTAGTACGACAGCATCAGCCCGGCATAACCGGCGGCAGCAGCCTGCACGGTGCTGTTGACCAGCTGCGCAGGCAGCGTGTCATGCCACAACCGCGCCGAGACCGCCGGCAACATCATGAGACCGACCGCCATCAACGTGCCGAGCGTCTGGAACGACGCCACCAGATTCAACACCACCAGCATCAGGAACAGCTGCTGATAGATCGTGTTGCGACCGCCGCTGGCAGCAAGGTAAGACGGGTCGAAGCTCTCCAGCAACAGACCGCGATACAAACCCGCCATCAGCAGAACGCTCAGGCTGGACACGCCTGCGACCAGCAGCAAGCCTTCGGTATCGACACCGAGCACGTTGCCGAACAGGATGTGCAGCAAATCGAGCTGAGTGCCGTGACCTGAAATCATGATCACGCCGAGCGCCAGCGCCACGACGTAGACGGCAGCGAGACTGGCGTCTTCCTTGAGTTCGGTATGGCGGCTGATCCAGCCGGCCAATGCGACCACAATCACACCGGCGAGGAAACCGCCGATGCTCAATGCAGGCAATGACAAACCGAAGAAGATGAAGCCTGCGGCCACACCCGGCAACACTGCATGGCTCAAGGCTTCACCGAACAGGCTCATGCGGCGCAAGGTCAGCATCACACCCAAAGGTGCGCTGCTGAGCGCCAATGCAAGGGTCGCCACCAGCGCGCGGCGCATGAAGGCGAACTCCTGAAACGGCGCGATCGCGAATTGATAAAAATCGTGCAGCAGCATCATCGCGCCGCTCCTTCACCATGTGCATGTGCGACATCCACAACGTCCGCAGCATCCACGGCACACAGCGGTGCATGCTCATCCACGGCTTCGGCCATGGAGCGCGCGCGATGCAGGTTTTCGTGGCAAAGCACGGCTTCCGTCTCGCCCCAGGCGACGACATTGCGTGCCAGCAGCAAAGATTGCGGGAAAGCGCGGCGCACCTGATCGTAGTCGTGCAGCACAGCGATCACCGTGCGTTGCTCTGCATGCCAGGATTTGATGATGTGCAACAGGTCGTTGGTGGTTTTGGTATCGATGGCGCTGAAGGGCTCGTCCAGCAAAATCAGTTCGGCATCCTGCAGCAGAATGCGCGCAAACAAGACGCGTTGAAACTGCCCGACCGACAAACTGGCGATCGAGCGCTGTGCAAAACCATCAAGGCCGACCGCAGCCAGGGAGTCTTCCGCGCGGCGCACCATGTCGCGGCTCATGCGACGGAACAGCCCTGCTTTCGACCAGTAACCGAGCAGCACGCAATCCAGTACGGAAATCGGGAAGCTGCGATCGATCTCGGCCTGTTGCGGCAAATAGGCGATACGGCTGGCGGCGGCATGCTTGACCACTCGGCCGCTGTTGCAGCGAACCAGGCCCATGATGCTTTTGAGCAGCGTGCTCTTGCCGGCGCCATTGGGACCGACGATGGCCGTGAGCGAACCTTGTGCGAAATGTCCGCTGACGTGATGCAGGGCCGGATGCCGGCGGTAGGTGACGGTCAGGTTTTCCAGAGAGATGGCGACGGACATGTTCAATCGCCTCCCAATGCCCACATGACGCCGAACCACAGGATCAGGCACACCGGCGCGACCAGCAGCACGCGTTGCCACCAGGGCAGCGCGAGGACGCTGGTTTGTTGAAAGAAGCGGGAAAGCATAGTTATGGCGATATGTTTGTTGGTCGATTTGCTACGGTCACGCACATTCAGGACGCTACGGGAAATGGCCGCAGGGAACCAAAATCACCGTTACAAATCTGTTTGCAACCGAGTTGCGAAACCGCAATTATAATGCAACATTGTTGCAAGATGTGACAAGCCTCGAAGAAATCCGACAATCCAGTCAAAATGCTGCCCGAGCCTTTCCTTTCGAAAATCCCGGCGGCTCACCAGAAGAAAGATCGCGCATGAATTCTCATATTCCCAAGTTCGGTAAGCTCGGCAAGTTAGCTACAGTGCTCGGCTCTGCACTCCTGCTCTCCGTCTCCACACTGGCTGCCGCACATGAGGCACATGTCCACGGCGTCGGCAAACTCGACGTTGCCCTCGACGGCAAGACGCTGTCGCTGCACCTGGATTCGCCGCTGGTCAACCTGATCGGCTTTGAGCATGCCGCCAAGAGCGCCAAGGACAAGCAAGCTGCGCTGGACATGGCCAAGACACTGCGCAATGCGGCAGCAGTATTCGTCACCACCCCGTCAGCAGAATGCAAGCTCAGTGGAGTCCAATTGGTGTCGGCAGCGATCGAACCCGCCTTGCTGGGTGAAGCTGCAGCGAAAAAACCGGCCGGCAAAGAGGATCATGACGGCCATGCGGACATGGACGCCGATTTCAGCTTTCAGTGCGCATACCCGGAACGTCTGCAGCGTATCGACGTGAAACTGTTCGATGCCTTCAAGGGATTCAACAGCATTAACGTGCAGCTGGTGACACCCAAGCGTCAGGGTGCCGCCAAGCTGACGCCGACGGCAGCAAGCATCACCATTCAATAATTGATCAAGCCCCCCTATGAGCAACGCTGCCATCGCACTGCGCGATATTTCTTTCACCTGGCCCGGCCAGAAGACGCCGACGCTGGCGCTGGATCAGTTCGATGTGCAAGCGCATGAACAAGTCTTCGTCAGTGGCCCCAGCGGCAGCGGCAAGAGTACGCTGCTGGCGCTGATCGGCGGCATCGCCAGTCCGCAAAGCGGCAGCGTCGCCATTCTCGGACAAGCACTGGATGGTTTGCCGGCGTCAAAGCGGGACCGCTTTCGCGTCGATCATATTGGCTTCATCTTTCAGCAATTCAATCTGATTCCTTATCTGTCGATTCTGGATAACGTGCTGCTGCCTTGCCAGTTCTCGGCTTATCGCCGTGAGCGCGCGCTGGCGCAGGGGCAGGATTTGCATGCGGCGGCGCATTCGCTGTTGCGCAGTCTGGATCTGGCGCCAAACCTGTGGACACGCGCCGTGACGCAATTGTCCATCGGCCAGCAGCAGCGCGTCGCAGCAGCGCGCGCCCTGATAGGCCGGCCTGAAATCGTGGTCGCCGACGAGCCGACTTCGGCGCTCGACAGCGACCGTCAACAAGCTTTTCTTGATCTCATTCAGCATGAGTGCGAACAAGCCGGCGCCAGCCTGGTGTTCGTCAGCCATGATCAACGCCTGGCCGAGCGCTTCCATCGCCGCATTGCGCTCAACGACATCAATCGTTGCGCCGGCGTGGAGGAATCGGCATGAGTTTCCTCTTTCGACTTGCCGCGCGCAGCGCCTGGAATCGCCGCTTCACGCTGGGCCTGATGCTGCTGGCGATTGCCTTGTCGAGTGCCATGCTGCTAGGTATTGAACGCGTGCGTCACGAAGTGCGCGATGGTTTCTCGCAATCGGTGTCCGGTACCGATCTCGTGGTGGGTGCGCGCACCAGCCCGGTTCAACTGATGCTGTATGCGATCTTCCGCATTGGCGGCGCGACCAACAACATGGGATGGGACAGCGCGCAAAAATTGGCGAAAAATCCTGCGGTAAAGTGGACGATTCCACTGTCGCTGGGCGACTCGCATCGCGGCTTTCCGGTGCTGGCCACCAACGGCAATTATTTTGAACACTTCCACTATGGAGATGGACAGGCATTAAGCCTTAGCGAGGGACGTCCCTTCGGCAGCGTGTTCGAAACCGTGATCGGCGCTGAAGTCGCGCAACGCCTGCACTACAAACTCGGCGACCGCATCGTGCTCAGTCACGGCATGGGCAGCCTGCATATGACCGATCACGCCGACAAACCGTTCACGGTGGTCGGCATCCTGGCGCGCACCGGCACGCCGGTGGATCGCACCGTACACATCGGCCTCGATGCGATGGAAGCCATCCATCTGGATTGGGAAGGCGGCGCGCCCATGCCCGGCCTGTCGATTGCACCTGAACTGGTGAAGAAATTTGACCTGACGCCGAAGACCGTCACTGCGGTGCTGGTCGGGCTAAAGAATCGCGCAGCGGTATTCGGTGTGCAGCGCGACATCGCCGACGACAACAGCGAACCCTTGATGGCGGTGCTGCCGGGCGTGGCACTGGATGAACTGTGGCAAGTCGTCGGCGTCGGCGAAAACGCGCTCTTGGTGGTCTCCGGCATGGTGGTGATCGTCGGCCTGGCGGGACTGGTGTCGGCGATTCTCGCCAGCCTGGGAGAGCGCCGTCGCGAGCTGGCAGTGCTGCGCTCAGTCGGCGCGCGCCCCGGCGATATTTTCCTGCTGCTGGCACTGGAAGGACTGGCAGTAATGTTGGCCGGCGTCATACTGGGCGTGGTTTTGCTGACGCTGGCCTTGTTTGCGCTGGGGCCCTTCCTCAGTGCGCAATTTGGCGTAACATTGCACCCGGCCCTGCCCGCTTCCGGTGAATTGCAGTTGTTGCTATGGACCATAATTGCCGGCTTTGTCGCCAGCCTGTTGCCGGGCTTGCGCGCATACCGCCTCAGTCTGGCGGATGGTTTGACACCCAGAATTTAAGGTCACGCATTGAACGCGTGAAAATGAAATCATGAAAAGTATTACCTGGATAGGCGGCATCGTTGCCGCGGGATTGCTGGTCGGTTATGGCGTCCACCTTGCTGTGACGCCGAAGGCCTCGGCTACTGCCGCTGCTGCAACCGTTGCTGCGGCCGTCAATGCCGGCGCACCGATTGCCTCTGCCTCCTCTTCGGCTGCGGTAGCTGCTGCTCCGGCAAGCACCGCGCCGTATTCCGACAACGCGCAATACAAGGTCGGCGATCATTTGCAGCAAAGTCCTGATCTGTCGAACAAGCCCTACAAGCCGTCCGGCAAGAACGACGGGGCCTTCCGCGAGATCGCCTGGGAATCTCTGATGCCGAAAGACTGGGATGCCATGGCGCCGTTCAAGGGATTGAAGCTGGACAAGATGGAAGACGGCGACCCGCGCGCCATGGAAGCACTGTGGAAAGCCAAGAAGTATTGGAAGAATGCGCCTATAGATCCGAGCATGGATGGTGTATCGATCCGCATCCCCGGCTTTGTGGTGTCGCTGGAACGCGAAGGCGAAGCTCTGAAGGAATTCTTGCTGGTGCCCTACTTCGGCGCCTGCATCCACGTGCCGCCACCACCGGCCAACCAGATCATCCACGTCCACAGTAACAAGCCGGTCAAAAACATCCGCACCATGGATGCGGTGTGGATCAACGGCGTGCTGAAGGTGGAGCATTCGGACACGATGATGGGCACGGCCGGCTACAGCCTGGCGTCGGTCAAGGTCGAACCGTACACGGATCAGGCGCCTGCACAGTAGGTAGTTGCAGTTCGGAACTGTGGATGTGCAGGCAAAGTTATCCCCACATTTTGGGAGCAAGCCTGTGGATAAGCGCTGGAGAAGTCGCTTAAGTGTTTGATAACAATCGAAATTTCAATTCGTTGTCATTCTTGAGCAATCGTGGAAAAGATGCCGACAAAATACAGGTAATTACGCACCCCGCGCCACCGGCTG
>Ga0209913_1001742_pt1 | contig 10963 bp, 11 predicted proteins | sample PersoiDNA2013203_FD_185805 | JGI IMG/M metagenome (GOLD analysis project Ga0209913, IMG submission 185805) | Permafrost soil microbial communities from the Arctic, to analyse light accelerated degradation of dissolved organic matter (DOM) -... | ecosystem: Environmental > Terrestrial > Soil >... | reverse complement strand
GGAAATAGGCGGTGACTTCTTGTACTGCTGCAATATCTAGTCCGGTATCAAATTCAGACCCTTGCAAAGCAGCAATCATACTTTCTGTCGTCGGGTGGCTGGCACCTTCTGAGAAAGCAGCGCTACATGTGTCTATCATTACCGCACCGTTTTCAAGTGCACGTAATAAATTCATGCTCGCCAAGCCACTGGTTGCATGAGTGTGCATATGGATTGGTAAACTTACATTGGCACGCAGTGCCTTAACCAGCTCAATAGTGGCTTGTGGTGTGAGTAAGCCCGCCATATCTTTAATAGCAATGGTGTCTGAACCCATCGCTTCAAGCTCTTTAGCGATGCCGACAAAGTGTGCTACATCATGTACGGGACTGGTGGTGTAGCTAATCGTACCTTCAGCATGCTTGCCCGCTTTTTTAACAGCTTCAACGGAAACTTGCAGATTACGTGTATCGTTTAAAGCATCAAAAATACGGAAAACATCGACACCATTATCAGCAGACTTTTGAACAAACGCACGCACCACATCATCGGAGTAATGGCGGTAACCCAGTAAGTTTTGTCCACGCAACAACATTTGGATGCGTGAGTTAGGCAGCGCTTTACGTAGCGTCTTTAACCGCTCCCATGGGTCTTCTTTCAGGTAACGTACGCATGCATCAAATGTAGCGCCGCCCCAAGCCTCTAATGACCAAAAGCCAATCGCATCTAACTTGGCACAGATAGGCAGCATATCTTCAGTGCGCATACGTGTGGCAATGTGACATTGATGCCCATCGCGCAGAACTAGCTCGGTAACGTGTACTTTTGGTGTTTGGGGTGTTTTAGCCATAATTCAACTCTTTACTTTAATTTATATTTTTAACTATTTGTTTCAACTCTACTGCAATTCATTCAGCTTGTTAAATGCCTTCATGCGCGGCAATTGCAGCAGAGATGGCTGCAGCTATCATCTCTGGTGGAATTTCATTTGCGTAATGCGTAAGCTCAGGGTGAGACTCTACAAAGCTGGTATTAAAGTTAGCATCTCTAAAATCTTGATGTTTTAAAATTTCCTGATAATAAGGAATCGTGGTTTTTACGCCATAAATTAGCATGTCATCTAAAGCACGGCGACCTCGCTCAATGACGCTATCCCAATCTAGCGCCCAAACAGTCAGCTTGGCACACATAGAGTCATAATACGGTGGAATAACATAACCACTGTAAATCGCAGCATCCATACGCACACCAGGTCCGCCTGGGGCATAGTAGCGTGTGATTTTACCAAAACTAGGTAAGAAGTCGTTTTTCGGATCTTCCGCATTAATACGGAACTCCATCGCGTAACCTCTGAATTGTACGTCTTTTTGCTCATATTGCAGCGGTAAACCATAGGCCACGCGGATTTGCTCCTGCACAATATCAATACCAGTAATGGTTTCAGTCACGGTATGCTCAACTTGTAAGCGCGTGTTCATTTCCATGAAATAGAACGTATTGTCAGAATCTAATAAAAATTCAACAGTCCCGGCATTTTCATAACCGACGGCTTTCGCTGCTTTTACTGCCAAGCCGCCAATGTAATCGCGCTGTGCTTGAGTGAGTTGTGGGGATGGTGCGATTTCAATCAACTTTTGATTACGACGTTGAATAGAACAGTCGCGCTCGAACAAGTGAATTACATTGCCTTCAGAATCACCTAAAATCTGTACTTCGATATGGCGCGGTGTCACGACACATTTCTCTAGAAACACTTCAGGCTTACCAAACGCCTTGCTTGCTTCAGAAATGACGCGATCATAATTACTTAACAGTTCTTTTTCGCTATCGCAACGACGAATACCGCGACCACCGCCACCGTTAGTGGCTTTAAGCATCACTGGGTAACCAATTTTAGCCGCCAGCGCTACAGCTTCATCTAAGTTGGCTAAGTTACCATCGCTGCCAGGCGTGCAGGGGATGCCTGCGTTCGTCATGGCATTTCTGGCTTGAATTTTATCGCCCATCTGGCGAATCACATCGGCGCTAGGGCCAATAAATTTGACACCACGACGCTCACAGATTTCAGCTAGCTCAGGATTTTCAGACAAAAATCCATAACCTGGGTGCAATGCATCACAGCCAGAAGCAACGGCTAAATTTACAATATTATGTGCATTTAAATAGCCTGCTACAGGGTCGGCACCAATGTTATAGGCCTCATCAGCCTTTTTGACATGCAAAGCTTGACGATCAGCATCCGCATAAATCGCAACAGACTTAATGCCCATTTCTGAGCAAGCGCGTACAATACGCACTGCGATTTCACCACGATTAGCTACAAGAATTTTTTTGAACACGTTACAAGCCTTAATTTGTCACTCAAACCCGACGATTGTAACATGTGCATGCTAAGAGCTAAATCCCCATCATTCAATTTTAATTACAAATTTAGAACATTAAATATGACTAACCAACCATTTTTTATTGACAACGTTGCCTTTGCAAAAAAAAACGAGCGCCTAACGGGTGAGTTGTCGCTTGCTGACTGCCACAGACTGAATGAGCTACTTGTACACTCTGCTGAAAACTCGCATTCAAACTGCAGTCCTGCAGGTACGATCAACTATCAGTTGCATGGTAAAACTGATGCCGCTGGTCAGCATCTATTAGATCTGGCACTTACTACAAACTTGACTACAACTTGCCAACGCTGTCTAAACGAAATGCCGCTTAAGTTAGCGTTAAAATTTCATTACTTAATTGGTGATGTTAGTGATACTGATATAGAAATTGGTGACGTTGATAGCGGTGATGATATAGATATGCAGCAAGCAAGCCAAACAATGGATATTATCGCGCTGATAGAAGATGAAATTATCATGGCAATGCCAATTGCACCGATACATAATGAGGATTGTGGCGAAATTATTACGCAGAGTGGTGAGAAGCCAAACCCGTTTGCAGTGTTAAAAGGCTTAATTAAGACCTAAAATGTCAATAGAGGCTGACAAACCGCTTGGTTTACATTATAATTATCGACTAGCAATTTAACGTAGTCTTAAATTAGTGATGGATTGTATTAAGCAATACGTCAGTTTGTAAGTAATTGAGATGATGTTTTAATCATTTTATTGGAGTTTATTATGGCAGTTCAGCAAAACAAAAAGTCACCTTCAAAACGCGGTATGCACCGTTCACATGACTTTTTAACAAACCCACCTTTAGCAGTAGAGCCAACAACTGGCGAAACACATCTACGTCACCACGTTAGCCCAAGCGGTTATTATCGTGGTCGTAAAGTAATGTCAACAAAAGGCGAATAAATTTCGTCTTTAGATTTAATCTAAAGACTTAAAATTTGTCGAGTAGTTTCTGAAATCATTTAACGCCGCTCCAGTATTGGTGCGGCGTTAATCTTTTAAAAGTACTCATGCAACATTCAGCAGCCGTATAATTAACTATTTATGTGATTAAAATCAATGGATATTACTGTCGCAATTGACGCAATGGGAGGCGATCATGGCCCTCATGTCACAATACCAGCAGCACTCAAGGCGCTTGAATCAGACAGTCAGCTTAACATTGTCTTGGTTGGGTTAAGTGATGCTATTGAGGCTGAGCTTAAAGTGAACAAGGCCTGTGCCAGTCCGCGTTTGCGAGTTCACCATGCAAGCGAAGTGGTGACGATGGATGAATCGCCACAAGGTGCACTCAAAAATAAAAAAGACTCTTCTATGCGCGTGGCCATTAATTTGGTTAAAAGCGGAGAAGCGAATGCCTGCGTTAGCGCAGGTAATACCGGTGCGCTAATGGCGACTGCCCGCTTTGTGCTTAAAACATTACCTGGTATTGATCGACCTGCCATCGCGGGTGTATTTCCTAGCCAAAAAGGTAAGATGTATATATTGGATTTGGGTGCAAATGCTGATTGTACGGCAGAGCAATTGTTGCAATTTGCAGTGATGGGTAGCATGCTGGTGTCGTGTGTCGAACACAAAGAAAATCCAACAGTAGGCTTGTTGAATATAGGTTCTGAAGATATTAAGGGTAATGAAGTTGTTAAAAAAACGGGTGAATTGTTGCGTGCGAGTCATTTGAATTTTTACGGTAACGTAGAAGGTAACGATATATTTAAAGGCACTACAGATTTGGTGGTTTGCGATGGTTTTGTTGGTAATGTCGCTCTTAAAACATCGGAGGGCTTAGCTCAGATGATGGGGCGTTTTCTATCTCAAGAATTTAAACGTAACTGGCTGACTAAGCTAATGGGTTTGGCATGCATGCCAGTCTTAAAGGCCTTTAAGAAACGCATGGATCCTCGTCGTTATAATGGTGCAAGCTTTTTGGGCTTACGCGGCATTGTGGTGAAAAGTCATGGTGGTGCAGATAGTTTTTCTTTTTTAAATGCCATTGATACTGCCGTTGAAGAGTCGCGTAATGGTGTGCTTAAGCGTATTACACAGCAACTAGAAATCGAACATATACAATCTCAGCAGATTATCTCATCGCAAGAACTCAGCGCAACCAATACTGATAAAGTTATCACGGACAACGAATGATATATTCTCGCATTGCAGGCACGGGTAGTTACCTCCCTAAAAAAATACTCACCAATGCCGAATTAGAAAGCATGGTAGATACCACCGACGAGTGGATTTTTACTCGTACTGGCATTCGTGAACGTCACATAGTTGCTGACGATGAATTTACCAGTGATCTGGCACTGCATGCTGCGCGCAACGCCATAGAGTCAGCTGGCATCAAGGCCGAAGATATCGATTTGATTATTGTGGCTACCACAACCCCAGATAAAATATTTCCAAGTACTGCGTGTATATTGCAACAAAAATTAGGTGTTGCAGGATGCCCTGCATTTGATGTGCAAGCTGTTTGTAGCGGTTTTGTTTATGCGCTAGCCACGGCAGATAATTTCATTAAGTCGAATGCTGCTAAGTGTGCTTTGGTGATAGGTGCTGAATCATTCTCACGCATCACAGATTGGACAGATCGCGGCAATTGCATTTTATGGGGCGATGGCGCTGGCGCAGTGATTCTGCAAGCGAGCGAAGAGCAGGGCATTATTTCTACTCATCTACATGCTGACGGTAGTTATGAAAAAATGTTGCACGTACCACGCAAAGGCGATGTTCATGGCTGTGGTACCGTGGTGATGGAGGGTAATGGCGTGTTTAAAGTAGCCGTTAATACACTTGATGCGATTGTCGATGAAACGTTGACGGCTAATGGAATGCAAAAGTCTGATATCGATTGGCTGGTGCCACATCAAGCCAATATTCGAATCTTGCAGGCGACCGCAAAGAAACTTGATATGAGTATGGATAAGGTCGTCGTAACTGTAGACAAACATGGCAATACTTCTGCTGCCTCAATTCCATTAGCTTTAGATACCGCTGTTCGTGACGGACGCATCAAGCGTGGCGAGATTATTCTCATGGAAGCGTTTGGTGGCGGATTTACCTGGGGTTCAGCTTTAATTAAATATTAGATTTAATTAAACATTAACGACAATTAAATATTAACAACGATTAAATCTCACACAATAATTATGAATAAACTTGCATTTTTCTTTCCTGGTCAAGGTTCCCAATCAGTCGGCATGATGGCTGGTTTTGGCGATTCAGCCATTATTAAAAACACCTTTATTGAAGCCTCTGAAATTTTAGGCGTTGATTTTTTGGTGATGGCGACAGAAGCGAATGAAAGCATCAACGAAACTACGCATACGCAGCCTATTATGCTGATTGCTGGCGTTGCAACCTGGCGCGCATGGCTTGCATTAGGTTCAAATAATATGCCCGCCATGTTAGCTGGTCATAGTTTGGGTGAATATACCGCACTAGTTGCTTCTGGAGCGCTAAGTTTTACTGAGGCTTTGCCACTGGTGCGTTATCGTGCAGAAGTGATGCAGGCCGCGGTGCCTACAGGCGTTGGTGCGATGGCTGCAATATTGGGTTTGGAGGATGATATTGTGCGTGCAGTGTGTGCTGAAGCAGCACAAAACGAAGTGCTGGAGGCGGTAAACTTTAACTCGCCGGGTCAAGTGGTTATCGCTGGTAATAAAGCCGCTGTTGAGCGTGGTATGGCGCTTGCGAAAGACAAAGGTGCAAAACGTGCATTGCCGTTACCGGTTAGCGTGCCATCGCATTGTGCACTAATGAAACCTGCCGCGGAGAAGCTGGCTGAATACTTAAAGAATGTAACGCTAAGCAAACCACAAATCCCAGTTATACATAATGCGGATGTTGTTTCGTATCATGATAGTGATAAAATTAAGGACGCTTTGGTTCGTCAGTTATACAGCCCTGTTCGCTGGGTAGAAACAGTACAGGCGATTCATGCGCAAGGTGTAACTCAAGCGGCAGAATGTGGTCCAGGCAAAGTTTTGTCCGGTCTCACTAAGCGTATCGTTGCTGAGTTGCCATGCGTCGCTTTAACCAATAATGATGCTTTGACTGAGTTGCAAAGCGCGCAATAAACAAGCTGAAATAAATGCTTAAACTTAAAATTTTCAAGGGCTTACCATGTTAACTGGACAAATTGCTTTAATTACAGGCGCAAGCCGTGGTATTGGCGCTGCCATTGCACAAGAGTTAGGTAAACAAGGTGCAATAGTCATTGGTACAGCAACTTCAGAGAGCGGCGCCGCGTCAATCAGCAGTACCTTCGCTGCAACAAATATCAAAGGTGAAGGTCTTGCTCTGAATGTGAACGATGCCGCACAAATAGAAGCTGCTTTAAAAGTCATCAACGAAAAATATGGTGACGTGAGTATTTTGGTTAATAATGCCGGAATAACCCGCGATACCTTGCTAATGCGCATGAAGGACGACGATTGGGATGCGGTGATTAGCACAAATTTAACTTCTGTATTCCGTATGAGTCAAGCCGTACTACGCCCGATGATGAAAGCGCGCGCGGGTCGTATTATTAGTATTTCGTCTGTGGTTGGTCACATGGGTAATGCTGGCCAGGTGAATTATGCTGCCGCAAAAGCAGGCATGACCGGTTTTACTAAATCGTTAGCCGCTGAAGTCGGTAGCCGTGGCATCACCGTCAATTGCGTGGCGCCAGGTTTTATAGACACGGACATGACTGCAGAGTTGTCTGAAGACATTACCAATAGAATGCTTGCACGTATTCCAGTAGGGCGTTTAGGTAACGTAAAAGAAATTGCCGCTACTGTGGCATTTTTGGCCTCCTCAGGAGCTGCGTATATTACTGGTGAGACCATTCATGTCAACGGCGGTATGTTGATGGTGTAAGTATTATGGAATCATTAATTCAGTAAATTTTTTTGTAATGTTTAAGTTTTTTGGTATTCTCGTTTAGTTTTGGTAGAATGCTGACTTAGCTGAGTTATATTTTTATATAAGGCTATTTTTCAATAAAAGGGGTAATTAGATGTCTGACATCGAACAACGTGTTAAAAAAATTGTTGCTGAACAACTTGGCGCAAATGAAGCTGATGTTAAAAATGCATCATCTTTTGTAGATGATTTAGGTGCGGACTCACTCGACACGGTTGAGCTAGTCATGGCGCTAGAAGAAGAATTCGACTGTGAAATTCCTGATGAAGAAGCAGAAAAAATCACGACAGTTCAATTAGCGATTGATTACATCAATACTAACCTCAAATAATTCAAATGAAAGCAACAGGTTTTTTTAACTTGCTGCTTTCACCCTTCGTTTCTTAAACCCTTCTAAGAGACAATTTATGTCTAAACGTAGAGTAGTCGTCACCGGTCTCGGTGTAGTTTCACCCGTTGGTATTGGGGTTAAATCTGCATGGGATAACATTATTGCTGGTAAATCTGGCATTACACAAATCACTAAATTTGATGCAAGCGCCTTTTCTTCCACTATTGCAGGTGAAGTTAAAGACTTTAATGCTGAAGATTTTCTTACGGCAAAAGACGCCCGGCGGATGGATACGTTCATTCAATACGGCTTGGTAGCGGCTATTGAAGCGGTTAAAGACTCTGGAATTGTAGTAACGGAAGAAAATGCTGAGCGCATTGGTGTTTCAATCGGTTCTGGCATTGGCGGTATGCAATTTATTGAAGATACAGACATTTTGTATCAAGCTTCCGGCCCACGTAAAATATCACCATTCTTTATTCCCGGTACTATCATCAACATGATTTCAGGTAACTTATCGATCATGTTTGGCTTCAAGGGCCCTAACATTGCCATTGTGACTGCCTGTACGACTGGTACCCACTCGATTGGTGACGCGTCACGCATGATTGAATACGGTGATGCAGATGTGATGATTGCAGGTGGTGCAGAGGCAGCCATTACGCGTTTAAGCGTCGGTGGCTTTGCTGCCTCACGAGCATTGTCAACACGCAATGACGATCCAGCAACTGCAAGCCGCCCTTGGGATAAAGATCGCGATGGCTTTGTGATAGGTGAGGGTGCTGGTGTTATGGTGCTGGAAGAATATGAGCATGCAAAAAAACGTGGTGCCAAAATCTACGCCGAATTAAGTGGCTACGGTATGAGCGCGGATGCGTACCACATGACCGCGCCGAATATGGATGGCCCGCGTAGATCCATGCGCAATGCCATGAACAATGCTGGAATAGACCCTAGTAAAGTACAGTTTATCAATGCGCATGGCACGTCAACGCCACTAGGTGACTCTAACGAAACTAATGCGATTAAAGCAGCTTTTGGCGAACATGCTTACAAATTAGTGGTGAACTCTACTAAGTCTATGACTGGCCATTTACTAGGTGGTGCAGGTGGTTTGGAGTCTGTATTCACCGTACTTTCTATCTACAACCAAATATCACCGCCTACCATTAATATATTCAATCAAGACCCCGAATGCGATTTGGACTTCTGTGCAAATACCGCAAGAGACATGCCGATTGAATATGCCTTAAAAAATAACTTTGGTTTTGGTGGTACTAACGGCAGTCTAGTATTTAAGAAGATATAGTGTTTTTAATAAGAGATTTTAAGGGCGTTCAGCTAGCTGTATGATGTAAAGTTTATTTTATTGAAACTCACTTAAAGCCCGCGTATATAAACAACGTGGGCTTTTCTTTTTCAGCTAGTCTATTCAGTTAGGCTATGGTTTAATTATGGCTTATGACGCGTTCGCATACATATCTAGTTAATGGCAGTTTCAGTCAGGGAATTTCACCACTTGACCGCGGTTTTACGTATGGTGACGGTGTGTTTCGCACTATAGTCATGCGTAACAGCGTGCCTGATAGCTGGCCACAGCATTATCAAAAGCTGGTGGCAGATTGCGCCGTCATTGGCATTGTGTGCCCAAGTGCCGAGCTACTCATGAACGATCTACAGCAGATGTTTGCGATAGATGAAATTGCGGTTGCTAAAGTAGTGATTACTAGAGGCGAGGGTGCGCGCGGTTACGCACCACCAGCTGTCACTACGCCGATGCGGGTAGTGATTAAGTCGCCTATGCCGCAATATGCAGTTAACAACTTCATACATGGTGTTAATTTGCACGTATGCGAAATGCGACTGTCTTACCAGCCGAAACTAGCCGGGATCAAGCACTTAAATCGACTGGAAAATGTAATGGCTCGAATGGAATGGCAAGAAGACACTATTTTTGATGGCTTATTGCTAGACCAACAAGGCAACGTTATTGAGTGCACGATGAGTAATATTTTTGCACGTTTTGATCAAACGCTGATTACCCCAGATCTAGGTCGGTGTGGGGTTATGGGCGTCACAAGGCAACGCATTATTGGTCTGGCGGCAATGCTCAAGATGAATATTGAAGTCAGTGAAATCTCAATGGATCGATTGTTACGGGCAGATGAAGTGATTGTCTGTAATAGTTTATATGGCGCATTTCAAGTGGCTAAAATAGCTGATACAACATGGCCGCAGCATGCTTTGGCTAAAATTATCAGGAGTGCACTTAATACATGATTAAGCGTATTGAAAAGTGGATATTATTAAGCTTGATTGCTGTAGTTTTGTTAGGAGTTTGGCTAGTTTTTTATGCGATATCGCCGTTAAAACTTCGTCCAAATAGCCAAGAGATTGTGATTCAGCCGAAAAGCGGCCTCAGAAGTATTGCCAATCAATTGGTTAAGCAGGGCGTGTTAAGAGAGCCTTGGCGTTTTATTATTATGACAAAACTACTCGATAAAGAACCATTTTTACAAGCGGGAAGTTACACGCTTAATAAAAATATTTCACCATATCAATTATTACTTTCACTGAATCATGGCAAAACAACGCAAGGTAGTGTGACCTTCATTGAAGGTCGCACTTTTGCACAGATGCGCGAAAAACTTTCTAATAATGATACTGTAAAACAAACGATTACAGGATTATCTGAATCTGAAATATTAAAATTAGTCGGATCAGAATACAGTGTAGCAGAAGGCTTATTTTTTCCAGATACGTTTTACTTTGATCGCAATACGGCGGATGCAGTCATGTTGAAGCGCAGTTATGATGCCATGCAGAATAAGCTAGCCAAAGCATGGGGTGGGCGTGAGGATAATCTACCCTATGCAAATAGTTATCAAGCCTTGATTATGGCGTCTATTGTTGAAAAAGAAACGGGGAAACCCAGTGAGCGGCCTATGATTGCCGGGGTTTTCATTAATCGATTACGTCTTGGTATGCGACTGCAAACTGATCCTACCGTAATCTACGGTATGGGTGCACAGTACAAAGGTAATATTCGTAAAAAAGATTTAATCACCGATACGCCTTATAATACCTACACGCGAGATGGCTTACCGCCTAGCCCGATAGCTATGCCTGGCTTAGCCTCGATTGAGGCGGTTCTGCATCCAGACACGACAAAAGCACTTTATTTTGTAGGTAAGGGCGATGGCAGCCATGTTTTTTCCGATAATTTAGAAGCGCATAACCGTGCAGTTGTTAAGTATCAATTGAAAAAATAAAAAATAATACTTGAAGATAATATAAAGTGAAGACAGCTAAATTTATAACTCTAGAAGGCATGGACGGTGCA
>Ga0209913_1001740_pt1 | contig 10981 bp, 8 predicted proteins | sample PersoiDNA2013203_FD_185805 | JGI IMG/M metagenome (GOLD analysis project Ga0209913, IMG submission 185805) | Permafrost soil microbial communities from the Arctic, to analyse light accelerated degradation of dissolved organic matter (DOM) -... | ecosystem: Environmental > Terrestrial > Soil >... | reverse complement strand
AGTTTCGGGATGACACCACCGGCCACCATGTGATGCGCGTGCAAGACATCACCGACGCGATCATGGCCGAACTGCAGCGCATGGGCGCCTACACCGATGAGCTCAGCCCCGAGATGATCGAGTATGCCGGCCTGGCCAGCGTGCTGCACGACGTGGGCAAGGTCAGCATTCCGGACCGCATCCTGCACAAGCCGGGCCCCTTGGACGCCGAAGAGATGCACATCATGCGGCAACACGCCGCCTGTGGCGGGCAGATATTGAGCAAGGCCTTGGCCATGTCGGGCGGGCAGGGCTACCTGTTGTTTGCCCGGCAGATCGCCGCTGGTCACCACGAACACTGGGACGGGCAGGGCTACCCCGAAGGCCTGTCGGGCCGGGCCATCCCGCTGGCGGCCCGCATCGTGGCAGTGGCCGACGTGTTCGACGCCCTCACCCATGACCGCCCCTACAAAAAGGCCTGGCCCACCGCCGATGCCCTGGCCTACCTGAACGAGCGCCGCGAGCGACAGTTCGACCCGCTGGTGGTCGATGCCCTGGTCACCTGCCTGGCCCAGGGCCAACCCACCTGGGCCCCGCCGCAACGGTTGAGCGCGGAACTCAGCACCGCCTGAGGGGGCGGGTACCGCCGCGACCCAGCCCTGCCGGTCCAAGGCCGCCAGAACGGCCGCGCCATCGCCTGCGCACTCGCTTTGGCCTCGTCTGCATATTCCGATCAACCCAACCAGCGGATCCGATTCCAACTTGCCAGCCATTCCGATTGAAACCAGGTCATCGATTTCGATGAGATCCAATTGCTTCGGAGTCTGCATTCCGCTGAGATACTGGCTGGTACGATGTCTGAGAACGGTCAGGATCGGTCAGTAGCGTAGTTCCGAAAGTACCCCATGAACAACTCGAACCAACCGCAAGGCAAGGCGGTCGCCAAAGACCTAAGCAAGAACGTCAACCATCATTTCAGGAGAGAGGGAAAATTGATGGTCTTGTTCATCATCGGCGTACCAGTCATCCTGACTGTTGGTGCCTTTCTTTTCGGCTACGTGATCCACACTTTCTCAGGCCGATAGGTGGGGGGTGATCGATGGTCAGCGGCCAGGTGAGGACGTAATAAGCGTGCAGGTCTAAATGTTGTTGGCTCTCGACAAAAAGGCACCGGGATGAACATACAAGACGACGATTTTCCGTTTCAGGCGGCGTTCGTCTCGGAGATGAAGCGAGTGCGTGAGGCATTCGATTGGCGGGTCGGTGACATCTACGAGGACTGCTCATCTCACCCGGTACTTTGCGTCCGAGTGAGCTATGAAGAAGATGACCTCCAAGGCATTTCGCTGATCGATGGAAGCTACCCCCGCAGTTGCAGCATGAGGCACTGCGGCGTTCGCAAGCTGACCGTTGCCGAGGCCTGGGCAATCCGGACAACATGGCATAGGCGCGAAGCGCCCTAATGCCTGCTCAGGGCCCGTTGCCGCCGCTCATGCTTCGGCTGCAGATGTCTGCTTTGCAGCGAAACCTGACATCCGAATACGCAAGCCGCATTGACTTCAGACTGCACGTTTGCAGACATCCAGTTGTGGGACTCGAAGTTGGTGGAGGAGAGGGTGCGGGACGGGTTCCCTTCACCCGAAGACGACCTCGCCATCACGCGGCGGGATCTTCATCGACCTGCTGATCACCCACCCGCTGGCAACCGTCTACTGGCAGTTGAGCGGAAAGTCGATGGTGGAGTTGCGCATAAATGACGGTATCTGCCGGTCGTGAAGGTTTGAGGACAACTGGCCCCACGACGCAGGATGGAAGATGTCTCCGCGCCCTTGAATCTTGGACAATCAGCGAGCTCGAACAACACCCAACACTCAATGGCCGCCAACTTTTCAATGCGATCGAATCAGGCATACCGCGACGTACTCGACGTCCTTGAAGCTGGTCAGAGATGGTTTGCGTTTGATGTGCCGATCGCTGTTGCGCGAAATGGTGAAGCGACGCGCTTCGGTATGACTCTGTGGAACTACCACCGTGCAGACGACAAGTCTTTCGAGGCTTGGGCAATCACGCGGGACCCTGCGTCCGGAACCTTCTGGTATCGCGTTGGAAAGGAACGAGAGGGCCGGGCGACGCAGCCCAACAGAGCGCCATTGTGGGAAGCGCTGCAAATAGCAGCCAGCATGCCGAAGCCGTTCCCGATGAATGCCGTGCTCAAGGATGCCAAGACGGGCAGATGCGCGCCTGAGTTCGTCTTCGGCATCGCTGAAGTGCGGGTGCAGGAAGACAGCTCAGCACTATGGCTCAAGCTCGATGTTCCCGGCAATGATGTCGGGACGCCCTTTGCTGAGCAGTCGCTTCCCGACATGGCGGCCGTCTTAGCAATTCAACCACCCAACCGAAAGCGCGCCGGCAGTCTTCCGATCGAACACTACCTTGCTATCCGCCACGCCGCGACTCGGATCAACTTTGAAGGTGGCTCGCGTTCCGAGGAAATTCTGGCGCTGACCACGGATCCGGGTATCAACGAAGGCACTGCAAGTGCGCTTCTGGGCAATTTCCAGTGCCTGCTGCAAGGCAAAGCTTTCAAGGCGCCAATGCAAGCTGCAGGTCTGAGGCTGTTCATCGACGCAATCCTCGCGAGGTTAGGCGACGCCGCATTGCCAAATCTCGTTTCAGCGGTCAGGGGATACATTGACTATGCCATTTCGAAATGGGGCGCGCCTGCGGAAATGAGCGTTGTCTTGACCGAATTGCAGCGGGCGGTGGCGCAGGGCGCCGCCGTCAAGACCTTGTTCGATGCGGCACAGTACGCCGCCTCCGCGGCTACAGGAAGCACGCTTCCTTCCGAGATCCTCCGGGAGATTTGGGTTAGGGGGCCGCAGCACGCTGCGTTCAGGCGCGAACTGCTTCGCAGATGGGACGGCAGGTGTTCAGTCCATGGGGCGACGTGCAACGATCAACTACGCGCATCTCACATCGTCGCATGGAGCCTGGATGAGGGCCTGCGCGGCGACGCCAACAATGGATTGCTCCTGTCTGTGCCGCTTGACGGACTTTTCGATCGGGGCTTAATTACCTTCAATGGCGCTGGGGAACTAATTGCGTCACACCAACTGGCCGCTGATACCGCCATGCATTTCGGTGTTCGCCCCGGCCTGCGCTTGGCATGGGACCACCTGAAAGACGTCGAGCGAGAGGCAATCCGTGCGAATCTCGCGAGGCATCGCGAACAACACAAGGCCGCTGGCCTGTTCAAGTAGAGGTGAGTCGCGCGAGAACCTAGCACAGCAAATGCAGGAGCCACGGCCAGCGTGCCGTGCACACGGCGGATCGTCATCCTCATTAGCTGCCGCTGGTCCAGGGGCTTAGCTCGGTCTTTCCGGAGATGCAAGGCAAAGCGGTTATTGAAACGACCGGTTGCGGTAATGGGCTGTCGTTCATAGCGCTTTAAGTTGATGTCTGCACCCAGCCCGAAACCGTTCGACAAAAGTCGGCTGGCAGCTCTGCGATCTCGGTCAGTCGGTCTTGGTTACCCTACTCGCGGTATCCGCCGCGTTCCAGTCATCGGGGAATGAGCCCTCTGGCGAGCCTGCGCCTGAAATGTTGGACCCGCGAGGGGCAGCACGGCGGTCGCCTGGCTGCTGATATTTAACGGCTCGGGGCGATGTGCTAGATTGTCTTGACTCTCTACGACAGGCGTAGCTGGCATTCCGATCAGCCGCAGTTGTGGAATAAGGAGGAGTTGTGGCGGAGACCATAAACATTGGCGAGATTGCAGCGCGCCTTTCGAGGGACATCTTCAAGCATTTCCTTTGGAAAACGCATCCCAAGACCGACGACAACTTCGAGTGCTCGAACGAGAAGCACGTCGGAGATGGAGGGAAGCCGAAAGGCACACATCCGGGCGATGTTGTCTTTCACTACCGAGACCCGTATCTGGGGAAGACGGTGTATCTGCACACCGACTTGAAGAGTTACGCAGAAGATTCGATCACGTCGACACGACTACGGGGCGCTTTCAAGTCGTTGTGCATGACGATCGACTGCGCACGATGTTCTGATTCGTGGAGAGCCAAGTATTCGGTCGACGACGGCGAGGCCCATGAAGTCCGCGGGCTACTATTTGTTCACAACCATGACAACGGCTATGACAAGCCGTTTTACGACGCCGTCGACAAAGTCAATTTGCAGGCACTGCCGATTGCGCCTGGAACGCAGTTGCACTACCTCGGCCCCCATGACATTCAGCGGCTTTACAGCATTGCGAACGACATCATTCGTCTGAAGGGCGAAGGAGAGTTGCCGAGTTCCTATACCTTCTACTACCCTGATTTGGTGATGACGCGTCGACAGGGCGACGTTTGGGAACAGTCTGCGACCATTGAGACGCTGACGGCGCCTTACATCATCATCAAGCACGCTGCAACCGAGGGGCATTCAGCAGGCTACGTCATCTACTACAACGCGCCTGCATCCTGCCCAGAGGAGTTTGAATATTTCCTAGATAGTCTGTCCAGATTTCAAATGCTGGAGTCCGGCGAGCGAATCTTGCTGCGCATCACCCACTCAAATGCACAGAACGACCTCAAGTCGGTCTTTCTCATGGCGCAGAAGAAGTACGTGAAGGCTTGGGGCTTTGACCCGGCACGCGAGGCGATCCTGAGTCAAATCCAGATCGAGCGGATCACGAGTGTTACCAGCACCTACAACCCGGGAGATATGGGATGGCGGGAATGAAAAAGCGGACGCATGGTCCGTCGCTCTACTACGCGAGCGACAAGAACGTTTTCGACGCGCTGAATCAGCACAAGGTGGATACGCCGACTGTCGTAAGGCTGTTTCAGCGCCGTAATGTCGTGGTTAGCAAGAAGACGCCGAGAGACGAACTTGCGAAGTACTTTTCCACATTGACTCACGACTACTACGACCACAAGGAGATTGCTGCAAGGCTAGGAGTGGCAGTGAGGCGGGAGCGTACCACTTCGATGGATGTGTCGGGGGTTGGAGATACCGAAGAACTGCATGGCGTCGTCGAGCAGTTGAAAAAGGAAATGGAAGCGAGCGGCGACACAGTCCAGGTCACGCGCGATGGCGACAACATCACCATCCGGGTTCAATATTCGGAGGTCGACTACAAGCGCAGTGAGTTCTCTCAAGTCCAGGTTCGCGACGGCACAATCGAGTTCGTCAAATCTGACGTTGGTTATGTTGTGCGCAATACGCAGAACGACTACCTCAACGGAGTCCGGGAAACGTTGCTCGCCAAGGTTGAGAAGACAACATCTGAGCCATTGACCAAGGTGGTCGTCGCACTTTTCGACATTCCGTCAGCCAAGTTGCGTTCCAAGTTCTTCCACGAACTGGCAAGCTCTTTGCCAAACTTTGTGCGGCGCGATGTGACGGATGTGTACGTGTTTAAGGCCAAGCCAGATGCGGAGGATGATGAAGATGAGGCTGGCGGCGACGAGAGTGGCTCGGAGACTCATGTCGAGAGGGTCTTCTTGCGCGGCAGTGGCGTTAGTCGCTCTGAGATATTGAATGAACTGTTGGATGAAGAGGACTATTACATCATCAAGATGGGATGGACCGCGACGGAACTGCTAGGTGAGGGAAGCGTTTACGACATCGAGGCTGGGTTTGCCGATCCCAAAGACTGCACCGGCTTTTCTTTCATCTTGAGCGGTGTATACCCCTTGGAAGAGGGCAAAGTCTCAGCAAGACGGCGACCGCCCCACAAGCACGAGATTGACGCCCTGTCGCGCGTCATCGAATCGAAGGCAAGGGATCTTGTGGCTGAGCTTCGGTCGGAGTTTTTGGCTGCGGAAGCAGGGAGCGAGTAATGCAAACCAGGTACAGGTGGTTTCGAATTCAGCTCCCTGCTCGGGCGCGGGACTTGGCGGCGCTTGTAGCCACACGTCCATTTGACGCGACCGCGACTTATGGTTTCGCGCGTGTACTTGGTGGTGTCAGTGGCGCATCATACCGGTTCCTATGGCGATCGCGAGTTGTAGTGACGAAGCTAGATCCGGAAGGACTACCGACTTACGAGCAGATAGAAAGCGTCAGCTTCACTGACTTTGCACTTGTCGAGGTTGGTGATCTGACCTTCCTCCGTGTCGAGAACCCGGGTCGGAATGTTCGCGACCTGCTTAACGCACTTGAGACTTTGGCGGGAATGGGCTTCACGGTGAAGCCGATAACCTTTGACAAGGGTCAACCTACTACTGTGTTTAGTTCGGTCGATGCCTCCAAACTCGTTGGCTTGAAGGTTGTAGGAGCGGTACTCACGGACGACTTGGTGGCTCGGATGGAGTTCGCGTCTAAAGAAGGGATGGTGGTTGAGAATATGACCGTGCTTGATGGCCTGAAGTACAAAGTCGAGCATGCTGTATTCGAACTTGTGCTAGGAGGTCTGAAAGGTCAAATCGCCTTCGCCGCGAATGGGGCAGTGAAGATCAGTGGTCAAGTCGCGCCAAAGCTAGTTAGCTTGGTGGAGGAGGACTTGCACCTGTTCGTTTGAATAGCCCAAGGCGCTGGACCTGCAACTGCCGGCATTTCCAGACAAGCTTTCCAGAACCTTCTCAAGCTGAAGGGCGCGCGGGAAGCTCGTGATTGAGCACGTCGGCCAATCGGCCGCCAGTCCGATGTCTGCTTGGGAAGACTGCAGACATTCGTCGCAAGCGTTTGAATGGCACAGATCAGCCTATTGCAGTCATCGCAATCCTCGCCCCGAACGCCCAACTGTCAGCCCAACCTAAGTCCCCCTGTCCAATTCGGCATCACATACGGAGACTGGCAAACAGCCCTCCCATCCCCTCCCGCTTAAACCGCTAGACTCACCATCGGTAGCTTGCCGTTGCGCCCGTGGGGTGTGCAAGCCAGTTCCTACTTCATAGTCGCTGCAGCCCGAAAGGGTTGGTGCTGGTAACACCAAAAAGTAGCGGCGCAACCTCTCCGATACAGAGGTTTTGTCACGTCAGAATTCACGGCTTTCGGCATTGCCGAGGGTTTCGCTTTCGGACGGGATGACCAGAACGGTAACGTCTGGTGCACGGCTACTGACGTGTTACTACATCCCGTCCACCTACATGCTTCTAGTAAAAGCATCGGGTGGTTTCCAGACTCTAGTAGGAGTACTGAACCATGCCGTACGGCTACCTTAGGCACAGCAGTCGCGCTGCTGCCGCCCCCCATCCCCCACATCCTTTTCACCCACCCCCTCGCCCAGCGCACAGCGGGCTTTGGCCTCAGTGCAGCGTGGAACCGCCCCCGCTGTGCCTGGGCGAGGCGTCCGATCAGGGCGCATATATTGCCACCCTGCTGGCCGAGCCTGAATATGGCAGCAGTGCGACGAGCAACCACCCCCACTTCCAAACCAACTCGATGCTCACCGGCAAGCGCGCCCTGATCACCGCCGGGGCCAGCGGCCTGGGCCTGAGCATGGCGCAGGCCTTCATGGCGGCGGGCGCGCGCGTGATGGTGTGCGATGTGGATGCCGCCGCGCTGATCGAGGCCGCAGGCCATTGCCCCGGGCTTGCCACCGCGCTGGCCGATGTGTCGGCCGAGGGCGATGTGGCGCAACTGTTTCAGGCCGTGGACCAGCGCCTGGGCGGGCTGGATGTGCTGGTCAACAACGCGGGGGTGGCCGGGCCCTCTTGCGGGGTTGGGGCCATCACGCTGGCGGATTGGAACCGCACCTTGGCGGTCAACCTCACAGGCCAGTTTTTGTGTGTGCGCGAGGCATTGCCACGGCTGAGGGCCGCACAGGCCCAGGCCCAGGGCGGCGGCGCCTGCATCATCAACCTGTCTTCGGCCGCAGGCCACCTGGGCATGCCGGGGCGGGCCGCGTATTCGGCCTCTAAATGGGCCGTGGTGGGCTTCACCCAAACCCTGGCGCTTGAGCTGGGGCCCGAGGGCATTCGCGTGAACACCATCTTGCCCGGTGCGGTGGATGGCCCGCGCATCCGTGCCGTGATCGCTGCGCGTGCCCAGGCCACCGGGCTACCCGTGGAAGAGGTCGCCCGGGCCTACACCGGGCAGTCGGCCCTGGGGCGCTTGATCAGCCCCGCCGACATTGCCCACATGGCGGTGTTTGCCGCCAGCGACTGGGCCGCCGGCGTGACCGGCCAAAGCCTGGTGGTGGATGGGCTGACGCAGGCCCTGAGCTAGCCCACCTTTCTTCCTTCGCTTCAAGCCAATTCAAAGCCCCGCATCGGGGGCTTGAGCCGCGCTTTGCCTGGCGCATTGAACTGCAGGGCAGGGGGCGGCGCATCCAAACAAACCTCACAGAGACTCACCATGAGCCAGCACTCCAAAGTCATCATCACCTGCGCCCCCACAGGCGCCATCCACACCCCCAGCATGTCGCCCTACCTGCCGGTGACGGCTTCGCAGATCGCAGACGCGGGCCTGGAGGCGTTTGAGGCCGGGGCGGCGATTCTGCATTTGCACGCCCGCGATCCGGTGGACGGCCGGCCCTCGCAAGACCCGGATCTGTTCCGGCCGTTTCTGCAGCAGATCAAGGCCCACAGTGATGCGGTGATCAACATCACCACCGGCGGCAGCCCGCACATGAGCGTGCAAGAGCGCATGCGCCCGGTGCTGGCGTTTGCGCCCGAGCTGGCCTCGCTCAACATGGGCTCGATGAACTTTGGCCTGTACCCCATGCTGCACCGCTTCAAGCACTTTGAGCACGCCTGGGAGCAAGAGCACCTCGAGGCCAGCCGCGACCTGGTGTTCAAAAACACCTTCAAAGACATCGAAACCGCCTTGCTGCTGGCCGGCGCGCGCGGCACCCGCTTTGAGTTTGAGTGCTACGACATCAGCCACCTGTACAACCTGGCGCATTTTCTGGGGCGGGGGCTGGTGCAGCCGCCGCTGCTGGTGCAGTCGGTGTTTGGCATCTTGGGCGGCATCGGGCCCGACCCCGAAGACCTGATGCACATGCGGCGCACGGCGCAGCGGCTGCTGGGGGATCAGTTTTGCTGGTCGATTTTGGGCACAGGCCGCCACCAGCTGCGCCTGGCCACGATGGGGGCCGCCATGGGCGCCCATGTGCGGATGGGGCTGGAGGATTCGCTGTGGGCCGGGCCCGGGCAGCTGGCGGTGTCGAGTGCCGAGCAGGTGCGCCGCGTGCGCGAGGTGCTGAGCGCGCTGAACCTGCAGGTGGCCACGCCCGACGAGGCGCGACAGATGCTGGCGCTGAAGGGTGCCGATCAGGTCGATTTCTGAAGACAAGGAGTCACCATGAACACCGCATTTGCCCATGCCGCCGCACCGAAGGCGGCCCCCGCTGACGCCACTGACCCCGACGCCGTGGCAGCCCTGACACCCCTGCTGTTCAAACGCCTGCTGCCCCTGCTGGTGCTGGCCTATGTGATCAGCTTCATCGACCGCACCAACATCGCCCTGGCCAAGCAGCACATGGCGCTGGATCTGGGCATTTCGGCCGCAGCCTATGGCCTGGGCGCAGGCCTGTTCTTCTTGAGCTATGCGCTGCTCGAGGTGCCCAGCAACCTGATCATGCACCGCGTGGGCGCGCGCTTCTGGATCACCCGCATCATGATCACCTGGGGCCTGCTGTCGGCCGGCATGGCCTTTGTGCAGGGCGAGGCCTCGTTCTATGTGATGCGCCTGTTGCTGGGCGCGGCCGAGGCGGGCCTGTTCCCCGGCGTGATGCTGTACCTGACCTACTGGTTTGGCCGCCAAGAGCGGGCTCGGGCCACGGGCTACTTCTTGCTGGGCGTGTGCATTGCCAACATCGTGAGCGGCCCCCTGGCCGGTGCCCTGCTGGAGCTGGACGGCCTGGGCGGCTGGCATGGCTGGCAATGGATGTTTGTGATCGAAGGCCTGCCCGCCGTGGCCCTGGCCTGGGTGGTGTGGCGCCACCTGCCCGACGGGCCCGACACAGCCCCCTGGCTGAGCCCGGCGCAACGCAGCCTGCTGCGCCAACACCTGCAGGCCGAGGCGGCAGAGGCCGCCCCCCAAGCCCATGGCCACGCCCTGATGCAGGCCCTGCGCGACCCGCAGATCTGGCTGGCCATTGCGGTGTACTTTTGCCACCAGATCAGCATCTACACGGTGATCTTCTTCCTGCCCGGCATCATCGCCACCTACGGCCAACTGGGGCCGCTGCAGGTGGGCCTGCTCAACGCCATCCCCTGGGTGGCCGCCGCCGTGGGCGCCCTGTGGCTGGCCGGCCTGGCCACCACGCCCGGGCGCTGCCGGGGCCTGCTGTTGCTCGGTTTGCTGGTGATGGCCGGGGGCCTGCTGATCGCCGCCTGGGCTGGGCCGGTGGGGGCCATGGTGGGCTTCAGCCTCACGGCGCTGATGTTCTTTGTGGTGCAGTCGGTCGTGTTCCTGGTGCCCAGCGCGCGCCTGTCGGGCCCGGCCCTGGCCGGGGGCATTGCGCTGGTCAACACCTGCGGGTTGCTGGGCGGCTTTTTGGGCCCTTCGGTGATGGGCCTGATCGAGCAGGCCACGGGCAGCACGCGCAATGGCTTGTTGCTGATGGCAGGGCTGCTGGTGTTGGCGTCTGGGGTGAGCCTGCTGTTGCGCTGGGGGCGGGGGCGCTGAGCACCGCCGATCGCCGTTCGGGCCCAGCTGCCTCAGTGGCTTGGGTCGCCGGGCTCGAACAGGGCTCCCAGGCTGGGCGCCGTCAGGATCAGCTGGCCCCAGCGCATCAGTTGATCTGGCCCCGCCGATTGAATGCGGGTGCGGGCCCACTCAGGGATGGGGCCGAATCGCTGTTCGATGAGCTGCGTCAACATCCAGGCAGCTCCCTCATCACGACCTTCTTGACGCCCTTCTTGACGTCCTTCTTTGCGTCCCTCGGTCTTTCCTTTTTGCAGCGCCTCTGTGAACAGGCGGCCCATTGTGTCGGCGAGCATGGGGGTTCCTTCAATCAGATCGGGTATCTGGGCAAGTGTGGTGGCGACGCCTTCGCTGAGCTCGGGTGGGGCCTTGCGGCTGATTTGTTCGCGCAGCCATGCGTTGAGCGTGC
>Ga0209913_1001739_pt1 | contig 10987 bp, 5 predicted proteins | sample PersoiDNA2013203_FD_185805 | JGI IMG/M metagenome (GOLD analysis project Ga0209913, IMG submission 185805) | Permafrost soil microbial communities from the Arctic, to analyse light accelerated degradation of dissolved organic matter (DOM) -... | ecosystem: Environmental > Terrestrial > Soil >... | reverse complement strand
GCCTTTAATAACGTCACGAAGTCCCTGAATCAGGCTGCCGATTTAGCGTTGAAGTCGGAGTTGTTGAGCGGCGAGTTGTTTTTTCACCTCTATCGACAACAGATCCTGCGGCTCCAGGAGGATGGGCGGGTCGTGGCGGTTCCGACCGAAGATGTCGACCTGGATGCCCGCGAGGCCAGAATCCAGTCCCTGTTTGGCCTGGGAATGACTTTGCTGAACCTGGCCGCCTTCGCCAACCCCTGGCTGGGTTTGCTGATGATGGGGGTGGCTGTCGGGCAACTGTTGGCGCAAACCTATGAGGGCTATGAGGATTGGCAGCGAGGTGAGCGTGACGAGGCGGTCTCGCACATGATGTCGGTGGCCGAGGACATTGCGACCATGGCGGCCCTGGGCCTGGCCATGCACTGGGGGGGTAAGGCCCTCAAAGGTTTTTTTCAGCGGCACTCGGACTTTTTCGACACCCTGCTGCCGGTCAAGTCGAGTGATGGTCGCTACCGGCTGTGGCAGGCCGATCTGCGCGCCTATCGCCATGATGTCCCCGGGCTGGCGGGCAGCGAGTTGGACCATGAGGGCTTTTATCAGGGGGACGATGCGGGTGAGGGACACCGTTACCTGGATATCGCTGGTGAGCCTTACCGGGCCTATCGGGATAAGGCCGCCGGAGCCTGGCGTCTGTGCCATCCGAGCCGTGAGTCGGCTTACGAACCCTTGCTTGAGCACAATGGCACCGGGGCCTGGAAGCTGGTCCACGAATGGCCCTTGCAGTGGCACGACCCGGTTTACCTGCTGCGTCGCCTGGGGCCGGATGCACGGTTTTTGAGCGATGAAACCCTCGGGCAGATCCTGTCGATTCAGCGACTCGACGAACCGTCGTTGCGTCGGCTGCATATGAATAATGCCAAGATCCCGGCGGTCCTGGTCGACTCGATCCAGCGCTTCAGGTTGGACAATGAATTGAGCTGGCTGTTGCTACCGGCCACTGCGCCTACATCGGCTGCGGCACGTGTGCTCGACCTGAAGTTGCAGATTCTGCCAAGCCTCAAGGGCTGGCCCCTGGATCGCACGCTCATGTTGCTGGATGAGACGGGCAAACCGCTAAAGGAGTACGGGGCGGATCTGACCGTGCAACCGCAGTGCCTCATGCTTCAGTCCAAGGACATCGAGGCGGACGGATTGTCGGTGATCTTGAATAAACTGACGAGCCAGGAGCAGCGGATACTGCTCGGTCCGGGGGCGGATCCCGACCAGGAGCCGGGGCTTCTGGAGGAGCTACTGCGCACCCATGTACGCGAGCAGCGCGCCACGGTGTTCCAGCGCCTCTACAGCTTGTGCTGCCTGACCGATGTCGGCTTGCCAGTGAAGTTCAGGCAAGGCTTTGCCGATATACCGGACGGGGTCTTGCGTGAAATCCTGGGACAGGCGAACGACGTGCTGAAAGATCACTTGGGCCGTGGTGGGTCTCTGCCCTTGGAATTGATTGAAAAGGCCGGTGAGGGCAGGCGTGAGATCCGAGTCAATCACGCACTGGACGGCGGTTTTCTAAAACATGTGGGCGGCTTGGATAGCGCCAGGTTGCAGTTGTCCCAACTGAAAACGATGGGCGGCTGGCCTGCAGATGTGCGCTGGGAGATTCGTCAGGAGCGCTTCGGGGGGGGGCTGTTGCTCAAGATGGGCGATGACGACTTGCCCCGGCGCCGGGTTCTGGTCAGGACCGAGCAAGGGTACCAGGCCTTTGATGACCAGGGCCTGAGCCTGGGGCCCCAGGTCAAGGGGCCACAGGCCCTGAGCGCGGCCGTGCTGAGCGGATTGCGGCTGAGTGAGCGCGAGGCAATGAGGTTCAAGCTGGGCGAGGCCGACTTGCTGCACCAGTTGCTGATGTCCAAGCTCCTGCTGCGTCCACGGGCTGAGCTCGAAGAGACACTCGGCCTGCCGCCACGCAAGCCAGGACCGCGCTCGCCGACATGGCGCGGTAGTGATATTGGAGGTTGTCTGCGTGTCAGGCGCGGCATTGTCCATGGGTCGCGACGCGGATTACGCCGGTTGACCCGGCTGTATCCAGATCTCTGCGAGGCGGAGGCGCGCAACCTGTTTTTTTCTTTTGGCGAGGATCCGCTTGAGGTCAGAACCCAGCTCCAGGCGCTTGAAGAGGAGCTCCGGCAACTGCGCTCGACACTGGTCGATTGGCGAGGCGAGCAGGCGGTGAGGGCCCATGCCTGGCTGGGTGGCATGGCCGAGAGCCGCGAACAGGCGGCCGAGATCATCGAGCGTTGCTGGCGACGGCAAACACCCCATACCTACAACGAAAATGGCGCGGTCATCGGTCACAGCCTGAGTCTGGCGGGCTTGCGTGTCGACAGCCTGCCGAGTTTGCCCGCCGGTATCAGTTTCGATCATGTCACCGAGCTTTCATTGAAGAACATGAGAGTGAGTCGGATCCCCGAAGGTTTTCTCGAGCATTTTCCCAATCTGCGCCTGTTGGAGTTGAACAACAATCGGCTGGAGTTCCTGCCGAGTGCGATTGCCGATATGAGCCTGCTCAGGGAGCTTTATGTGCAGGACAACCAGATTACCCTGACGCCGTATGCTGTCGGTGTGCTGTCGGGTTTGCGCGACCTTGAAACCCTGAATCTGAACGGCAACTTCGATGTCAGCTTGCTGGATGTTGGCCAGATGCCGCGCTTACGCCGCCTGCATCTGCGCGGGACAGGTATCGACGGTTTGCCTGTGGGCCTGTTGACGCGGGTTCGCCTGTACGAGGCGGATCTGCGCGACAACCGGATCCAGGGGGTGCCGAATGCGATCTACACGGCACCTTCGCCGATCAATCGGCGGATTATCCTGCGTAACAACCCCTTGTCGGAGTATCACCAGAACCTGTTGGCCGCCTATCGGGCGCGCACCGGCATTACCTTCGGCATTCCTGATACCGAGTTGGCGTTGGATGACTACAGTGCGCGTCAGCGTTGGCTGGCCGATATCGAGGAGGGCGAGCGCCGCGACAGCCTGCGCGACCTGTGGCATGACTTGCGGCAAGAGGAGGGCTCCGGGGAGCTGTTTGCGTTGTTGGGGCGCCTGGGCGGCAGCGCGGAGTATCAGAAGATTCGCGCCGACCTGACGCGACGCGTCTGGGAGGTGCTGGCGGAAGCCGCCGAGAGCACCACATTGCGTCGTGAGCTGTTCGACCTGGCGGCCGATCCGCTGACCTGTGTTGACAGCGCCGCACGCAACTTCAGTCACCTGGAAGTCCGGATGTTGCTGGCCAGGGCCCGGCTCCTGGCGATCAGGAGCAATGAGCCGACGGAGTTGCTGAAGCTGGCGCGTGGCCTGTTTCGCCTGGAGCGTATCGATGAGATTGCTCGGGAGCATGTCAAGGCGCTGTACGAGCACCCCGAACGGCCTTCAACCGGTGGGGTGGATGAGATCGAAGTGAATCTGGCCTATCGGGTCGGTCTGGGGCGCTCACTGTATTTACCTGGGCAGCCGAAGGAGATGTTTTTCAGATCCATTGCCAATGTCAGCGAAGAGCAGATCCTGGACGCCCGCAGTCGCGTACGGCAGGCTGAGGGGACAGCGGCCATGAAGACCTTTATTGCTTCGCGCGATTTCTGGATCGACTACCTGAGGAAGAAGTACCCACGGGATTTCGCCCTCTTCAACAGGCCGTTTCATGAGCAGGAGGAACAACTGCTGAACAATTCCCCGGAGATGCTCAGCGACAGGTATGCCCGAAGTTTGTCGACGTTGATGGAGACCCGACTTGCCGAGGAGCAAAGCTTTCTCGAAGGGCTGACCCAGTACGAACTGGATGAGCATCCCGCGCCGCTCTGATGTCTCGTCGGGGCGCCGGTTCAGGCGCTCGTCCGAGATTTGCCCGTGCCCCGAATCAAGGCGCGCAGGGCGAAACGATTCGGGTGACAGGCCTCGGCAATACCGCGGGGCAGCGGCAGCGGTTCGTTTTCCAGCCACGCCGCCAGCAGCTCACCCGAGAGCGGTGCGCTGATCAGGCCACGGGAGCCGTGGCCGCTGTTGATATACAGGCCCTCGAGCCAAGGGCAGGGGACCGATGGGACCTGTCGGGCATCCCGGGCCAGGATGCCGTAGGTGTCGGCGAACGCCTGCGGGTCCGCCAGCGGCCCGACGATCGGCAGGTAGTCGGCACTGGTGCAGCGAAAGGCGGCGCGCCCTTGCAGGTGCTCGGGGGCCTGTTCGTCGACGTTCAGGCGCACGGCCAGGTCGGGCGAGATGTGCTGTAGCAAGGCCAGGTTACCGATGTGCTCCGCCGTGGTGGGGGTCAGGTCCTCGCTCTTGAAGTCGAAGCTGGCCCCCAGGGTATGTTCACCCAGGCGTGCCGGCGCGACATAACCTTCGGCGCAGACCACGGTGTGCAAAGCGGCGCTGCCGGCGGTTTGTGCCAGGCGGGTGATCTGCCCGCGGATGCGCTTGAGCGGCAACGCGGCGCTGGCGGCGAAGCGTTTCACTTCGGCGGCGCCGGCAAGGATCACTACCGGGGCGCTGCCCAGCAGGGTGTCGGCGTCCCACGCCTGCCATTGGCCGTCGACCTGGCGTAGTTCGACGGCGTCGCTGTGGGGGCGTACTTCGATATTCGGGTGGTCGGCCTGCCACTGGCACAAGGCCGGCGGATGAACCCAGCCGCCTTCCGGAAAGAACAGTCCACCGTGTTCGAGGGCCACGCCGGCGCGGGCCTGGGCCTGGTCTTTATCGAGGACCTGAAGCAACTCGGGGCTGAAGGCGGTGGTCAACTGGGCCTGGCGCTCGGCCTCTTTCTCATCGAAGGCCAGTTGCAAGACACCGCAGTCGTCCCAGTCGAGGCCTTTGTGCAACTGTTCGAGCAAGCGCCGGGTATGCCCGAAACCACTGAGGATCAGTTGTGACAACGCCGTGCCATGGGCCGACAGCTTGAGGTAGAGGACGCCTTGCGGGTTGCCCGAGGCTTCCCGGGCCAGGCCGTCGTGGCGCTCCAGCAGGCAGACCTGCCAGCCACGGGCGGCGAGGCTCGCCGCGCTGGCACAACCGGCCAGGCCGCCGCCGATCACCAGGGCCCGGCGTTCGCCGCCGGGCGGTCGTGGGCGGGCGAACCAGGGCTTGGCCGGCGGCGGTTCGGCGACGTCCGTGGGCCAGCCGATAAATTCGCCCCGGAGGATTTCCCATTTATGGCCGATACCCGGCGTCCGGCGCATCTTGAAACCTGTGGCATTCAACGAGCGTCGAACCCAGCCGGTGCTGGTGAAGGTGCTCAGGGTCGCGCCGGGGGCCGCGAGTCGCGCCAGTTCGGCGAACAACTCGGGCGTCCACATCTCGGGGTTCTTGGCCGGGGCAAAACCGTCGAGGAACCAGGCATCGATCCGGGCATCCAGTTGCGGCAGTTGTTCCAGGGCATCGCCGACCAACAGGGTCAGGGTCACCCGGCCATTGTCCAGCAGCAGACGCTGGAAGCCTTGATGAATGGCGACATACTGCCCGAGCAATTGTGCACTGAATGTTGCCAGTTCGGGCCAGAGGGCGAGGGCGCGTTGCAGGTCGGCGCGGCTCAGCGGGTACTTTTCCACGCTGACGAAATGCAGTCGGGCGCCCGCTACCGCGCAGGATTCGAACAGTTGCCAGGCGCAGAGAAAATTCAGCCCGGTGCCGAAGCCGGTTTCGCCGATCACCAGCCGCTCGTTCGGCCCCAGGGCCTCGAAACGCTCTTTCAGGCGATTTTGCTCGATAAAGACGTAGCGGGTTTCGTCCAGGCCCGACTGGTCGGAGAAGTACACGTCGTCGAAGACCCGCGAGTGCGGGCGACCTTGATCATCCCAGTCGATCTGGGCGTGGCTGGGAGGAGTGGGCGATACGCAGGTCATGGGGGCAACTCGACGGCAACAAGGCGACTATTCTAGCCCATTGCCGGACGCCGGATTGATCCACGGCAAGGCCTGGGGATTTCCCGCCGCACAGCGCGGTCCGATCCGTTAGTCTTGCTCTATCTTGGAAGGGAGTCGCCCATGTTTGAATCCGCCGAAATCGGTCACGCCATCGACAAAGAGACCTACGACGCCGAAGTCCCGGCCTTGCGCGAAGCCTTGCTGGAGGCGCAGTTCGAACTCCAGCAGCAAAAGCGCTTTCCGGTCATTGTGCTGATCAATGGCATTGAAGGGGCGGGCAAGGGCGAGACGGTCAAGTTGCTCAACGAATGGATGGACCCGCGCCTGATCGAGGTCCGTACCTTCGACCAGCAGACCGATGAAGAACTGGCCCGGCCACCGGCCTGGCGCTACTGGCGGCAGTTGCCGGCCAAGGGCCGGATGGGGGTGTTCTTCGGCAACTGGTACAGCCAGATGTTGCAGGGCCGGGTGCATGGGCACTTCAAGGACGCGGTGCTGGACCAGGCGATCAATGGCGCCGAGCGCCTGGAGCGCATGCTCTGCGACGAAGGTGCGCTGATCTTCAAGTTCTGGTTCCACCTGTCCAAGAAGCAGATGAAGGCCCGCCTCAAATCACTCCAGGATGACCCTCTGCACAGCTGGCGCATCAGCCCGCTGGACTGGCAGCAATCGGAGACTTACGACAAGTTCGTGCATTTCGGTGAGCGGGTGCTGCGTCGCACCAGCAACGACTATGCCCCCTGGCACGTGATCGAAGGGGTCGATCCCCACTATCGCAGCCTGACCGTCGGCAAGATCCTCCTCGAAGGCTTGCAGACGGCCCTCAGGACCAAGGACGCCAAGCCGCGCCCGACCAACGCCGCGCCGCTGCTTTCCGGGGTGGACGAACTCAGCCTGCTGGACAGCCTGGACCTGAGCCAGCACCTGGACAAGGACGACTACGAAGAACAACTGATTACCGAGCAGGCGCGCCTGGCCGGTCTGCTACGGGACAAACGCATGCGCCGGCACGCGCTGGTGGCGGTGTTCGAAGGCAATGACGCGGCGGGCAAGGGCGGGGCGATCCGCCGGGTCGCGGCGGCGCTCGACCCTCGGCAATATCGCATCATTCCCATCGCTGCGCCGACCGAGGACGAACGCGCCCAGCCTTATCTCTGGCGGTTCTGGCGGCAGATCCCGGCGCGCGGCAAGTTCACCGTGTTCGACCGTTCCTGGTATGGCCGGGTGCTGGTGGAGCGGATCGAAGGTTTCTGCAGCCAGGCCGACTGGATGCGCGCCTACAGTGAAATCAACGATTTCGAGGAGCAACTGAGTGAGGCCGGGGTGATCGTGGTGAAGTTCTGGCTGGCCATCGACAAGCAGACCCAACTGGAACGGTTCCAGGCCCGCGAAGATATTCCGTTCAAACGCTTCAAGATCACCGAAGACGATTGGCGCAACCGCGAGAAGTGGGAGCTTTACCGCGACGCTGTCGGCGATATGGTCGACCGCACCAGCACCGAAGTGTCGCCCTGGACGCTGGTGGAAGCCAATGACAAGCGCTGGGCCCGGGTGAAGGTGCTGCGCACGATCAACCGGGCCATCGAGGACGCCTTCGACGCGCATGGGAAGAAGGGCAAGTCGAAGTAGGACGATGGCCGCGCATACGCCGGATGAATGATTGTCGCAGTCGGGAATCGGGTGGGCTTATGCTCGCTCGATCCTTCCAACCGACAACAACAATCAACGAGGTGGGTCATGCGTGAAGTGGTGATCGTCGACAGCGTACGGACTGGCCTGGCCAAGTCCTTTCGTGGCAAATTCAACCAGACCCGGCCGGATGACATGGCCGCCCATTGCGTCAACGCCTTGCTCAGTCGCAATGGCATCGACCCGGCCAGTGTCGAGGATTGCATCGTCGGCGCCGGCTCCAACGAGGGGGCCCAGGGCTACAACATCGGGCGTAATGTCGCGGTGTTGTCGAAACTGGGCACCGGCACCGCCGGCATGACCCTCAATCGCTTCTGCTCGTCGGGTTTGCAGGCGATTGCCATTGCCGCCAACCAGATCGCTTCCGGCTGCAGCGAGATCATCGTCGCCGGTGGCGTCGAGTCCATCAGCCTGACGATGAAAAGCGTCAACACCGACAACCTGATCAACCCGCTGCTCAAGGAGCAGGTACCGGGGATCTATTTCCCCATGGGCCAGACCGCCGAGATCGTCGCGCGGCGCTACGGTGTCAGCCGCGAGCAGCAGGACCTGTATGCGCTGCAAAGCCAGCAGCGCACGGCCGCCGCCCAGGCCGCCGGCCTGTTCGATGATGAGATTGTGCCCATGGCCGTGACCTACGCGGTCGAGGACAAGGTCAGCGGGCAGATCCAGCGTCTGCAAGGTGTGGTGGAGCGTGATGACTGCAATCGCCCGGACACCACATTGGAAAGCCTGGCCGGGTTGAAGCCGGTGTTTGCCGAAGACGGTTCGGTGACCGCGGGCAACTCGTCGCAACTGTCCGACGGCGCCTCGATGACCCTGGTGATGAGCCTGGAAAAAGCCCTGGAACTGGGGCTGACACCCAAGGCCTTGTTCCGTGGTTTTGCCGTGGCCGGTTGTGAACCGGACGAGATGGGTATCGGCCCGGTGTTCTCGGTGCCGCGGCTGCTCAAGGCCAGGGGCTTGAGCGTGGCGGATATCGATCTGTGGGAATTGAACGAAGCGTTCGCTTCGCAGTGCCTGTACAGCCGTGATCGGTTGGGCATCGACAACGACAAGTACAACGTCAACGGTGGTTCGATTTCCATCGGCCACCCGTTCGGCATGACCGGTTCGCGCCAGGTCGGGCACCTGGTGCGTGAGCTGCAACGACGCAAGTTGCGTTATGGCATCGTCACCATGTGCGTGGGCGGTGGGATGGGCGCGACAGGGTTGTTCGAAGCGTTGCTCTGAGGCTCACGCGACAAGCATTTTGCAACTCTGTAGGAGCCGGCTTGCCGGTGATGAGGCACTTGAGCCTTGTTTGTCCTTGCGGCCGCTATCGCCAGCAAGCTGGCTCCTACATGGCCCTGGTGGCATGGGCTTGCTGCATGCGTTTTACATACAGCTGGGTTTCGCGCTCGGCGTCGGTACGGGTAAAGAACGGCCCTTCCAGAGTGTTTTCCCGGGTGCTGAAAAAAAACTGGCCATTGATGGTCGTCACCCGACCACTGCGAAAATGCGTGGCCTCGGTGCTGTCTTGCGCGCGTTTGCCGAACATGGCGAAATCTCGCTGGTGAGCGTAGCTGTCAGAAATTCAGCATAAAACTTATGAGCATAGCGTGCCTGATCGTCCGATCAATGGTCAAGGCCAGTTTATTGGCGGCGTTTCTGGCATGCTCAAGGTCGCATCGGGTTGCCTTCCCCGGCTGTGTTGCCGACCTGGCAAGGCCTAGAATGGCGACTTTCCCCACACGTCCGTAGGACTCTTCATGCATATCTCATCCGGCCGCTGGGGTTATGGCCTGTTCCTGGCGCTGTTGACCGCCGTGCTCTGGGGCATTTTGCCGATCAAACTCAAGCAGGTGTTGCAGGTGATGGACCCGGTGACCGTGACCTGGTGCCGGTTGATCGTGTCGGGGGGCTTTCTGTTCGTGTATCTGGCGGCGACCCGGCGGTTGCCGAGTCGGCATGTCCTCGGGCCGCGGGGCGGCTGGCTGGTGCTGATGGCGGTGCTCGGCCTGGTGGGCAACTACGTGCTTTACCTGATGGGCTTGAACCGCCTCAGTCCGGGCACCGCGCAGTTGGTGGTGCAGATGGGGCCGATCTTCCTGTTGATCGCCAGCCTGTTCGTGTTCAAGGAGCGCTTCAGCCTGGGCCAGGGGCTCGGCTTGCTGGTGCTGGTGTTCGGCTTTGGATTGTTTTTCAATCAACGCCTGGAAGAGTTACTGACCTCCCTGGGGACTTACACCGCCGGGGTATTGATGGTGTTGCTGGCGTCCACGGTCTGGACCTTCTATGCCTTGAGCCAGAAGCAATTGCTGACGGTATGGAATTCGTTGCAGGTGATGATGGTGATCTACCTGTTTTGCGCCTTGTTGCTCACGCCTTGGGTGCACCCGAGCGAAGTCCTGCAACTGAACCCGTTGCAGGGCTGGCTGTTGCTCGGTTGCTGCCTCAATACCCTGGTGGCCTACGGCGCCTTTGCCGAGGCCTTGGCGCATTGGGAAGCCTCGCGGGTCAGCGCGACCCTGGCGATCACGCCGCTGGTGACCTTTGCCGCGGTGGCCCTGGCGGCCTGGCTGTGGCCCGGCTTCGTACAGCCCGAAGACATCAAGGGCCTGGGTTATGGCGGCGCGTTGCTGGTGGTGCTGGGCTCGGCGCTGGTGGCGTTGGGGCCATCGCTGATGGCCGGGCTCAAGGCCCGGCGCGTGCGTTTGACGGTGAATCCATAGTGAACACCTTTGCAGGAGTTCCCCCGAACCTGTGGGAGCAGAGCTTGCTCGCGAAGGGGCCCTTGAGGCCGCCAAAAGCTTCGCGGGCAAGCTCTGTTCCCACAAGGGTGAATTAACGCTCGGCGTCAGCCGTTCTTGCCGGATTCGAGCATGTTTTCCGGCCTGACCCAGGCGTCGAACTCGGCGTCGGTCAGGTAACCGAGGGCCAGCGCCGCCTCACGCAAGGTGAGATTTTCGCTGTAGGCCTTCTTGGCGATCTGGGCTGACTTGTCGTAGCCGATATGCGGATTCAGCGCCGTCACCAGCATCAGGCCACGCTCCAGGTGCGCGGCCATCTGCACTGGGTCGGGTTCCAACCCGGCAATGCAGTGCTGCTGGAAGTTGCGGCAACCATCGCCGAGCAGTCGGATCGACTGCAGCAGGTTGTGAATGATCACCGGCTTGAACACATTCAACTGCAAGTGACCCTGGCTGGCGGCAAAGCCGATCGTCACGTCATTGCCCATGACCTGGCAGGCCAGCATCGACAGCGCCTCGCACTGGGTCGGGTTGACCTTGCCGGGCATGATCGAGCTACCCGGCTCGTTGGCCGGCAACTTGACCTCGGCAAATCCGGCACGCGGACCGGAACCCAACAGGCGCAGGTCGTTGGCGATTTTCATCAGGGCCACGGCGAGGGTTTTCAGGGCGCCGGAGAGGGTG
>Ga0209913_1001738_pt1 | contig 10991 bp, 9 predicted proteins | sample PersoiDNA2013203_FD_185805 | JGI IMG/M metagenome (GOLD analysis project Ga0209913, IMG submission 185805) | Permafrost soil microbial communities from the Arctic, to analyse light accelerated degradation of dissolved organic matter (DOM) -... | ecosystem: Environmental > Terrestrial > Soil >... | reverse complement strand
CATAGAGACCCCCCCCCGGACTTTCTGCATCGGAAGGAGCGGTCTTTCCTCACATTGGAATGGACCGCTCCTTGAATGGGTGCGCTGTTAGTCCTTCCCATGTCGAAATGAGTGTTTTCGGCGGCTCTGACGCGGCAAGCTATTAGAGGCATGGTGGAAGAACAGGATTGGGCACAACGGAACCGGGATGCCAAGAAGAGACGGAGAGCTATATGAACACAGGGCAAGAGATGACGAGGAACCATAGAAATCTGTTTCTAATGTTCCTGCATGTTCGAAACGGACAGATAGCCTCTGCGGTTTGCAAAAACGGAGGCTAGGTGATAGAAAATGTGGCAAAGCGTACGAACAACATACAACGAGGCAAACGAGATCGCTGAAAAGGGGTATGTTTTCGCATCCTGGGCCTCATCCCGCTGCTCCTTTCTCATCCCAAGGACCAGCAGTACCCTGTTCATCGTTCACGTCTTTTCGTATGAGTCGGTGCGGCACAACCAAATGTTAGGAGAGTTTATATTATGAATGTTATGGGAAAGCCATTAAGTAAAGCTATAAAGACTTTTTATGGTATCGGTGACCTTGGTTTCACACTAATGAGCGCTGTAGAACTTTTTTTATTCGTATTCTTCTTAACAACTGTAGCAAAGTTCTCGCTTCCTGTGGTTGCTCTCATAGGGTCGGTAACAGCTATAGTTGACACGGCTTTATCTCCGTTCTACGGCGCCATCATAAGTGGCACAAAAGCACTGAAATGGGGAAGAAACCGTTCTTGGTTGCTAGTAACGCCACCGATAGTTGTCGTACTGTTCATGTTTCAGTTCACAAGAATCGGAACAGATTCTGTTGCGGCCATTATCGTATGTGCTGGATTTATTTTAAGTCATATTGTTTGGAATATAGGATGGGTTGCAAACGTTTCTTTAATTGCGGTTATGGCAAATAATCCTGAAGAGCGTGGACTTCTGGCTTCAAGACGTGGTGCTTGGACAGGCTTAGGAACCGTATTCTTCTCATATATCGGTGCGCCTTTCGCACTATTCCTTGGTGCAGTTACGGGTCATCCAATATTAGGATATACATTATTAGCAGGAATTCTGGGCTTGACATTTCTGAGCGGTTATTGGGCTGTATTTAAGATAACCGACGGATATGAGCCAACGGGGGAAGAAACCCAAAGCGCTGCTGAGGGGGCTAAGAAATCAGAAAACGTATCTGGTAGCGTCATGCTAAAGAGTGTTTTTCAAAATTCACCGCTTCTCCTATTATTACTAGGAGATTTTTTCAGATGGATGGTATTCTTTATCATGACAGCAGCAGCAGCATTTTACTTTACGTATGTAGCACAAAACATGAAGCTGTTCCCGATCTATCTGTTACTTGGAGGCATAGCACAGGTAATAGGTTCATACTTCAGCGGGAATATTTCAAAAGCATTATCTACAAGAACTGCAACGATTATTGGCCTCTTTGGTCTAGCTGCATCATTGATTTTATGTAAATATGCAGGAATGAACGTACTACTGTTCTTTGTGGTTGTTATACCTGCAAACTTCTTCTTGGGAGTACTGGCAGCAGTTATGGTAGCTCTGTATGCAGACGTTGTCGTATACAGCGAATGGAAAACAGGAAAAAATGCGGCTTCTTTCATTATGGGCCTCATGAACGTGTCTCTTAAAGCAGCCGTCATATCAAGGGGAACAATAATTCCTCTCGTATTGGCCGCAGCAGGTTTTGCTGAAAGAACGGATCCGACAGCGGTTTCTTTAGTAATGAAAACAGCGGTAATCAATGTGTTTGTGCTTATCCCTGGGATATTTGCTTTAGTTGGTGCATTAATAATAACATTTGGGTATAGATTGACGAGAGAGAGAATTGTTACTTATCAGGCTGAGATAGATAAAAGAAAGGGACAAACAGTGTAAGGTGGGGCTGTCAAGAGTTTGGTGACAAAGAAATAGGTTGAAGCAAAGTGGCTTTGCAAAGGCAGCAGGAGCATATCTTCAGAAAAGCTTGAGATTAAATAGAGAAAGCACGGGTGTAAAAAGGTGAGAATCAATCAGAGGCGAAAAGGCGGTGGACAAAGATTGGCCCCTTACGCATGATTCTGTTGAAATAGAGAACACAAAGAAGGGGATTGATAACCACACCCTGAAGCCAGTACTATGTCAACTCATGTAAAGATACTACGATCCATGTCAAGAGGATATGCTTGGACTAGCTTCACGTTCAAGAGTCCGGTACTAAGGTGTTGTTACGGTGAGATGATGAGCGATGAGAAGAAGCTTTCTCCTGCAAGCGACCAAGGCGACGTTGGGCTTTTTCGTACAAAATGAGCGTGAAGAATAACAGAAGAGCTCTGGCCCTTGAGATGAGAACAGAGCAGCAAGAATGGAGCTCAGGATACTCAAGTACCAGGCAGGATCATCGCCTAAACCGCCTAAACCTGAGCGTGTATACCCTACACCATGCCTCTTCCTTTGTGCCTTCGTTGTCCTGCGAATATGCGACAAGACCTTCGGCAATCGTCAGAGACGTGTCATAGCATACCCTGGGGCCGTCATTTGTCAGCAAATCGCCGCCCTCAAGGCCATAAGCCTTTCTATCATGACAGTGCCCATCCTGGTTGTCCTGTAGCCCTCACGCGTTGTCAGTGGTGGCCCCAGCCAGCGGTCGTTGTTCTGTCCGATGCACAGCTTTGATGGTTGCTGACAGTCTTCTGCCAATCACGAGTTGTCGCCCCGCTTCGTGTTCGCAGTACCCTCGGCCCACGTTTCGCCGATAGGTCCAAACGCAAACCCGTTCTTCTCCATGCGTTCGGCTTGTTTGTCCAACTTGTAGATTCCCCGGCGCAGCGAGTAGAGGGATGGCTGTCGGTTATATGTTCTTTCGAACTCAACTTCCGACGTAGCGGCTTGGTAACGAGCAGTCTGCGTCTGCGCCTCATTGTTCATGGCATGTACTCTCACGACTTCTGCTTCCCTCACAGTTCGGTAGTACTCTCGGTAACTCTCCGCCTGCTCTTCAATCCACTCCCGTACCAGGCTGACCAGACCCCCCCCCCAGTCAGAAACGTGCTTTACCGCAGGATCGCTTCGTGCTGGCCCTTGGCCTCGATGTCGGCATACGCATAACGCCCGCGGTAGAACAGTTTGTCCTTGAGGATCCGATCTACTTCCTGCTTGCGCCAAGGCTTCCCCGTGGTCGTAACTCATCCTTGAACGTTGAGCTCCTCCGCAATTTCCGATAGGGAGTACCTTCTTGAGTTGAGAGAGAAGACCTTTCGGATAACATCTACCTTCGCAACATCAGGAATCAGCGTCTTCTTTGGCGAAGTCGTGTACCCGCAGGGAGGGCGTCCGCCGGCGTACTTCCCTTCTTTTGCTTTCGCCAATGCGCCGCCTCGGAGACGGCCTTTGATCTTATCCTTCTCGTATTGGCCGAACGAACCAAAGATGTTGCGGATCAACGTATTGCTCGCTTCGTCGCCCGCCCCGAGAGGCTCTGCGACAGAAACAACTCCCACGCCATGCTCCCGCAGGTCTTCGATGGTGCCGATCTGCAGGTAGAGAACGCGGGCGAGACGATCAAGTTTGGCGACCACGATCATGGAAAATGACTTCTGCTTTGCGTCAATGAGCATCTGTTGGAAGCCGGGACGGTTCGACGTGGCACCCGAGATGATGTCAGTGTACACGGCGGCGATTGCCAGCTTGTTCTCCCGGCAATACTTCTTGCAGGACGAGAGTTGCGCCTGGACACCCCAGTGCTTGGATTGTTCTTCGGTCGAGACTCTCAGATAAACCGCAGCGTTCTTGAGCATCGAAAAGTCCTCCTGTGTGAGTTAGAAACGTATTATAGCACGGATTGGCGTCCCGTTAAGTCTAGAATTCGGGACGCTGCCTTGGCCCTTTCCTTGACATGTTCCACCCCGAATGTCTCACTCCGCCGGTCAACTCAAATGTGAGGGTGCATGGAGGCAAAGTGCCGGAATTGGGCCGATTTCTGCAATCTCACCCTACGTGGATATTGATGACTATGAGTACAGCCGGCCATGGAATGCACGCCCAGAGACCGCTCGCTTGCCCGCTGGCGTGCCGTCGTCGAATCTCTGGGCTTATGAACCGAGCGGCATTGACCAAGTCGGTTGTGTCTACACCGCGCAAGGGTTTGAGTTTGACTATGTCGGCGTCATCTTCGGCAAGGACCTGATCTATCGTTTTGCTCAACAGGATTGGACAGCGCAGCCCGATTCCTGCTACGACAGTGTCGTGAAGCGCTCAAAGGACAAGCTGCTTGACCTGCTCAAGAATACGTACCGCGTTCTGCTGACCCGCGGCCTCAAGGGCTGCTATGTCTTCTTTCAGGACAAGGAGACTGCGGACTATGTCAGATCACGGATGGAGTAGTCTCTGGGCCAATATGGGAAAGAGCTGTACCTATCTTCGAGTCGGTGAAACTTGCGCAAAGACAAGACCGCCCAAACCCGGCTCTGCCGCCGCTCGATTCGTGGAACCTGCGGTGACCATCTCAGGTTTCAATTCCGGATAGGAACTCGCCAAGCACAAGGCTTGTGAAGAGTCTAAGACCGCGACCGAGTTGCTCCGAGCGCTTCCATAATCCTCTCCAGAGGAGAACTGGTTGCCGCGATGTTAGCTGCTTCTTTCTCGGCTTCGTTTTGGGATTCTGCCTGAAGATCCTCCGAGTACACGCACTCTTCTCCATCGTACCAGAGCTGAAACCATGTCCCGTCAGTCTCCTCGACACCGTAGGTGAGTCCCGACTTCGTGTCTATCATCCTCAGCACTCCTTTCCCCAGACTAGTTCAGATGTCGCCACAAGAGAGGTGGCAGGACGTGCAAAGTCCTCGTCAGGATGGTCTCACCACGTGCCTCCCACATCATCGGGGGATCAATGAACCAGCGATCGCCAATCTCCAAAGCCGGAGCCTGACCAGGGCACTTGCAGTTGCACCACCACTCACTGAGTTCGTGACTCGTGATGAAGCGTCCCTGGCTTCTTCCAGGTACATACAGTGACTGGTTCTCGGTGTGTCCCGTAAGTTGCGTCGTGGGCTTCCTCATAAAATCATTATACTCAAGGCGAGCTGGGAGGCTACCCGTACCGATTGCAGTCATGTTTCCATACATTGTGGGCAGCAGAACGCAGATGCTGTCCGGGCTCTTCAGGCACGTAGCCGGGGTCGCGTCGACGATCTGAGTGGCTGGGACGTTGACAAACAGGGTCGGAGGAGGCAAGTCGTGAAGAAGGTGAAACCGATCGGCGATGTCAGGCAACCGGACATATGTGTTTACTGCGGTGCTGTCCCCGAAACTCGCGACCATGTACCATCGAGGGTTCTGCTGGATGAGCCCTTTCCGGATGATTTGCCTACTGTGCCTGCTTGCGGCATCTGCAACCACAGTTTCTCTGAGGACGAGGAGTATCTGGCCTGTTTTCTGGAATGCGTCGTGTGCGGCACGACGGATCCTGAGGTACTACGCCGGCAGAAAATCGGCCGCATCCTCGCGGTGAATCCGCGCCTGCGGCAAAGGATTGACTACGCACGAGAAGGCTACGACAACTGGCATCCGGAGGCTGAGAGCATCCGGAATGTTGTCTTGAAGTTGGCGAGAGGACACGCTGCGTTCGAGCTCTTTCCGGGCATCGAGGAGCTGGGGTTCCCAACGCTCCGAGGACCCTCCGGGTTTGCCGTAACGGCATTGGATCTCCTGAGTGACAAGGAGAGGTCTTCCTTCGAGGACGTGTGGGCGCCAGAGCTCGACCTGTTGCCGGAAATTGGCAGTCGCGCATTCGTGAGGTGCGTGGAGGGAAACGCCGATCACCTCGGATATGGAGATGGGTGGGTAGTCGTGCAACCTGGTCGCTACCGTTATTCGGTCACTGAGTCAGGCGGTGTCCTTGTCCGCATGGTGCTGAGAGAGTACTTGGCCTGCGAGGTAAGGTGGAGCTGAGAAGATGGGATGGGAGTTAGAGTAGTTCGCGCACATGTTGCTCAGGGCTGTGGTCCTGAGAACACAGTCCAGCATGGGGTCCGCGGTGGTTTCTGCCGCGCACTCAGGCGGCTGACGTTAGGCCTTCGGCGGCGGGTGTTGTGGGAGGAGGGCCATGGTCCGGCAGTACTACCCTTACATGTCACAAACGGCCCGCAATAGATGAAGCACGGCTGTTGGTCGTTTGACTAGTTGTGCCATGGCGCTACAATTCAGTCATGAAGGACGCTTCAGGAGTGCTGGTAGATAGGTTCGCTTCTCTACGAAGCCGGTCCTCGTGCTGTGGGCCGTCGAAAGGGAGCATGAGACATGCTTTGCCTGTTGCTACTACGGCAGCGGCTTTCGGCAGTGCCCCGTTCACGTTCGTACAGACTCCGTACCGCACAGACAGGTCGGGTGAGCTTCTCTCGCCCGTGCGAGCAGGCTGGGATCACGTCAGCGCATCTGATGAGATGGGCATTCATCTTCACGGGAGCGGCCAGGTGTGAGCGGTTCACACGAATCAGTGTCATTCATCGACCTCTTCGCTGGCTGTGGAGGACTGTCGCTTGGACTCACCCGTGCTGGTTGGACAGGTCTGTTCGCTGTTGAGAAGAACCCACAGGCCTTTGCAACGTTGAAGGCAAACCTCGTGAGGTCAGGCTCAAACAGCCACTATCACTGGCCAAAGGATTGGCTACCCGTGCAGAGCCACGACATTTCGGAGTTGCTTCGGTTGCATGAACGAGAGCTGGCTAACCTTAGCATGAGCGTTGATCTTGTCGCCGGTGGTCCCCCGTGCCAGGGGTTCTCGACAGCTGGTCGGCGTCAGGCTGACGACCCACGCAATGAGCTGTTCAGGGAGTACCTGCACGTGGTGCAACTGGTCAAGCCGCGTTTCCTCCTGTTCGAGAATGTCCGTGGGTTCTCCATTCCGTTTGGCAGCGAAGTTGTCGTGGAAGGCGAGGCAGGTGCACATGTGCACAGCATTTCGGCAAGCGATATGCTCCTTCAAGATCTTCAGAAGCTTCACTACAAGCCATTCCCTCGAATCGTGCATGCGTGCGAGTTTGGCGTTCCACAGCTTCGCCCTCGTTTCGTGGTCGTTGCCATCAGGGAAGATGTCTGCGAGCGACTAGGCGAGGACATCAATCCCTTTGAAGAGCTGTACGCTGCTCGTAGTGGATTCCTGCGCAAGAAGAAGCTTCCTCTCGACCCCCCTGTTTCTGCCGGTGATGCGTTGTCGGATCTCTGCGGTGGGGTGAGACAGCGATGCTCGGATTCCCCACGATTCGAGGAGTACGTGTACAGCGGTCCCAAGACCGAATATCAACGGCTGATGCACCGCGGTGTGGAGGATGATTCAATGGACAGCATGCGACTGGTGAAGCATAGACCTCCCACGACAGAACGTATCGCCTCAATGCAACGTGAGTGCCCACATGGATCCGCTATACGCAAAGGGCTGCTTCGTGAGCAATACGGCCTCAAGAAGCAGTATCTTGCAATTCTGAACGAGCATCAGGTCGCTCATACTCTTACAACTCTTCCCGATGACTTGCTGCACTACAGCGAACCACGAATCCTAACAGTGAGGGAATGTGCCCGACTGCAGTCGTTCCCTGACTGGTTCCGTTTCCAGGGAAACTACACGACCGGGGGAAAGAGAAGGACTCACGAGTGTCCGAGATACACTCAGGTGGGCAACGCCGTGCCGCCTCTGCTTGCAGAGGCGTTGGGAGACATGCTGCTTAGGCTAGCACATCAAGACTCGCGTCTTGGAAGCCCTGAAGGAGGGTCAGATGGACACAGACAGAGACAACCCGTGGGTTAGGGATCTCCTGAAATGGCATAGTCACGAGATGGGGGGAGTGCGTCATCCCTTTGACACGCGCACTGGCAACCCCATTCACGATCCTGGTGCAGGCGCACTCAGAATCGAGACTTCGGCTGTCAAGCATGTCTGCGATTGGGCGGATGCCATTGGACGAGGGAACACTGACGTTCGGTGGGTGTTCCTTGTCGGTGGACCAGGCAATGGGAAATCTGAGTGTGTGCAAGCGTTCTGCGAGCGCCTAGATTCTCAACTGGACTGTGGCGGCAAGTTGACTGAAGTGCTGAGCGGCAAGTTTGGTCAACTGCCACTACCTGAAGACAGAGTAGCTGTTGACCCCGAAGACTTGCCTGCAGGGAGTCGAGTTCAGTTCGCAGAAAAGGTTGGGCGGCTGGTCCTCATTCAGGATGCTTCAGCATCGCGTTCTCCGGAGTGCGATCCCGCAGAGGTTCTGCTAGGGGTTCTGCAAGAAGAACTTGCACAACATGATCGTCCGCAACCCATCCTGCTTTGCTGCGCCAACCGCGGGGTTCTGGCCCGGGCATTGAGGCATGCGCGTCAGGATATATGCACTGAATCTGCCGTGCCAAGACTCCTCTCTGCTGTTCTCGTTGCAAGTGGTCTTGGCAACGCGTCGCTGGGGAATGCTCCACAACCCTGTTGGCCTCTCAACTGCCAAGATGCAGCACCTGACCAGGTTGGTGCCGCATGCTGGCCATTGGACCTTGAGTCGTTGCTGATAGCCGGCGATGGCAAAGCGAGCTACGATTCACCAGGGGCGCAAATACTGCGTCAGGCAGTCCTCCCGCGTCGATGGCAGGAGTCTCAGGAGTGTCAATCATGCTCTGCGAGTGAGTTGTGTCCGTTTCGACAGAATGCGGTGTGGCTTCAGAACGAAACCACTGCCACGAATCTGTGTGCTATCCTGAGACACGCCGAACTCGGTATGGGAAAACGGTGGAGCTTCAGGGACCTCTTGACCCTCGCTCCAGAACTGATCATCGGTGAATGGGAGGATTTTGGCGGACGGTCCCCCTGTGAGTGGGTTCATAGACAGGTAGGAAGCCTCTCGATCGGGAGTGCCGTGACCTGTGCAGAAGCCTGTCTAGGCCTTCTATCGCACCTGTATCCCTATGCACTGTTCCCCGACGACTGGCTGTCCGATGGAGCGTTACACTTGTGTGGTGATGTGGAGAGAAGTGCTTCGGAGACAGTCACGGGACCGCTTCGCGCCTTGATCGACCGACGGGGAGTGCGTCAGTCAACGTACATGAGATCTCTCCTGCGCGAACAGCTGACACCGATGCTTGATCCATATCTGGACTCGCCTCATCAGGACTTGAACGTGATGAGCCAACTGGAAGATGCTTTTTCCCAGTCCATCGCTCTGGGAAACGAGTGTTGGAAGGGACTCCAGGTACCCGTTGACTCAGCGAGGCCAGATGTTCCTGTCGATCTGGCACTTCCTTCAGCCATCGAGGAGAAGTGGGAGAGCCTTCTTGAGAGTGCCGAGTCTGCTCTGGCAGACTCGACTTGGATGGCAGACACGGTCTCGCGCTCCGCGCGTGGCCTATTGCGGCAGATGGCTTGCATAGTTGCCAAGAGGTCAGTAGGGACGCGGACTGGCCACCATGCGCAGAGGTCCGAATTCGTCGCGTATGAAAATACGATTCGGGACATAAAAGCGCTGACCAGACTGCGCGACCTGTTGATAAAGCAGATGGGAGCGTTTGGTTTCGAATTCGATGTACTCGAGACTCTGGGGCAACCACCTTCTTCACGTTCGAGTCAGGCAATCCTGAAGTCCGGCAGCGTGTCCTGCATCCCTCAGCCCGCACCCCTCTCACGTCCCGAACGGCCCGGCCATGACTTGCCATCTTTCCTGATGAACGGTACGAGCATCCCAGTTACCTTCGAATTTGACAAGACCCTGAGGTTGTTGGTCCTCGGGTGCGAGGCAGGAACCCTGCCTTCCAGTGTCAGAGGCCTCTTGGATCGGGCTAGGCAGACACGAGCAGGACTGATCTGTCGTGATGACTCTGGGTTTCAGGGTGGTGACGCGACCTATGAGATGGGTACTGCTGGGTACAGTATCGGTGTTGGCGAGCAAGGGAGACCATACCTCAAGGCTCCTATCGAACGAGGTGCAAGATGAGCCAAGGATTGGCCTTCTTTGACAGAGAGCAATGGAGCAGTCGGATGGATCACCCCGCCTATGCCAACTCAATGTTGGTGCCAGTCTCACCTCAGTGGGTTACCAGCGAGGCGCTGATGGGTGCTGCGTATCGACGATATGTGTTGGGAGTGACTGAGATGAGCGTAAATAGACAGCGGCTTAAGAAACTCCCTCAAGATATCTCGACGGATTCTGACGAGCAGGGACTCTGGCAAGGTCTCCTCAGTGATTCTGGCGGTCTCAGGAGCCCCGTCTTGACGCGCGAAAAGGGGGATTTGCTTCAGGTGATGCCTCTCGTTCCAAATTTGGCGATGTTTGGCTGCGTTCTTGGTGGCGTGAATACGCATAGGTGGGACCCTGGGTCTTTCATAGATAGTGCACTTCTTTCTGGAGTTGGCCCAGCTGAATACGGTAGTTTCGTCTCGCAGTTTCAAGAGGCTTTGGATGTTGGATCTGGGGACGACCTCTTCGCCAGGTTCGTCCAGCAAGCGTTGGACGGTCTAAGAGTCGCGCCGGCACCTGAACAAGAGCCGTCATTAGTCAAGTTCGCCTGGCGCAATGGCAGTCGGAGTCGTTTTGCCCTGTCACCGGCAGAGCGCATGACTAGAGACCTACGCGTCGCGTTCGGGTTGAAGCCGATCCTAACCCGTCGCCAGTGGACTGCCATCCTCGAGAGCGTTCTGAGGTTGGGCCTCGGGACACATGAACTCTGGCTTGCACGTCTGAATTGGCAAGTATGGGAAGCAGCCTGCGCCGCGGCAAGAGATGGGGAGGTTCCAGCCCGGCGGGACATCGAGAGTTGGTGGACATCGCATCGTGAAGGTGCCGGCCTGGTCGAACTGGGTGCCCCGTTCCGAGCAAGCCTCTCCAGGCAAGTTGCGCAACTCTTTCAGGCGAGGCTCGGATTGGACCTTCTTCTCTCTTCTATGGACGAAGCCAAGGTGTTGCCAGAATGGGCTTTGAAGACATCTGGAGACAAGAAACCTTCTAC
>Ga0209913_1001736_pt1 | contig 11004 bp, 7 predicted proteins | sample PersoiDNA2013203_FD_185805 | JGI IMG/M metagenome (GOLD analysis project Ga0209913, IMG submission 185805) | Permafrost soil microbial communities from the Arctic, to analyse light accelerated degradation of dissolved organic matter (DOM) -... | ecosystem: Environmental > Terrestrial > Soil >... | reverse complement strand
CGAGCAGGGGATTGCCGTCGCGGGGCGGCTCCTGGCTCAGTACATCGAAGCCGGCGCCGCCGATCACGCCGGCGCGCAGGGCGTCGGCCAGCGCCGCCTCGTCCACCAGGCCGCCCCGCGCCGTGTTGATCAACAGGGCGGTGCGCTTCATGCTGGCCAGTTCGGGCGCAGCGATCATGTGGCGGGTGGCGTCATTCAGTGGCAGGTGCAGGGTGAGGACGTCGGCCACCCGCAGCAGTTCGGCCAGGGGCAGCACTTCCACATCGGGGTCATTAACGGGCGAACGCGAAGTGACGGCGATGCGCATGCCGAAGGCGCGGCCGATCTGGGCCACCCGCTGGCCCAAGGCGCCGAAGCCGACGATGCCGAGGGTGCTGCCGGCCAGGTCGGCGATGGGATGGTCGAACAGGCAGAATTGGGGGGCGGTCTGCCATTTGCCGGCGGCGACGTCGGCGGCGTAGGCGGCCAGGTTGCGGCGCAGGGCCAGGATCAGGGCGAAGCAGTGCTCGGGCACGGACACCAGCGAGTAATTGCGGATGTTCGAGACCACGATGCCGCGCGCGCGGCAGGCCGCCAGGTCGACGATGTCGGTACCGGTGGCGGCCACCGCGATCATTTTTAATTTCGGCAGGCGGGCGAGGTCGGCTTCGCGCAGGGGCACCTTGTTGGTGACGGCGATGGTGGCATCGGCCAGGCGTTCCACCACATCGGCATGCGCGGTGGCGGGATGGTCCTGCCAGCTGTGGGCAAAGGCGGGCGGGCGCACGCTGGCGTGCAGGCTGTCGCGGTCGAGGAAGACTATGTGCTCCATGGCGGGCTTCGAATCCTTAGGCGGTGAGTTGGACGGCCGGGCTGGCGGAAGGGTGGGCGTGGGGCCAGGCGGGCGGCGTCGACTGCAGGCCGGGATGGGCCATGAACAGGTCGGCCACCCACTCGACGAACACGCGCACCTTGGCCGACAGGTGGCGGTTCTGAGGATACACCACGTGCAGGGGAATCGGCGCACTGGCCCAGTCTTCCAGCAGCAGCTCGATGCGGCCCGCGGCGACGTGGGCCTGCATCGCGTACGCCGCCATCTGCACGATGCCCAGGCCCGCCAGGCCCGCGTTGGTGTAGGCGGTGGAGTCGTTGACGGCGAAGTGGCCGGGCAGGGCGATGCGCAGGGTCTCTTCGCCCCGCGTAAAATCCCAGTCGAACAGCTTGCCCGTCTTGGACGAGAAATAGTTGACGCAGATGTGCTGGCGCAACTGCTCGGGATGCGACGGCTTGCCGTGGCGGGCCAGGTAGGCGGGACTGGCGCCCGTAAAAAAGTGCAGCATGCCGATGCGGCGGGCGATCAGGTTCGAGTCGGGCAGTTCGCCGCCGCGGATGGCGCAGTCGACGCCTTCCTCGACCAGGTCGACGGGGCGGTCGCCGCAGCCCATCTCCAGTGCGATGTCCGGGTAGCGGGCGAAAAAGTCAGGCAGGGCGGGGATGATGATGTCATTGGCGATGCCGGTGGCGACGTCGATGCGCAGGCGTCCGCTGGGACTGGCCCGCTCGCGCGACAGCGATTCCTCGGCGTCGCGCACGTCGGCCAGGATGCGCAGGCAGCGCTCATAATAGACGGCGCCGTCGGCGGTGACGCTGACGTGGCGGGTGGTGCGGTGCAGCAGCTTGACCGCCAGGGTGTTTTCCAAGGCCTGCACCAGGGTCGAGACGCTGGCCTTGGGCAGCTGCAACTGGTCCGCCGCCCGCGTAAAGCTGCCCGTGTCCACCACCTGGACAAACACTTCCATCGCTTGAAGTTTATTCATTTATTGGCCCATTGTTCGTAAATCTGAACAATCAATTCGATTTCACCCTATTTATCGGATTGTAGTCCATGTTTATACTGGCTGCACTGGATCAAAAGACCCAGCTATGAATTGAGCGGAGCAGGAGAACGATCATGCGCATGAAAGATGCACTCACCACTGTCATCGGGCTGGTACTCAGTGTGGCGATCCTCACGGGGATGAGCTATACGGAGCAGTTCCAGCAGGCCGGCGGCATCGAGGCGGGCGGTTTTGACGCACTCGCACATGACCTGTTCGACAGCACCCAGCTTGCCAGCGGCGACACTGCGGCGAACGCCGTGAGCAAGCAATGAACACGCCGTCCCAGATCGTGGATTTTCCACAGGTGACGGTGCGTGACATGCAGGTCGGCGGCGCCGACGGCCTGCTGGCGGCGCGGCTCTACGTGGGCGCCGCCACCGAAGGTAAAACCCCCAAGCAGGACACCCTGATCGTGTTCTTCCACGGCGGCGGTTTTGTCAGCGGCGGGATCGACGAGGGCGATGTGTTCCTGCGCCACCTGTCCGCCTTCCCGGGCCGCCACGTGGTGCTCTCGTCGAGCTACACCCTGGCCGCCGTCAAGCCCTTTCCGGCCGCGGTGGAGGATGCCCACGCCGTGCTGCTGTGGGCGAAGAAGCACAAGGCCCGCCTGGCCTGGAGCGGCAAGCGCCTGGTGGTGGCGGGGATCGAAGCGGGCGCCAACCTGGCCGCCGTCTGCGCGCTGATGTCGCGCGACCGCGCCGGTCCCGAGCTGGCCGGCCAGATCCTCATCATGCCCATGCTCGATCCCGCCCTCACCACCTGCTCGATGCGCCAGGCGCCGGCCGGTGCCGCGGGCGCCGCCGGGGCATTGTTGGCTGACGTCTGCGCCGCCAGCTACCGGGGCTATCTGCCCAATCCGGCCGACCGCACCCACCCGTATGCGTCGCCGCTGCAGTCCTCGCGCCTGAAAAACCTGCCGCCCGCGCTGGTGCTGTCGGCCGAAGACGACCCCCTGCGCGACGAGGCCGAACAGTATGCCGCCAAGCTGGCGGCGAACGGTGTGCCCGCCATCCTCAAGCGCATGCAGCCCGCGCCTTTGCTGGACAACGGCGCCCGCAACGACTGCGCCTGCAAGGCCTCGGCCCTCAGTGAAATCGGCAGCTTCCTGGCGGCCCTCGATGCGGGCCTGCCGCTGCAGGCCGATCTCGCCGCCATCCACAGTTCGGGCGCACCCGTCCCGCCCAGTTAATTCATTCGACATCGTTCTACTTTCCGGTCCACTCCAGTGAGACCGCGGGGCCCTGTTTGCCCGCTGTTTGCAGCAGCGCCCCGCCAGATCCAGTTTCATGCCCGTGATGGGCGCCCCGCGAGGGCGCCACGGGATGGTTTTGCCTGTGCGCCCGGGAGTCTCCCCTCCCGGCCGCGCGGCACCGATCCAGCAGTACCAGTATCGAAGCAGTTTCAGTATCAGAAGTATCGAAAGCCGGTCCGCCGGCCTTCGACCAACACATCTCCACCAAAGCAAGGGAACAACAACATGAAGAACCCACGTCACCAGACTCTCCGTCTCCTCGTCAAGCCCCTGGCCGGCGCTGCCGCGCTGCTGGCCGTCACGCTCGGCCTGGCCGGCTGCGGTCCCGCGGCCGAAGCCCAGGCGCAAGGCCAGGCCGCAGGCGGCCCGCCCGTCACGGCGGCCCTCGTCGTCGAGCGCCAGATCAACGAGACCCAGGAATTCTCGGGCCGGCTGGAAGCGGTCGAGCGGGTCGACATCCGCGCCCGCGTGGGTGGCTTCATCACCGCCGTCAACTTCGAACCGGGTGCGCTGGTGAAGAAGGGCGATGTGTTGTTCACCATCGACGCGCGTCCCTTCCAGGCCGAAGCCAACCGCGCCGAAGCGGCCGCCGTGTCGGCGCGCGCCAAGGCCGACCTGGCCCGCCTGGAATTGGCCAGGTCCGAGCGCCTGCTGGCCGACAAGGCCATCGCCCAGCGCGAACTGGACGAAAACGCCTCCAGCCTGAAAGAACTGGAGGCCAATGCGCGCGCCGCCAACGCCCAGCTGGAAGCGGCCCGCCTCAACCTCGCCTACACCAAGGTGACGGCGCCGATCGCCGGCCGCGTCTCGAAAGCGGAAATCACCACCGGCAACCTGGTCGACGGCAGCGCCATCCTGACTTCCGTGGTGTCGAACAAGGACATCTACGCCAGCTTCGACGGCGACGAAGACACCTATCTGCGGGTGGCGAAAGTGGCGCAGAAGGGCACCCCGGTGATCGTCAAGATTGGTCTCGCCAACGAGACCGGCTTCCCCCACGAAGGCAAGCTGCAGTTCGTCGACAACCGCCTCGACGCCGCCACCGGCAGCGTGCGCATGCGGGCCAGCTTCGCCAACGGCGACCAGCTGCTCGTGCCCGGCCTGTTCGCGCGGGTCCAGCTGTCGGGCGATCCGAAGGCCAGCAAGTCCACCGCCCTGATCGCGGAAAAAGCCATCGGCACGGACCAGAACCGCAAGTTCGTCTTCGTCGTCAAGGCCGACAACACGGCCGAATACCGTCCCGTCACCCTCGGTCCCGTCATCGATGGCCTGCGGGTGGTGCGCGAAGGCTTGAAACCCGGTGAAAAAATCGTCGTCAACGGCCTGCAGCGCGTGCACCCCGGCGCGCCCGTTACGGCGCAGGTCGTGCCGATGGAAGGCGAGCCGAAAGCCGCCACGGCAGCTGCGGCGACCGTCAAGACCCAAGGATAATTAAACATGAACTTCTCCAAATTTTTCATCGACCGGCCGATTTTTGCGGCCGTCCTGTCGGTCATCATTTTCGTGGCCGGCCTGCTGTCGATCTTCGCGCTGCCCATCTCCGAGTACCCGGACGTGGTGCCGCCTTCGGTGGTGGTGCGGGCCCAGTACCCGGGCGCCGATCCGAAAGTGATCGCTGAAACCGTCGCTGCGCCGCTGGAAGAGCAGATCAACGGCACCGAGGGCATGCTCTACATGTCCTCGCAATCGACCGCCGACGGCGCCCTGGCGCTGACGGTGACGTTCAAGGTGGGCACCAACGTCGAACAGGCGGAGACCCAGATCCAGAACCGCATCGCGCGCGCCTTGCCACGCCTGCCGGAAGAAGTGCGCCAGATCGGCGTGACGGCCGTCAAGGCCTCGCCCAATCTGACCATGGTGGTGCACCTGGTCTCGCCCAACGGCCGCTACGACGACGTCTATCTGCGCAACTACGCGGTGCTGAACGTGAAGGACCAGCTGGCCCGCATCAACGGCATGGGCGACGTCCAGCTGTTCGGCGCCGGCGACTACGCCATGCGCGTCTGGCTCGATCCCCAGAAGGTGGCGGCGCGCGGCATGACCGCCAACGACGTCGTCGCCGCCATCCGCGAGCAGAACGTGCAGGTCGCCGCCGGCGTGGTGGGCGCATCGCCCACCAAGGGCGCGGAGTTCCAGATGACCGTCAATACCCAGGGCCGCCTGTCGACCATCGAGGAATTCGGCGACATCATCGTGCGCACCGGTCTTGATGGCGCCATCACGAAGCTCAAGGACGTGGCCCGCATCGAACTGGGCTCGAATTCCTACGCCCTGCGCTCGCTGCTGAACAACAAGTCGGCCGCCGCCGTGGTGATTTTCGAAGCCCCCGGCGCCAACGCCTTGCAGCTGTCCGCCGACGTGCGCGCCAAGATGGCCGAACTGAAAAAGGACTTCCCGGAAGGCGTGGACTTCAGCGTCGTCTACGATCCCACCCAGTTCGTGCGTGAATCGATCAAGGCCGTCATCCACACCCTGCTCGAAGCCGTCGCCCTGGTGGTGCTGGTGGTGATCGTGTTCCTGCAAACCTGGCGCGCCTCCATCATCCCGCTGGTGGCGGTACCCGTGTCCATCATCGGCACCTTCGCCGTGATGCTGGGCTTCGGCTTTTCCATCAATACCCTGTCCCTGTTCGGCCTCGTGCTGGCCATCGGTATCGTGGTCGACGACGCCATCGTGGTGGTGGAAAACGTGGAGAGGAATATCGAAGCGGGCCTGTCCTCGCGCGACGCCACCATCCAGGCCATGAAGGAAGTGTCGGGCCCCATCATCGCCATCGCCCTGGTGCTGTGCGCCGTGTTCGTGCCGATCGCTTTTGTCTCCGGCCTGACCGGGCAGTTCTACCGCCAGTTCGCCCTGACCATTGCGATTTCCACCGTGATCTCAGCCTTTTCCTCGCTGACCCTGTCGCCTGCCTTGGCCGCGGCTTTGCTCAAGCCCCATCACGCACCCAAGGATGCCCTGACGCGCGGCATGGACAAGGTGTTCGGCGGCTTCTTCGGCTGGTTCAACCGCTTCTTCGGCCGTACCTCGATCAAGTATGAGCGGGGCGTCAACGGTGTCTTGAAGCGCAAGACCATTTCCGTGGCCGTGTACGCGCTGCTGGCGGTGGCTGCCGTCTTCATGTTCAAGGCGGTGCCGGCCGGCTTCGTGCCGGCCCAGGACAAGCAGTACCTGATCGGCTTTGCCCAGCTGCCCGACGCGGCCACCATGGAGCGCACCGACAAGGTGATCCGCACCATGACCGACGTCGCCGGCAAGGTGCCGGGCGTGGAATCGGCGGTGGCTTTCCCCGGTCTGTCGATCAACGGATTTACCAATGCGTCCAACGCCGGCATCGTGTTCTACACCTTGAAGCCGTTCGACCAGCGCACCGGCAAGGGTCTCGACGGCGGTTCGATCGCGGCCGAGATCAACAAGCGCCTGGGCGGCATACAGGACGCCTTCATCATGGTGGTGCCGCCACCGCCGGTGAACGGCCTGGGTACCACGGGCGGCTTCAAGCTGATGCTGGAAGACCGCGGCAACGTGGGTTACGACGAGATGTACAAGGCGGTGCAGGCAGTGCAGGGCAAAGCCTGGACCGACAAGGCGCTGGCGGGCGTGTACTCCAGCTTCCAGATCAACGTGCCGCAGCTGTTCGCGGACGTCGACCGCACCAAGGCCAAGCAGCTGGGCGTGCCCCTGACGACCATTTACCAGACCTTGCAGATCAACCTCGGTTCCCTGTACGTCAACGACTTCAACCAGTTCGGCCGGACCTACCAGGTGCGGGTGCAGGCTGACGCGCCGTTCCGCTCCAAGGCCGACGACATCGCGCAGCTGAAAGTCCGCAGCGACAAGGGCGAGATGATCCCCCTGTCGTCCCTGATGCGCGTCAAGGACAGCTATGGCCCGGACCGCGTGCAGCGCTACAACGCCTACGTTTCGGCCGACATCAACGGCGGCGCGGCCCCCGGCGTGTCGTCCGGCCAGGCCCAGGCCGCGATGGAAAAGATCATCCGCGACGTGCTGCCCAAGGGCGTGGCGTTTGAGTGGACCGACCTGACCTACCAGGACATCCTGTCGGGTAACACCATGATCTACGTGTTCCCCCTGTGCGTGCTGCTGGTGTTCCTGGTGCTGGCGGCCCAGTACGAAAGCTGGACCCTGCCGCTGGCGGTGATCCTGATCGTGCCGATGTCGATCCTGTGCGCCCTGATCGGCGTGAAGGTCACGGGTGGCGACAACAACATCTTCACCCAGATCGCCCTGTTCGTGCTGGTCGGCCTGGCCTCGAAGAACGCGATCCTGATCGTGGAGTTTGCCCGCGAACTGGAAGACCATGGCCGCACGGTGGTGCAGGCCGCGCTGGAAGCGTGCCGCCAGCGTCTGCGCCCCATCCTGATGACGTCGATCGCTTTCATCATGGGCGTGCTGCCACTGGTTTTCTCGCACGGCGCCGGCGCCGAGATGCGCCACGCGATGGGTGTGGCGGTGTTTGCCGGCATGCTGGGCGTGACCTTCTTCGGCCTGTTCCTGACGCCCGTGTTCTATGTCCTGCTGCGCACTTTTGCGCGGCGCTTTGAAAAACATCCGGCCCCGGTGACCGTCGATGCGCACGCCGCACCGGCCATCGCCCAAGTCGAAGGAGCACATTGATGAACGTATTGAAAATGACTGTGACGCCCCTGCTGGCGGCCCTGATCCTGGCCGGCTGTTCGTCGACGCCGGTACTGAAGGCGCCGATGGTGCCGGTGCCGGCCGCGTTCAAGGAAGCCGCCCAGCCGGCGGTCGCCGCCGACGGCAGCGTGTGGAAAGTGGCGCAGCCGGCCGAGAGCCAGGCGCGCGGCGAATGGTGGCTGGCGTTTCACGATCCCGTCCTGAACGACTTGATCGGCCAGGCGACGGAAGCGAACGCCCAGCTGGCCGTGGCCGCGGCGCGCGTAAAACAGGCGCGCGCCATTGCCGGCATCGCCGCGAGCGAGCGCAGCGTGCAGGTGGGGGCGGGGATCGGCGCCCAGCGGGGCGGCAATCCCACCCAGCCGGCCGCCACCACCTATCAGGGCCAGCTGACGGCCAGCTACGAGGTGGACCTGTTCGGCCGCGTGGGCGCCAATGTCTCGGCTGCGCAAGCGGATGCCGATGCATCAAGCGCCACCTACCGTTCCGTGCTGCTGTCGCTGCAGGCCGACGTGGCCCAGACCTATTACCGGATCCGCTCCACGGATGCCGAACTGGGGACCCTGGCCAAGGCGACCGACCTGCGCGCCCAAAGCGTGAAGGTGAACCAGAGCCGCTTCGATAATGGCGACATCGGCGAATTCGACCTGGTGCGGGCCAAGACGGAGCTGGCCGCCGCGCGGGCCGAGGAAATCGGCCTGCAGCGTCAGCGCGCCACCCTGGAGCACGCGCTGGCGGTCCTGCTGGGCAAACCGGCGGCGGCGTTTTCGGCGGGCGCCAATCCCCTGCTGGACGTGGCGGCCTTGCCCGTCATCCCGGCCGGCCTGCCGTCCGCCCTGCTGGAGCGCCGTCCCGACGTGACCGCGGCCCAGCGTGCCATGGTGGCGTCGAACGCCCGCATCGGCGTGGCGCGCGCCGCCATGTTCCCCGCACTGGGCCTGTCGGCCGCGGGCGGCGGCGAATCGGTGGCCCTGTCGAACATCCTCAAAATGAGCGGCCATTCCTGGCTGCTGGGCGCCTTGCTGTCGATGCCCGTCATCGACGGTGGCCGCAACAAGGCCAATATCGCCCGCAGCGAAGCGGTGCTGGAAGAATCCGTCGCGGCCTACCGCCAGAACGTGCTGGTGGCTTTCGCGGAAGTGGAAGACAACCTGGCGGGCCTGCGCATCCTCGCTGGCCAGTCGGAGCAGGTCGATGCGGGTGTGGTGTACGCGCGCCGCTCGGCCGACCTGGCGCAGAAGCTGTATGCGGCCGGGCGTTCCAGCTACCTCGATCTGCTCGATGCCCAGCGCAACCTGGCTGCGGCTGAACGCAATGCGGCCCAGCTGCGCGGGAATCAGGCGGTGACGACGGTGGCCTTGATTCGCTCGCTGGGCGGCGGGTGGGATGGGAAGCCGGCGGGGTGATTCGTCGATAAAAAAAGACAGGGCGCGCCCTGTCTTCGTATAGTGCCCTTGCGGCGCCGCGACAGCATCGTCGCGGCGCCGTTTTTTTATTTACTTCTTGGCGGCGTTGACGTTGGCATCCGCGGCGGCGTCGGCTTTTTCAGCCTTGGCTTCGGCCTTGGCCTTGGCAGCCTTCTTGTGGGCGACAGCCTTGGTCTTGGCGGCCTTGGCGTGAGCGACAGCCTTGTCGGCCTTGGCGTCGGCGGTGGCTTTCTCCACTTTTTCGTCGGCCTTGGCGGCAGCTTTTTGTTCCTGGGCCTGGGCCTTGGCGACATCGGCGTTGGCCTTGACGGCGGCCTTCACGGGTGGCGTGGTGACGGTGGCGCTGGCGGCTGGCGCAGGGGTCTGGGCAAATGCGGCGCTGGCGGCGAGGGTGGCGACGAGGGTGGCGATCAGCTTGTTCATGGTGAGTCCTTTGCGTGAAATGACGAGGCGTGTGCCTTGTCGGGCGGGGACAATCCCGCGCTCCTGTCAGCAAAAACGCGGCCCGGCGCGCCCCAGTTGACGGCCTTTACATTCCCTTACAAAGGTTCGCCAGCGAACAGTGCGCATGCAAGGCGGGCGCTACACTTTTCCTTCCACTGACCATGCTAGCAAGGTGCCGCCATGACCGATGCCCTCAAGGCCTACAAGGCCAAGCGCGATTTCAAAATCACCAGTGAACCGGAGGGCGCCGAGTCCCCTGCGGCCGACGCTGGCGCGCTGCGCTTCGTGATCCAGAAGCACTGGGCCAGCCGCCTGCACTACGACTTCCGCCTCGAACTGGACGGCACCATGAAAAGCTGGGCCGTCCCCAAAGGCCCTAGCTACGACAGCCACGACAAGCGCATGGCGGTGCAGGTGGAAGACCATCCTATCTCCTACGCCGATTTCGAGGGCAGCATCCCGGAGCACCAGTACGGCGCGGGCAAGGTCATCATCTGGGACAAGGGGACCTGGGAGCCGCAGGACGATGCGCGCAAGGGCTATGCGGACGGCAACCTGAAGTTCATCCTGCACGGCCACAAGCTGCATGGCAAGTGGGCCCTGATCCGCATGAAGGACAAGGGGGAGAAGCAGCATCCCTGGCTCTTGATCAAGGAAAAGGATGAGTACGTGCGCCCGGCCAGCGAGTTTTCCGTGGTGGACGAGATGCCCGACAGCGTCAAGGGTCTGAAGGAAGAACACCGTCCCGCGCCGGCACGCGAAGACGGCCCGCCGCCGGGCGCGGTGGCCGCCAGCCTGCCGGAAAAATTCGCGCCCGAACTGGCGACCCTGGTGGAGCAGGCGCCGGCCGACCCGGCGGATTGGGTGTTCGAAATCAAGTTCGACGGCTACCGCATGCTGGCCAGGGTGGAAAACGGCAAGGTCAAGCTGATCACCCGCAACGCCAACGACTGGACCGCCAAGATGCGGCCCTTGCAGGAAGAATTGGAACGCATGCAATTGCCGGACGGCTGGTATGACGGCGAAATCGTCGTCCACGACGCCTCGGGCAAGCCCGATTTCGGTCTCTTGCAGATGGCTTTCGATGGCAAGGACAATGCCCGCATCCTGTATTTCCTGTTCGACGTGCCCTATCTGCACGGCCACGATCTGCGGGCCTGCGCCCTGGTCGACCGGCGCGCGGCCCTGCAGAATGTCTTGAACCACTTGCAGTCGGACATCGTTCGTTTCAGCGAAGAATTCGGCAACGATCCCGAGGAGCTGGTGGTGGCGGCCTGCCGCATGGGCCTGGAAGGGGTGATCGGCAAGCGGCGCGATTCCCGCTACGTGCAACGGCGTTCGCCCGACTGGATCAAGCTCAAAT
>Ga0209913_1001735_pt1 | contig 11005 bp, 9 predicted proteins | sample PersoiDNA2013203_FD_185805 | JGI IMG/M metagenome (GOLD analysis project Ga0209913, IMG submission 185805) | Permafrost soil microbial communities from the Arctic, to analyse light accelerated degradation of dissolved organic matter (DOM) -... | ecosystem: Environmental > Terrestrial > Soil >... | reverse complement strand
ATGGGCCGACCAGACGATATCGGCGTTTTCCACGGTCAGCTCGGCGACCACTTCTCCGGCCAGGTTGTAGCCATACAGCCGGAACTCGGCGGCCTGGCGCTTCAGCGCGCCCTGGGCATCGCGGTAGAAGCCCAGGGGCTCGGGTCGCGGTGAGGTCACCAGGGGGCCGACAAAGTATTCCGCCTCGCTGTTGCCGACCCGCGCCACGCCGATGGCGGGGTGGATCGCGGCGCTGACGATGCGATTGTCTTTGCTGGGGGAGGAAGGGGTGTCGCCGTGGTAGTGCGTGGTATGACCGGGCGTGATAGACATAAATGCTCTCCGCAATCCGTGCTAAAGAGGATGTTGCCCGACCTGCGGGCAGGATCCCTGGGCGGGTGCCGGACATCGCATTCGCATGAGTGGATGAAGAGCACCGCCCGCAGACTCTAGTAAAGGGCCACCGGTTTGTCGAATGGCCTTTTGCTATTGCCCGGGCGGCTATCCGAAGCCCTGGTTATAGAGCGCTTCGTGGGGGCATTGATCAGCTTGCCTTGGCCATGATCAGACCGGTTTCGCTGGCCTGCTCCAGGACAATGGCGACGAACTTGGAGGTCGGGGTGTGGCTGCCGTCGCCGACGCTTTCCAGCGGCACCAGTGGGTTCACTTCCGGGTAGTAGGCGGCAGCCTGTCCGGCCGGGATGTCGAACGCCAGCAAGGTGAAACCCTTGACCCGACGCTCGCGGCCATCTTCCCAGAGCGAGACGATGTCGGCCTTCTGGCCCGGCTTGAAGCCCAGGCGGATGATGTCCGCTTCATTGACGAACAGCACGTCGCGCTGACCCTTGACCCCACGGTAGCGGTCATCGAGGCCGTAGATGGTGGTGTTGTACTGATCGTGGGAACGCATGGATTGCATGATCAGATGCGGCACCTTGCCCGTGGCGTGGGTGCGCTCGTGGATCAGGTCGGCCGGCAGGATGTTCGAGCGGAAGTTCGCCCGGCCCGACGGCGTGTGCCAGCGGCGCGTGCCGGCGGCGTTGCCCAGGTAGAAACCGCCCGGGTGGACGAGACGCTGGTTGAAGTCCTTGAAGCCGGGAATGGTATCGGCGATCAGGTCGCGGATGCGCCCGTAGTCGGCTACCAGCCAGTGCCAGTCCACCGGTTTGGCGCCCAGGGTCGCGGCGGCGATGCCGGCGATGATCGCCGGCTCCGAGCGCATCTGTTTCGACAGTGGCTGCAACTGGCCGTTGGAGGCGTGGACCATGCTGAACGAGTCTTCGACGGTGACGGCCTGTGGACCTTCGGTCTGGATGTCGATGTCGGTGCGGCCCAGGCACGGCAGGATCAGCGCTTCCTTGCCGTGGGTCAGGTGGCTGCGGTTGAGCTTGGTGCTGATCTGCACGGTCAGGTCGCAGTTGCGCAGCGCTTCGAAGGTCCGTGGGCTGTCCGGGGTCGCCTGGGCAAAGTTGCCGCCCAGGCCGATAAACACCTTGGCCCGGCCGTCGAGCATGGCGTGGATGGCTTCGACCACGTTATGGCCGTTGCTGCGCGGTACCTTGAACTGGAAGCGTCGTTCCAGGGAATCGAGGAAGGCCACCGGTGGCTGTTCGTTGATGCCCATGGTGCGGTCGCCCTGCACGTTACTGTGGCCGCGCACCGGGCACAGGCCCGCGCCTGGGCGGCCGATATTGCCGCGCAGCAACATCAGGTTGGCGATTTCCTGGATGGTCGGCACCGAGTGCCGGTGCTGGGTGATACCCATGGCCCAGCACATGATGACGTTCTTGCCTTTGACGTACATCCGCGCCGCTTGCTCGATCTCCACCAGGGTCAGGCCCGATTGCGAGACGATCTGTTCCCACGGGGTGTCATCGATGGCCGCCAGGTAGTCGAGGACATTGGCGGTGTGTTCGTTGAGGAAGTCATGGTCGAACACCAGCGGCTCGCCCGCTGCCTGGGCTTCGCGTTCCCATTGCAACAGGAACTTGGCCATGCCGCGCAGCACGGCCATGTCGCCGCCCAGGGCCGGGCGGAAATAGGCGGTGTTGGTCGGTTTGTCGCCGTTGGTGAGCATTTCCAGCGGGTGCTGCGGATGCTGGAAACGTTCCAGGCCGCGCTCCTTGAGCGGGTTGATGCAGACCACCTGGCCACCGCGTTTCACCGCTTCGCGCAGCGGTTCAAGCATCCGTGGATGGTTGGTGCCGGGGTTCTGGCCCCAGACGAAAATCGCATCGGCGTGTTCGAAGTCGTCAAAGGTCACGGTGCCCTTGCCGACCCCGACACTCTGGGCCAGGGCCACGCCGCTGGCCTCGTGGCACATGTTCGAGCAGTCGGGGAAGTTGTTGGTGCCGAAGGCCCGCACGAACAGTTGATACAGGTACGCCGCTTCGTTGCTGGCGCGGCCCGAGGTGTAGAACTCGGCCTGGTCGGGGCTGGTCAGGTTGAGCAGGTGCTTGGCCACCTTGGCGTAGGCGGCTTCCCAACTGATGGGCTTGTAGCGGTCGGTGAGCGGGTCGTAGCTCATCGGCTCGGTCAGGCGGCCCTGGTATTCCAGCCAATAGTCGCTCTGATCGAGCAGCGAACTGACGCTGTGCTTGGCAAAGAACGCGGCATCCACCTGGCGTTTGGTGGCTTCCCAGTTGACCGCCTTGGCGCCGTTCTCGCAGAACTTGACCATGCCGCTTTCCGGCGAATCGCCCCAGGCGCAGCCCGGGCAGTCGAAGCCACCGTTCTGGTTGGTCTTGAGCATCATGCGCAGGTTCTTCAGCGCGTTGTCGCTGGTCAGCCAGGCCTGGGCCACGCTGATCAGCGCGCCCCAACCACCGGCCGCGCCCTTGTAGGGCTTGTAGCGCGGAGTGGGGGTCTGATCGGCTTGTTGATGATTGCTCACGCGGGTTTCTCCATCGCAGGGCTGTAGACCCGCGGCGCATTTTTTTGCGGCAGGTGGATGAGATTGAGGTTGTGCCGGCGCGCCCACTGCAGGGCCAGGCCGGTAGGCGACGACAGGCTGACCAGGGTCTGGATGCCGGCGCGCAGGACTTTCTGGATCAGTTCGAGACTGCAACGGCTGGTAACAATTGCCAGGCCGCCAGTGGTCGGGATGTTTTGCCGGATCAGCGCGCCGATCAGCTTGTCCAGGGCGTTGTGCCGGCCGATGTCTTCACGGCCCAGCAGCAATTCGCCCTGGTCGTTCATGAACAGGGCGGCATGTACGGCCCCGGAATATTGCCCCAGGGGCTGGAAGGCGCTGATGCGTTGGCGCAGGCCGTCGAGCCAGGCGGCCGGCGGTAAGGGCGCGCCGGGCAGCACCTGAAGTTCGGGCAGTGCCTGTTCCAGCGCTTCCACGCCGCACAGGCCGCAGCCGCTGGTGCCGGCCAACTGGCGGCGTTGCTGCTTGAGGTTCCAGAACGCGCGACTGGCGATTTCCACCTGGGCGTACTGGGCCGAGCCGCTGCCACTGAGTTTCAGGTCGTAGATTTCAGAGGCGTCGGCAATGATGCCGCTGCCGATGCTGAAACCGACGATAAAGTCTTCGAGGTCCGTGGGGGTGACCAGCATGACCGCCTGGCTGATGCCGTTGTAGGCAATCGCCAGGGCCACTTCTTCGGCAAGGGCCGTCTCAGCGGTTTCGCTGCGATCGAGGTCGCTGTACTGGTAGCTCTGGCTGGCGGCGGGAACGGCTGTCGAGGCGGCAGGGAGCGCGCAGGTGGGATCCTTGGCGTTCATGGGGGCATTACCGGCGGAATATCCAGTGTCAAGATTAGGCGCGACAAAGGGTCGCGTCTAATCGCTAGTACTGATCTTCCGATAGAGCGCGTCGATCAAGCCTTGTCCGATGATCGTTGGTGGAGGGCGAAACAGGCTTCCGCCAAGGCCGAGCGCGGTGCCCCCCGGCGCATGATCAGGCCGAGGCGGGCCAGGGTCCGGGCTTCGGCGATGGGTTGCAGGCGCAGGTGCTCGGTCAGGCCTTCAAGACCGCCGTGCAACGGCATGATGGCGCAGCACAGGCCGCCATGGACGGCTTGCAGCAGTTGATGAACGGCATCGGTTTGCAGCAGCGGTTGCGGCGTCAGGCCGCGGCTGTGGAAGTTGTGATCGATGGACTGGCGAAAGTGCATGCCGCTGGTGAGCATGCCCAGGGGGAGCTCGATCAGCGCTTCCCAGCTCAGGGGTTGTTCGCTGAAGCTGAAGAAGCGCTGGTCGTAGAGCAGGCCCATGGCGGTTTCGTCCAGGGGCTGGGCCTCGAAGCGCTCGGTGTCGAGGCGCTCCAGGTAGGACACACCGAGGTCCAGGCGGTTGCTCGCCAGCTGTTCGAGGATCTGCTCGGAGCTCAAGGACGAGAGTTCAAAGCGCAGGCTCGGGTGTTGCTGATGCAGGCGCTGCATCAGTTGCACCGGATCGAAGCTGGACAACGGCACCACGCCCAGGCGCAGGGTACCGACCAGATTGCCGCGACAGGCGGCGGCTTCGGCCTGCAGGCCGTCGTAGGCCGCCAGCACGGTACGAGCCCAGGCCAGGACCCGTTCGCCGGGCGCGGTGAAACCTTCGAAACGCTGGCCGCGGTTGACCAGTTGCAGGTCGAGCTCTTCTTCCAGGCTGCGCAGGCGCATGGACAGCGTCGGCTGGGTGATGTGGCAGCGCGCTGCCGCCTGGCCGAAGTGCCGGGTCTCGTCCAGGGCAATCAGGAATTTCAGCTGTTTGATGTCCATCGTCGCTCCGCGGGCTGTACAGCCGGGGATTCTAGCGCGCCTGGACTATGCTTGTTGGTTGGTGGATCGGAACCTTGCCGGACGTCACCGATCAGGTCTTTCGCGTCTTGGCGTTTACATCCAAGGAGAAAGAGCCATGAGCCTTTTTGATACGTTCAAGAAGATATTGAATCCTGAGTCATCTGGCGATAAACCCCAGCCCGATAGCAGTGTGCAAGCCCCGCCTGTAGAGGATCCGCCCGCCTCGTCGGAGCCGCTGTTCGATATCTATACGGTGCAGTCGGGGGATACGCTTAGCGAGATTGCCAGGCGGAAATTGGGCGATGCCAACAGGTGGCTGGAAATTGCGCAAGCCAACCGGGAGACAGTGCCGGACCCGGACAAGATTAAACCTGGGCAGCAGTTGAAGATTCCTCGTTAGTGTATGGAGTACACGGACTGTGGGAGCGGAGCTTGCCCGCGAAGCTTTTAGCGTTCTCAAGGGCCTCTTCGCGAGCAAGCTCGGCTCCCACAGGGACTGTGTTCAGCCATGGCCGACCAGCATGGGTTCGGGCAGGCTCAGGGCCTGCAATATTTTTGAAAACAGCTCTATTACAGGCCTTCGACCAGTGTCCGGTAGTCGCCCACGGCGGCGAATTCCTCGGTGTCCTTCGGCCCCTTGCGGCTGTCCGGCTCGCTGACCGCGAGCAGATGCGCCACGCCGAAACGCCGGGCGCTGCGCAGGATCGGCAAGGTGTCGTCGATAAACAGGCTGCGGGCCGGGTCGAAGTCGATATCGGCCTGCAAGGCGTCCCAGAACTGCGGGTCCTCCTTGGCAAAACCGTAGTCATGGGAACTGATCAAACGCTCGAAATACGGCGCCAGTTCGATCCGCTCCAGCTTCAACGACAAGGAATCGCGATGGGCGTTGGTAATCAGGATGACCCGCTTGCCGGCCTGGCGGATGGCCGCGAGAAAGGTATCGGCGTCCGGGCGCAGCGCAATCAGATGCGCGGTCTCCAGCTTCAACTCACGTACCGGCAGCTTCAACTCGGCGCTCCAGAAGTCCAGGCAGTACCATTTCAACTGACCGGCATGGTCCTTGAACAACGGCGTCAGCTCCTGCTCGGCCAGTTCCCGGCTGACACCATGCAGTTCGGCATACCGCTGGGGCAGGTGCTCCATCCAGAAATGGTTGTCGTAGTGCAGGTCCAGCAGGGTGCCGTCCATATCCAGCAGAACGGTGTCGATGTCGCGCCAGGGCAATGAGGGCATGGGAAACTTCTCGAACGGTAAAAGATATCCGACACAGACAATCGGAAAAGCCACGGTATAGTAACCCGTTCACGCCCAGGAGCCGCCCCATGCGCCAGAAACCCATCGTCCTCGCCCGCGAAATCGTCGCCAGCAGCCGTTTGTTCCGTGTCGAAGAAGTGCAACTGCGCTTTTCCAATGGCGTTGAGCGGACCTATGAGCGTCTGGTCGGTCGGGGCGCCGGTTATGGGGCGGTGATGATTGTGGCGATGATCGATGCCGAGCATGCCCTGTTGGTGGAGGAGTATTGCGGCGGCACCGACGAGTACGAGCTGTCCCTGCCCAAGGGCCTGATCGAGCCGGGCGAGGACGTGCTGGCGGCGGCCGAGCGTGAACTCAAGGAAGAAGCCGGTTATGGCGCGCGGCAACTGGAGCACCTGACCGAGCTGTCCTTGTCGCCCGGTTATATGAGCCAGAAGATCCAGGTGGTCCTGGCCACTGACCTGTATGAAGAGCGCCTGGAAGGCGACGAGCCGGAGCCGATGCGGGTCGAGCGCGTCAACCTGCGTGAGTTGTCCGCCCTGGTGCAGAACCCGCAGTTCAGCGAGGGGCGTGCGCTGGCGGCGTTGTACCTGGCGCGAGACCTGTTGACCCAGCGTGGAGTTTTTCAATCGTGAGTGAGTTTTTCTCGAATCTGCCGCACCCTTACCTGGCCCCGGTGATCGACCTGGCGCGCCGCGCCGGCGAGGTGATTCTGCCATTCTGGCGGGCCAATGTGCAGGTCATGGACAAGGCCGATGCCTCGCCGGTGACCGCTGCCGATATCGCCGCCCATCATTTGATTCTCGATGGGTTGACGGCGCTGGACCCGAGCATCCCGGTGTTGTCCGAAGAGGACGCCGATATCGCCCTGGCCGTGCGGGCCGGCTGGCAGCGCTGGTGGCTGGTGGACCCGCTGGACGGCACCAAGGAATTTATCGCCGGTAGCGAAGAGTTCACGGTGAACATTGCCTTGATCGAGCAGGGCCGGGTGGTGTTTGGCGTAGTGTCGATGCCGACCAATGGTCGCTGCTATTTCGGCGGTGCCGGCTTGGGCGCCTGGCGTGCGGACGCCGATGCGGCGCCGCTGCCGATCCGGGTGCGTGACGTACCGGCGGCGGGAGAGGCGTTTACCGTGGTTGCCAGTCGGCGGCATTCGAGCCCGGAGCAGGAGAAATTATTGGCGGGGCTGAGCAGCCGCCTGGGGGAACTGGCACTGGCGAATATCGGCAGTTCGCTGAAGTTCTGCCTGTTGGCTGAAGGCGCCGCGGACTTTTATCCGCGCCTGGCGCCGACGTCGCAGTGGGATACGGCGGCGGCCCAGGGTGTGCTGGAAGGCGCGGGCGGCGAGGTGCTGGAGTTGAGCGGCGAACGCTTCAGCTATCCGCCGCGGGAGTCATTGCTCAATCCGTTTTTCCTGGCGTTGCCGGCCAATGCGCCATGGCGCGCACAATTGCCGGACTTGCTGGGAACACCCTAGAGATTTTTTGCTGGCCTTTAGGGCCTCTTCGCGGCGGTGCGGCGATCCGACAAGCTCCGCTCCCACAGAATCTATGTCACGCCGCAGTTTGGCGGTCGATCACAAAACCTGTGGGAGCGGAGCTTGCCCGCGAAGAGGCCAGAACAGGCGCTGCCAAGTCAGCTCCTGTCAGCGGTGCAACACGTACTGCCCGCTGAAGCGCACCGCCGCGTCCTCACTGCCTTCATTCACCACCCGCGTCTCAAGCGTCAACCGCGCCCGTCCATAACGCTGGTAAGTGGCCAGAAACTTCTTCCAGACCTTCTCCTGCGGCGCCTCACAGATCGCCTGGGCATCCCCGGTCACTGGCAGCGGATAACCGATCTGCCCCTCCTGGATCACGATATGCCCATCCTCGATGCCGGCCTCGCGCAGGCTCAGGTGCAACCAGCCCCAGCCGGCCAGCACCGCGCCGCAATAGAGACTGCCGCCGAACATGGTGCTCTTGTGGTTGACGTTGGGTTCCAGCGGCAGGTGCAGGCGCAACTGCCCGGCCTGCCAGTCGAGGACCTTCAGTTTCATGTCGCGTGTAAGCGGAATATCGTGATGGAGGACGGATTCCAGGTAACGACTGTCGCGGTTCATGCACTGACCTCTTGGCGGTGATTCATTCGAGTTCGTCGCTGGCGGCGGTGCCGACGCTGTCGAAGCTCAAACCGTGTTTGCGCAGCTTGTCGTGCAGGGTCTTGCGCGGAATACCCAAGGCTTCGGCCAGGCTGCGCAGCGAGCCGTGAGAGCGCGCCAGTTCGGCGGCTATCAGGGATTTCTCGAAGTGCTCCACCTGCTCGCTCAAATTGCTGCCCGGGTGCCCGGCAATGTTCGCATCGAGACTCTCCGGCGTATTGTCCAGGGCCAGTTCCAGACCCAGGGCGAAGCGTTCCGCGGCATTTTGCAGTTCGCGGACATTGCCCGGCCAGACATGCCGCAACAGCAGGCCGCGTTGCGCCGGTTGCAGGGTATGGGGCGGCAGGCCGTGGCGCGCGCTGGCTTCGTCGGCAAAGTGCTGGAACAGTATCAGCGCGTCTTCACCGCGTTCGCGCAGGGGCGGAATCCGCAGCGGCGCGACGTTCAGGCGGTAGTACAGGTCAGCCCGGAAGCGCCCTTGGTCTGCCGCCTGGCGCAGGTCTTCCTTGGTGGCGGCGATTACGCGGATATCCAGGGGGATCTGCTGGTTGCCGCCGAGACGTTCGACCACTCGCTCCTGCAACAGCCGCAGCAGCTTGACCTGCACGTCCAGGCTCATGCTTTCGATTTCATCAAGGAACAGGGTGCCGCCATTGGCGAATTCGAACTTGCCGATCCGGCGTTTCTGCGCCCCGGTAAAGGCCCCCGGTTCATGGCCGAACAGTTCGCTTTCCACCACCGATTCGGCCAGGGCCCCGGCGTTGATCGCCACAAAGGGACCGTTGCGGCGATTCGACAGGTCGTGCAGCGCCCGCGCCACGACTTCCTTGCCGGCGCCGGTCTCGCCGAGGATCAACACATCGGCGCGGGTCGCCGCCAGGGCGCCGATCTGTTCGCGCAGGCGCAGCATCAGCGGCGAGTGCCCGACCAGTCGCGCACTGAGTTCCTGGCGGTCACTCAATGCCAGGCGCAGGCTGCGGTTGTCCAGCACCAGGCGGCGCCAGGCCAGGGCCCGGCGTACGCTGTCGAGCAAAGCGTCGCTGGCGAAGGGCTTCTCGAGGAAGTCATAGGCGCCGGCACGCATGGCCTCTACGGCCAGGGGCACATCGCCGTGACCGGTGATCAGCAGCACCGGCAGTTCCGGGTCCTGGTCATGCAGCTCCTTGAGCAACTCCAGGCCATCCATGCCCGGCATGCGGATGTCGCTGACGATCACGCCTGGCCAGTCGCGCTCGATCTGCGCGGCGAGGCCCTGGGCTTCGGCCAGCGGCAGGATCTTCAGGCCGGCCAGGTCCAGGGTCTGGCTCAGGGCCTGGCGCAGGTGGGGATCGTCGTCGATCAGCACCACCTGGATCTGGTGGTCGATTTTCATACACTCGAGTCCTCGGGTGGTTGCAAGCTGACCCCGGGCGCGCCGGCGCGCATCCGCAGGGTGATCAAGGCGCCGCCGTCGCGGTGGTTGGCAAACAGCAACTCGCCACCGAAGGCGCGCATCAGCGAATCGCAGATCGCCAGCCCCAGGCCCAGGCCTTGGGTCCGCGTCTTGGTGGTGTAGAACGGCTCGCCGGCGCGGTCCAGGGCTTCCAGGCAGAAGCCCGGGCCATTGTCGCGAATCGTCAGGCTGACGCCCTGTTCGGAAGATTGCGCACTCAACCAGAGCTTACGCGGCGGACCTTTCTCGGTGAGGGCGTCGAGGGCGTTCGCCAGCAGATTGCCGAGCACCTGGCGCAAACGGGTTTCGCCGGCCTGGACCCACAGGGCCGCCGCCGGCAGGTCGCGGATCAGTTCGACTTCCATGGCCCGCCGGCGCTTGGCCAGCAAGGCCAGCGCGTCGTCCAGCGCCGGTTGCAGGGCCACGCTTTCCGGGGCATGCCGGTCGCGGCGGGCGAAGGCGCGCAGGTGGGCGATGATCGAGGCCATGCGTCCGGTCAGTTCGCTGATCAGCTTGAGGTTGCCGCGAGCGTCGTCGGTGCGTTGGTGGTCGAGCAGCACTTCGGCGTTTTCCGCGTAGCTGCGGATTGCCGCCAGCGGCTGGTTGAGTTCGTGGCTGATACTCGCCGACATGGTGCCCAGGGCCGAAAGCTTGCCGGCCTGGACCAGGTCATCCTGGGCGCGCACCAGTTCCTGCTGGGCGTGTTCGCGTTCCAGCACTTCCTGTTTGAGGCGCCGGTTGAGGCCCTCCAGGTCGCTGGTCCGTTCGGCGACGCGCATTTCCAGCTCGCGCCGGGCCTTGGCCTCGAAGGCGATCCGCTCCAGGTAATGGCGCCGCCGCTGCATCATCAGGCCGAGCAGCAGCATCAGCACCAGCAGGGCCGCGCCGCCGACCGCGACGACGGTGCGCACCGGCCGGTCGACCAATGTCCGCGGCGCCAGGATGCTCACGTTCCAGCCGGTTTCCTCGATCTGCCGGGTCTGGGTCAGCCAGGCATCGGGGTTGATGTTCAAGGGCTGGGGATTGCGGGTCGGGTAAGGTTGCACGGCGGTGATCGCGTCGCGCTCCTGTTCGCTGAGCACGCGGGTCGAGCGGAAGCGCCATTCGGAGTGCGAGGTGAGAATGACCACGCCGTTGTGGTCGGTCATCATCAACTGTTCCGGGGTCCTGCCCCAGAGGCTTTCGGTGCGGTCCAGGTCGACCTTGACCACCAGCACGCCGATGATCTTCTGCCCTTCATGCACGGCCGCGGCAAAGAAGTAGCCGCGCTTGCCCGAAGTGGTGCCGAGGCCGAAGAAACGCCCCAGGCGCCCGGCCATGGCTTCGGTGAAGTAGGGACGGAAGGCGAAGTTGCGATTGACGAAGCTGTCGTGCTTGTCCCAGTTGGAGGCCGCCAGGGTCTTGCCATTGGTGTCCATCAGGTACATCACTTCAGCGCCGGTCTGGGAGCAGATACTCTCCAACAGG
>Ga0209913_1001734_pt1 | contig 11016 bp, 14 predicted proteins | sample PersoiDNA2013203_FD_185805 | JGI IMG/M metagenome (GOLD analysis project Ga0209913, IMG submission 185805) | Permafrost soil microbial communities from the Arctic, to analyse light accelerated degradation of dissolved organic matter (DOM) -... | ecosystem: Environmental > Terrestrial > Soil >... | reverse complement strand
CACGTCGCCGTGCGCAAAATTGATCAGGTTCAAGACCCCGTACACCATCGTGTAACCCAGAGCGATCAGGGCGTACATGCTCCCCAATACCAGGCCGTTGATGATTTGCTGGATGAATATGTCCATAAATGCCTACTTCCTAAATTCGTAACGTCAATGAGATATATCGATGCAAGACGCCTGAGCATCTACGATTGCATGCGAGCTTGAGAGCAAAAACTGTTCCCGATCTGAGAATCTCTGCAAATGGCCGATAGCCTTGCCTACCAAGGCCGTCAGCACCGAATGCTATGGATAGAGATAAGACGAGAGGTCAAAGAAACGCGTCAAGATGGAGCGTGTGCGGGCAAGCTGGGGCAGATAATTGAAAGTGCTCATGGGGATGCTCATGATCGATTGCACTCCTTCTTGGTCGAAAGATCTGTAATGTGAATAAAGCGAGCGCACCTTGTGGGGACTCGCCGGTTGGAGCGGGATTATACCTAAGCAGCTCCCACAATACGAGAATAGACGCTAATGCACGCCGGTATTGGATATCCGACCGACGACAGACGCAAAAAAAGCGCAACGAATGCGCTTTTTTTGCTTTAAAGATGTATGACAAACAAGGACTGGAATTGCGAACCGGATTACGAATTAAAAATCGCGATTACCCGGCGAACCCAATTTAGCCGTTACTGACGATGGAACGTCCGCCGCCCAGACCTTTCGGCATGGGGAAAGTCACGTTTTCTTCGATGCCGTCGAGAATACGCACGCTGCGCGTTGCGCCCTCTTTGAGCCGGTCGATGACGGCCTGCACCAGTACTTCCGGAGCCGAGGCGCCGGCGGTGACGCCGATGCGCTTCTTGCCCACCAGCCAGTCGGCATTGATGAGATCGGCGTTGTCGACCATGTAGGCCGGCACGCCCTTCTTCTCAGCCACTTCGCGCAGGCGATTGGAATTGGAGCTATTGGGACTGCCGACCACGATCACGACGTCGACTTGGGGAGCCATAAACTTGACGGCTTCCTGACGATTGGTGGTGGCATAGCAGATATCGCCTTTTTTCGGCTCGGCGATGTTGGGGAACTTGTCTTTCAACGCAGCGATGATGTCGGTGGTGTCGTCGACCGACAGCGTGGTCTGCGAGACATACGCCAACAAATCCGGATCAGTGACCTTGAGCTTCACGACATCGTCGACAGTTTCGACCAGATACATGCCTGCCTCAGTCTGGCCCATGGTGCCTTCAACCTCAGGATGGCCCTCGTGCCCGATCATGATGATCTCGCGGCCTTCGCGGCGCATCTTGGCGACTTCCATATGGACTTTGGTGACCAGCGGGCAAGTGGCGTCGAACACGGTCAGGCCGCGTTCTTGCGCTTCAGCCTGTACAGCCTTGGACACGCCGTGCGCAGAAAAAATGACGGTGTTGCCGGCGGGGACATCCGCCAGCTCTTCAATGAAGATGGCGCCTTTGTTCCGCAGATCGGCAACGACGTAGGCGTTATGGACGATTTCATGGCGCACGTAAATCGGTGCGCCGAACTGTGTCAGCGCGCGCTCAACGATTTCGATGGCGCGATCAACCCCTGCGCAGAAACCGCGCGGTTGAGCCAATAAAATTTCAGGTTCTTGCTTATCCATATCGAGCACCTTACAGAATCCCGATGATTTTTACTTCAAATTTCAGCGTCTGTCCGGCCAACGGATGATTGAAATCAAACAGCGCGCCCTGCTCGTCAATCTCGCGCAGCACGCCGGCAAAGCGTCCGCCGCCCGGTGCTGCAAAATCGACGAGGTCACCGACGCGATAATCTTCATCCATGGACGAATTCTCTTCCAGCGTGGCGCGCGAGATGCGCTGAACCAATTCCGGGTTGCGCGGCCCAAAAGCCTTATCGGGAGACAGCTCAAACGTCTGATGCGCCCCCTCTTCCAATCCCAGCAAGCAAGCCTCCAGAAACGGCGCCAGTTGGCCTTGGCCAAATTGCAGCGTGGCAGGCTTTTCCTCAAAAGTGCTGACGATATTTTCGCCGGCCATGGATGCCAGGCGGTAGTGCAGTGTGAGGTAAGCGTTTTCGGTGACGACCGGGACAGATGCGTTGGACATGAAGAAGTTTCAGTAAGCGTGACAGCCCGCTATTGTAAGCCACCTTGCCCGACTCCGTAAAAACAAGCCTCGACTTCAGACCGCTTAATTTATTCACTAACATTCACGAACCAAGGACTCCATGGCGATTACTGACTGGCCGGAAGACCAGCGCCCGCGCGAACGCTTGATCAAACAAGGCGCCCATGCCCTCTCTGACGCCGAATTGCTGGCGGTGTTCCTGCGTGTTGGCGTGGCCGGTAAAAGCGCGGTGGACCTGGGGCGCGACATGATGGGTCATTTCGGCTCCCTGCAGGCCTTGTTTGCCGCCAGGCTGGCCGATTTCGTCCGGATCAATGGACTGGGGCCGGCCAAATATGCGCAGCTGCAGGCGGTATTGGAGCTGGCCCGGCGCGCACTATCGGAAGAGTTGCGCACAGGCACCACACTCAGCTCCCCGCAGGCGGTGAAGCAATACCTGCAGTTACTGTTCCATGGAAAAGCCTATGAAGCCTTCGTCGTCCTGTTCCTCGACGTCAAAAATCGCCTGATCGAGTCGGAGGAACTGTTTCGCGGCACACTGACGCATGCCAGCGTGTATCCACGTGAAATCGTCAAAGCAGCGCTGGCGCATAATGCGGCCAGCCTGATTCTTGCGCATAACCACCCATCCGGAGAAGTCGCGCCGAGCGCCGCCGACCTGCACCTGACCAACAATCTCAAACAGGCGCTGAACCTGGTCGACATCAAGGTTCTTGATCATATTGTGGTGGCTGGACGGGAGACACATTCCTTTGCGGAGCACGGCCAGCTATAAAGCCTGCTTTAGCTGGTTCATGACCGCCCTGAACTGGAGAGGCTGGAGCAGGAAGGCGCAGGCGTACCAAAGGGATGACAGAAGAGGCGTATGCACTTCATTCATATCATGCACATCCAATTGTTAAACTAAAAAACAAACAACGACACAATTGTTTTTCGCAAGTCATTGAAAAATCAGAGTTTTCTATATATACTCTCCTTTTTTCCAATTTCTGGAATTTATAAGGAGTACTAACATGGCACGTGTCTGCCAAGTCACCGGGAAGGGGCCGATGGTCGGCAACAACGTTTCCCATGCAAACAACAAGACCAAGCGTCGCTTTTTGCCTAACCTGCAAAATCGTCGCATTTTCGTTGAGTCGGAAAACCGCTGGGTTTCCCTGCGCTTGTCCAACGCTGGTTTGCGCGTAATCGACAAAGTCGGCATTGATGCCGTTCTGGTCGACATGCGTGCTCGCGGCGAAAAAGTCTAACTAGCAGAGTAAAGGAAACCTATCATGGCTAAATCCGGCCGCGACAAAATCAAGTTGGAGTCGACCGCAGGTACAGGTCACTTCTACACCACGACAAAGAACAAGCGTACAACGCCTGAGAAGCTGGCGATCATGAAGTTTGATCCCAAGGCACGTAAGCACGTCGAATACAAAGAGACCAAGATCAAGTAATTGATTTTTCTCTTGTAAGTAAAAAGCCCCGCGATGCAAATCTGCGGGGCTTTTTATTGTCTGGAGCATTCGTATTGCCGCTGACGTTGTTGATGTTGACGGCCCAGGATCACCGCCTTTGCGCGGCCAGACTGCTCTACCAGTTCTCGATCTGCTTGCAGTCCTTCAAGATCGGCTCAGCATCCTCACCCTGCGTTTTATCGGCCAAAAAACCCTCCTTGCCCTTGCTCAACCAGACGTAATTGCCGGCCACATATTTCACACCGGAAGCAGCGACCACACTGACGAACAGCAGTCTCTTGCCGCCTGCAGGCAAATAGGCCAGCGAGCCGGCATCCGTGTTGAGATAACGCACCGGCAAGCGCACGTCGCCCGCACAGCGATAGATAACGCGTTGCTGACTGAACAGTTTGATACCAGGGAGAGTGAGGCTTGAAGTCTTCGCCAGCGTTGCGCCGGGAAGTGCCGCAAAAGCGGCGACGGCCGCGAGCAAAACCGAAGAATAGATTTTACCCACAGCCGACCGAGACAAATTAAGCGTAGCTACGCAGGCGTTGAGCGAAGTCGCGCAATGCATGAATGCCGGAGGCTTCTGCACGCACGCACCAATCTTGCAGCTGATGCAGCAGCTGTTCGCGCGTCGAGTTGGAGCGGCCCCAGATCGAAGCCAGTTCCACACGCATTTCGTGCATGGTTTGCAGCGCCTTGCTGTGTGTGAACAGTTCGGACAATTGTTGCTTCTGACCGTCTTCCAGCTTGGCCGGTTCACGTTGCAGCAACTTCTTGGACGACTTCAGGAAACGCGATTCCAGCTTGGCCTTTTCAGCCAGATGTTCCAGCTCATCAGCCCAGGCGCGCTTGAGCGACTTGGCGTACTTGGACATCACATCGTAACGATTGGCGATCACGGACTGCAGCGTGTCGAAGTCGGCGACCAGCTTCTGACGATCGAACTTCGGCGCTGGAGCAACTTTCTTGACCTTGGCCAGACCCATCATTTCCAAAATGCGGATGTACATCCAGCCGATGTCGAACTCGTACCACTTGGACGACAGCTTGGCCGACGTGCCGAAGGTGTGGTGGTTGTTGTGCAGCTCTTCGCCGCCGATGATGATGCCCCATGGGAACACGTTGGTCGCAGCGTCATTGCAATCGTAGTTGCGGTAGCCCCAGAAGTGGCCGATACCATTGATGATGCCGGCGGCGGTGATCGGGATCCACAGCATCTGCACAGCCCAAACGGTCAGGCCGATAACGCCGAACAGCATGACGTTGATGATCAGCATCAGGCCGACGCCTTGCCAGCCGAATTTGCTATAGATGTTGTGCTCGATCCAGTCGTCCGGTGTGCCATGGCCATACTTTTCCATGGTTTCGGCGTTACGGGATTCTGCGCGATACAGTTCGGCGCCTTCCAGCAGCACCTTTTTGATGCCGCGCACTTGCGGGCTATGCGGATCTTCTTCAGTTTCGCACTTGGCGTGATGCTTGCGGTGAATCGCAGCCCACTCCTTGGTGACCATACCTGTGGTCATCCACAACCAGAGACGGAAAAAGTGGCTTGGAATGGCGTGCAGATCCAACGCACGGTGCGCCTGGCAGCGATGCAGGTAAATGGTCACACCGGCGATCGTGATGTGCGTCATGATCAGGGTGTAAAAGAAAATCTGCCAACCGGTTGCGTGCAGCAAGCCGTTCGAAAGAAAGTCCAGGATCGAATCTACTGTCATTACCACTCCAAAAGAAATACGTCACGGCAATTGAACTTGCCAAGCTGAGTCGCCAGCCGATAAGGGCGACAAGGTTAGAACCCCGTTGCAAACAAGAGTTGCAAACTTAGGCTGCAACCATTTACCACTTATATTCTTGTATTTTCCGGCATTGTACGCTGATTATGCATCCTTGTGCATGGAAGATGCCTGACCGACAACACTTTGTTCAAAACTGCGCTGATCCATCACGCGAATGTCGCGTTTTGGATGCGCCACCTGGATTCCCTGGGTTTTAAACACCCGCCAGATTGCTCTGTTAACGTCCGAGAGTACATTTAGACGACCGTTTTCAGGATCGGTGATCCAAAAACCTATTTCCAACTGCAAACCGTCTTCCCCGATCTTGATCAGGAGGGCTTGCGGCAGGATCTGGTCTGACACCCGCTCTACACCAATTGTGGCCTGCTCCAGCATAGACAATACCGTTTCGATATCGTCCTGATACAAAATGGTAACTTGTGTTGCCAAACGTATAATTTTTCGATTCAGCGAATAGTTCTGCACCGGACTGGACATGAACATTTCATTCGGCAACACCGATTCGATGCCGTCCAGACCTTCCAGGATAGTGTAGCGCGTATTGATCTGCGTGACTTTACCGAAATAGCGATCGACGTTGACCATGTCTCCGATAGCCAGGCTACGCTCCAGCAGGATCACAAATCCCGATATGTAGCTGCTCGCAATCTTTTGCAAACCCAGACCGAGGCCGACACCCAAAGCGCCGCCGAACACGGACAACACCGTCAGATCGATGCCGACCAGCGACAGGCTGACCAGAATCGCCACCAGAATCAGGATTGCCCGCACCAGCCGCGCGACCACCGTACGCAGCGATGAGTGCATGGTGTTGAGCTTCATCATCCGCTCTTCCAGCATGGCGCCGGCCCACATGGCGATGATCAGCGTCACCAGCACCGATGCGGTCGCCTGCAGGATGGTCAGCAGCGACGTTTTGTGACGGCCCAGCGGCAGCATGGTGGTATCGAGATAATCGACCAGATCAGGCCACAACCCGGTGATGTAGAGCAGTACGCAGATCCAGACCAGAATCGCGAAGATTTTTTCGAACAGCTGAAGGAAAGCGCCTGCGGTGGCATCTTTGATGAAAATCCGGCGCAGCACATAAAACACGAAGCGCATCGCCACCTGCGAAATCATCAGCGGCAGCATGACCTGCCACAGCGTCACCGGCAGCTTCAGGCGCATAAGCACCAGCCGCGCCACGACCAGCAGGATCAGAATCAACAGCGGCGACAACACCCGCACGAAGCTTTTCACGCCGATATTGACGACGCTGTCTTCGCTGGAGGAAAGCGTAAACAGCTTGCGCAACCAGCGCGACAAGCCCAGCCCAACCAGTACGCACATGAGAATGACGACGGCCTGGCGCATCAGCTCCAGCGGAGCCAGATCACCAAACAGGTATTCGTAGAAATCGGTGAGCAAAGTTGACATGGTCCTTGTAGAGAAGCAGACGCACTATGCAGTCAATCTGCAGTCAATCTTATTGATAAGCCTCGGCTTCCTGGAAATGGCGCATCCAGTTGGCGGCATATTTGGCAGCAAGCGGAGGATTTTTACGTGCGACCAGGATATTTTCTGCGTTCTTGTTCTGCGCAGTCCAGGTGAAATTATAGCTACCGGTAATCACCGTCGCGTCAGCATTGCCAGCATCGATGACGATAACTTTATTGTGGGCGTTTTTGTATTTCGTTTCTTGCAAGACCTTGATGCCCGCTCTCTGCATATCGGCGATACGCTCGCGCCCGGACTTGTTGAGCTGGTCGGCATCGACCAGCACACGCACATCGACGCCGCGTTTGTGCGCAGCAATCAAGGCGTTCGTCAGCGGTTTGCTCGTCAATATGTAAGCTTGCATCAGAACCTGCTTGCGCGCCTTGTCGAGCGTTTCTGCAATCAGGCCTTCGATATCGTCGCCGGGTGTGAAAGCGACCTGCAGGGTTCCCTGCGCCGCCATCGGCTGTGTACCGTTGGCGGCGCCGGAGTCAAAAGCCTGCGCTGCGGCGCTGACGGACAACAGCGCCAGCGACAGCCAGATAGCCCGGCGCGCCGGCCAGATGCCTGCCCGCATTATTTCTTGCGTTCCAATACGGCAGCGAAGAAACCGTCAGTCTGATGCAGGTTCGGCAGCAGCTTCAGGTAGTCACCCATTTCCAGTGCAATCTTTTGCTCTTCCAGCACGGCGCTCATCGGCACCAGCGTGAAGTCGGCATTGTTTTGCAAGAATTCAGCGACGACGTCTTCGTTTTCTTCATTGAGGAAACTGCAGGTGCCATAGACCAGACGACCGCCGGCCTTCAACAGACGGGCCGCGCTGGTCAGAATATTGACCTGCTTGGCGTGCATCTCGGCGATGGTTTCCACCGTCTGACGCCATTTCATGTCGGGATTGCGACGCAAGGTACCCAAGCCGCTGCAAGGCGCATCGACCAATACACGATCGATCTTGCCTGCAAGGCGCTTCACCTTGGCGTCGTTCTCATGCGCGATCATGACCGGATGCACGTTCGACAAACCGCTGCGCGCCAGACGCGGCTTGAGTTTGATCAAACGCTTCTCTGAAACGTCGAATGCATATAAACGACCGGTATTGCGCATGGCTGCGCCCAATGCCAGCGTCTTGCCACCGGCGCCGGCACAAAAGTCGACGATCATTTCGCCACGTTTGGCGCCGACGACCTGAGCCAGCAACTGGCTGCCTTCGTCCTGTACTTCGATGGCGCCATCCTTGAACAAGGGCAGATTTTGCAAGGCCGGCTTCTTGATCACGCGCAAACCCAGCGGCGAATACGGCGTCGGTTCGCACAGAATCGGCGCGGCGGCCAATTCTGCGGCAACAGCTTCGCGGTTGGACTTGATGACGTTGACGCGCAAATCCAGCGGAGCCGGTTGATTCATGGCTTCGGCCAGCTCCATGGTGGCAGCTTCACCGTCGCGTGCGATCAGTTTTTCCAGCAACCAGGCGGGCAGATTCGAACGCATGGCCAGTGGCAATTTGTTGCGGTCGATTTGCGCGGTGCGTGTGAGCCATTCGACTTCTTCCGTCGACAGGCCGGCGATGGATTCGATGCTGACGGTGTCCGTCAGACCCAGCAATGCCATACGGCGCATCATGGGACCGACGCCGGATTCCGCAAAATTGGTGTAGACCGATTTGTTGCGCAACAAGCCATAGACCGACTCTGCGATAACGCCGCGTTCACGGCCGCCCAACTTGGGATTCTCGCGGAAATAGCGCGACAGCGTCACATCGGCCGGGCCGGTAAAACGCAAAATTTCACGCAAGACTTCTTCCGTGTGGGGAACGATTGCGGGTGGCAATCTCATACTGCTTCCTTCAAAGTGATATTCAGACTTGCTCGGCGGACGGGTCGATGTGAACACGACCGTTGTCCAGGCGGAGCTTGCCTTCGACGAACCAGCGCACAGCGCGCGGGTAAATTAGATGTTCCTGTTGCAGCACACGCTCAGCCAGCACTTCTTCGCTGTCGGTGCTCAACACCGGCACTGCCGCTTGTATCACGATGGGTCCGTGATCAAGATCGGGAGTGACGAAATGCACTGTTGCGCCATGCAGCTTGACGCCCACAGCCAACGCTTGCCGGTGCGTTGCCAGTCCGGGAAAGGATGGCAGCAGCGACGGATGAATATTCAGCATCCGTCCGGCGTAGTGTTCGACAAAAGGCGTTGTCAGGATACGCATGAAACCGGCCAGTACCACCAGATCGGGCGCAAACCCATCAATGACGGCGCGTAAGGCGGTGTCAAACAGCTCGCGTGTGGGATAGTCCTTGTTGGCGACGACTGCGGTCGCAATACCATGCTGCCGGGCGAAATCAAGACCGGCCGAATCAGGCCGGTTGCTGATGACTGCTGCGATGGAAACGGGCCAGTTTTGAGCCTCTGCGGCCCGGACGATGGCTTCCATATTGCTGCCGCGTCCGGAAATCAGGATAACAATGCTTCTCATGGTCGGCATTGTAACCGCTGCCCGTGGTCAAATTGACGAAAAATCGGCAAAAACGCAACTACGGGCGGGTAAATGTTACTGAAATGAGTAAAAAACGCGGAAAGCAACTTTCTTGTCGGCCCAGAAATCCGCCGCATCGCGGAACACGTCGAGCAAGGTTTCGCGCGCTTCCTTGTCGAATTTTTGTGTGTTTGGCAATTGCTCAATCACAACAATAAAACCAGGCTGCGGGCCGGCCTTGTGCGTCAAATCGGTCAGGCAGTCACCAAGTGCATCAAAATTCTTGCCGAAATGGCGGGGGAAATGAAAAGCGCCGGCAATGATCGCCAGAACCTGCTGCTTCGTCATTGCCTCGGCGCAATAGGCGTACAGGAAGTGCTGGCCAAGACGAGCAGCCTCTTCCTGCAAGTCGCCGACGCGGAAGGCGCGGATGGACTGCACAACATTTGGCGGCACCGTTTTAAATAAACTCATTTCTCCCTCAGATTTTGCAATGGATGCTGCAACCAGGATCTGCTTGTTCATTCCCTGATGCGCTGGAATGTCTGATAGTGATCCTTGGTGTAATAGTACTCACCCGACGTTTGCGGATTGCCGCCGGAGATGATCCGACGCGCGCCGCGATTACGCGCTTTCGGCGTTTTCACGGTGAATTCGTGATAATACCCGCGCTTCTGCCTGGGTAAAACCCCTTCGTAGTTGCCAAACACGACGCCGTCCTTGGCATACGGATACGGACCGCCCTGCTTGATCAGGGCCAGCGTCTGCTGCGCTTCCTGCGGCAAAGTACCTATTGCAATATTGCCAACACCAGCCTCGACGTCCGCGCCAGACGAGCCTTTGGCGAATACGGAGAACGATAGCAACAGTGCTGCGAGAAATACACACCACTGTTTCAGAAAGGTAGTCTTCAAGAGCAGGCTCGCATTATTTTATGTTGCACAAGTATTAATTTTTCGCAATACCATTGCGTAGAGTAACGTTTTGCTTCAAACCAAGCAACCCGAATCTGCGTTCTGCAAAGTAGGTGCGTGAAGCTCAGGCTTGGAGCGCCAAGGCCAGATCTGGTTCAAAAAATGCAAGAACCTGATCGCGCATGGCATAGGTATCGCGTTCGCCGAGGGCGATCAGCTCGCGCGTAAAGCTCTGCTCGAAGAGGAGATAGGAAGCCAGCGCCGCACCGCGTACTTCGGTGGCGCCGATACCACCGAGCATTACCCGTACGGGACGCGGCAGGCTGTTGACGTGTCGGCTGGCGATCTCGTCAATGCGTTCGGAGGGGGAAATCACCAGCACTTCGATCGGCCGCAATGGCATCTTGGCGCGCTGCTCGGGGGTGAGCATGGATAAAGTCTGATTGACGCGGTTTGTGCGTTCGATATCGGCGGCCAGCCCGTCGAGGAAGATGCTCGACAAGGCGTGACCGGCCACCTGCGCCAGACTAGGATATTGCGCCAGCTCGGTCGGCGCTTCGGAGCGCTCGCCCATGCGACCGGCGCCAATCACCAGAATCTTGCTCGAACCTAGGTGAATGGCTGGAGAAATGGGCGCGATCTGGCGCATCGAACCGTCGCCGAAATATTCGCGGCGACCTTCGTAAAAAATCGGAATCGCTGGAAAGATGAACGGAATTGCCGACGACGCCAGCAAATGCTCGACGCCGATCTGGTCGCGGATGGCGCCGCGCTGAG
>Ga0209913_1001733_pt1 | contig 11017 bp, 11 predicted proteins | sample PersoiDNA2013203_FD_185805 | JGI IMG/M metagenome (GOLD analysis project Ga0209913, IMG submission 185805) | Permafrost soil microbial communities from the Arctic, to analyse light accelerated degradation of dissolved organic matter (DOM) -... | ecosystem: Environmental > Terrestrial > Soil >... | reverse complement strand
CGCTGTCGAGATGCACTCGTTCGACGAGGAGGCACCCGTGCGCGTCATCTTCCAGAGCATCTGGGAGAGCTGGGCCGACCTGCAGCGGCACATCGGCTCCGAGCTCGACGCACAGCTGTTCCTCGCGACCTGGGGCGAGGGCTTCCTCACCAAACCGCCCGAATCCCAGGTGTTCAGACAGATCGGGATCTGACGATGAGAGGCGGTTGGTGGCCAAGCGGGTCTCGCTGTGGCCGGCCGCCAGTGTCCGCGCCTGCCGGCGCCGCCGCCGCGCTGGTCGCCGTCGCTCTCCTGGCGGCGGGGGCGTGCGGCAGCAGCTCGGTGCAGGGTGACGCCGCCGTCCTCGAACGCACGGACGGCGGCATGACGGCGTGCCTCATCATGTCTCCTGAACCCGCCGCCGCGATGAAGCCTCTGCGCCTCTCCGTGACCCTCACCGATGCGTCCGGTCGACCTGCGGCGGGTCGCGATGTTGTCTTCGATCTCTCGATGCCTTCGATGACGATGGCCCCTAACCGACCGTCGGTGAGCGAGGTGGGCGACGGAACCTATGAGGCCACGGCCATGCTCTCAATGGCGGGGCAGTGGCAGCTCACCGTCGAGGTCGACACGCCGGGCCAGCCACTGGAGATCTCGTTCACTTTCGCCGCCGACTAGAGGCGGCAGACGTGGACTTCAACGGCCTGTCGCTGGGCGCCCTTGCGCTGGCCGGCCTCGTCGGAAGCTTCGGGCACTGCGTGGGCATGTGCGGCCCACTGGTCACCATCCTCGGCGTCACCGCCCGCCGCGACGGCTGGCGGCTTCACCTGCGCGACCACGTGCTTTACCACGCCAGTCGCGTAAGCGTGTACGCACTCCTCGGCCTGGCGGCGGGAGCGGCGGGCTCGTTCGTCGGTCTCGGCTCCCGCCTGGGCACCGCGGCCGGCATCGTCAGCCTCGTGCTGGGCGCGGCCATCGTGGTCCTCGGCGTGACGTATTTCAGCGGCTCCGGCCGGGCAGGGCACCTGCTATGGTACGGCGAGGCGCTCGCGGGCGCCATGAGCCACGCCGTGAAGCGCGGTGGGGTCTCCGGCGTCATGGCTCTGGGCGCGTTGAACGGTCTGTTGCCCTGTGGTCTCGTGTACAGCGCCCTGCTGGCCGTGGCAGCCGGGGGCAGCCCGCTTGGCGGCGCGGTGGCCATGATCGTCTTCGGTGCCGCCACAATACCCGTGCTGATCACCGTCGGCCTGGGCGCCTCGCGCCTGGGCGCCCGCCCTCGGGCGGTACTGACCCGGGTCGCCGGTGCCCTCATCGTCCTCGTGGGAGCCCAGCTCGCATTGCGCGGCGCCGCCGAGCTGAGCCTTCTCCCGCACCTGCAGCTCGGCGGCCTGATGCTGTGGTGAGACCTGCCGACAGCTGCGACCTCTGCGGCCTGCCACTGCCCATCCCGCCGCTCACCGCAGCCTTCGACGGCACCGACAAACGGTTCTGCTGCGAAGGGTGCCGGCGCGTGTACGACGTGGCCGCACGGAGCGGCATGCTCGACGACGTGCTGCCGGCACGCCGCCCACAGGCGCCGTCGCTCGACGTCGCCCTTGGGCGCGGCGAGACCGCCTATTTCTCGGTCTCGGGGATGTGGTGTTCGGGGTGCGCCGTCGCGGCCGAGCGCGCGCTCGGCCGGCAGCCCGGCGTCAAGAGTGCGGACGTCAGCTTCGCGGCCGAGCGCGGCCGCATCCAGTACGACCCGCGGGCCGTCGAGCCCGCGGCCGCCCTCGGCGTGCTCGGCCGCATGGGCTACGACGCGCGCCTGCTGACGGAGCCCGGCAGGCGCGCGCGCGAAAGGCTCGAGGAGCGCACCCTCCTGCATCTCGTCGTCTCCGTGGCGCTCGGCATGCAAGTGATGCTGATCTACGTGCTCCGCCTCTACCCGCTGTATTCGCGCGGCGCCTTCGACCTGCCCGAGGTGGCCGCCTTCGAGTACGCCGCGTGGGCCCTGACCACGCCGGTGCTGTTCTACGGCGGCTTCTCCTTCCTGCGCGGCGCCTGGCAGGCGCTCGTGGCGCACACCGCGACCATGGACACCCTCGTCGCGCTGGGTACCCTGAACGCCTACGTCTACAGCGTCTGGGCGACGCTGCGCGGTGGCGAGGCCACGTACTTCGACTCGGTCGGCATGATCACCGCGATCATCATGCTGGGCCGCTACCTCGAAGTCGTGGGCGGCGCCCGGGCGCGCAAGGACGTCCGCCTGCTGGTCAACCTGCAGCCTGATCGTGCGTCACGCCGCGTCGGCGGCGCCTGGGTCGACGGGCACGCCGACGATCTCGCCGTGGGGGACGTCGTCCTCGCGCGGCCGGGCGAACGCATCGCCGCGGACGGCGAAGTCGTCGAAGGCGCCGCGGCCGTGGACGAGTCGCTGCTCACAGGCGAATCGGCGCCGGTGGAGAAGGGGGCCGGCTCGCTCGTCTTCGGCGGCTCGCTGGTGGCCGATGACGCCCTCGTCTACCGCGTGACGCACATACCGCGCTCCTCGCGGCTCGCCCAGGTCGCCGAACTCGTGCAGCGCACGCTCGCCACCCGAGCCCCCGCGCAGCGCCTGGCAGACCGCGTCTCGGCGATCCTCGCCGTGACGATCGTGATCGCGGCCGCGGTGTGCTTCGTGAGCTGGTGGTTGGCCAGCGGCTCCCCCGGCAAGGCGCTCCTGACCGCCGTCGCCATCCTGGTCGTCGCCTGCCCCTGCGCTCTCGGTCTGGCGACGCCGCTCGCCCTGTCGGTCGCCCTGGGCCGCGCCACCCGCGCCGGCATCCTCGTGCGCAACGCCGCCGCGCTCGAGACCGCCGCGCGCATCACGCGCGTCGCCTTCGACAAGACCGGCACGATCACCGAGGGAGCCATGTCTGTGGTGGGCGCCGTTGTCGCCGCAGGTTCCGGGCTGGACCGGCAGCAGCTCCTCTGCCTCGCGAGCGCCGTGGAGGTGCGCTCCGCGCACCCTGTGGCGCGAGCGATCGCCGCCGCCTGCCCGCGTCCGGAACTCGTCGCGTCCGAGCAGAGAAGCCTCCGGGGACTCGGCGTCAGCGCCCGGCTCGAGCGCCGCGGTGAGCGGGTCCTCGTCGGGTCGGCCGGCTTCGCCGGCGTCGCCGACGACTCCCCGCTCGTCGGCGAGACCGTAAGGCGCCTCGCCGAGGGCGAGACGGTCGTTTGGGTGGCGGAGGGCGAGCGCGAGCTGGGCTTCATCACCCTGCGCGACCAGCCCAACCCGACGGCCGCGGCGGCCGTCGCCGCCCTCGGGGCCCTCGGCATCACGGCCACCCTGCTCTCCGGAGACGACCCCGCCACCACCGCCGCCGTCGCCCGAGCGATCGGCCTCGGCGAGAGCGAAGGCCGCGTTGCCCCGGAGGCGAAGGCGGCGCGCATCCTCGATCGGCAGGCCCGCGGCGACCGGGTCGCGATGGTCGGCGACGGTGTCAACGACGGGCCCGCCCTCGCCCAAGCCGACCTGAGCTTCACCGCGGCGGGCGGCACGGACGTCGCGGCGGAGACCTCGGACGTCGTGCTGCTGCGCCGCGACCTCACACTGGTCCCGCGCTTCATCGAGCTGTCCCGCAGGGTCCGCGGGATCGTGCGCGAGAACCTTTGGTGGGCCTTCGCCTACAACGCCGTCGCCGTGCCGGTGGCCGCGTTCGGCCTGCTCACCCCGGTCTTCGCGGCGGTGACCATGTCGGTCAGCAGCCTGGTCGTGGTGCTCAACTCGCTGCGGCTGCGGCGCTGACCGGGCGATGCGAGAGGCGACGGTCTCTACACGGCCACGACACGGGTGCGATTCGCCCCCACGGACTCCGGGTGGCAGGCCGCCTGACCTGCTCCGCGGGAGTCAACGGTGAGACATCGTCTCGCGTGGGTAAGTGTCAACGCAACTACACAACTTCATGAAGGATGGTGCGTCACCGTGGCGATGACCAGCAAGATCAGGACCGTCAGCAAGGCCGCTAGCGCGGCAAAGGCGGCGGTTCCCTCCGCACGCAAGCTCATGGATGTGACAGACGAGGACTTGCGCTCAAGCGTCAAGCACTTCGTCAAGTCGGCCGACCATCTCTACAACCAGCTTTCAAGTGACGTCCGGGTGCGTGCGCTCGCTACCGATGACGAGGTGCGGCGAGACGTGGACCGCATCATCGCCTCGCTTCAAGGCAGCGCCCGCAGCGTCGGGCGAGACGCGCGCAGACGCGTGGATCGAAGAGCGCTGGTCATCGGCGCCGGGCTCGGCATCATGGTCGCGTGTCTGGCAGCAGCGCTGCTGTACCCACGCACACGCCGTAGGATGGTGCGCGTCGCCGACGAGACGCGCGAACGAGCCACGGCGACGGTGTACGACGCCCGCGAGAAGGTCTCCGGTACCGTGGACGACGCCCGCGAGAAGGTCTCGGAAACCGCCGGCAAATTGCGGGGCGCGGACTGAGAGACCGGTGTGCCCCGGCCGGTGGCCCTTCGTCGTCTCACAGCCAGTGGCGCAGTAACCGCATCGTCACGAGGACCACGGCGCCGATGACCAGCATGAGCGCGAAGCCCGCCCAGAAGACCCACGTGTGGAGCAAGAACGCGGGTACCATGTCCATGCCCAGGTGCCGGCGATGACCGTGGCCGGCAGGAGAATGAGCGACACAGTCGTGAGCACGCGCAAGCCGTTGTTGGTCCGCTGGGCGGTCTGCGTCATAACGAGGTCGAATGCCCCGATGACCGTCTCGCGGGTGGTTTGGACAGCCTGCATGGCCATCGCAAGGCGCTCGGCGAGAATCCCGAACTCGCGTGCCGCCGAGCGGCCCGAGGTGACATCGAAGCTCGGGTGCGACAGCTTCGCAAAGACCTGGCGGTGCGGGGAGAGTCGCCGGCGAAGGCGACCTGTCTCGTGCCGCAGCTCGACGAGGCATGCGATCACGTTGTTGTCGGCGCGGTGACGCAGGATGCTGAGCCGACATCCCCATCGTGCACGGTTACGAGCCAGTTGTGGCCCACGGCGCAGATGAGCATCTCGGACTCGGGCCGGTCCGCGCCCGCCGGCACCGGCAGCACGCCGATCACGAACGATTCACCGAAGTCGTGGATGAACGGCTTGTGCGCCGCGGCCACGGACATGGACTCGAGATGGACGGGGAGCAGGGCTGTGACCCGCTCTACGGCGCCCCTCTGAGACGAGTCCACATCCACCCACAGCAGGTCTTCGTCGGCGAGCTCGTCCAGAAGGCCCTCATCTGGGGCGACATCGCGGTCGTCGCCGTCGGCATCGTAGAGAAAGGCACTGATGCCCCCTCCGGAGATCACGGGGGCATCCCTTTCGCCATGACGGACGCCAACGCGAGCGCCGTCCGGCGAGTCGCCCACGTCCTTGCCGCTATCGCTCGGTCGTCCCGTACGCTTGCTCGCTCTCCCCGCCATGCATGACCTCACCCCAGTCCGGGCGACCATTCGGCGCCAGGACGTACTTCTGGCCACCCTGCGTGCCGAATGGTGCGCATATCTGACCTCGCCTACCTGAATATGAGGAAGAGAACGAGGATTATGACAATCACGAGGAGAGCCCCGCCGCCTATGTACATATTCACCTCCCAGCAGGTGGTCGACAGGTTCCCACGGCTTGGCGCGTGGAAACCGTGGAGCGGACGTGGGGTGCCATTCGACGCTAGCGGTTCGACCTCGCCGCTCGATCCTTGACCCAGGTCAATGCACCTCCGACGCAGAGCGCATAAGGTAAGCACCGTCACCGTAGTGTCAATGACGCGCCGGCAGGCGTAGTTGCCTCCGGCGCTTCCCCGCGAGAAAGCGAGACCACATGGCAGTCCGCAGCATCGTCCACATCGATGAGGAGCTCTGCAACGGGTGCGGCCTCTGCGTCACTCCCTGCGCCGAGGGCGCCATCGAGATCGTCGACGGCAAGGCCAAGGTCATGAAGGAGGAGCTGTGCGACGGCGCCGGCTTCTGCCTGGCCGTCTGCCCTGAAGGCGCGCTCACCGTCGAGAAGCGCGAGGCGCCCGAGTTCGACGAGGAGGCCGCCGCGGAGAAGATGGCCGAGAAGCTGGCCGCCGGCATCACCATCCAGCAGAACTGCTTCAACTGCGGACGCAGCGAGAACGACGCCATCCTCTTCCCCTGCCGCAAGCAAGGCAAGAGCACCTGGGTGTGCGTCAAGTGCCTCCCCGCCCTGATCCACGGTTGAGCGGCGCGTTCCGCGCCTGAAAGTTCCTAAAACTCCCAGGAGGGACCCATGGCAGACAGCTACCACGGTTCAGTCAACACGATGCTCGAGCAGACCCGCGCCGCGGGCGAGAGCACGGCGTTCGACCGCATGGACGATATGGGCACGCGCTGCGAGTTCTGCGAGCAGGGCATCCGCTGCTCGCTGTGCTCGCAGGGTCCGTGCCGCATCAGCGCCAAAGCGCCGCGCGGCGTCTGCGGCATCGACGCCGACGGCATGGCGATGCGCAACTTCTTGCTGCAGAACACGATGGGCACCGCCACCTACACGTACCACGCCACCGAGGTCATGAAGACCCTGCGCGTGGCGGAGCCCGGCGGCACCTACGAGATCAAGGACTGGAGCAAGCTCGAGCTGCTCGCCGGCGTCATCGGCGAGGCCGTCGAGCCGCGCGACACGCTGGCCAAACGAGTAGCGGATGGGCTCCTCGCCGAGTTCAGCCGCGACCACCAGAGCCCGTCGCCGCTGGTCGAGAAGCTGGCCCCGGCGGCGCGCGTCGCCAAGTGGAAGGAGCTCGGCATCATGCCCGGCGGCGTGTTCCAAGAGAGCATGTACGCCACCTCGAGCTGCCTCACCAACGTCGACGGCAACTACGTGTCGCTCGCCCTCAAGGGCCTGCGCCTGGGGATCGCCACCGCCTACGGCGCCCAGATCCCGCTGGAGCTGGCGCAGGACGCGCTGTTCGGTACGCCCACGCCGCACCCGATCAAGGTCGACCTCGGCATCATCGACCCCGAGTACGTCAACATCGTCGTCAACGGTCACGAGCCGATGGTCGGCGCCGCTCTCATCGCTGCAGCTCATGAGCCGGCGGCCCAGGAGAAGGCCAAGGCCGCCGGCGCCAAAGGTCTGCGCATCGTCGGCTCCATCGAGACTGGTCAGGAGCTCGTCCAGCGCTTCGAGGTCGACGATGTCTTCGTCGGGCTCACCGGCAACTGGCTGAGCGAGGAGCTGGCCGTGGCCACCGGCGGCATCGACGTCTTCGCCGCCGACATGAACTGCACGGTGCCGACGCTCGGCGCGCTGTGCGCCGCGCACAACACGCTGCTCGTCCCGGTCAGCGACCTGGTCGGGGTCGACGGCGCCGAGACGCCGATCGTCTTCGACCCGGCCAAGGCCGGCGAGCAGGTCAGGCAGCTCATGGACCTCGCCGTCGCCAACTTCCCGAAGCGAAAGGCTCTCGGCCAGGATACGCCGGAGCTGCGCACCGGGGACGCCGTGGCCGGCTTCAGCACCGAGTCGATCCTCGGCGCCCTGGGCGGCAGCCTCGACCCGCTGCTCGACGTGATCAAGAACGGCACGCTCAAGGGCGTCGCCGGCCTCGTGAGCTGCACCACCCTGCGCGACAGCGGCCAGGACAGCTACACGGTCGCGATCGCCAAGGAGCTCATCAAGCACGACGTGCTCGTGCTGGCCATGGGCTGCGGCAACGCCGGCCTGCAGGTCGCGGGGCTCGAGACGATCGAGGCGAAGGAGCTCGCCGGCCCCGGCCTCAAGGCGGTCTGTGAGCTGCTCGGCGTGCCGCCGGTGCTCAGCTTCGGCACCTGCACCGACACCGGCCGCATCCTGCTCCTCGTGGGCGCCATCGCCGACGCCCTCGGCGTCGACGTGCCGGCGTTGCCTGTCGTGGCCACGGCCCCCGAGTACATGGAGCAGAAGGCCACCATCGACGCCATGGCGGCGCTGGCCTTCGGCATGTACGTGCACGTGAACCCGGTCCCATTCGTGACCGGCGCGCCTAACCTGGTGAAACTGGTCACCGAGGACCTGCCGGGCGTCACCGGCGGCAAGCTGGCCCTCGAGACCAACGCGAAGGAAGCGGTCGCCGCGATGCTGGCGCACATCAACGAGAAGAGGGCGGCGCTCGGGATCTGAGCCCGACGGGCCTCAGGGCCCGCGTCCGATGAAGACTCGTAAGTGATGAGGGCGGGGAGTGCCATTCGGCACTCCCCGCCCTCTCGTCGTGAATCACGTATCCTTTCTTTACGCAATCCACATCTCTCCTTTTGCATTGCTTTTCTAAAGGCAGAGACTCATGCCGGTCGGACCATACGTCGCTTCAGAAGCCGCCCCTAAGCGATTCCCCCTCGCCGCAGAAAGTGACCGGCTTGGCGTGGAAGCGGTGATCGGCTTGGACCGGAATGCGCAGCATGACCTCGCATTGTGACCACGTGACTGCACAAAGAGCATTGTTATTTGACGTTCTGGGCGCAGAAATACGAGGCATACCGGGTGACCGGTGAGCTAGGGAACCGAGAGATCGTAGCTGTCGTCCCCGGGGTGCGATACTCTTCGGACCATGACCGCAGACGGGGCCATACGGGGCGCGTCCGCCGCCTTTCGCGACTACCTCACCGAGGTCGGGCGTGACTTGGCGGCAGGTAACGCCACGGAGCACACCCACCGTCCGGCGCTCAAGGCTCTTCTCATCGCCCTCGACCCCGATGTGCGCCCCGTCAACGAGCCGCGGCGCATCGAGTGCGGCGCGCCCGATTTCATCGTCACGCGCAACGACCTGCCGGTCGGCTACATCGAGGCCAAAGACGTGGGCCGCTCGCTCGACGAGATCGAGCGCGACGAGCAGCTCAAGCGCTACCGCGAGAGCCTCAGTAACCTGATCCTCACGGACTACCTCGAGTTCCGCTGGTACAAGGACGGCGAGAAGCAAGGGGCGGCGCGCATCGCCTACGTGGGCGACTCGGGCAAGCTGCGCCCGGACCGCGAAGGGCAGAAGCAGGCGACCGCCATGTTCAGCTCGTTCCTCGCGCAGGAGCCGCCGATCGTCGGCAAGCCCGAGGACCTCGCGAAGCGCATGGCGGCGCTCACGCGCATCGTCCGCGACATCGTGCAGCGCGCGCTCGAGCACGACCGCAGCGGCGGCTCGCCGCTGCGCGAGCAGCTCGAGGGCTTTCGCCGCGTGCTCATCCACGACCTCGGCGAAGAGCAGTTCGCCGACATGTACGCGCAGACCATCGCTTACGGCCTCTTCGCGGCGCGCGTCAATGCGCCGGCCGACGAGCACTTCAGCCGCCAGCACGCCGCCTACGACCTGCCCAAGACCAACCCCTTCCTGCGCCAGATGTTCGGCCAGATCGCGGCCCCGAGCTCGACGAGCGGATCGCCTGGGCCGTCGACGACCTGGCCGAGCTGCTGGCCCGCGCGCGCATGGACCTGGTGCTCGCGGACTTCGGCAAGCGCACCCGCCAGGAAGACCCGGTGGTGCACTTCTACGAGACCTTCCTCGCCGCCTACGACCGCAAGATGCGGAAGTCGCGCGGCGTGTACTACACGCCCGAGCCCGTGGTCAGCTACATCGTGCGCAGCGTCGACCACATCCTGAGGACCGAGTTCGGCCTGCCCGACGGCCTCGCCGACAACTCGATGATCGAGGTGCCCGTGCCGGGCAAGCCCAAAGAGACCCGCATGGTCCACAAGGTGCAGATCCTCGACCCGGCCTGCGGCACCGGCACCTTTCTCGCCCAGGTCATCGAGACGATCCGCGACACTGTGGTCGCCAAGCACGGCGCCGGCATGTGGCCGGGCTACGTGCACGACCATCTGCTGCCGCGCCTCTACGGCTTCGAGCTGCTCATGGCGCCCTACGCTATCGCCCATCTCAAGCTGGGCCTTCGGCTGAAGGAGACCGGCTACGACATCGAGCAGAGCGAGCGCCTGCGCGTGTACCTCACCAACTCGCTCGAGGAGGCGCGCGAGCGCGAGCACGGCCAGCTCACATTCTTCGGCTCCTGGCTGGCCGAGGAGGCCGATCGCGCCAGCGAGGTGAAGCGCGAGCTGCCGATAATGGTCGTCCTGGGGAATCCGCCGTACTCCGGAGTCTCCACAAACATGTCTGCCGAGGCCACACAACTGGTCGACGCATACAGGGTCGTTGACGGCAAGCCACTCGGAGAGCGCAAGGTGTGGCTGCAGGATGACTATGTGAAGTTCATGGCATTTGCACAACGACGCATCGAGCGCACTGGGCACGGCATCGTTGCGTTCGTCTCGAACCACGGGTATCTCGACAATCTCTCTCATCGAGGTCTTAGGCGCAGTCTACTCGGCACCTTTGATGAGATCCTCGTCGTCGACATGCATGGCAACACGAAGAAGCGTGAGAAATGTCCAGACGGATCCAAAGACGAAAACATCTTTGATATCCAGCAGGGCGTCGCCATCGGCATCTTCATTCGAGGGCTTAAGGGAGGCACTGGCGCCCGCCGCGTGCGCAGGGCCGACCTGTACGGAGCGAGACGCGCCAAGTACGAGTGGCTGTCAGCCAGCACGACGGCGGCGACTGAGTGGCAACCGCTTGAGCCTGTGGCCAAGAACTACTCCTTCGCAGTTACGGATCGCGCCAGGGCGGAGGAGTTCGATGGCCTCATTTCGATCACGGATGCTTTTCGCCTGAGTTCGAGCGGGATCCAAACGTCACGAGATCACGTCGTTTACGGGTTCGACGATTCCGAACTTCGAGAGACGGTTGGGCTGTTCGATGCCAGCGAAGAATGCACCTCCAACTCTGTGCTCCGGACGCGATTCTGGCAGGGCAAGCGAGTCAAAGACTATGCGCCCGGCGACACGAGGGGTTGAAGTCTCGTCACAGCTCGCCAGGCTTTGCGCAACGATAGGCAATGGCAAGAGCGAGTCGTATCTGCTGCATACCGCCCTATGGACTGCCGGAGCCTCTTCTACCGCGGCGGCAACGTCAGCTTCCCACTCTATCTTTACGAGACAACGGAGGGTTTTGGCGTTGCGGATGCCTCTGTCTCCCGCCGCTCGAACCTCGTC
>Ga0209913_1001732_pt1 | contig 11019 bp, 9 predicted proteins | sample PersoiDNA2013203_FD_185805 | JGI IMG/M metagenome (GOLD analysis project Ga0209913, IMG submission 185805) | Permafrost soil microbial communities from the Arctic, to analyse light accelerated degradation of dissolved organic matter (DOM) -... | ecosystem: Environmental > Terrestrial > Soil >... | reverse complement strand
CCCTCTTTCAAGGAGCATGTCCATGAGCTTGAACACTGAACCAACGCCGGTGCCCACCGGCCTCCCCACCACTGTGCTGGCGCGCCAGGTCGGCGGCCCTGAACTGGCCCGCGCCGTGGCGGCCGACTCGCCCGAACAACAGGGCAAAGCCGTGTCGCTGTTGATCGGCCAGGTCTATGAATCGGCCAGCCCCCCGCTGAAGGCGCGCCTGTTGCAACGCCTGGTGGCACCGCTGGGGGTGCTGGCGGCCGTGGCCGTGGCCCACGGCGCGTTTGCCCGCATCAAGCTGCAGACGGGCTGGCAGGATCTGCAAGGCCTGGGGCCCGAGCTGCAGAAGATCAGCGTGGACGACGTGGTGGCCCTGGCCGACCGCGTACAGCTGCTGGGCACCGATGCCCTGTTGCGCCTGGCCGATGTGATCGGCAAATCGCCCGTGCTGGCCTCGTCGGCGGCCGCCGCCCTGCTGATGACCTTGCTGATCCGCTCTGCGCAGAACAGCCCACCCGCCGAAGACTAGGGCCTGAGCAGAACCTGGGCCACTAGTCCAGACTCAGCCCCACCTCGCCCCAGGGCCCGAGCCGGCCCTGAACGCGCACCTCACCCTCTGGCGCCCACAGCAGCCCCGTGCAGGAGCCCGTGGTCACGATCTGGCCGGCCCGCAGCGGCAGACCCCGCCGGGCCGTGTGCCCGATCAGCCAATCCACCAGCCGGCGCAGGTCTTGCGCCGGGTTGCCGCCCACCGTGCTGGCCACCGCCTGGCCGTTCCAGCACAGCGTGGCGCTCAGGGTCGGCAGATCGGGTTCGGGGTCGGCTGGGCCCAGTGAACACGCCGGCCCCAGGATCAGAGCCCCGTGGCTTTGCAGATCGGCCAGCCGCGCCAGGGCCGGGCTGGCCTGACCCCGGGCCAGGCGCGAGTCCACCCACTCGATGACCGGCAGCACCGCATCGAACACGGTGCTCAGGGCCGCATCGCCCAGCCCCAGCTGTTGGGGCGGCAGGTCGTGCGCCACGCGCAGGGCCAGCTCCAGCTCCAGGCCGCGCAAGGCGCCCTGCGGCGGGCTCAGGGCCACGCCGCAAGCCAGCAGGCCCGCCGCGGGCAGGGGCGCGCAGATGGGGGTTTGGGTGGGGCTGGCCGCGCCCACTTTCCAGCCCCCGACCGGGCCCAGCCAGCGCAGACTCTGATCTTGCACGGCATAAGCCGCCGCCGCGTCGGGAACGGCTGCAACATCGCAGACCGGGCCGCCAACGCGGGGCTGGCCAGGCTGACGGGCCTGCGACAAGGCTTGGGCCAGGGCCTGGGCCTCCCCTGTCATGCCACGGCCTCATCGGGCGCGGGCGCCAGACCGGGCGGCCAGAGCGGGCCCTGGCGCAGCACGGGCTCCCATTGGCGGGCCAGGGCCAGCACCGCAGCATCCGCGCCTGCCGGGCCGATCAATTGCAGGCCACAGGGCAGGCCCTGCACCTGCCCTGCCGGCAGGCTGATGGCGGGCAGGCCAGCGGCATTGGCGAGTGCGGTGAACACCGCATGCCCGCGCGGGCCCACAGCCTGCCCGTCGATCTGCTCGGGATGGCTGATGCCCAGCGGCCAGGCGACACAGGCCGTGCTCGGGGTGAGCACAAAGTCGGCTTGCTCGAACAGTTCCCGCATCGTCTGCTGCAGCACATGGATGGCCGCCAGCAGGCGGAACAGGCTTTGCGCCGAGCCCTGACGCCCGGCGGCCAGGGCCGCCTGCGCCACCGGGCCGGCCAGGCGCAGATCGGCCGGTGCCGGCTGCCCGGTGCCCAGCCGGGCCCAGGCTGCGGGTGTGTCCAGCAGCCAGGCCAGGCCCACCCCATTGAGGCTGGACCAGTGCTGGTTCAGGTCGTCGGCCAGGTCGAACGAGGCGGGCTGCACCAGCTCATGGCCCAGCGCCTGCAAGCCCTCGGCCACCTGGGCCAGGCGCTCGCGCACCCCGGCCTGCACAGGGTGCTGACCGAAACGGGGCAGAACCAGGATGCGGGCCGGTCGGGAGGCCGGCTCAGGCGGAGCAGCCTTGGGTGCGCCAGCCAGCACCCCCAGCAAGGTCTGCAGGTCACGGCTGCTGCGCGCCAGCCCCCCCACCACCTCGTAGTCCAGAAAGATCTCGGGCAGGCCACCCGCCCGCGGCACCCGGCCGGCCGAGGGCTTGAAGCCCAGCACCCCGCAGTGGGCAGCCGGCCGGCGGATCGAGCCGCCCCCATCGGTGGCCAACGCCAGCGGGCCCACGCCCGCAGCCACGGCGGCCGCAGCACCGCCCGACGAACCGCCGGGCGTGCGGCCCAGGTCCCATGGGTTGTGACAGGGGCCGTGCAAGAGGTTGTCGGTGATGCCCTGCATGGCAAATTCAGGCAGGTGGGTCTTGGCCCACAGCACGGCGCCGGCGGCGCGCAGCCGGGCCACCGGCAGTTCGTCGGCCGGGCGAGGCAGCTCGGGCAGCAGGCGGCTGCCCCAGCGGGTGGGCCAGCCCTGCACGTGCAGGTTGTCCTTCACCGTGACGGGCACGCCGTCAAGTTCGCTCAAGGGCTGCCCCCGGGCCCAGCGCCGGGTGCTGGCCCGGGCGGCGGCCAGTGCGCCTTCGGGGTCGCGCCAGATCAGCGCGTTCAGGTGATCCCGGGTGGCCGCATCACGCGCCAGACAGGCCTGCAAGGCCTGCTCGGGTGTGAAGTGGCCGGCCCGGTAACCGGCCACCAGCGCGGTGGCATCCAGGCGCCAGAGCGCGTCGTCAGGCATCACGTGCCCCAGCAGGAGCAGGTCGTTCGGGCAGGTCCGCTCATTGCGGCAGGTCGCCCGCGGGGCGGCCCAGCCACTTCACGGCCAGGCGATCCAGGTCGCCATTTTTCTTGGCCTCCAGCAAGATCTCGTTGACCCGCAGGCGCAGCTTGTCTTCGCCCTTGGCCAGGCCGATGTAGTTGGGCGAGTCCTTGAGCACGAACTTGTATTCGGTGCCCAGTTGCGGGTTGCGCGCCATCATGGCGCCAGCCACCTGGGCGCTGGTGGCAATGAACTGGGTCTGGCCGGCCACGAAGGCCGAGATGGTGGCGGTGTTGTCCTCGAAGCGGCGCACCTCGGCGCTGGCCGGGGCCACCTTGGTGAGTTCGGTGTCGTCCACCGAGCCCCGGGTCACGCCGATGGATTTGCCGGCCAGCTCAGCAGGTGCCTTCAGGGCCTGGGTCTTGGGCCCGAAAACGGCGATGAAGAAGGGCGAATAGGCCACGGTGAAGTCGATCACCTTCTCGCGCTCGGCGTTCTTGCCCAGGGTGGAGATGACCAGATCGGCCTTGTGGGTCTGCAGGTAGGGCACGCGGTTGGAGCTGGTGACCGGCAGCAGCTCGGCCTTCACGCCCAGCTTGTCGGCAATCAGCAGGCCCACATCGATGTCCAGGCCCTGGGGCTTGAGGTCGGTGCCCACAAAGCCATAGGGCGGAAAGTCGGTCGGGATGGCCAGGCGCAGGGTCTTGTTTTTCAGCACCTCGTCCAGCGCATTCTGGGCGTGGGCGCCTTGCAAAAGGCCGAGGGCCAGAGCGGCACCGGCCAGTGTGATCAGCGATTGGCGTTTGCAGGGAATCATGGCGGGGTCCTGTGGTCGTGGGTGTATGAAGATCACCGCCGGGGCGGTGCCTGACCCACTGCCATGCAAGATGTCTGCCTGCCCTGACAGACCCGTCTGAACGCCCTGATTTGGTGCAAAACCAGGCCGCCCAGGCGGGGCTCGCCACAAAACAGGGCGCTGCCCGGGCGGGTGGCCGCCCGCCGTGCTCAGAGTTCCAGCAAGGTCTCGTTGCCGTCCTGCGCCACCACCGTGGGCGCAGCCCCGGGCCGGATCTCGATCGGGGCGCCGTGGTATTGGTCGCGCGGAAACTCCAGGGCCGAGGGGCCGAACACCTCACGCACCACGGCAATCTCGTGCATCAGCGAGGCGTGGTCTTCGGGCGACAGGATGAATCGGGGGTATTGGTTCTGGTGCTGCTTCCAGTGCGACTGAAGAGCAGAGTTCATGGCTTCGTAAAGGCTGGGCATCCATGTATTGTGCCCGCCCGTCAATGCGCTGCGGGCCGCTCGGTCTTCCAGGCGGCACAGGGTTGCCAATGGGCCAGCCAATCCAGAAAGGTCGCCGCCGGCATGGGCCGGGCGATCACATAACCCTGAGCCAGTTCGCAGCCCATGGCCAGCAGGCGGCTGCCCTGTTCGATGTGCTCCACCCCTTCGGCCACCACCTGCCGGTTGAAGGCCTTGGCCAGGCTGATCACCCCTTGCACGATGGCCAGGTCTTCCTCGTCCACCAGCATGTCGCGCACAAAGCTCTGGTCGATCTTGAGGGTTTCGGCCGGCAGCCGCTTGAGGTAGGTGAGCGAGGAGTAGCCGGTGCCGAAGTCGTCCACCGCAAAGTGCACGCCGATGTCGCGGCACTCGCGCATCACCCGCGAGGCCTGGTGGATGTCTTCGAGCGCGCTGCTCTCCAGCACCTCCAGCTCGAGCCGACTCGGGTCCACGTCCGGGAAGTCGGCCAGGCAGGCCCGCAGGTGGGCGGCAAAACCGCCCTGCAGCATCTGGCGCGCCCCCACATTGACGCTCAGGCCCAGCACCAGGCCCTGGCGCGACCACACCCCCAGCTGGCGCAGCGCCTCGCGCAACACCCAGTCGCCCAGGGCGTCTTCCAGGTCCTGTCCGCTGACCAGGGGCAAAAAAGCCGGTGGGTGCAGCAGGCCGCTGCTGGGGTGGTGCCAACGCAGCAAGGCCTCCACCCCCACCACCGCGCCCGTGCGCATGTTGACCTTGGGCTGGTAGTGCAGCTCGAACTGCTGCTGGTCCAGGCCCAGGCGCAGGGCGGCCAGCACGCCGGCGCGGCTGCGCATGCGCGCGTCGTGCACCGGGTCGAACAGGTGATAGCGGTTCTTGCCCAGCTGCTTGGCCTGGTACATGGCCTGGTCGGCATGGCGCAGCAGCTGGTCGACCTCGGAGTCGTCCTGCGGGAACAGGGTGATGCCAATGCTGGCCGACACCTGCAACAGCAACTCCTGCACCCTCAAGGGCGTGGCGCAGGCCTTCAACAGTCGCTCCACCAGCGGCAGACAGTCTTCGGTTCTGGGCAATTGGCCCAGCACGACCACGAATTCATCGCCTCCCATGCGGGCCAACGTATCGGACTCACGCAGCGCCGATTTCATTTGCCCAGCCACGGCGACCAGCAGGGCGTCGCCCACATCGTGGCCATGGCTGTCGTTGATGGCCTTGAAGCCATCCAGGTCCAGGTACAGCACCGCCAGGGCCTGGTTGTGGCGGCGGCTGTGCGCCATGCTTTGATGCAGGCGATCGGACAGCAGCAGGCGATTGGGCAGGCCGGTCAGGGCATCGAAATGAGCCAGGTGCTCCAGCCGCTCCTGCTGCACGCGCATCGAGGTCACGTCGGCAAACAGGGCCACGTAGTTCTGCGGCTGGCCTGTGGCGTCATCCACCCGGCTCACGGTGAGCAGGCCGGCATAGGCCTCGCCATTCTTGCGCCGGCTCCACACCTCGCCCTGGCAGCGGCCATGGGCCTGCAGCTCGGCCAGCAGTTGCTGCACCACGTCCGGGCCGTCGCGCCCGGAGCGCAGGAACTGGGCCGTGCGGCCCAATGCTTCCTCACGCGAATAACCGGTGATGCGCTCAAAAGCCTGGTTCACATCCACCATGCGCCCGGCAGGGTCGGTGATGACCACCCCCTCGTTGGCATGGGTGAACACGCTGGCCGTGAGCCGCAGCTGCTCCTCCAGCCGCTTCTGGTGCGACACATCGCGCACGATGGTGGAGGCCCCTGACACCCGTCCCAGGGGGTCGCGCACTGGCGAGATGGTGACGGACACGGCCAGGCGGTGCCCGTCACGGTGGCAGCGCTGGGTCTGGAAATGCGCAATGCGCTGGCCCGCCGCGATGCGTCGCAGGATCTCGACCTCTTCGCTCTGGCGCTCGGGCGGCAGCAGACGCAGCATGGGCTGGCCGACCATCTCGTCGGCCCGGTAGCCGAACAAGTGCTCAGCAGCCGCATTCCAGCTGGTGACGATGCCTTGCGTGGTCTTGCTGATCACCGCGTCGTCGGTGGATTCGACGATGGCCTGGAACAACTGGGAGCGGTGCCACAGCTCGACCCGCTCGCTGATGTCGCGCGCGATCTTCGAGGCCCCCACGATGCGCCCGCTGGCATCACGGATCGGTGAGATGGTGACCGACACATGCAGCCGCCGCCCGCTCTTGTGCAGGCGCACGGTCTCGAAGTGGTCCACCCACTCGCCCTGCACGATCTTCTCGAGGATGAAGCTTTCTTCGTTCTGCCGCTCCGGCGGAAACAGCCGCAACAGGGGCTGCCCCAGCATCTCATGGGCGGCATAGCCGAACAGACGCTGGGCTGCGGGGTTCCAGCTGGTCACCACCCCGTCCAGGGTCTTGGTGATGATGGCGTCGTCGCAACAACGCAGCACGGCCTCGAAAAAAAGGGCCGAGTCGTCGGACCGGGTATCGCAGGAAGGCATGCACGCTCCCTCAAACAGAGTGACCAAAGCGCCAGCCCGGCTCCAGCCCTTCTGCGGATACCTGTCCGCCAGATTCAGCCAGCCCTCCCAAGCCACGCATTGCAAGGCCGCTTGCACATCAACGTGTGCCGGCCATTCTTTCAACACCCCATTGTGAGCGCAATTGCTGTTTTGTGGGCGGGGCCCACGCCCGCCCCGCAGCCGGCCTCAGGTTGTGAGCGCGAAGCTGGTGTCGAAGGTGCTCTTTGTGTCCAGACGCTGGCGGATCAGGCCGGCTTCGAAGTAGAAGTCTGCCGTGCGCTGCTGCTCGGCCACCACGGTCGCGTCGATGGCCTGCCAGCGGGTCTGGCGGCGCTCGAACTGCAGGCGGGCTGCATCGGCCGGGATGCCGATGATGCGCGCCAGGGTGTCGCCGAACTCGGCCGGGTGCTGGCTGGCCCAGCGCTGGGCGCGTGCCGCGCGCTGGGCAAAGTCTTGCAACACGGCGCGCTTGTCGCGCAGCGCAGTGTCGGTGGCGGCCAGAAAACTCAGGCCGCTCCACAGACCACGCCCGCTCACCAGCACGCGGGCATGGCCACCCGTCTCGGCCAGCGCGGTGTAGGGCTCCCAGGTGGCCCAGGCGTCCACCGCCCCGGTGCTGAGCGCCAACTTGGCCTCGGCCGGGGGCAGAAAGCGCCATTGCACGTCTTCGCTCTTCAAGCCCACCGAGGCCAGTGCTTTCAGGGTGACAAAGTGCCCGATCGAGCCGCGGTTGGTGGCCACACTGCGGCCCTTGAGGTCGCGCGCATCCTTGAGCGGCGAGTTGGGCGCCACCAGCACCGCCGTGCCATAGGCATCGGAGCGGTTGACGGCAAAGGCCTTGACGCGGCTGCCCGCGGCCAAGGAGAAGATCAGCGGGGCATCACCGATCGGCCCCAGGTCGACCGCCTGGGCGTTCAAGGCTTCGGCCAGGGGCGCTGCGGCCGGGAACTCGGTCCACTGGATGTCATAGCTCACGCCCTTGAGTTCGCCTGCGGCCTCCAGCAAGGCGTGCAGCCCGCCCTTCTGGTCACCGGCCTTGAGCAAGGGCCGGCTTTGGGCGCGCACCGGCAGGGCCGGGCCCGTCAACAGGCCGGCGGCGCCCGCCAGGCCCAGCCACTGGTGAAAACGACGACGATGCATGATGAGCTTCCTGTGACACTGAAAGCCTGCATTGCAGCAGCGCCTGGGGCGATCCACAACGACGCATTTCGCACAACGATATGCAGGGTGTGGCCGGCGGCGCGTTCAGGCCGGCGTCCCCGGGATCGGCAACGATTCGAAGCCCCTGAACTCCTCCAGCGAGAAGCTGGTCTGCACCTGGCGCACCCCGGGCAGGCGGTGCAGGCGGCGCTGCAGCAGGGCCGAATAGGCGTCAAGGTCGGGGGCCACCACCATCAGCAGAAAATCGGCCGCCCCCGTGACGCCATGGAACATCACCACCTCGGGGATGGCCAGCACCGCCTGCACAAACTCCGCCGAGCGCTGCTCGTTCTGGAAGTCGATGCTGATGCTGACAAAGGCCACCACGCCGTAGCCCAGCTTGCGGCGCTGCAGGCGGGCGTGGTAGCCCTCGATCAGGCCCAGTTCCTCGAGCCGTCGGATGCGGCGCCAGCAGGGCGACTGCGACAAGCCGGTCAGCTGGGCCAGGTCGCTGGTGGTCAGGCGGGCGTTGCCTTGCAGGGCACGAAGCAGCTGCCGGTCGGTTTCGTCGAGCTCGATTTGCATTGATATTCCACCAAACAATACTTGGCGGGTATTTTTATCCACAAATCAAATTTTTGTTGGATGGATACAAGAGCAGCAACACAATTGGCGCACAAAGCAACTTTCAACCAAGACAAACTGCCATGAACCCAAGCCAGTCCGCCCTGATGTCCCACGTGCCCGCCTTCCCGGGCGACCCCATCCTCTCGCTGATGGAGGGCTTCCAGGCCGACCCGCGCCCCAACAAGGTCAGCCTGAGCATCGGCCTGTACTTTGACGAAAACGGCCAGGTGCCGCTGCTGCCCTCGGTGCGCCGTGCCGAAGCCGCACTGATGCAGCACAACGGCCCGCGCTCCTACCTGCCCATCGACGGCCTGCCCACCTACCGCGCCGCCGTGCAGCGCCTGATCTTCGGCGCCACGCACGAAGCCGTGCTCAGCCAGCGCATCGCCACCCTGCAAAGCCCGGGCGGCTCCGGTGCCTTGAAGGTGGGCGGCGACTTTCTGCGCCGCTACTTCCCGGACAGCGGCCTGTGGCTCAGCGACCCGAGCTGGGAAAACCACCGCACCATCTTCGAAGGCTGCGGCTTCACCGTGCAGAACTACCCCTACTTCGACCCGTTGACCGGCTCGGTGCGCTTCGAAGACATGCTGGCCAGCCTGAAATCCCTGCCCGAGCGCAGCATCGTGCTGCTGCATGGCAGCTGCCACAACCCCACCGGCGTCGACCTGAGCCAGAGCCAGTGGCTGGCGGTGATCGAAGTGCTGCAAAGCCGTGGCCTGATTCCCTTCATCGACCTGGCCTACCAGGGCTTTGGCGATGGCCTGGACGAAGACGCCTTCGCCCCGCGCGCCATGGCCCAGGCCGGCCTGACCTGCCTGGTGGCCAACTCGTTCTCGAAGAACTTCTCGCTGTATGGCGAACGTTGCGGCGCCCTGAGCGTGGTGTGCCCCGATGCGGCTACGGCCGAGCGCGTGCTGGGCCAGCTCAAGGCCACCGTGCGGGCCAACTACTCGACCCCGCCCATGCACGGGGCCCAGGTGATCGCCCAGGTGCTGAATGAGCCCGAGTTGCTGGCCCTGTGGACGGCCGAGACCACCGCCATGCGCAGCCGCATCCGCCGCATGCGCGAGCACCTGCATGCCGCGCTGAACCAGCGCTTCCAGGGCCGGCGCAATTTCGACTACCTGCTGAGCCAGCGCGGCATGTTCAGTTACACCGGGCTGAGCGCCGAACAGGTGGACCAGCTGCGCGCCGAGCATGCGGTGTACCTGGTGCGCTCGGGCCGCCTGTGCGTGTCGGGCCTGACCGACAGCAACCTGGGCCATGTGGCCAACGCCATCGCCGCCGTGCTGGAAGCCGCATGACAGGGGTGGCCTCCGACCACGCCACCGCGTGCCTGGCTGAGTTGCAGGCGGCGCTGGGCCCCCAGGGCCTGCGCCAGGGCGAGCAGATCGAGCTGCCGCGCTGCACCGACTGGAGCGGCCACCCGCCGGTGCGCCCGCTGGCCCTGCTGCGGCCCAGCAGCACGGCCGAGGTGTCGGCGGCCCTGGCCATCTGCCGCCGCCACCGCATCGCGGTGGTGCCGCAGGGCGGGCTGACCGGCCTGGCCGGCGCGGCGGTGCCGGTGGCCGATGGGGTGGCGCTGTCGCTGGAACGCATGAAGGCCATTGAAGCGGTGGACGCACGGGCCGCCACCATGACCGTGCAGGCCGGCGCCACGCTGCAGTCTGTGCAGGAGGCCGCCGCCGAAGCCGGCCTGGCCTTCGGGGTGGACCTGGGTGCGCGCGGCAGTTGCCAGATCGGGGGCAACCTGGCCACCAATGCCGGCGGCAATGGCGTGATCCAGTTCGGCATGATGCGCGAGCAGGCCCTGGGCCTGGAGGCGGTGCTGGCCGACGGCACGGTGCTCGACATGCTGCGCCCCATGCTCAAGAACAACACGGGCTACGACCTCAAGCAGCTGTTCATCGGCTCGGAGGGCACGCTGGGGGTGATCACCCGGGCCGTGCTGCGCCTGCGCCCGGCCCCGGTGGCCCGCGCCACCGTGCTGCTGGCCCTGCCCGATTTCGAGGCGGCCATGGCCTTGCTGAGCCGACTGCAGGCCGCCTTCCCCGGCGCCCTGGCGGCGTTCGAGCTGATGTGGCGCGACTTTGTCGAGCTGTCGCTCGAATGGAAGACCGCCCCCCCGCCCTTTGCCGAGCCCCATGCCTTTCTGGCCCTGGCCGAAGTGAGCGGCGACGACGAAGCCCGCCTGCAACAGGCGCTGGAGGAACTGCTGGGCCCGGCCCTGGAGGAAGGCCTGGTGGTCGACGCGGTGCTGCCGCCCTCGCGCGCCCAGGCGGCGGCGCTGTGGCGCATCCGCGAGGCCACGGCCGAGTTCCCCACCCGCATGCAGCCGATCAATTTCGACATCAGCCTGCCCCTGGCGGTGATCGGTGACTTTGCCCAGGCCTGTGTGAACGCGCTGGAGCTGCGCTGGCCCGGCCAGCGCAGCGTGCGCTTTGGCCACCTGGGCGACGGCAACCTGCACCTGAGCACCGATGCGCGCTCGCTGGGCGGGCTGTCGTTTGCCGAGGCGGAGTCGGCGGTCGAAGAACTGGTCTACGGCTTGCTTGCCACCCATGGCGGCAGCGTGTCGGCCGAGCATGGCATCGGCCTGCACAAAAAGCCCTACCTGGGCCTGAGCCGCAGCCCGGCCGAACTGGCCGTGATGCGGCAGATCAAGCAGGCCCTGGACCCGCTGGGCCTGATGAACCCCGGCAAGATTTT
>Ga0209913_1001731_pt1 | contig 11021 bp, 9 predicted proteins | sample PersoiDNA2013203_FD_185805 | JGI IMG/M metagenome (GOLD analysis project Ga0209913, IMG submission 185805) | Permafrost soil microbial communities from the Arctic, to analyse light accelerated degradation of dissolved organic matter (DOM) -... | ecosystem: Environmental > Terrestrial > Soil >... | reverse complement strand
GCCGCAGCTTTCACAATCGAATCGAAATCAATCTTCATTCGTGTCTCCTCAATGAATACCAACAAGCCGTTGGAAATTGCATCGTGGATATATTTTATGAAGAAAAATATAGGATTAGTATGAAATGTAATTAATGAGGGAGTTGAACGCGTTGCTGTCGGCATCTCCATGCCTAATACTGCCCATTGCACGCAGACGTGAAAAGCGGCCGGTAGATATTGTCTACCGGCCGCTTTTCTTTACTGCCTGTCTGCTTAATTGTGTTTGAACTTGAATACCGCAATGGCCTGCAGCAAACGGTCGGTCTGATCTTCCAGGCTGCCGGCTGCTGCTGCTGCCTGCTCCACTAGCGCGGCATTTTCCTGGGTGCTTTTGTCCATGTCGGTGACGGCCTGGTGCACTTGGGTGATGCCGCTACTTTGCTGCTGACTGGCGATGGTGATTTCGCTCATGATGCCGGTGACGCGTTTGACCGAATCGACGATCTCGGTCATGGTGTTGCGCGCATCGTCAACCAGACGGTTGCCGATATCGACTTTTTCCACCGAGTCTTCAATCAAGGTCTTGATTTCCTTGGCGGCGCCAGCTGAGCGTTGCGCCAGGCTGCGCACTTCGGAGGCTACCACGGCAAAACCACGGCCTTGTTCGCCGGCACGGGCGGCTTCGACGGCGGCATTCAAGGCCAGGATGTTGGTCTGGAAAGCAATACTGTCGATCAGGCTGATGATGTCGACGATCTTCTTCGATGACGCACTGATCTCGCTCATGGTCGTGCCGGTCTTGGCGACCACCGCGCCACCCTTGACGGCAATCAATGAGGCCGATTCTGCCAGTTGATTGGCTTGTAGCGCGCTGTCGGCGTTTTGGCGCACGGTGCCGGCCAACTGTTGCATGCTTGAGGCAGTTTCTTCCAGATTGGCGGCTTGCGATTCGGTGCGGCGCGACAGATCCATGTTGCCAACGGCAATTTCGCGTGTGGCGCTGTTAATCGATTCCACATTGGAGCGCACGTCGCCGATGATCGCAGTGAGGTTGATGTTCATCTGGCGTAGCGCCCGCAGCAGGCGGCCGATTTCGTCATGACGGTCGGATTCGATATTGTTCGACAGGTCGCCGCCGGTGATGGCATAGGTTGCCGCCAGCGCCGCGCTGATCGGCTTGATCAAAGCCGAATGCAGGGCGTACCAGATGGATAGCGTCAACAGCATGGTCACGACGCAGATGGCAGTATTGAACATGCTGTGATCGCCCAGGAAGCTGATGCTGCCGGCGATCAGTTGCAAGCTCAGCATGCTGAGCATGGCCAGATTGATGCGGGTGTTGAGCTGGAGTCGACCGAGCTTGGCGATCCAGCCGCGCAGACCGGTCTTGATCACGGCGCCCTGTTCGATGGCAATGCCCTTGGCCTTGCCTTTGCGCATGTCGGCATAGAGCTTCTCGGCGGCGGCAACGTCTTCGCGGCGCGGCTTGGTGCGCACCGACATGTAGCCGATGATTTGGCCCTTTTCGCGCACCGGTGTGATATTTGCCTGCACCCAGTAGTGGTCGCCGGTCTTGCGGCGGTTTTTGACCAGGCCGGTCCAGGGAATCCCCATTTTGACGGTTTTCCACATGTCGGCGAAGGCGGGGGCTGGCATGTCCGGATGGCGGATGATGTTCTGCGGGGCCCCCATCAGTTCATCCTCGGTAAATCCGCTGACTTCGACGAAGTAGGGATTCATGTAGGTGATGTTGCCTTGCAGGTCTGTTTTTGAAACGATCGATTTACCCTCTTGCAACAGGTATTCGACATTGGTTACAGGCAGATTCATCCGCATCTTTTTTCCCCGATTCATCAGCTTGATTCACAAGCTGTCACATTGTTTTAGCCGGCGTCGCTGTGATCTACAGTCGGGCCGACATCGTCGCTGGCAGGCTTGCCAAAGACAGCAGTGTAAGTTGGATAGAAAGAGCAATACATGATCACGGTCAATATTATCGACAATGGCAGCAAAATAAACATCATGATGGTGATGTTGTCGATCAGTAAAGCAATGATGGTGCTGACGGCGGCCGGCAGTAGAACGCCGATCAGCAACCAGACCAGGCCGTAGACAATAAACGCACGACCGGCCCGGCGTACGGCGAAGAAGCTGTAAAACAAGGCCTTGCCCAGCGACATTTGTTGCCAGACAATCAAGGGTGCGGCAAACCAGAATGCCATGGCCGCCGGAATATAGACCAGAGCGGCCACGATCATGGCCAGGCTGATATTGCTGTTTTCAATATCCTTGGTGTCAAGCCCGGTGCCGAGCATGGCATTCCAGAAGATGCCACCGTCAGCCAAGCGCGATACGGCCACCGCCACGACGGCTGCCAATAAATACAACATACCAAGTAGCAGCAGATTGCGCAGTGCCGGTGAGCGAAAGCCAGTCAGCAGCAAGTTGGGATAGACACGCTTGTCCTGTTCGATATTCTGGGCGGCTTGCAAGAACGCTATGCCAAACACCGGCACCAGTATCAGCGGCAAGAGTTGGCCGAGGATAGGGATGATGTTCAATGCCAGCATCAGGAACATATAGCTGAGAAACAAGGTGGACATTTCCGCAGGTTGCTTGCGAAATAGCGCGACGCCTTGCTTTACCCAGAGCCAGCCAGTTTTTGCAGGCAGTTTTTCCATAATCAGTTCAGTGGCGGATTGGCGCAGTTGATGCGCAATCGCAGAATGCGTTCAAAGTGAGTCGGATCGTGCGGTGTCAGCATTTCGGCAGCGCGCGGCAGATAAAAATCATAGAGACGCGAGACCCAGAAACGCAGTGCGGCTGCGCGCAGGGTGGCGTCCCAGGCTTGCCGTTCGGCCGCCGTGAAGGGGCGTACGGTGTGATAGGCATTGAGCATCGCCTGCACACGCACCAGGTCGAGCGCACCGCTGGCGAGGTCTATGCACCAGTCGTTGACGGTGACGGCAAGATCAAACAGCCAGGTGTCGCAACCGGCAAAATAAAAATCAAAGAAGCCGGTCAGGCGCGTATCTACAAACATGGCGTTGTCGCGGAACAAGTCGGCATGTACCGGCCCGTTGGGCAAAGCGGCATACAGCGGTGAGGCGGCAAAGTCTTCCTGGAATTGCAGTTCCTTGCTCAGCAGCGTTTGTGTTTCTGCAGCGAGAAAGGGCAATATCAACGGTATCGTTTCACGCCACCAGGACAAGCCGCGCAAATTGGGCTGGCGTATGCTGAAGTCTTGTGCCGCCAGGTGCATGCGGGCTTGCATGGCACCGACTTCGGCGCAATGCACGGCTTGCGGTTGCGCCTGATACTTGCCTTCGAGTTTGGTGACGATGGATGCCGGCTTGCCGTTGAGGGCGTTGATGATGCTGCCGGCCTGATTGGGAATCGGCTCCGGCACCAGCACCTGGCGCTGGGCCAGATGGCGCATCAATTCCAGATAAAACGGCAGCTGTTCAAAACTGAGCTTTTCAAACAAGGTCAGGACGTACTCGCCACTGTCGGTCGTGATGAAAAAATTGCTATTTTCGATGCCGGACGAAATGCCCTTGATCGCCAATGCCTTGCCGAGCGAAAACTGTGTGATCCAAGCCGAGAGTTCGTCGAGGCTGACCGGAGTGAAAACTGCCATGTGCGCAAATGTGAGAGAACAATGATGAGCCCGGATGCAAGAAACTGCGCAATGCGCTGTGCAACGCAAGCCGGGCTGTCGGACTTACTTGTCGGTACTAGGGGCCGAAGCCTTGCTGCCGCCCCAGTCGAATTCTTTGATAACCCATTGGGCAGGAGTCGGTGGTCCGCTTTGGGCGTCTCCTGGCAGCGCCGTGCCGACTTGTTGCTGCGGCTTCAAATAATAGGTGCTGGGACCGGAATGAACCTTGATTTCGGTGGTTTGCCCATGATCTTTGCGTTCTGTGACGCTGTTGCCGCTGTCTTGTGTGTCGCCCGGCTTCTTGATTGTCACGGCCGGTGGTGCGCCTTCTTCCAGCTTTTCCAGTTCGGGCGGCGGCGGCGCGATGCCGGCAGGCGTACTTTGTTGCGCCAGAGCCAGCGACGATACCAGGCCGGTGGCGGCAAGCACAGCGAACAAAGCGGCTTTGCGCCAGATTTGTGAGTGGTTCATGATGATTCTTCTTTAGAAGTTGAACGAGATGGCAGCATTGTAACAAACCGTCTCCGCGCGCAGAGAGAAGGTGCCGTGCGCGGAGCGTGAATTTGCAAGCAATCGCCGTTCACTGGCAGGTGAGCAGCTTGTACCAGCTTACGCTGGTTCAGAGATACATACCGGTTTGTTGTTCGCTGTCACTGTCAATGTCAGCAGGTTTTGTGCGTTCATCATGGAATTTCTGTATTGCTTTGACCACTTCGGCCGGATCGTCGATCACTTGCAGCAAGTTGACATCCTTGGGCGAGATCATGCCATCGTCGACTAAGCGTGTACGTATCCATTCCATCAGACCGCTCCAGAACTGGCTGCCAACCAAAATCACCGGCATCATGCGTGATTTGCCTGTTTGCATCAGGGTCAGCGCTTCAGTCAGCTCATCGAGCGTGCCGAAACCGCCCGGCAGCACGACATAGGCGTCGGCATATTTAACGAATGCCACTTTGCGGGCAAAGAAATGGCGGAACGACAGCGAAATATCTTGCCAGGGATTGCCGTGTTGTTCATGAGGCAACTCAATGTTCAGGCCGACGGACGGTGATGCGCCGTCGAAGGCACCTTTGTTGGCCGCTTCCATGATGCCGGGGCCACCGCCAGAAATGACTGCAAAACCAGCGTCAGAAAGGCGGCGGGCGATGTCGACGCACAGGGCATAATGCGCATCGTCGGGTTTGGTGCGTGCGGAACCGAAGATCGATACCGCCGGGCGCAGTTCCGACAGGCGCTCGGTAGACTCGATAAATTCTGCCATAATCGTGAGTACATGCCATGACTCGCGTGCCTTCTTGGCAGTGGCGCGATCAATGTCGCCTACCTCCCGCAGTCGCGGGACATTTTTTCCTCTAGTTTCCATATGCAAAAAACCTTGTTGTTAGTTGATGGTTCCAGTTACCTCTACCGGGCCTTTCATGCCTTGCCAGATATGCGTAACGCGGAAGGCGCGCCGACTGGTGCGTTGTACGGCATCATCAATATGCTGCGCCGACTGCGCAACGATTATCCCGCAAGTTACATCGCTTGTATATTTGATGCCAAGGGAAAGACCTTCCGCGATGATCTGTATTCGGAGTACAAGGCTACACGTAAATCGATGCCGGAAGACCTGGCATTGCAAATTGAACCGATTCACGCTGCCGTGCGTGCCTTGGGCTGGCCGATCCTGATGGTCGAAGGTATCGAGGCGGACGATGTCATCGGTACGCTTGGCGTGCGCGCCGCCGAAGTTGGTCTGAAGACGATCGTCTCGACTGGTGACAAGGATATGGCGCAACTGGTCAACGATCACGTCACGCTGGTCAACACCATGAGTAACGAAACACTGGATCGCGCTGCCGTGATTGCCAAGTTCGGCGTGCCGCCGGAACGCATTGTCGATTATCTGAGTCTGGTCGGTGACACCGTTGACAATGTGCCTGGGGTAGAGAAATGCGGACCTAAAACGGCCGTCAAATGGCTGACCCAATATGATTCACTCGACGGCGTCATGGCCAATGCTGAAAAAATCAGCGGTGTGGTCGGTGAAAATTTGCGCAAGGCATTGCCGTGGTTGCCGCAGGCGCGCGTGTTGGTGACGATCAAGAGCGATTGCGATTTGTCGGCGCATATGGATTCCATTCTTGAATCCTTGCTGGTGCAGCCGCAGGATGATGAGACCTTGCGCGGCCTGTTTGCACGTTATAACTTCCGCACCTGGCTGCGCGAGCTGGACAGCGCAGCCAGTGCCGTAGCACCGGCAACGTCAGCAGTAACTTCCGCGGTCTCGTCGGCGACAAATCATGGCGCCGCCGCGCCGCCGCAAGGTGGTCTGTTCGACAGCACCGCGCATATCGCGACCGCATATGAGACCGTGCTCACGGAAGCTCAGCTTGATGCCTGGATTGGCCGTATCGATGCAGCGGCATTGACCGCAGTGGATACCGAGACCACTTCGCTCATTCCTATGCAGGCGCAATTAGTCGGCATTTCCCTGTGCTGTGAGCTGGGTCGCGCCGCCTACATCCCGGTCGCTCACAGTTATCAAGATATGCCCGCGCAACTACCGCGTGCACTGGTGCTGACCAAACTCAAGCCTTGGCTGGAGGATCCCAGCAAGCCCAAGCTCGGTCAAAACCTCAAATACGATAGCCATATCTTCGCCAACCAGGGCGTGCAATTGCGCGGCATTGTGCACGACACCTTGCTGCAATCGTATGTGTTTGAATCTCATCGAACGCATGACATGGATAGTCTGGCCTTGCGCCACCTCAATCGCACCACCATCAGTTACACCGATGTCTGTGGCAAGGGCGCGGCGCAGATTGGTTTTGAGCAGGTTGACATAGCGCGTGCAACGGAATATGCCGCAGAAGATGCCGACGTCACACTGGCGCTGCATCAAGCCATGTGGCCGCAGGTCGCCGAGGATGCCAAGCTGCGTTTCATTTACGAAAAAATTGAAGTGCCGACCTCGGTGGTGCTGCAGAAAATCGAACGCAATGGCGTGCTCATCAATGCCGACATTCTGGCTGTGCAATCGAACGAGTTGGGCAAACGCATGCTGGAAATCGAGCAGCAGGCGTATGTCTTGGCAGAGCAGCCCTTCAATCTCAATTCGCCTAAGCAATTAGGTGAAATTCTCTTCGAAAAATTAAAACTACCGGTGGTCAAGAAAACCCCATCGGGAACGCCATCGACCGACGAAGAAGTCTTGCAGAAGCTGGCCGAAGATTATCCACTACCCAAAATCCTGCTCGATTATCGCGGCCTGGCTAAACTGAAATCGACCTACACCGACAAGCTGCCCAAGATGGTCGATCCAACCACTGGGCGGGTGCATACCAATTATGCGCAGGCGGTAGCGGTGACCGGCCGGCTGTCCTCGAATGATCCAAATCTGCAGAACATTCCGATTCGCACCGCCGAAGGACGCCGCATCCGCGAAGCCTTTGTGGCGCCCCCGGGCAGCGTGATTGTATCGGCCGACTACTCGCAGATCGAGTTGCGCATCATGGCGCATATTTCCGAAGACACCAATATGCTCAAGGCCTTTGCCGACGGCGAAGACATTCACCGCGCCACTGCGGCTGAAATTTTTGGCGCCGCGCTCGGCGAGGTCACCAGCGAGCAGCGCCGCTTCGCCAAGGTCATCAATTTTGGTCTCATTTATGGCATGAGCGCATTCGGCCTGGCCGGCAATCTCGGTATCGAACGTGGCGCGGCGCAAATGTATATTGACAAGTATTTTCAGCGCTTTTCCGGCGTCAAGCAATTCATGGACAACACGCGCCTGGAAGCCAAGTCGCAGGGCTATGTGGAAACCGTTTTTGGTCGCCGTTTGTGGCTGCCGGAAATCAATTCACCCAATGGTCCGCGCCGCCAAGGCGCTGAGCGTGCTGCGATCAATGCACCGATGCAGGGAACTGCCGCCGATCTGATCAAGCTGGCCATGATTGCCGTGCAGGGTTGGCTTGAGCGTGACGGTCTGCAATCGAAAATGATCATGCAGGTGCATGATGAATTGGTGCTGGAAGTACCGCAGGAGGAGTTGGAACTGGTACGTTATAAATTACCGGAGTTGATGAAAAATGTGGCAGAACTGAAAGTGCCTTTGTTGGCCGAAGTAGGTACAGGCGCAAACTGGGATCAGGCGCATTAACAGGTTTTTTTGTGATGACTGCCGGTTCCCTTATCCATTTTTACAGTTTTTTATATTGGAGATATGTATGAACGACATGAAGAATGAAATCAATGGTCTGCTCGGTTCTACCACCTTGCTTGACGCTGGTTCGCGCCGTACTTTCATCAAAACTGCACTAGGTACCGGCTTTGCTGCGGCAGTGCTGCCGGTGTGCGCGCAAACCATGATCAAGACCGATACCGTCGGCTTGACTGCTGGGGAAGTGAGCATCATGGTCAATGGTCAGAAAGTGCCGGCCTATCGTGCGCAACCGGAAGGCAAGACCAATCTACCGGTAGTGCTGGTGTTGTCCGAAATTTTTGGTGTGCATGAACATATTGCCGATGTGGCACGTCGTTTTGCCAAACTGGGTTATCTGGCCATTGCGCCGGATCTGTTTGTGCGTCAGGGTAATCCGGCCATTTACCCGACCATTGCCGAGCTAAACCAAGCCATCATTTCCAAGGTGCCGGACGAACAAGTGCTGGGCGATATTGATGCTTACGTTGCCTGGGCCAAAGAGAATCACGGCAATATCAATAAGCTCGGCATCAACGGCTTTTGCTGGGGCGGTCGTTTCGTGTGGCTCTATAGTGCACACAATCCCAAGGTCAAGGCCGGTGTCGCCTGGTATGGCCGCATTGTCGGCGACAAGAACGCCTTGATGCCGCAAAACCCCATCGATATCGCGGCCAACCTGAAGGTGCCTGTGCTCGGTTTGTATGGCGGCAAGGACCCCAGCATTCCAGTGCAAACACTGGCGCAGATGGAGGAAGTGTTCAAGAAGACCGGTAATCCATCGCAATTCGTGGTGTATCCCAACTCCGGTCATGCTTTCAATGCCGACTATCGCGCCAGCTATGTGGAAGCCGATGCCAAGGATGGTTGGAAGCGCGCAGTGGCTTGGTTCAAGGCGCATGGCGTGGCGTGATTGATAAACCTGGCTTTTGGGTGCGTTTGCATAAGTGAAAAACAAGCGCACTGATTTGGGAAAAAATACCTAAGGGGAGATTTTGATGGTTTTTTTAGCGCACACTCAGAGCTGAAAAGTGTTGTTGTGAGATTTTTTGGAAGAGTGAAGATCGGTCCAGTTCTTCGATGCGGTTAGCGAGTGTGGTTTGTCCGTGCGGCAGCGTGAATGCGAAGGTATTTTGTGGCTTGTTAATGCACAGGCACGAGTTGAGTGTGGGATGGGGCGTGCTCGGGACGGTTCCGACGGCGCTCTCTTGTGCACCATAGTGGCATGTTCATCGTGTGCATCATAGACTTATCTTGTTGTGCCAGTATCGCGGCTGCGATGGTGTTGATGGCATAGATTGGATCCATCTGGCTGTACGTGGGAGCCACGATGTCGCCGATATTTCACAGAAGCACGAGGAAGATATGACCGAGTTCGCCGTTGGTGCTTGTGAGCTGCAACTTCATGTAAATACCTCTGCATCGAAAAGCGGTATGGCTTGTCGGTCTTTGTCGGAAATGATGGGATGCCATCGTACTTCCAACCGATGGCAATGGCCGGGTCATTCCACAAAACACTGCGCTCATGTTCGCGCATCCAGTAGTCGGTGGTCTTGTACTGGAATTGCGCGGATTCGCTCAAGGTGATGAAGCCATGTGCAAAGCCAGGTGGAACCCACAGTTGCCGATGATTTTCGGCCGATAGGAGCACACTGCACCAACGACCGAAAGTGGGCGACTGACGCCGGATATCGAGTACCACGTCGAGCACTTCACCGGCGCTGACCCACACCAATTTCCCTTGCGTATGTTCAATCTGATAATGCAGGCCGCGTAGCACACCTTGTGTGCTCAAAGAGCAAAAGCTGGTTGTCACTCCTGTGACTTGTTCACATGTGCGGGAATTGAAGCTTTTGAAGAAATAGCCGCATGCGTCACCGAATACAGTAGGTTCTAATATCAGAAGGCCGGGCAGGGGGTAATAGCGCGCATGGTCACAAGCAATAGATAAATTAAAAGCTGGGGTCGGATAGGAGGTTGAGCAAGTACTCTCCGTAGGCATTTTTTTGTAACGGACGCGCCAATTTTTCCAATTGTGCTGCATCGATATAGCCACGCCGGTAGGCTACTTCTTCCGGGCAGGCCACTTTCAGACCTTGACGCTTTTCAATGGTAGCAATGAATTGGCTGGCTTCAAGCAGAGAATCATGGGTGCCGGTATCTAGCCAGGCAATGCCGCGACCCATGAGTTCAACCTGTAATTGATCACGTTGCAGGTAGCAGCGATTTAGATCGGTGATTTCCAGTTCGCCACGCGCCGAAGGTTGTAAACTGGCGGCAATGTCACACACATGAGAATCGTAGAAATACAGTCCGGTGACGGCGTAGCGCGATTTCGGCTGCAGTGGTTTTTCGACGATGTCAACCACGCGCCGCTGTTGGTCGAATTCAACCACGCCGTAACGCTCGGGATCGTTGACATGATAGGCAAAAATGGTGGCGCCGTCGGTACGGGTGTCGGCTGAGCGCAGTTGTTGTTCAAAATCGCGGCCGTAGAAAATATTGTCGCCGAGTACTAGCGCCGAAGGCGCCGAATCGATGAAATCGCGGCCAATCAGAAAGGCCTGCGCAAGACCTTCTGGACGTGGTTGCACGGCGTAGCTCAAGTTCAGACCCCATTGCTGACCATCGCCCAGCAACTCGGTAAAGCGCGGCGTATCTTGCGGTGTTGAAATAATCAGGATGTCACGTATGCCCGCCAGCATCAGACTGCTCAGCGGATAGTAGATCATGGGTTTGTCGTAAACCGGCATCAATTGCTTGGAGATGACCAGTGAGGCCGGATACAAGCGCGTAGCAGAGCCGCCAGCTAGAATGATGCCTTTGCGCGGGGACAGGCTATGTTGAGTGTTTTTCATGCTTGCTGCTCCGTTCCGTAATGCAGTTCCAGCCATTTGAAATAATTGCCAGAACGAATATTGGTGACCCATTGTGGATGGCCTAGATACCAGCGTACGGTTTTAGCAATGCCTGTATTAAATGTTTCGACCGGCTTCCACCGAAGGTCACTTTCCAGCTTACGGGCATCGATGGCATATCGTCGGTCATACTTGGGACGAACTTGCACGAAATGATAGCGAGCATCATTTTCTACGCTACTCAGGTTGTAGGGATTGCCAGCGTAGGTGAGTTTGTCGATATTGAGCACAGACTCGTCCTGGCGCGCCAGATAATCAAGAATGAAATTGCTGCC
>Ga0209913_1001730_pt1 | contig 11038 bp, 9 predicted proteins | sample PersoiDNA2013203_FD_185805 | JGI IMG/M metagenome (GOLD analysis project Ga0209913, IMG submission 185805) | Permafrost soil microbial communities from the Arctic, to analyse light accelerated degradation of dissolved organic matter (DOM) -... | ecosystem: Environmental > Terrestrial > Soil >... | reverse complement strand
CGCTGCTCGTACCGGCCGTAACCCACAAACTGGCGAAGAAATCAAAATCGCTGCTGCAACTACAGTGAAGTTCTCCGCTGGTAAGTCGTTCAAAGAAGCAGTGAACAAGAAGAAGAAATAATGGTTCGATTTGAATGCTGTGAACCAGGAGTTCACGGCATTCAAATACCGCTGCTGCCGCATTCATGTGGCAGCACACCCGCTCCCCTGCAGTTCCTCCCTACCCCCTCCGTACCGCAGCACCTGACCAGGCAGCCCGCTTACGCCTGCGCGAATGAGATATCGACCTTGCCGATGTTCTGCAACAGCGCATTGACGCTGCTGCCCTTGTCGGCAAACAGCAAGCCGGTGCACGAGCCCGTGGTCACGAACTGACCTGCTTTGAGGCCGCCGCAACGCTCGCCCACATGATTGGCCAGCCAGGTCACCAGCGGCCAGATGTCGACCACCGGATTGCCACCCACGGTCTTGGCCACTTCCAGGCCGTTGAAATACAGCTCGGCATGCTGGATGCTTTGATCGATTTGCCCGAGGTCGCTGCGCCCCGGACCGTAAATGAAGGCGCAATTGCTCAGTGAATCGGCCAGGCCGGCCAACGGATTGGCGGCCGGATACTCGGTGTAGCGCGACGATACCAGCTCAATGGCGGGATGTACGGTGCCGATCGCTGCCAACACCTCTGCTTGCGTATAGGCCGTCGCGCGTGCCGGGAGATCGTGTTTCATGCGCAGCGCGATCTCGACTTCGATGCCGCGCGCACCCGCCGTCAACAAGTCAAAGAAGTGATATGGCGCCGCGAAGATGAACTGCGCCGGCATCGGCGCGCAGCTCGGTTGCGCACCCGGCGCCTTGGCGCCGACCTTCCAGCCGCCGACATTGCCGAGCGCCTGCGACACGGTATCCTGCACCGCGTAAGCCTCGGCCACGTCGGTCGGGAGGTATTCCTCGGGCAGGCGCGCCAGCGAGATTTCGTGATTGCGCGCCGCCAGCAGCATATCGGCTGCGGCCTTGATTTTTTGTTTGTCCATTGTCGTACTTTACTTCTTGAAGAGGCGCGCCGGCCTGGAAAGCTGGCTACGCCGGTTAAAAAAACGCCGGCCGCGTCAGGAAAAACCGAATCGACGCGGCAGCCACAAACTCAGATCCGGCCAGACGATGATCACCACTAGCGTGACCAGCAGCATCGCCAGATATTTCAGATACGGTTTCACCACGTCCTGCAGGCGCACCTGGGCAATCGCGCAGGTTGCGTACATACCGAGGCCGAACGGCGGCGAAAACAGCCCTATGCCCATCGAGATCACCAGGATGATGGCGAAATGCAGAGGATGATAACCAAGCTGGACCGCAATCGGCGTCAGCAAAGGGCCAAAAATGATCAGCGCCGGTGCACCTTCCAGCACCGCGCCGAACAGGATCAGCGCCAACACCGAGATCAGGATGAACATCCAGCGACCGTAGTCGTGGGCCAGGCTCACCATCAGCTCGGCCAGCGCGTGCGGGATCTGCTCCACCGTCAACGCATACGCCACGCTGCTGGCTGCCGCCACGATGAACAATACCATCCCCGACATCGACGCTGCGTCCACGAACAGCTTGACCAGCAGCTTGCGGTTAAGCTCGCGGAAAGCCAGCCAGCCGACCACGATCGCGTAGACCACGGCGAACGCGGAAATCTCGGTCGAGGTGGCGATGCCCGAGGCCACCCCCTTGCCGATCATCACGATCATGATCAACCCGACCAGCGCGCCGCCCAGCAGCTTGCCCATCGGCCGCGGCTTGATGAACACCACGCTGACGTCGACCTTGCGGCCGGTGTAATACGCCAGTACGCACAAAGCGATCGCCATCGCCAGCGCCGGCAGGATCCCGGCCAGGAACAAGCCGCCGATCGACAGATTGGCGACGAAGCCGAGGATGATCATGTTGATGCAGGGTGGAATGGTTTCCGCCATGATGGCCGAGGCAGCCAGCAGACCGGCAGCTTCGTTGGGGTTTTGCCTGGTCTGGCGCACCGCCGGCATCAGGATGCCGCCCACCGCCGCGACGTCGGCCAGCTTGGAGCCGGACACCCCCGAGAAGAACGCCATCGCCGTCACCATGATCAGGTTAAGGCCGCCGCGCAGCCGCCCGAACATGCGTAACAACAATTCGATCAGGCGCGAAGACATGCCGTTGCATTCCATGACCATGCCGGCCAGGATGAAGAACGGCACCGCCAGCATGACGAAGTGATCCGTGCCGGCCGCCACCTGCTGGGCAAACACCATCACCGACAGCGACGGCTCCAGCAGGAAAAACATCAGCGCGCCGAAGGTCAGCGCAAACGCAATCGGCACGCCCGCCACCAGGCAGAACAAGAAGCCGAACAACAAGACATGCATCGGCCGCAGCGCATGATCAGGCCAGAACGTCTGCAAAGCCAGCACACCGCCCACCACCGCCGCGCCGATCAAACCCGACACCAGCGCAGGGCGGCCGAATTTCTTGAGCGCGTGCGTCATCGCGAACACCGACAACAGCAGACTGCCGATCAGCACCGGCATCACGAAGATGGTCTGCGGCAGCCCCGAGGGCGTGGTCTGGTCATTGCTGATTTCCAGCAGCAACCAGGTGGTGTAAGCCAGCGACATCGAGACGAAGGCGATCACCCAGTCGCACAGCCGCAAGATATACGGCAGCCACGATTTGGGAAACACGCCGCGCAGGCTGTCGATGCCGACGTGACGACTGCGACCGAGCACGCTGGCGGCGCCGAAAAACACCAGCGTGATCATCAGCGCACGCGCCACCTCTTCCGACCATTCGAGCGGATCGTGCAAGGCATAGCGCCAGATCACGGAGCAGAACACCACCATCACGTCCACCGCCAGCACCGCGGCCGAGGCCAGCTCCAGCACGCGTTGCAGGCGCGGATAGTCGACCGCCTGGTCGGGCGCAGCATGCAGCGGGTAGATCACTTCTTCGATTGGCGCCAGCGGCGCAGTCATCGTCTTCATCATGGCTTCCTTGCACGAAGCGGCGGCATCAGCCGCGCGCAGCGACGATTTCGTCGACCACCGGTTTGACCGCCGGATATTGCGTCGTGAATTCGCCCCACAGCGGCGCCACGTCCTTGCGCAAAGCCTCGCGGTCCACGGTCGACACCGTCAAGCCCAGACCTTTGAGTTTTTCAAACGCATCGCGCTCCATGTCGGCGGCGCGCTGGCGTTGATATGTGGTCGCTTCCGTTGCCGCATCGAGAAAGGCCTTTTGCAAATCGGGCGGAATCTTGGCGAACGAGCGCTTGCCGATCACCGGCGTCTGCGGGTTGTAGATGTGCTGGGTCAGCGCGCAATACTTGGCGACTTCGAAGAACTTGCCCGCCAGCGCAGTCGGCGCGTCGTGCTCGAAGCCGTCCACCACACCGGTTTGCAGCGAGGTATAGATTTCACCGAAGGGAATCGGCGTCGGTACCGCGCCCATGTAGCGCAGCGTGCTGATGAAGTTTTTCACCGGCAGCACGCGCAGCTTGATGCCCTTGAGTTCGGCCACGCTGCGCACCGGATTCTTGGTAAATACATTGCGCGCACCGAGCGAATACGCCCAACCCAGCACTTGCACGCCGATGCGCTCAACCATCAGTTTGCTCAGCATGGCACCGGCCTTGCCGTCAAGGGCGCGGCCGGAATGGTCGAGATTGGCGAACAGATACCCCATGTCGAGCACGCCGATTTCAGGCACTGTGGTGGACCAGATCGAAGAGCCCGAAATCATCATGTCGACGCTGCCGATGCGCACCTGGTTGACGACGTCGGATTCCTTGCCGAGCTGGTCGCTGGGGAAGTAGTTGACGACGATCTTGTTGCCGACCGCAGTTTTGAGGTTTTGCGCGAAGCGGCTGTACCAGACGTAGTGCGCCGAGTTGGCGTCGAGCGGCAGCGTCGACGACATGCGCAGCGTCACCAGCGGTTTGTCCTGGGCGAAAGCCAGCTGGCCGGACAAGCCGGCGGATGCGGCGGCGCCGAGCGCCAGCCCGGTCTTGATAAATTGTCGTTTGGATGCGTTGGTGCGGTTCATCATGTCTCCTGTAGTTTTATGTGTATCTACTTTTATGTCTGATGCATTGCCGTTGCTACCCGTTGCACTATCTGCTGCACTGCGCTCTCGCTGGTTCGGCCTATCCTTTCCTGAATGGTGTTTCCGGCATGCCGGCGACGCCGGGATTGAGCGTCCAGACCAGGCCGGCGCCGTCGTCGCCGGACGGCGCGCCGAGGCTGATGCTGGTGACGATCATGGTGTGCATGTCGGCGCCGCCGAAGGCGCACATTGACGGCTTCTTCGCGGGCAATTCGATAGTCCGGTCAAGCTTGCCGGCCGGCGTGAAGCGCAGCAGGCAGCCGGCGTCGTTGGCGCAGATCCAGTAGCCGCCGTCGACATCGATGGCGGCGCCGTCGGGCCGGCCACGATGCGCGTTGAGATCGGCAAACACGCGCCGGCGCGAGGGTGTGCCGCTGTCGATGTCGTAGTCGAAGGCCCAGATCAAGCGACTGCTCGGATGCGAATCAGACAGGTACATGGTCTTGCCATCGGGCGACCAGGCCAGGCCGTTCTGCACGATCAGGCCGTCCACCACCGGCGCCGACAAGCCGGCATTGTCATAGCGATACAGCTTGCCGTCGGCGCGCGCCAACGACATGTCGAGGCACATGACGCCGCTCCAGAATCTGCCCTGGCGGTCGCAGCGGCCATCGTTGAAGCGCTGGTCGGCTTGCAGTTGTTGCGGCTGCGCCAGCTTCTCCAACTGGATCTCGCCATTGTCTTGCGGCGTCACCTTGAAGATGCCGCTGTGCATGCCGGCGATCAGGCCTGCATCGCCGTCGGCGGCGATGCAGGCCACCATTTCCGGCAATTGCCATTGGCGATAGGCGCCGACCTCGGTCTGGCGGCAAATCAGTTTGCCGGCGATGTCGACCCAGTACCACGCCGCCTGCGCAGCATGCCAGAACGGGCTTTCGCCGACTTCATAACGCTTGTCGTTGAGTGGGAGAACGTGCATGGTGTGTATTCTCTATTCATATTGCGGACCGGCCAGGATGAACGGCCCGCCCTGGAAATTGCCGACATCGTCCGCCGGTGGCCACGCGCCGCTGAACGGAAAGCGCTCGGCATAGGGATCGGCGCTGTCATGCGCGACGAAGCCGAGATGGCCCGCCTTGCGGTTGTCCCACCAGTTGATGCGATTGTCGGAGACGCCATACACAATCGTGTGGCCGACGCGCGGCGTGAACAAGGCGCAGCGCACCAGCTCGACGAAATCCTCATAGCTCAGGTAGGTCGCCAGCATGCGCGCGTTGCGCGGCTCAGGGAAACAAGAACCGATGCGCAGGCACACCGTCTCCACGCCGAAGCGGTCGAAATAGTAGCGCGACAAGGATTCGCCGAAACACTTGGTCAGCCCGTACAAGCCATCCGGGCGCAAGGGACTGTCGGTATCAATGCGCTCGGTGGTCGGGTAATAGCCCACTGCGTGGCTGGAGCTGGCGTAAATCACGCGCCGGATACCGCGCTTGTGCACGCCTTCGTAAAGGTTGTAGGCGCCCTGGATATTGGCGTGCATCAGTTGTTCGAACGGCGCTTCCAGCGAGCGACCGCCGAAATGCAGCACCGCGTCCACGCCCTCGAGCATGTCGTACACCGCGGCCTTGTCGGCCAGATCGCAGGGGACGATTTCCTCGCCGGCGGCGGCCGCGCCAAGATCGCCGATGTCGGACAGGCGCACCACCTCGCTCCATGGCTTGAGGCGCTCACGCAATACCTGTCCGAGATTGCCAGCGGCACCGGTCAGCAGCAATCGTTTGAAAGGACGCGCTTGATGATCTTGCGAATTGCTCATGTCGATAAATCGTCGTGTGGTTGAACTATTGAGGCTGGGCAGACGGCGAGCGCTTTCCATCAGGACTATGACCGGATGACGCTGCGCCGAAGCAAAGCGGCGCGTGCCGGCGACTCAGAAAATGAGGAACAACAGCCTTTCAGCGCGCCCTTCATTCTCTTGGGCGCACCGGATAATCAAAATACAGGTCAGCTACTGGACAGCGTGCGCGTGTTCATGGGGTGTCTCCGGTGTGTCGTTATTTTTAATTGACAGTCATCGTACAACATGAAAATTTTGAGCGCAAGGAGATTTCAAGTACTCTTTTTTTCATATGAGCGGCGCTTTCACAGAGTGGAAATATCGACTTGAAAGCCTTTCCCATGCTGGCATTGGCAAAAAGAATGACTTGCTTTTATGTCATCTGATGACTGATAACAACTTCCTACCCTGCCGTCGATAAATACAGGGTCCGACGTACACAGTTCGTCACGCTCAAACAAAGCACAGTGGCGCGCGACTGCTGCGCATGCCGATTCGGCTTGCTTCTGTTTTTACGCCGCACTAGACTCCGTTTACCGATCGGTACAAACCTCATACCTACCCCGCAGTCCAACTTTGCCTGAAGGTGCCTCATGACCACATCCCGCCCTCCATTGCCGCCGTTCACGCGTGACACCGCGATCCAGAAAGTCCGCGCCGCCGAAGACGGCTGGAATACCCGCAACGCCGAAAAAGTCTCGCTGGCCTATACCGAAGACAGCCGCTGGCGCAATCGCGCCGACTTCGTCCAGGGACGCGTGGCCATCGTCACCTTCCTCAACAAGAAATGGCTGCGCGAGCAGCAATACCGTTTGATCAAGGAATTGTGGGCTTACGAAGACAACCGCATCGCCGTGCGCTTCGCCTATGAATGGCATGACGATTCGGGTAACTGGTTCCGCTCCTACGGCAATGAAAACTGGGAGTTCGACGCGCACGGCCTGATGCGCGTGCGCCATGCGTCGATCAACGACCTGCCGATCAAGGAAAGCGAACGCAAATTCCACTGGGACCAATCGGCGCCGCGGCCGGCCGATCACCCAAGCCTGAGCGACCTGGGATTGTGATGAAGGCGATTCGTACCCGATGAGCGATGCCGTAAAAAATACCGCGCAACGCGACGAACTGATTCCAGTGCTGGCGGAAATCTTTCGCGCCTATGGTTACGAAGGCACCAGCCTGGCGCGCATTACCGAAGGTACCGGGCTCGGCAAGGGCAGCCTGTATTACGTCTTCCCGGGCGGCAAGGACGAGATGGCGAATGCCGTGCTGAGCCATATCGACGCCTGGTTCCAGCGCGAGGTATTTGTACCTTTGCGGGAGAGCGGCGAGGGCGCCGTAGCCATGGCCGGCATCGATCACATGTTCACGGAAGTGAAACGCTATTTTTTGTCGGGCCGCAAAGTCTGCCTGATCGGCGTGTTTGCCCTGGTCAAGGTGCGCGACCGTTTTGCCGACCAGGTGAAAAATTATTTTGTCGACTGGGCGGCCGCGCTCAACGATGCCTTGTTGCGCAGCGGTCGCGATGCCGATGCAGCGGCGGGCTGGACGGAAGAAATTCTGGCAGCGATTCAAGGGGCGCTGGTGCTGGCGCGCGCCATCGATGACCCTGCCGTCTTCGTGCGCACGCTGGACCGCTTGCAGCAGCGGCTGCAAGCGGAGTCGCAGGGGTAGCGAAAATTTATTTGCCGAGATCGGCCAGCGGATGCTCGGCGGCCGGCCACGGATCGGCGAAGAAACCATCCACCCACGCTGGCGTGGCATCGGCCAGGTGCGCCGGATTCCACTGCGGCTTCTGATCTTTTTCGACGATCAGTGCGCGTATGCCTTCGACAAAATCAGGGCGCGCCGCGCAATGCAGCGACACCACAAACTCCAGGCGGAACACTTCCGCCAACGACAGATGGCGCACGCGTTGCTGCAAGGCCAGCGACAGCCAGGCCGAACCGGGCGCGCCGGCAGCCAGCGTCGCAACGGCTTTTTGCAACCATGGATTGTCGCCCTGATGCGCCAGAATCGCGTCGACGATGTCGGGCACGGTCTGGCCGCTGCACAGCGTATTGATCAGGTCGAAGTTGTCGCGCAAGGCAGACGGTGCAAACGTGACATCGGCAGCGACATCACGTTCGGCTTGTTGCAGCACCCGGCCGAGCACGGCATTATCGTCACCCTCGCCCCAGTGTTGCAGTTGCAAGGCGGCGATGACTTTTTGCTTGTCGGCGTGGGCGATGCGGTAGTCGGCCAGTTTGGTGAATTTGGCGTCTTCGGCATTCATCGGCGCACCGGTCAGCGCCAGAAAGGCGCCGAGCTTGCCTGGCACGCGGCTCAGGAACCAGCTGCCGCCGACGTCGGGATACAGGCCGATGCTGATTTCCGGCATGGCCAGGCGCGAACGTTCGGTGACCACGCGGTGGCTGCAACCGGCCATCAAGCCGATGCCGCCGCCCATGACGATGCCATGGCCCCAGCACAGAATCGGCTTGGGATAGGTGTGGATCTCGTAATCGAGCCGGTATTCGTGTTCGAAGAATTCGGCGGCGTAACGATTGCCGCGGATGTCGTCGCGCGCGGGCGAGGCGTGATGCTCGCGCATGGTGCGATAGAGCTGTTGCAGGTCGCCACCGGCGCAAAAGGCTTTGTCGCCTTGCGCTTGCAGCAACACCATGGCAATCGCGGGGTCCGCCGCCCAGGCGCGCAATTGCGGCGTCAGCAAATGCACCATGTCGAGCGACAGCGCATTCAAGGTTTTTTCGGAGGCCAGCGTGGCGACGCCGAGGCGGCGGCCGTTGTGCGTGGACAGTTCTTCAAACGAAACCGGTTGGCTCATGCGGATCCTGATTGTCTCTGTGTGTCGACAGATCTCCTCGGCCGCGCGAGCCGGGAGATTTTAGAATAGGATCTACGCAAAACCGCCCTGGCGTCGTTGCACTTCCTCGCCGTACAGTCGTACTGTCGCGTCAGCACGCCTAGCCTGGACAATTTTTGCGTCAGTCCTGCATAAGAATTGAAGCAAGCCGATAGGCCGGATTTTGTTACGACGGTTGCCCGTTATGACAGCCATTCCTCTAGGCGCTGGATTACTCCAGCACTCAAGCTCTCTACCCGCACGCTCCGCGAGCAACATCAACGCGTGCCTATTTGAGATTGCTCCGAGTGGAGGTTACCGCGTTTCACCGTAACTTAATACGCTCGTCTCTGTGGCCCTATTCCTCGCCTTATACCGGCTTGCGCCGACTTTCAGCGGACGGCCGTTAACCGTCACCCTGCTCTATGGAGTCCGGACCTTCCTCCCGCCATCGCATTACACGGTGGCCAGCGACTGTCTGGCTTGCTTCGGGCGCTATTGTAACGCAGCTAAAGCCAAAGGCGTTTGCCCTTGCCTGCCGGCGCATATGCGACGACGGCATTCCATGTGGAAATCTTTTGTGAATTTGTCGCGACGCTTCTTCAGAAGCACCCTTGCCATACCGACAATATCAGGTGTAGCTTGATATCGTTGCCATGGAGTAGCCTGTTAAAACGATCGGCCGCGGCCCTTCTGTTCCCGAAAGGACGTCCCATGAAATCTGTTCGAACGGCGCTGCCGGGCCGCATCGTATCAGGATCTCCGAGCACCACCCCCTTGCTGCTGCGGGTCCTTGCAAGCGCGGCACTGGTCGCTGTCGGTGTGCTCGCCATGCTGTTGCCGGCGCAGGCCGCCGCGGAAGCGCTCAAAGTCGTCACCATCGGTTTTGCCGGACCGCTGTCGGGCCCCGCTGCCGCCATGGGCTTAAGCCAGAAACAGGCGGTCGAACTGGCGCTGGCCGAAACCAATGCGCGCGGCATTCGCCTCGACGGCACCCGTGTGGTCTTCAAGCTACTGGCCCAGGACGACCGCGGCGACGCGCGTACAGCCGCCCTGATGGCGGACTATCTGGTGCGCTCCGAGGTGGTCGCCGTGATCGGCCACTGGAATACCGCCGCCAGCATAAGCGCCGGCAAGATCTATGACGCCGCCGGCATCGCCCAGATCGCACCGGGCTCGACCGGCCGCCAATATACCCAGGCCGGCTACAAGAACGCCTTTCGCATCGTTGGCCATGACGATGACGGCGGCATCCATGCCAGTCATTACGCCATCCAGAACCTGCAGGCGCAGCGCATTGTCGTGATCGACGACAACACCGACTTCGGCCGCATGCTGGCCGATCAATTCGTCAAGGGCCTGCGCCAGCAAGGCAAAAATGCCGTCACGCGACAATCGGTCAGCAGCAAGACTTCGGATTTCAACAGTGTGCTGACGGAATCCAAAACCCAGCATGCCGACCTGATCTTCTTCGCCGGGCTCGGCCCGCAGGTGGCAGCGCTGGCGCACAACATCAAGCGCATGGACCTCAACGTGCGCTTGCTGGCCGCCGACGGTACGGTGGGGCCGCTATTCCTGCAACTGGCAGGGACCGACGGCGATCGCACTTTCGGCCTGGCGCCCGGAGCGGCCCAGGAAAAGATGATCGGCTGGAAAAAATTCCGCGAGAAATTCGCCGCTGCCTATGGCGATCATATTGAATATTTCGCACCGTTTGCCTACGACGCCGCCCAACTGATCATCGCCGCTATCCGCCAGGCCAACTCGGCCGCGCCGGCGCGCATCGCAAGCAGCTTGCACACCCTGAAATACAATGGCTTGACCGGGGTGATTTCTTTCGACCCAGAGGGCAACCTGAACAATCCCGCCTACACCATTTACCAGGTCCAGGGCGACAAGTGGATCGCGGTGCAATCTTTCAACTGATGAGCACGCAGCCACGCGATGCCCCGATGCCGATTTGGCATGCGACAGCAAAAATCGGGTTGCGTATACTGTGTTTCGACAACTGCGACTGACGCGCCGGCCGGCTGCCACTGACTGCGCGCCCCTTCATTACAGGAAACAACCATGCACATTTGCGTACTCGGTGCCGGCATCATCGGTGTGACATCTGCCTATCGCCTTCTGGAAGACGGCCATCAAGTCACCCTGGTCGACGCCCATCCGCTGGCCGGCAGCGGCACCAGCCTCGGCAACGGCGCGCAACTGAGCTATTCCTATGTGGCGCCGCTGGCCGATCCCTCGGTGTGGACGCATTGGCCGCACTACCTGTTCAGCACCGATTCGCCACTCAC
>Ga0209913_1001727_pt1 | contig 11044 bp, 12 predicted proteins | sample PersoiDNA2013203_FD_185805 | JGI IMG/M metagenome (GOLD analysis project Ga0209913, IMG submission 185805) | Permafrost soil microbial communities from the Arctic, to analyse light accelerated degradation of dissolved organic matter (DOM) -... | ecosystem: Environmental > Terrestrial > Soil >... | reverse complement strand
GGGCGGCATCGGCCATATCCCGGGCGTGATTTTGGGCGGCGTGATCCTGGCCTCGATACCCGAAGTGCTGCGCCACGTGGTCGAACCGGCCCAGCAAGCGTTGTTCGGCCAGGTCATTATCGACGCGGAAGTGCTGCGCCAGTTGCTGTACGGCCTGGCGATGGTGGTCATCATGCTCACGCGTCCGGCCGGCTTGTGGCCATCGCCGAAAAGCGAGGACAGGCCCGACCATGACGTCGACCAGCCGAATCAATCGACAGGCGTGGTATCGACCTGATGGCCATGGAGCATACTTTGAGCGAACAAATCATTCTCAATATTGCCGGCGTGAACAAACGCTTCGGCGGCCTGCAGGCGCTGACTGACGTGAGCATTACCATCCGGCAAGGTCAGATCTATGGCTTGATCGGCCCGAACGGCGCCGGCAAGACGACTTTCTTTAACGTTATCACGGGGCTGTACCAGCCCGATACGGGCACCTTTGAACTGGCCGGCAAGCCGTATTCGCCGTCTGCGCCGCACAAGGTGGCCAAGGCCGGCATCGCCCGTACCTTCCAGAATATCCGGCTGTTCGGCGACATGACGGCGCTGGAAAACGTGATGGTGGGGCGCCATGTGCGTTCGCACCAGGGCGTGTTCGGCGCCATCTTCCGGCACAAGGCGGCGCGCCAGGAAGAGGCGGCGATACGCCAGCGCGCGATGGAGTTGCTGGACTTTGTCGGCATCGCCCGCTTTGCCAGCCGTACGGCCCGCTTCCTGTCGTATGGCGACCAGCGGCGCCTGGAAATCGCCCGCGCGCTGGCCACCGATCCCGTCCTGCTGGCCCTGGACGAGCCGGCAGCCGGCATGAATGCCACGGAAAAACTGGCCCTGCGCGAGTTGCTGGTGAAAATCAAGGCGGAAGGCAAGACCGTGCTGCTGATCGAACATGATGTGAAACTGATGATGGGCCTGTGCGACCGCATCACCGTACTGGAATATGGCAAGCGCATCGCCGAAGGCTTGCCGGCCGAGATACAACAAAACCCGGCCGTGATCGAGGCTTACCTGGGGGGATCGCACGCATGAGCAACACCGTACTCAAGGTTGCCGGCCTGAAGGTTGCCTACGGCGGCATCCAGGCCGTCAAAGGTGTCGACCTGGAAGTCAATCAAGGCGAACTGATTGCCCTGATCGGCGCGAACGGCGCCGGCAAGACGACCGCCCTGAAAGCGATTACCGGCACTTTGCCCGCCTGCAAGGTGGAAGGCACGATTACGTATCTGGGGCAGCCGCTCAACGGCAGCCAGTCCTTCCAGCTGGTGGAAAGAAAGCTGGCCATGGTGCCGGAAGGGCGGGGCGTGTTTACGCGCATGTCGATCCGGGAAAACCTCATGATGGGCGCCTACACGCGCTCGGACAAGCTGGGTATCGAAGCCGATATCGACAAGTGGTTCACCGTGTTTCCACGCCTGAAAGAACGGGCGGCGCAAATGGCCGGCACCCTGTCGGGCGGCGAACAGCAGATGCTGGCCATGGCGCGCGCCTTGATGTGCCACCCGACCTTGCTGCTGCTCGATGAGCCGTCGATGGGCTTGTCGCCCATCATGGTCGAGAAAATCTTCGAAGTGATACGCAAGGTATCGAGTGAAGGCATCACCATCTTGCTGGTCGAACAGAACGCCCGTTTGGCCTTGCAGGCGGCGCACCGTGCTTATGTGATGGACACGGGCTTGATCACCATGGCAGGCAACGCGGCCGACATGCTGGATGATCCGCGGATCAAGGCAGCCTATCTGGGTGAGTAAAGTGCGCAGCGCATAAAAAATGCCCCGGCGGAACACCGGGGCATAACGGCATCCGTGGGGGAGTACGGGTGGATGCCAGGAGGAGGCTTGCGGGACCGTCAAGGACGGTCCGGTGCAACACAATTACTTGCTGGCTGCGCGTGGCACGACTTTTTCAGCAGCTTGCGTGAACTGGTTCACGGCCGATGCCAGGTTGGCTTCGATCGCTTCAACAGCTTGCTTGCTGGTTTTCGAGAATTGCTCGTAGCCTGCGTTGGCGTTGCCGATGGCGGTCTTGAAGATGGCGACAGCGTTTTCCGAGCCGGCTGGCGCGTTTTTGCTGACTTCTTCGACCAGCGAGATGACTTTGCGGTTCGTTTCGGCGATTTGCGATTCAGCTGCCTTGCTGAATTCAGCTTGCGTGCCGGAGGTGATCGCTGCCAGGTGACGGCCGTAAGCGATGGCTTTTTCAGCGCTAGGCTGGGCTTGAGCGGCGCTCAGCGAGAAAAATTCTTGTGGATCTTTGGCTGCCAGCAATTGTTTGGCGGCCGAGGTCGTTTCTTCCAGGGTAGCCTTGGCTGCCGTCAGGTTCAGTTCGACGATTTTTTCGATGCCTTCGAAGGCCTTGCCCGTCAGCGACGAGAACAGGTTGAATTGGGCTTCCAGGTTGGCTTTGGTGGCGGACGAAAACTGCTCAGGGATTGAAAACATGTAAATCTCCAAAATATTAAAATCTGGTTAATTAGATGCTGCGTAGACCGGGGACCGGTTGGAAAGCAGAGGCTTCTGAATTTCAAGCTGAACAAGAATTGTGCAACGCAACAAACCCTATTCTACGGTTTAAAAAAGTTAAGTCAAGCGAATTTTGTGCGATGCAACAATTGAATAGATTTGTATCAAAACCCTTGTTTCTAAAGAATAATATTTGATTCCACGTTGTAAATTATTTACTGGAAAACTATTCTCGAAGCCTGGATTTGGGGGCAGGCGCAGCCTCGCATGCTAGACTTTGTCTCCCACACTGGCGCACCGCGCTGGTGCAGCGCACCTTATCTGAATTGTAGCCATGTCCCGACTTCCCGCTGCCGCCGGCGCCAGTAGTAAAACGTCTTTTCTTGCCACCTTGACACCGATGGCCTTGCCCGCTTTCTTCGTGTTGTTATGGAGCACAGGCTTTATCGTGGCCAAGTTCGGTTTGCCATATGCGCCGCCATTGACTTTCTTGCTGCTGCGTTTCCTGGGCGTGCTGGTGATTTTGCTGCCGCTGGTGCTGGTCTTGCGCGCGCCATGGCCCGTGGGGCAGTTTCGCCAGATCGCCGTGGCCGGTGTATTGATGCAGGCGGGTTATCTGGCTGGCGTGTGGTGCGCCATCAAGCTGGGCATGCCGGCTGGTCTGAGCGCCTTGATCGTCGGCATGCAACCGGTGTTGACGGCTTGCGCCGCGCCCTTGATCGGCGAATCGGTGCGCCCGCGCCAATGGCTGGGCCTGGCTTTCGGCTTGCTGGGTGTGGCCCTGGTGGTGTACGCCAAGATCAATCTGGTGGGTTTGACGGTGGAAAGCGTGCTGCTGTGCGTGTTTGCCTTGCTGTCGATGACGGCCGGCACCATGTATCAGAAACGCCATTGTCCGCAGTTTGACTTGCGTACCGGCACCGTGGTGCAATTTACCGCCTCGACCGTGGTGGTGCTGCCATTCGCCTTGTATTACGAAGGGCTGGATTGGCACTTCAGCCAGGTGCAATGGACGGCGAACTTTATCGGCGCCTTGCTGTGGTCGGTATTGGTGCTGTCGATAGGCGCCATCTTCCTGCTGTTTGCGCTGATACGCCGCAGCGATGCTACCAAAGTGACGGGTTTGCTCTACCTGACGCCGCCGACGACGGCCGTGATGGCTTGGCTGATGTTTGGCGAAGCGTTTAATATGCTGGGCATAGGCGGCATGCTGGTGGCCGTGGTCGGCGTGATTTTTGTTGTCAAGAAGTAGCAAATAGAAAATAGCAAATAGCAGGAGAGTCAGTTGGAAAACAAGCAAACAGCAGAACAGCAGCACTTTGTCGATGCAGCCATTTTATCGCGCCGTTCCATCCGCGCCTTTTTACCGGACGCGGTGCCACGCGCCGACCTGGAGCGCATCCTGGAAGTGGCGGCGCGCGCGCCCTCGGGCGCCAATATGCAGCCCTGGAAAGTGTATGTGGTTTCTGGTGCAGCGCGCCAGCGCCTGTCGCGCCGCATCCTGGCTGCCTATGAAACACCGAAGGAGGCCGAAGCGTCCGCGCGCACGGCCTCGTATACCTATTACCCGCGCCAGTGGACGGCGCCGTTTATCGAACGCCGCCGCAAGATCGGCCTGGACCTGTATCAGCTGCTGGGGCTGGAGCGGGGCGACACGGCCGGCATGGCGGCCCAGCACGGGCGCAATTTCCAGTTTTTCGACGCACCCGTCGGCTTGATTTTTACCATAGCACGGGTGCTGGAGCAGGGCTCCTGGCTCGATTACGGCATGTTTTTGCAAAACATCATGCTGGCCGCCCGCGCACGCGGTCTCGACACCTGCCCGCAAGCGGCTTTCATTCATTACCACGACATCATCAGTGATGATCTGGGCATACCCGCCAGTGAAATGGTGGTGTGCGGCATGGCCCTCGGTTATGCCGATCCGGCCAAGGTGGAGAACCGTTTGACCACCGAGCGCGAGCCTTTGCCCGGGTTTGTTAAATTCTTCGAAGAATAAAAAAGAAGAAAATCCAGCGGTTTGCACAAGAAAACCGCTGTTTAAGGATGGGCCTGTTTGCTCATCACCAACGATTTTTATTCCATTAACGCAATTAATACTGTCTCAACTGTTAAATTGGCTTGCGATTACTCTACATTTCGCTACACTGCAATAATGCAACAGCTTCATGGGGAATTATTGAATGGCTAAGTTTAAACTTGCTCTGGGAGTATTGGCGTCCCTGCTGTTTGCGCTGGCGCCGGCTGCGGTCGTGCACGCCAAGGACGCGAACAGCAAATCCTCAGCTTCCAAGAAACAACCCAAGAAAGTCAAAGTCGTGCTGCGCAAGGGCGCACACGCCACAGCGGCCGCGCCGCGTGAAAAAACCGTGCGCCGCGTGATCACCGTGCATGGCAAGCGCAAGGTCGTGTATCAAAAAGTCAGCAGCGCAGCAGTCGCCATGGCAGCGCCCGTGCCCACCATGGGCGACCTGGCGGGCTTGAACCTGACGCGCGATCCGCTGGACTTGAAGTCCAGCGTGGCGCTGGTGCTGGACCAGGCCAATGCGGAAGTGTTGTTTGAAAAGAATTCCAATGTGGCCCTGCCGATTGCCTCGATCACCAAGATGATGACGGGCCTGGTGGTGGTCGAAGCCAATCAGGACATGGATGAAGTGCTGACGGTGACGGACGACGATGTCGACCGTGCCAAGTTCAGCAGTTCGCGCCTGAAAGTCGGCTCGCAGCTGACACGCGCCAATATGCTGCACATCGCCTTGATGAGCTCAGAAAACCGCGCCGCTTCTGCGCTGGGCCGCAATTATCCGGGTGGCTTGCCGGCCTTTGTCGACGCCATGAATGCCAAGGCGCGCCAGCTGGGCATGATGGATACGCATTATGTTGATTCGAGTGGCTTGTCGAAGATGAACGTGGCCAGCGCGCATGACCTGGCCAAGCTGGCCATGGCGGCCTTCCAGCAACCGCTGCTGCGCCAGTATTCCACCGATCCGAAAGCCATCGTCGAAGCCAGCGGCCACCCCATGCAGTTTGGCAATACGAATCACCTGGTGGCCAATCCCGGCTGGGAAATCGGCTTGCAGAAAACGGGTTTTATTAACGAAGCAGGGCGTTGCCTGCTGATGCAGGCCGTAATCGAAGGCCGCTCCGTGATCATGGTTTTCCTTGATTCCAAGGGAAAACAGTCGCGTACGGCCGATGCGGGCCGCATGCGCAAGTGGCTGGAAGCCCTCAAGCCCGCCAACATCAGCATGTCTGGCGGCTAAGGGCGAGTCTCTTATTCGTGAGGAATAAATCCGAGGGTGACGGAGATTTGGTAGGCTGTGTCCACCAGGTCTTCCAGCCATTCATCCTGCAAACGGTCGGCCGGGGCGGAAATCGACAGGCCGGCGATCAGCTTGCCTGAGTCGTCGCGGATGCCGGCCGCCATGCAGCGCACGCCCAGTTCCAGCTCTTCATTATCGCGCGCATAACCGTTCTCGCGCACGGAACTCAGTTCGCGCTCCAGCTTGTGCAAATCCGTGATGGAATTCTTGTTGTGTCCAGCCAGGCCCGTGCGCGTGGCGTAGGCGCGGATGGCTTTCGGTTCATCGACCGACAGGAACAGCTTGCCGGTCGAGGTCAGGTGCAGCGGGCCGCGTCCGCCGATGGCGCGCACCACCTGCATGCCAGAGCGTTCGGAAAAGGCCCGGTCGATATACACGATTTCATCGCCCTGGCGCACCGACAGATTGATCGTTTGCTGTGTCTTTTTATGCAACTGGCGCATAAAGTCCAGCGCCGCTTCGCGCACGCTGAGGCGGCTTTTCACTACATTGCCCAATTCCAGCAGGCGCATGCCCAGGCGATAGGTGCCCGGTTCGATGCGGTCGACAAAGCGCGTCAGCACCATATCGTTGAGGATGCGGTGCGCCGTTGACGGGTGCAGGCCCGATACCTTGGACAATTCCTTCAAGCTGACCGGGTCTGAATATTTTGCCAGGGCGTCGAGCAGGGCGACCATGCGTTCGATAACCTGGATCGTCGTCTTCTGGGGTGCGACGGGTTCAATTTTCATAGTGGATTTGGTGCAATGCAGTATTCATGCACATTTATACCACAATGTGAAAAAATAGTGCAACCTTGCGAGATGTGTAAGCAAAAACTGCCACAACCCATGCTCGCCATGCATAATGTCTGGCACACGAAAATGGAGAACTAGGAATACCATGCAACCAGTCAATGAATTCAAGAGTAAAAGTGGCTTGAAACGGATTTTTTCCGCCTTCTTTTATTCGCTGGACGGCTTGAAGTCAGCCTGGCGCCATGAGCATGCGTTCCGCCAGGAACTGCTGCTATTCGTCTCCGGTACGGTGATCGCGCTGCTGCTGGGCATTTCTGCTTTTGAAAAACTGGTGCTGATCGGCGTGCTGCTGCTGGTGTTGATCGTGGAACTGATCAATTCCGCGCTGGAAGCGGTGGTGGACCGCATCTCGCTGGAACGCCATCCCCTGTCGAAGAATGCCAAGGACTTTGGTAGCGCAGCTGTACTGCTCACTTGCCTGCTGGCATTCGCCACCTGGGCCGTCGTCTTGTTCAACCGCTATTATTAAAGTTCTTTCGCTAACATCGTAAACTCCCTTTGTGTGCCACCTATATGCGAAAATTGCATATAAAATGCCAAAATGCTTCGTTCTCTTTCTTAGCGATGCGCCGTAATCTGGTGGTTCTGAAAGTTCAACCACACGGGGATCTTAGATGCTGTCGAAAAAAATCATCATTGCCGCTGCCATCAGCGCGTTTGCTCTGTTGCAAACCGCACAAGCCGCCGATATCACCCTGCTCAATGTTTCGTACGATCCAACGCGCGAACTGTACCAGGATGTCAACACGGCGTTTGCCAAGGAATGGAAAGCCAAGACGGGCGACAACGTCAAGATCAAACAATCGCACGGCGGTTCGGGTAAACAAGCGCGCGCCGTGATCGATGGCCTGGAAGCGGACGTGGTCACCCTGGCCCTGGCCTACGACATCGATGCGCTGGCCGACCACAAGCTGCTGGCTCCCGACTGGCAAAAGAAACTTGCGCACAACAGCTCGCCTTACACCTCGACCATCGTGTTCCTGGTACGCAAGGGCAACCCGAAAGGCATCAAGGACTGGAATGACTTGATCAAGCCGGGCGTATCGGTCATCACGCCAAATCCGAAAACCTCGGGCGGCGCCCGCTGGAATCACTTGGCAGCCTGGGGCTACGCCCTGCGTCAACCGGGCGGCAACGAAGCCAAGGCCAAGGAATTCCTCGGCAAACTGTATAAAAACGTGCCGGTGCTCGACTCCGGTGCACGCGGCGCCACCACCACCTTCGTGGAACGCGGCATCGGCGACGTGCTGATCGCCTGGGAAAACGAGGCTTACCTGGCCGTCAAGGAACTGGGCCCGACCAAGTTCGACATCATCACGCCATCCGTCAGCATTCTGGCGGAACCACCGGTGGCCGTGGTCGACAAGTTTGCCGACAAGCATGGCACGCGCAAGGTAGCTGAGGCTTACCTGAATTATCTGTACACGGATGAAGCGCAAGACATCATCGCCAAGAATTACTACCGCCCTGCCACCGAAAAAGCGGCCAAGAAATACGCTGGCCAGTTTGCCAAGGTGAATCTGTTCACCATCGAGCAAGTGGCGGGCGGCTGGACTGCCGCGCAAAAAGCCCACTTTGCCGATGGCGGTATCTTCGACCAGATCTACCAACCGAAATAAGGCTGGGTCATATTGATGGCAAGCGGCGACGCTTGCCAGAACATACTGATTGAAGGAAACCACCATGGCGCTGCGCAGTTTTTCAGATTACCGGGTCTTGATCGTGCCGGGCTTGCATAACAGCGGGCCCGAGCATTGGCAAAGCCGCTGGCAGCGCCTGTATCCGCAATTCGAGCGGGTCGAGCAGCATGATTGGGAAACGCCAGATCTGGCAGCCTGGTCGGCGCGCCTGGACCAGGTGCGGCGGCAAGATAGCCGTCCGACCCTGATCGTGGCGCACAGCTTCGGTTGTTTGACCACCGCCCACAGCCTGGCGCGTGATGCGCAGGGTGTGGCCGGCGTGCTGCTGGTGGGGCCGGCCGATCCCGAGAAGTTTGGCGTGGTCAAGGCCTTGCCGCACAAGCGACTGCCTTGCCCGGGTATTTTGATCGCCAGCCAGACGGACCCGTGGATGACGGCCGAACATGCAGCGCAGTGGGCGCGGCGCTGGAATTGCAAGTATATTGATGGCGGCGCCCTGGGCCATATCAATGCCGAGTCGAAACTTGGTGACTGGGTGTATGGCCAGGCGCAATTGCAGACACTGTTTGATTTAGCGCAAATAGACCGCCGCCACCGTCAGGCAGCCTGAATGCCTGGCACCCTATGAATAGCTATAACCCTTTGAGGAGATCACGATGACTTTACGCCTGGGCGACGTCGCCCCAGATTTTGAGCAAGATAGCTCGATAGGCAAACTCAAGTTTCACGAGTGGGCTGGTAATTCCTGGGTGGTGCTGTTTTCCCACCCGGCTGACTTCACCCCCGTCTGCACCACGGAACTGGGACTGACGGCCAAGCTGAAACCGGAATTCGACAAGCGCAATGTCAAAGCCATCGCCCTGTCCGTCGATGCGGCTGAATCGCACCAGAAGTGGATCAAGGATATCGAAGAGACGCAAAACACCGTGGTGGGTTTCCCTATCATCGCCGACGTCGACAAGAAAGTGTCTGTGCTGTACGACATGATCCACCCGGAACAATCCGTGACCGCCACCGTGCGCTCCGTCTTCATCGTCGACCCGAACAAAAAAGTGCGCCTGATCCTCACGTATCCACTCAGTACTGGCCGTAACTTCAATGAAATCCTGCGCGTGATTGATGCGCTGCAATTGACCGACGGCTACACCGTGGCCACGCCTGGCAACTGGCAAGATGGCGACGACGTCATCATCCCGCTGCCTGTGCAAGATCCGGAAGTGATCAAGCAGAAATATCCGAAAGGCTATACGGCCGCCAAACCGTACTTGCGTTTGACGCCGCAGCCGAATAAATAATACCGGTATCGCCCCAGCCAAAACGCACCTTCACGGGTGCGTTTTTTTTGTGCCTGCATGCTTGGTATGCGTTTCGAGTCTAAGCAAATGAGAAATAGTTAGTTCTTTTTATAACAGCCGCATGTGAATATGGCGCCCTGTTACTCGAAAATGTAATAACAAGACCAAACCAGGAGAGGATTTTATGTCTGCAGCACCGATCAAGGCGCGAGGCGCGCCATTTCGGGTCATGCCGGGTTTTAAGCTGTCCCTTGGCTTTACCATCTTTTACCTGGCGCTGATCGTCCTGATTCCGCTTTCGGCGGCGTTCCTGAAAACATTCACGATGACCTGGGATGGTTTCGTTGCCGCCGTCACTTCCGACCGCGTGATGGCCTCCTACCGCTTGACCTTCGGCGCTTCGCTGATCGCCGCGTTTCTCAATGTCATCTTTGGTGGCATCCTGGCCTGGGTGCTGGTGCGTTATAAATTTCCTGGCAAGCGCATCATCGATGCGCTGGTTGATTTGCCGTTTGCCTTGCCGACGGCCGTGGCTGGTATTACCCTGACGGCCCTGTATTCCTCGAATGGCTGGTTTGGCCAATTCATCGAAGGCGTGCTGGGCATCAAGGTGGCGTTCACGCCGCTGGGCGTGGTAGTGGCCTTGACTTTCATCGGCTTGCCCTTCGTCGTGCGCACGGTGCAGCCGGTGCTGGAAGACGCGGAAAAAGAACTGGAAGAAGCGGCTGCCAGCCTGGGCGCCAATTCCCTGCAAACCTTTATCCGCGTGATTTTCCCGACGATTCTGCCATCCCTGCTGACGGGCTTTGCGCTGGCGTTTGCACGCGCCACGGGTGAATACGGTTCGGTGATCTTTATCGCCGGCAATATGCCGATGGTGTCGGAAATCACGCCGTTGTTCATTATTACCAAGCTGGAACAATACGATTACGCCGGCGCCACCGCGATTGCCGTGGTGATGCTGGTGGTGTCCTTTTTGCTGTTGCTGACGATTAACCTGCTGCAAGCGTGGACGCGCGGAAAGGCGAAGAAAACATGAGTACCACTGTCTCTGCTGTTTCCAACGTGGAAGATGCCTTGCCGCAGCCGGGCCTGCGACGTATCGCGCCCAAGGCTGCTCCGGTCGTGCTCGAACCGCTGTGGGTGCGCACGGTCCTGATCACGATCGCCTTGCTGTTCCTGACGGTGTTCCTGTTCGTGCCGCTGGTGGCCGTGTTTGCCGAAGCGTTCAAGAAGGGCTGGGAAGCGTATATTGCCGCCATCATCGATCCGGACGCGATTTCCGCGATCAAGCTGACCCTGATCACGGCCGCGATTGCCGTACCGCTGAACCTGGTATTTGGCGTGGCCGCATCGTGGTGTATCGCCAAGTTCGAGTTCCGCGGCAAGAGTATCTTGCTGACCCTGATCGACTTGCCGTTTTCCGTCTCGCCCGTGATTTCCGGCCTGATCTATGTGCTGATGTTTGGCGCCCAGGGCTGGTTTGGCCCG
>Ga0209913_1001723_pt1 | contig 11091 bp, 5 predicted proteins | sample PersoiDNA2013203_FD_185805 | JGI IMG/M metagenome (GOLD analysis project Ga0209913, IMG submission 185805) | Permafrost soil microbial communities from the Arctic, to analyse light accelerated degradation of dissolved organic matter (DOM) -... | ecosystem: Environmental > Terrestrial > Soil >... | reverse complement strand
ATTCCAGGTCGATATTCAGGGGTAATGACGGCGCTTCCTTGCTGGCCGCCGTTTTCTTGCCCAGCACTACGACGTCATTGCTTTGCGTGGGCGTGTCTTGCGGCGCCAGCTCGATCAGGGCGCGGTTGGCCTTGAACTTGCCGTCGAAACTGAAACGCTTGTCATTGCGCACCAGGGTGCTGTTACCCGACAAGACCAGGGTGCGGTCGGGGCGCGACAGCGCTTGCAGGCGGTCTGCCATCAATTTCAATTCCAGGCTGGCTTCGCCATTTGCAAAACGCACCCAGCCATCTGCCTGCACCTTGCCGTCGCCGCCGTCAAAGCTCAGGCGCTGCAATTGCAACTGGTCGCCAGCAAGCTTGGCTTGCAGCACGCCATTGCGCAGCTTCAAGCCCTGGTCGGCCCAGCTCACCAGCAGCTTGCTGCCGTTGATGTCGCCATTTAATTGCGGCGCACCGATGGTGCCGCTGCCCGACAGGGCGACCGTCACGCCACCGCCCAGCTCCAGGCCTGGTTGGCCCGTCAGCGGCGCCAGCCAGGATAGCGAGGCGATGCTGGTGGTGCCCGTCAGGCTGAGTGCACTGTCATTACTGATACGTCCATCGAGCATGCGCACGGTGGCATTGATATCGCTCTGGCCCGCGCGCGCGCCGTCGAGTTTGACTTGCAGGCGCAACTGCTGGTTGGCGATATCGACCCGCGCATCGAGGGTGCGTAGACCCAGTGCCAGCGGCGCATCCACACCCACCGTCACATCGCCTTTTTCGCGGTACACGTGCAGCATGCCGGCCAAGGCCGGCTCTTTCTGCTTGGCAGTAGCCGCCGTCATGTCGAGCGACCATTGCGCGCCCAGGGTCAGGTCGCTGCGGGCATTTGCCTGCAATGACGGAATCACTTGCGCCAGATAGGTCAGCGCTACGCCGGCCGCCTGGCCCGAACTGGTCCAGTGGGCGCCGTCCTTGTTCAGGTTTTGCATGGTGATGCTGCCGGCCGGTAGTTTGATGACGGTGTTGCCGACGGAAATCTGTTCTGGCTGGCCCAGCCCCGCCACGCCGCTACCGGCCGGGCCGGCTACCCGGATGGGCACGGGCGCTTGCAAGACCAGCGCATAACGGCCCTTGTTTTGCAGGCTGTCGATGCTGCCTGTCCAGTTGGCGCCGCTCTGGCTGCCGCGGATTTGCACGCTGGCGTCGAAATCGTCGTTGCGCGCCGCCAGGTTGATGGTGTGGCTGCCGCGCGTGCCCGTCGATTTCAAACGCGCACCGGCCAGTTTGAAGGTGGGCGTGCTGTAGCCGGTGATTTCCAGATCGCTGACCATGGCGTCTAGTGCGCCCTGGCCGGCGCCCACGCTGGCGCTGCCTTTGACGGTTTTCAATTGCTGGTCGCCAAAGAAGGTCAGGTCCTTGCCGTCGAGCGATAGTTGCGCGGCGGGCGCTTCCAGCTTGCCGGAAACGGAACCGGAGGCGCGCAGCACGCCGGCAAAGCGCGGGCCCAGGGTGGACAATTGCGGCGCATCGAGTTTCCAGTCCAGCTTGTCGGTGGCGCCACCCAGCGCGCCTTTGGCCAGCAGGCTGTTCGGTCCCAGGCGCAATTCCACGTCGGCGTTGTCGAGGCGTTTTGCATTGGCCGACAATTTGGCGTAGCCGGCCAGCGGCGCATTTTGCAAGGTCGATTCGCGCAGGGCCAGGTTCAGGGCGACTTTCCAGTCGCTGGTGAGGCGGCCGCTGCCGTCAAAACTGGCGTTGATATTACCGACGGGCAGGGCGCCAAACGCGGCCGGGTTGATTTTTTCCACGTTGCCGGCCACTTTCAGCTCGGCTTCCTTCTTCGGTCCTGTCAAGCCCACTTCGCCGCTGGCGTGGATCACGCTGTCGGCCACGGGGCGCTTGCCGCTGCTCAAGCCCAGTCCTTTGGCATCGGCCACGAAGGTGCTGCGTGGCTGTTGCAAGCTGCCTTGCACGACGCCGCTGGCAACTATGGCACCGAGTAAGTCATTTTGTATGGCGGAGAGTTGCCGTGCATCCACATTCCAGTTCAGTTTTTCACCAGCACCGCCAAAGTTGCCCTTGGCTGCGATGGTGTTCTTGCCCAGCGCCAGTGCCACATCGATGCCGCTGAAGTGCTGGGCATCGGCCGTCAGCTTGCCCTTGCCAGACAAAGGCTGGTCCAGCAACTTGCTGGGGCGCACGGTGAAGTCCGCATTGGCCAGCCATTGGGGGGCAACGTGGCCGTTGGCGCGTACGTCCAGGTTCAGGTCAGCCACGGGGAAGGCGCCGAAATCGGCCGGGTTCAAACGGCTGGCGCTGGCCACCGCCTTGAAGGCTTGTTCATCTTTCAGGCTGATCTGGCCTGTGGCGTTGATTTGGCTCTTGCCCGCTTGCAAGGTTGCCTTGCTCAGTTGCACCAGGGAATCCGCCATGCTCGCTTCCAGATCCAGGCGCAGCTTGGCTTCGCCCAGTTTGGCGCGCAGGGTTTGTGTCTTGCCGTCGCTATCGAGCACGATGTCGCCGGCGATTTTGGTGCTGTTGATGCTGCTGTACACATGTTGCAGATTGATGCTATCCGTATGCAAGGACAAGTGCGCGCTACCGATGGGGGCGTCGGCCGCTTCGCGGTCCAGCTTGCCGCTACCGGTAAACTTGCCGGCGCTGGCCAGGTCGATCAGGGCCGACTCCAGGGTGGTGGCCGTCAGGGTGCCGCCCAGGCGTGCATCTAACTGGCGCAATGGCAGCTTGTGCTGGTCGATGGGGCCAGGCGTGGCGTGGTTCAGCACCGACAATTTACCGGAGACAGTTTGCTTGTCGCCGATGGCGGCGTCCAGGTCCAGGCTCACGTCCGCCTGCGGCAATGTGGCGTCAAACTGGCCGGGGTTGATGTTGCGGCCCTGGATGCTGGCCGAGCGCAGGATGATCACCGGATCGAACGGCGCCAGCGCCAATCGGGCATCGGCTGTGGCGGGCCCGGCGCTGCCCTTGGCCGTGATATTGAGCAGATTCAAGTCGCCGCCCAGTTGCATGGTCGCTGCAGCCGGTTTTTCGCCGGCGGCCGGGTTGAGCTGGGTCAAGCTGGCCGTGCCCTTCAATTTGAAAGGCTGCTTGGTGGCGATGGTGGCGTCCGCCTTGGCCAGGCCGAAGGGCGTGCTGACGGAGGCATCGCTTAAGCGCCATTCGTTCTTGTCGCCCGACAAGGTGAGATGGATCTTTTCCAGTACCGTGTTGCCGCCCGCGCTGACCAGGGTCAGCTTGTCCAGGCGCGCATCGCTGATGCCGACCTTGAACGGCGAAGCCAGGCTGGTGGGCATGGTTGCCGGTTCATCGGACGGAGCCGTGCTTTCCACGGACAGGCTGGCCACGTGCAATTCGCTGATGGCGATGCCTTCCGAGAAATACTGGAACGGCGACCAGTTGATGTCGATATTCTCGGCCGTGATGTGCTGCGTCTTGCTGCGGTAGCTGACATGGCCCAGGTGCATGCGGTTGTACAGCGAGCCGGACACGCCGCTCACTTCGATTTCGCCACCGCTGGCGCTGGCCACTTTTTGCACCAGCAGTTGCAAGGTCGATTCACGGCCCAGTAACCAGAAGGCGGCGCCCAGCAGCACGGCCAGGCCAGCGATGCCGATGGCCAGATAACGGGGCCAGCGGCGCGGCTTTTTCGCTGGCGGCGTGGTGTCGGGAGACTCGTTGGTTATTTCAGACATCAGAAAGTGAATCCCAGGGAAAAGTGCAAACGATAGGCGTGGACGGCGTGGCCATATGCCACGTCAACGTTGATGGGGCCGACAGGGCTCTTGTAGCGTCCGCCCAGGCCGTAACCGGATTTCGGCGTCAGCGCGCCTTTGACTGTATCGGCCGAGTTACCGGCGTCATAAAAGGTGGCGATCGCCCATTTCGGCATGAACCAGTATTGGTATTCGGCGCTGGCGGTGGCCATGTAGCGGCCGCCGACGGTGGCGTCGCCTTCCTTGACGCCCAGTTCCTGGTAGGCATAACCGCGTACGGACTGGTCGCCACCGGCACGGAACAGGTAGACGGCGGGCACGCCTTTTTTATCTTTCGAGCCCAGTGCGCCCATTTCACCGCGCAGGATGACTTCGCCTTTTTCGCCGAGCGGACGGTACCAGACTGTCTTGGCGGCCACGCGCACGAAGCGCTCGTCTGTGAGGACGGGCAATAGCGCGCCGCCCACCTGGGCATTGATGACGTAGCCGCGGGTGGGGAACAGCAGGCTGTCGAGGTCGCGCTTGGTGATGGAATAGGTCAGCGGCAAGCTCTTGCTGCGCGTTTGTTCCAGGCCCACCACCGTCTTGTCTTCCTTGAGGAATTCAAAGGTCAGGCTGCGTTCCAGGTTGGTGCCGCCCCAGTTGCGTTTGGCCGAGATGGCCGACACGGCCGTGATCTCATTGGAAATATCGCTGCGCTCGAACGAGGCGCCCACGCTGTCGCTATAGCCGCGCGCGGTGGTGGGCAGATAGAAGTTGGTGTGCGCCGCCTGCTTCTTGGTTTCCATGGTGATCGCGCTCTTGAAGCGCGTGCCCCAGACGTTCAGGTTGTCATAGTTGAGCTGAACCCGGTTACCCGTATTGGTACTGAAACCGATACCGGCGCTGACGTTTTGCTGCTTGTTTTCCGTGACGCGCACCACCAGCGGCAATTGCGGCGCCGGTCCGCGATACACGGGTTTGGCGGCTGGCGCGCCGGTGGGCGCCTCGGCACCGTCCTGGCTGGCCTGGCCTGCCTCGATCTGCTCGCTGAGGATGCTGCTCATGTCGGCGCTTACTTCCACGCTGGCAAAGTAGCCCGTATCCTGCAAGGCCGCCTGGTAGGCTTGCAAAGCCGTTTCGCTGTAATAGTCGCCGGCGTGGATCTTGTTCAGATTGGTGATGATGTTTTCCGGATAGCGTTTCAAGCCCTCGATGCGCAGCTCGCCAAAGCGCAGCTCGGGGCCGCTGTCCAGCACTACCAGCAAGGACACCTTGTGCGTGTCCGGATCAACCACGGCTTGCGTGTCGAGCAGCTGGGCGCGCGGGTAGCGCGTCTGTACCACTTCGCGCAGCAGGGCGCGCTTGGCCGATTCCCAGTCCGACTGGCGGAATACCTCGCCCGTTTTCAAGGACCAGCTGCGCTTGAGCGCTTCCTTGTCGTACGGTTCGCTGGCGGCCAGTGGCGGCGTGGAGTCGAAACCGCGCAATTCCAGCTCGACCTTGTCGACGGTGACCGCTGGCCCCGGCTCCACATCGACGATGACGACCGGTTTGCTACCGGTGGTATCGACCCGCACCTTGACGGTGGGCGTATAAAAGCCGGCCGTGGCCACCAGATTCTTGACTTGCTCAGGCGCATCACGCACCAGGCGCTGCAATTGTTCACGGTCCATGCGCGGGTTGCCGCGGAAACGTTCCAGTTCCAAATTCTTTTCCAGCAACTCATCGAGGTCGCCCGGCGCATTCACCTTGACCTCGTATTGCAGGGCAGGTGCTGTTGTTTCGGTGGCCGACTGCCCGGCTGGCGTATCGTCAGCCGGGTTTTCCTGTGCCGTCTGCGCCTGGGCATAACTCATTGGAAACACCAGGATGGCGCCGCCCGCGACGGCCAGCGTCAGTTGTCCCATTACTTTTGTCACCACTTGTGCCAAAATTCGTGGTCGTATCGCCTTGTCGGCCGCTATATGTCCTGGTGATCGTGCAGAAAACATGGTGCTCCAGATGAGTAAATGCTGACTGCATGTTACCGGATTAGATAAATTGATGGCGGACGAATAAGTATCTTTTGCGTAGGGAACATGTTTCCTTGCGCACTATTGCAACAGATAAATAGAAGGAATAAAGATTATGCTAGCAACCGACTCCGCACTGGTGCTCTTTAGCGGTGGGCAAGATTCCACCACCTGCCTGGCCTGGGCCTTGAAACACTATAGCCGCGTGGAAACTATCGGCTTTGACTATGGCCAGCGTCATGCGATCGAGCTGACTGTGCGTCCCGGCTTGCTGCAGCAGATACGCGAGCAGTCGCCCGAGTGGAACAGCCGGCTTGGCGAAGACCACATGATAGACCTGTCCCTGATTTCCGCCATTTCCGATACGGCCATGACGCAGAATGTGGAAATCGTGATGCAGGCAAATGGCTTGCCGAATACTTTCGTGCCTGGCCGTAACCTGCTGTTCATGATGGTGGCTGCCACCGTAGCCTATCGCCGCGGTTTGACGGTGCTGGTCGGCGGCATGTGCGAGACGGATTTCTCCGGCTACCCGGATTGCCGCGACGACACGATGAAGGCGCTGCAAGTGGCGCTGAACCTGGGCATGGATACGCGTCTGAAGCTGGAAACGCCGCTGATGTGGCTAGACAAGGCGCAAAGCTGGGACCTGGCCGAAGACCTGGGCGGCCAGCCGCTGGTCGACCTGATCCGCAGCGGCACGCACACCTGCTACCTGGGCGAGCGGGGTGAACTGCATGACTGGGGTTATGGCTGCGGCACTTGCCCTGCCTGTGCGCTGCGCGCCAATGGTTATCAGCAATATGCGGCCCGCAAGGCTGTCAAATAAATAGTCGCTGTCTGCCTCTCAAGGCCGGGTATCGCCAGGCCAGCTACTCTGCGCGCTGCTCCCCGCAGCGCCATTCTGCCCGTCAGCGTTCCTCAATAAATATGTGGTCTTTTTGATACATATGGCGTGGTTGCCAGCCCGGCTGCTGTAACGTACTATCATTTTCATCAGCGACTGATGGTTGTTGCAGACGAGGCTGCAAGCCGCTGCCAGCATCGTCCGCAGCCCCGATTGCCACGCTACCGTACCGTTTTTCCTGGCCCTCATGCATACACGCGCGTTTTCGTCGTGGTTCTCCAAGCCGGTATCGGACTGGGTGGGGCCGCGCCTGCTGGCGACGCTGGTGCTGATGCTGTGCCTGGGACTGACGTATGGCGCCTGGCGCAATGCCAGCGAGCTGAGCCAGCAGCAGGTGCAGGCCGATTTCGATTTCCGCGTGCGCGAACTGGCGGGCAATATCGTCAGCCGCATGCAAACCTATATCCAGGTGCTGCACGGGGTGCAGGGTTTGTACGCCAGCTCGCAGGAAGTCACGCGCGACGAGTTTCACGCCTACCTGGCGCAGCAGCAGGTGGATTTGCACTTCCCTGGCATCCACGGTATCGGTTATCTGCCGCTGGTGTCCGGCGGGGCGCGCGCCCGGCATGAAGCGCAGATGCGCGCCGAAGGCTACCCTGACTATGTCATCCACCCGCCTGGCGAGCGTTCCTCGCACGCCCCGGTTACCTATCTGGAACCCTTGAGCGATAGCAATCTGCTGGCCTTCGGTTATGACATCCTGTCCGAGCCGGTGCGGCGCGCGGCGCTGGAGCAGGCGCGCGATACGGGGCAGGCGGCGATGACGGGCAAGATCCACCTGGTACAGGATGGCGATCACAAGGAGGTCTCCGGTTTCCTGATCGTCTTGCCCGTGTATGGCCATGGCCTGGCGCTTGCCGACGTGCAGCAGCGCCGCAGCGCTTTGCAGGCCTGGGTATTTGCGCCATTCCGCATGAACGATCTGATGGCGGGCGTGGGCGGCGAAGCGTCGCGCCTGCTGGACCTGGAAATCTACGATGGCCCGCAACTGGCCGAAGCAGCATTGATGTACGACAGCCAGCCGGGGGCGCTGTCGGCGCAGGCATCGAGCACGCTGGTCTCGACGCGCCTGATCAGCATCGCCGGCCATGCGTGGACCTTGCGCGTGCGGGCCATGCCCGGCTTTGGCGGCGATGCGCTGGCGCGTCCGGGCGCGGTGGCGGGCGCCGGTGTCGTGATCAGCTTGCTGCTGGCGCTGTTAGCCTGGATGCTGGCGGCCAGCCGCGCGCGGGCCAGGGTGGCGCTGGTTCGCGCCAGCGAAATGGCGGTGCAGCTGGCGCAGGGCCAGGCCAGCGTGCTGGCGATGGCGGAAGCGGCGCAACGCAGCCAGGCGATGCTGCGCAACATCCTCGATGCCACCATCGATGGCATCCTGGTCGACAATCTGGCAGGCCACATTTTTACGTCGAACCGGCGTTTTCGCGATTTATGGCAAGTGCCCGATGCGCTCGACTGGCAGGCGGATGGCGAGGCGCTGGTGCGCCATGTGGAAGGGCAGTTGGAGCAGGCCGCGCCCTTTCTGGAGGGTCGTAGCGAAACGCCGCAGGGCCACCGCGAACGGCGTGACGTGCTGTATCTGCGAGACGGCCGGGTGGTGGAACAATATGTGCGCAGCATGCAGCTGGGCAATGACCATGCGCGGTTGTGGACCTTCCGCGATATCAGCGAACGCAGCCAGCTGGAGCGGCGCGAGACGACACGGCGCCAGGCGCTGGAAATGCTGGCCACGGGCGCGCCCCTGGAAAGGGTGCTGGAAAGTGTGGTGCTGGGTGTGCAGGCCGACCATCCAGCCATGCTGTGCAGCATTTTGCTGCTCGATGAGAGCCGTCACCGCCTGGTGCTGGGCGCTGCGCCCAGCCTGCCCGCTTTTTTCAATCTGTCCAGCCACGGCCATGACCTCGATACCTTGCAAGGGGTGCATGGCATCGCGGCGCAAGCCGTGCGCAGTGGTCAGCGCGTTACCGTGGGTGACCTGCAGGCCGATGGCGGCCCGCCCGGCGCGATGGAACTGGCCTGGCGCGCGCGCTTGCAGTCGTGCTGGGCCGAACCCGTGCGTAGTGGCTCGGGCAAGGTGCTGGGCGTGCTGATGGCTTACCATCGCCAGCCCATGTTACCCGGCGCCAACCAGCTGGCGCGCCTGGCAGAGGCGGCCCACCTGGCTGGCATGGCGATCGAGCAAGCCCAGGTGGCGCAAGCCCTGCGCGCGGGCGAAGCGCGTTTCCGCAGCCTGTACGACCATGCGCCTGTGGCGCTGTGGGAGCAGGACTGGTCGGCCGTGCGCGATGCACTCGACACCCTGGTGCAATCGGGGGTGGGTGACCTGGCTGCATACTGGCAAGCCCATCCGGGCGAATTGAAGCGCCTGGCGGGCCTGGTGCGCATCATCGATGCGAATGGCGCCGCGCTGGCGCAGGTGCGCGCCAATCCGGAAGACCTGCGGCGTGGCGCCCTGAACCTGGCGCAGAATTTCGACGGCCATGCCATGCCGTGTTTTGGCGATGCCTTGCTGGCGCTGGCGGGCGGCGCCCATCTGTTTGAATGCGAAGGCAGCTTTGTGCGTCTCGACGGTGCGGCGCGGCAAAACGAATTGAGTCTGCTGGTGATGCCCGGCCATGCAGACAGCCTGGACTTCGTGATGGTGTCCTCGCTCGATATTACCGAGCGCAAGCGGATGAATGCGGAACTGCTGCAACTGGCGACCACCGATTTCCTGACCGGCTTGCCGAACCGCCGCCATTTCATGGCCGCGCTGGAAAATGAACATGCCCGGTTGCAGCGCGAACTGGCCAGTGGCGCCACCGTGCTGATGCTCGATCTGGACCATTTCAAACGGGTCAACGACGAGCATGGTCACGCAGTGGGCGATGCCGTCCTGCGCCACTTGGGCGCGCTGATGTGGCAAGAGTTGCGCAAGGTCGATGTGCCGGGCCGGGTGGGTGGTGAAGAGTTTGCCATCTTGCTGCCCGGCACGGACCTGGCGGCAGCCGCCGTGTTTGCCGAGCGCTTGCGCCGCCGTGTGGCCGAGAGCACTTTGACTACCGATGGCGGCGTGCGCATCAACAGCACCGTCAGCATCGGCATGGCGGCCATGTCGGGCACGGATGCCGATTGCGACGCCGTCCTGGCGCGGGCCGATGAAGCCCTGTACCGCGCCAAGCGGGGTGGACGCAACCGGATAGAACAGAACGATGGTGGCGCCGGCGGCGTGCTGAGCCAATTCATGAACAAGTCTTAGCGGCTATTGCGCTGCTTGCGGTTGCGGCTGACCAAGACCCAGATGATGGCGACAGGAATCAGCAGCGGCAGCATGAACGGTGCGCTGAAGAGCAGTCCCAGCGCGATGCAGCCAGCCACGATGGCGACCATCAGCACACCCACTCCCGTCATCACCAGACCGACCATCACGGCCGCGCAGATGATGGCGACCAGGGCGATCAGCAAGCCACCGCCAGCGAAAATCATGCCGAACAGAAACTCCAACGGGCCATCGACGTCATTGCCATTGATTTCCATCGTCATATTGTTGCCGCTGATCTTGTCGAGGAAGAGGCAGGCGAGGATCAGGATAAAGACGAAGGTAAGGATTTTTTTCATGACAGGCCTCTGTGTGGTGGGGTACTGGTGAACTCAGGATGTTCACACTGTAAGCGCCCATCATTATCGTTGCCAGCGGCGTGCGACAGACGGTAATTTTTGCGGTATGGAAAGCGGACTGGCCCGTTTATCCTGTTGCCGAACAAGATTTCTTTTCTTGAAATATACGTGAGCCGTCCTATACTGAATACCTCAGTCTAGCAAGGAGGGCAACATGCTTTTGTTTGCAGATACCGGGGATCAATCGTTATCCCTTCATGACCATGAAACCACGCGCCAACGTAGCGCCCAGCAGTCTTTCGCCGAACCCGTCGGTGCGCCATCGGCCATTCCGCCGATCATCATCAATCCCTACAATTACCACGTGCCGCTGCCAGCCATTGACCCGCGCTGGATACCACCCGGCCCGCCGCTGACCTGGCCTGCCCATCCTGCCATGCGCATGTGCTAGCGCTGTTGCCTGTTCAGTTCTATGGCCTTAAAAAAAGCCCGCATCGCGGGCTTTCGTGCGTGACAGCAGATGAGGTCAGCTCTTGCGGCGCAGCATGAAGCCCATCAAGCCCAGGCCGGCCAGCAGCATGCCATAGGTTTCCGGTTCCGGTACCGCGCTGATGAAGGCGTGATTGTCCGTCTCGAAAGCGTTTTGGCCCGAGGCAAAGGCGACCGAGGTGATCTTCGATCCGGCACCGGCAAAGGCATTGATGTACAAGCCCACGCCTTGGTTGCCATTGGGTAAATCGCCGGCCAGGGTGGCCAGTTGCGTGCCCGTCAAGGTGGTCGTGCTATGGTCGGCGAAGGTGTAGGTGACACTGTTGTAGGTGTCAGGTGAACCCATGTAAAAGCCGAAATAGCTGAGGCCGCCGCTGAAGGTGGCC
>Ga0209913_1001721_pt1 | contig 11093 bp, 9 predicted proteins | sample PersoiDNA2013203_FD_185805 | JGI IMG/M metagenome (GOLD analysis project Ga0209913, IMG submission 185805) | Permafrost soil microbial communities from the Arctic, to analyse light accelerated degradation of dissolved organic matter (DOM) -... | ecosystem: Environmental > Terrestrial > Soil >... | reverse complement strand
TTGCCCCGCACATTGAGACTGCCCTCGAAGCGCCCTTTGATCTCGGCCAGATCGATGTCGGCCGCCCCCCGGAAAGAGCCCTGCTCCGAAATCTGCATCAGGCGCGAGTCCATGGTGGCTTCCACCATGCCATCGACCACCAGGGTGTCGCAGTCGGTGATTTCAACGCCCTTGAGCTTGATGTTGGGCCCCACCGTCAGACGACTCCCGCCTTCGGCAGGGGCTGGCTTGACCGTGGCCTCCAGCGCAACAGCAGCTGAGGCCGGGCTGGAAGTCCCGGTCTTGGGGGGCTGTGAGGCTGTGGCGCCTGCAGCAGGCTGAACCGATGAACCGGGCTGAACCCGGGCAGTCACGCCCTCGGGATCACGCTTGCCAAAGAAGTTGGGTTGAATCGCCATGGAATCTCCTGAAAGAGCTTCATGCTAGAGAGCGATGACGATACATTCCAACAAATGTGAGCAACAAAAGTAACCAGATACAAGAATCAAAGGCAACCCCGGAGAATCAACGCCTCTGATAATTATCAAACCACCATTCACGTCGATAGCCTGCTCAAAGGAGCACTAAAACCGCCACATAAAGCTCTCAAAGCGTAAATATCTCGGTATCAATCAGGTACCGAAAAGGCTCTTGCGCTTCAGGGTCCAACGCCCACTGCCGCAAGGCTTCACGGTATATCGCTCCGAAATTACGGGCCGCCAATTCGATCAAGTCCGAATCGGCCCGTTCAAGGGTTTGAACGACATAGATCATGAGGTGCATCACCATGGTTCGCGGGGCCTGCGGACGGTGGATGCGAATGCGGCTGTTGAGGAAGACCTCAAAGCGCAGCCCAGGCTCCTGAAGCAAGCCCATGGCAATGGGCACAAAGGTTTCGAGTTTCAAGCACGTTTTCCCTGAAAAATGAATCCCTGAACTGCAAGGCAGCCAGGGGCGTCTTCTGGACAGGCCATCCCTCATTCGGTATTGGTGAACCAGACCAGAAGACCCTCAACAGGGGGCGATGCTAAGGGCATCCTCAGAAAAAAACAGGCTCACATGTTTCTTATTGTTACTCTGCAGATGCTTGAACAATCGATTTGAAAATCACTGTTGCAGCTCGATTCAATAATCCAAGCGCTTAAACCCAGACAAACGGAGACTTGAGCAGTTCACCCGGCAGATGAATGTTTGACTTACGGATTGACACATTTACGCATCCCAATGCGGGGGTGATACGGGGGGGTGATTGGCAGCGGCCCTCAGATGGTCACCGGTCATGCGCTCCGGCATCAATGACCCGGGGCTGATCCATGCATGGGTTGGCCTGGGCTGGAAAAAAGCAGCTCTTGCGTCTAAGCTGATTCATCGCTGTCACACCTGCGCGAACCCGAACCCTGCGTCCGAATCCCTGCGCAGGCCCCGCAAGGGGTTGCACCCGGCCCTCAGGCCGGGTTTCTTTTTCTGGCCCACCCGGCATGCCCAGGCACCAAGCCAGCAGCACACGAACCCACGCCGCTCATGCGGGTTGGCGCTTGCGGTCACGCTCATCGAACGGCCAGATTCCCTGGGTTTGGCGCATGGGTTTCGGCAGCGGGGCTTGCATCGAACATCTCCTGTTTTGATAGGCCCCTCTACAACGCGGCACCTCGCCGCCGGATGACACAGCCCCCCATCGCATCGAACGCCTGTCTCGCCCAAAGGCCGCCTGCATGCGGATGCTGGGCAGGGTTTCCACGGGCAGAAAAAATGCCTTGGCTTCGATCGTTGGCAATATACTGCCTACACAATAGCTACAGGCATTTTAATGCATGCCAAACACGTGGCCACAAACCCGCGATCGGGTGCGCGGTTGCGCACGGCGATGCGAACGAAGGCGGTTGCGCGGGGTTCAGGACAAGACCCCACACAGTCGACCTGCCCAAAGACTTGCAAACCGACAACAGGAGACAACACATGACCTCACGCCGACTGATGCTCAGCCGCAGCGCCGCCCTGGTGGGGGCCGCGTCCAGCGGACTGTGGCTGCCCGAACTGGCCCGTGCTCAAACCGGCAAGCTGCGCGTGGGCTTCATGCTGCCCTACACCGGCACCTACGCCCAATTGGGCGTGGCCATTGAAAACGGCGTGCGCATGGCCATCAATGAGCAAGGCGGCAAGCTCGGCGGGCGTGAGATCGAGTATTTCAAGGTTGACGATGAGTCCGAGCCTGCCAAGGGCATCGAAAACGCCAACAAGCTCGTTCAGCGCGACAAGGTGGATGTGCTGATCGGCACCGTGCACTCGGGGGTGCAGATGGGCATCCAGAAGGTGGCACGCGACAGCGGCGTGCTGAGCCTGATCCCGAACGCCGGCGTGCATGCCGCCACCCGGGCCCTGTGCGCCCCGAATGTGTTCCGAACCAGCTTCACCAACGCCCAGCCCACGCAGGCGCTGGGTGCTGCCATGGTGGCGCGCGGCCACAAGAAGGCCGTCTGGATCACCTGGAAGTACGCCGCGGGTGACGAGGCCTACGAGGGCTTCAAGGAGAGCTACACCAAGGCCGGCGGCACCATCGTCAAGGAGCTGGGACTGCCCTTCCCCAACGTCGAGTTCCAGGCCCTGCTGACCGAGATCGCCGCCCTCAAGCCGGACGCCGTGGCCTGCTTCTTTGCCGGTGGCGGCGCCGCCAAGTTCATGCGCGACTACGCGGCAGCGGGCCTGAAGGGCAAGATCCCGCTGTACGGTTCGGGGTTCCTGACCGAGGGGGTGATCGAAGCCGCCGGCCCGGCTGCCGATGGCGTGATCACCACCATGCACTACAGCGATTCGCTGGACACACCGCGCAACAAGCAGTTCCGCCTCGACTACGCCAAGACCTTCAAGATGCAGCCCGACGTGTATGCGGTGCAGGGCTACGACACCGGCCTGTTGCTGGTGCAGGGTGCCAATGCAGTCAAGGGCGACCTGAGCGGCAGCAAGCCAGCACTGTACAAGGCGCTCGAATCGGCCGTGATCGACAGCCCGCGAGGCAAGTGGACCATGAGCCGCGCCCACAACCCGGTGCAGGACATCTACCTGCGGGTGGTAGAAAAAGGCGAGAACAAGGTGCTCGGCGTGGCAGCCAAGGCCTTGGCCGACAGCGGCGCGGGTTGCCGGCTGGGTTGATCCGGTAGAGGCGGCCTGACCACAGGCATCCGGTATTTGCAAGAATGGTGTGACCAGCGCTCTGATTGGAGCGCCGGCCAGTCTTTCGTGCGCCCGGACGCTGGGGCCACGACCCGTGCTTGCCTCCTTCTTGTTTCAACCATCACCATGACCCTCAGCACCTTTTTGCTCTACCTTGCCGCCGTCGCCCTGCTTGTGCTTTCGCCCGGCCCCACCATGCTCATGTGCATGACCAACTCGCTGCAGCATGGCCCGCGCCGTGCCCTGGCCTCGGTGGCCGGCAGTGTCAGCGCTGTGCTGGGCGTGATGCTGCTCTCGGCACTGGGCCTGGGGGCCCTGCTGGCCGCATCGGAAACCGCGTTCCTGATCCTCAAGAGCGTGGGCGCGGCCTACCTGATCTGGCTTGGCATCAAGACCTTTCGCAGCCGCGCCACCGTGTTTGCCCCCCAGGCCACCGACCCGGACGGCCAGCGTCGCCCGCAATCCTATGCTCGCCTGTACCTGCAAGGCCTGATGGTGGGCGGCAGCAATCCCAAGGCCATTCTGTTCTTCACGGCCTTCTTCCCGCAGTTCATCAACCCGACGGCCAGCTTTCTGCCGCAGTTCAGCCTGCTGGCCGGCACCTTCGTGAGCTTTGAATTCACCGTGCTCTCGGGCTGCGCCCTGGGCGTGGCCCGGCTGGCGCCGGCCCTGCGCTCCAGCAGCCGCATGCAGTGGTTCAACCGCGTCTCGGGCGGCCTGTTCACCCTCATGGGTGGCCTGCTGCTGATGTCGCGTCGCCATACCTGATCCCACCTTCACACCCTGCCCTGCCATGGACCTTGCCAACCTTCTGATCCAGTTGCTCAACAGCGTGCAGTACGGCCTGTTGCTGTTCATGCTGGCAGCCGGCCTGACCCTGATCTTCGGCATCATGGGCGTGGTCAATCTGGCCCATGGCAGCTTCTACATGCTCGGGGCCTACCTGGCCTGGTGGCTCAGCGCCCAGGTGGGCAGCCTGCCGCTGGCCATCGTGCTCGGGGCCCTGCTGTCGGTGGCGCTGGGCCTGGCGCTCGAATGGTTGCTGTTCCGCCATTTCTACCAGCGCGACCACCTGGACCAGGTGCTGCTGACCTTTGGCCTGATCTACGTCTTCGAGGAATTGCGCTCGCTGCTGTGGGGCGATGACGTGCACGGGGTGGACATTCCCAAAGGGCTGGACTGGTCGCTGCCACTGACCGACACCCTCTCCTACCCGGCCTACCGCCTGTTCATGTCGGGCCTGTGCCTGCTGCTGGCGCTGGGCCTGTACCTGCTGATCTCGCGCACGCGGCTGGGCATGAAGATCCGGGCCGGGGCCTTCAACCGCGACATGGCCGAATCGCTGGGCATCAACATCCGCCTGATCCATGCCATCGTGTTTGCGCTGGGGGTGGGCCTGGCCGCCGTGGCCGGCATGATCGCGGCGCCCATTGCCAGTGTCTATCCCAACATGGGCTCGCAGGTGCTGATCATGTGCTTTGTGGTGGTCGTCATCGGCGGCATCGGTTCGGTTCGAGGCGCCCTCATCGCGGCCCTGCTGGTGGGCCTGGTGGACACCTTTGGCAAGGTGCTGCTGCCCCAGGTCTCGGGCATGCTGGTCTACATGCTGATGGCGGCCGTGCTGCTGTGGAAACCCGAAGGCCTGTTCAAGCAATGAAGCCCGCCGCCGCCCCACAACGCCACCCGAACCGCCCTGCCCCACCCCATCCCCCCCGCCCGGAGTCCCGCTGATGTCTGCTCCCCGAGCCCGTCTCGAAACCCTGCCCCGCGGCCTGCAAGCCGCGCTGGCCCTGGGCCTTCTGGCCCTGCTGAGTTTCCCCTTCGTGGGCAGCGATTTCTATGTGCAGATGGTGGCGCGCATGATGATCCTGGCCATCTTCGCCATGAGCCTGGACCTGCTGCAGGGCGTGACCGGCCTGGTCAGCCTGGGGCACGCGGCCTATTTCGGGCTGGCCGGCTATGCGCTGGCCTTCATCACCCCCGCGGCAGAGCCCGCCAGCCTGTGGTGGACGCTGCCGGTGGCCGTCGCCGCCTCGGCACTGGCGGCCCTGGTGATCGGCTTCTTTGTGGTGCGCACCCATGGCATCTACTTCATCATGGTCACCATGGCCTTTGCGCAGATGGTGTTCTACCTGTTCTTTGACAACAAGATGCTGGGCGGCTCGGATGGCCTGTACATCAACTTCAAGCCCGATGCCGCCATCGCGGGCTGGCTGCCCTTTGACCTCGAGAACAAACTGAGCTTCTATTACTTCACGCTGTTCTTTCTGGTGGCGGTCTATGCCTTTCTGCGCCGCCTGCTCTGGAGCCCCTTCGGTCGGGCCCTGGCCGGCATCCGCATCAATGAGCACCGCATGCGCGCCATGGGCTTTGGCACCTTCGGCTACAAGCTGGCAGCCTTCACCCTGGCAGGCGCATTGGCCGGGCTGGCGGGCTACCTGTGGGGCGCCCAGAGCGGCTATGTGAACCCCGAGCTGATGGGTTTTCACATGAGCGCGCACGCCATCATGATGGTCATCCTGGGGGGCATGGGCAATTTTGCCGGGGCCATCGTCGGGGCCTTCACCTTTGAGTTGCTGCTGGACCTGTTCAAAGACCTGCCCGCCATCGGTAGCTTTGACACGGGCAAGCACTGGCAGCTGTGGATGGGCCTGTTCATCGTGGCGCTGATCGTGTTCGCGCCGCGCGGCCTTTTGGGCCTCACCCAACGCACGGGCAAAGGGGCCTCTGGAGAGCAACCGTGAACGCCACCCAAAACACCACCCCCACCCCCGAAGTGCTGATGAGTGCCCGCGGCCTGACCCGCCGTTTCGGCGGCCTGGCCGCCGTCAACCAGGTTGAACTTGACCTGTGGCGCAACTGCATCCATGCCGTGATCGGGCCCAACGGGGCCGGCAAGTCGACCCTGACCAACCTGCTGTCGGGTGACCTGCCCCCCAGCGACGGGCGCATCACCCTGGGCGGGCAGGACGTCACGGGCTGGTCGGCCGAGCGCATCTCACGCCAGGGCCTGGGCCGCAGCTACCAGAAGACCAACATCTTTGCCCCCTTGAGCGTGTGGGACAACATCCGCCTGGCCGCCCAGTCGCGCAGCCCCCAGGCCTGGCGTTGGCTGAAGCGGGCCGACAGCATCGCCGCCATCAACGAGCGCGCCGAGCGGGCCCTGGAGCTGGCTGGCCTGCAGCCCCGCCGGCAGGCCATCGCCGGTGCCGCCAGCCACGGCGAGCAGCGCCAGCTCGAGATCGCCATGACCCTGGCCACCGAGCCGCAGGTGCTGCTGCTCGATGAACCCCTGGCTGGCATGGGCGTGGCCGAGGCCGAGCGCATCGTCGAACTGCTGCTGCGCCTCAAACCCGGCCACGCCATGATGCTGGTCGAGCACGACATGGACGCCGTCTTCACCCTGGCCGACCGCCTGACCGTGATGGTCAACGGCCAGCGCATCGCCAGCGGCAGCCCGGCCGAGGTGCGTGCCGACCCGCTGGTGCAGTCCGCCTACCTCGGAGCCGACGAATGAGCCCCTCCCCCGAACCGCTGATCCAGGCCCAGGGCCTCAACACCTACTACGGCGCCAGCCACATCCTGCGCGACCTCAGCTTCACGGTGGCGCGCGGCGAGACCATCGGCCTGATGGGGCGCAACGGCATGGGCAAGAGCACCCTGCTGAAAAGCATCATGGGCCTGGTCAAGCCGCGCTCGGGCGAGGTGAACATCACCGGCCGCGCGATGACCGGCCGCTCGCCCTACGAGGTATCGCGCCTGGGCATTGCCTATGTGCCCGAAGGGCGCGGCATCTTTGGCAACCTCAGCGTGCGCGAGAACCTGCAGATGGCCGCCCGCGCCGGCACCCGGGGCCAGCGCGACTGGACCTACGAGCGCGTGCTGGAAACCTTCCCGCGCCTGACCGAACGCCTGAACCACGGCGGCCAGCAACTGTCGGGCGGCGAACAGCAGATGCTCACCATCGGCCGCGCCCTCATGACCAACCCGGATGTGCTGATCCTCGACGAAGCCACCGAAGGTCTGGCGCCCCTGATCGCGCGCGAGATCTGGCGCATCTGCGGTCTGATCCGCGAAAGCGGCATCAGCAGCGTGATCGTCGACAAGAACTGGAAACATGTCACCCAGATCAGCAACCGCAACGTGATCCTGGTGAAAGGCCAGGTGGCCTTCGAGGGCAGTTCCGAGGCGCTGCGCAGCAACCCGGCCTTGCTGGACCAGTACCTGGGCGTTTGAGACTCGCTTCACACACCGGCACAAGTTGATACAGACCGGGTGTCAACGCCCCGGCTGTGCCGCTCATTGAGCGTGCAAGCCCGCAGATCCTCCATTCTCCCCGCGGGCCTGAAAGCCTGCCATGCCTTTGCGCCCAAGTCGCCCCTTGCCAGGGGCCCTGCTCATCACCGGACTGAGCCTTCTTTTGCTTGCCCCTCTGGCCCAGGCCCAGAGCGAGGCCTACCGACGCGGCTACGACCAGGGCTATGCCGATGGCTTGGCCGCGGCTCGCCAGGCCCCATGGCAGACGGGCGCGAATCCAGGCTGGTCAGGCGCATTCGCCTCCAGCCCGGCCCCCATCACCCTGCACGAAGCGCGCTATGGCACGGCCGAACGGGCCTGCGACGCCCGCGCCGGCATCGCCAGGACGCTGGCCAACCAGGCCATCCCGGTGCTCACCGTGAACAATGGCCTGTGCGGCGACCCTGCGCCCAACCAGCGCAAGTTCCTGGTCGTCAGTTACAGCTGCCCTGGCCAGGGCCCGGTGCGCCAAAGCGGTTGGGAGGGGCAGCCGCTGGATCTGAGCTGCCGCTAGCCCCGTCGCAAGCGCCCAAAAAGAAACGGCGCCAGGGAATCCCCTGGCGCCGTTCTGTCGGTAGGAAAGCGAAGCGCTTACTTGATGGTCACAGGCATTTGCACCTGCACGGTGCGGCCGGCCGAATCCTTGACCACCACCGTCAGCGTGTAGTTGCCGGTCACCGGGCTGGCCCAGTTGGCCGTCACGGTCAGGCCCGACATCGAGAACGACATGCCCAGCGGCGCGCCCGAGATCGACACCGAGACCCAGCTCACACCCGAATCCGTGATGGTGATCGTGCCGCTGACCGCCTTGCCGGCCGAGCCGGAGATGGCCGGGGCGTTGACCGACAAACCGCCGCTGGTCGTGGTGCTGGCCGCGATCTTCACCGTGTACACGGCCTGGCCGGTCAGGCCGGTCTTGCTGTCCTTGGCGATCGCGGTCACGCTGTAGCTACCCAAGACCGGGCTGGCCCAACTCACCACGCCTGTGCTGGCGTTGACGCTCATGCCGGTGGGTGCACCGGTCAGGCTGTAGCTCAGGGCATTGGCGCCAGTGGCGTTCACAGTGAACGACAAGGCAGTGCCCGGGGTGCCGTTGACGGTGGCAGCGGTCACGGTGGGGGCGACCGGTGCGGTCACCGTCACGGTGTAGACGCCCTGGCCGGTCAGGCCGGTCTTGCTGTCCTTGGCCACCACGGTCACAGCGTAGGTGCCCGCCACCGGGGTGGGCCAGCTGACCACACCTGCGGTCGAGATGGTCATGCCGGACGGAGCGCCCGTCAGGCTGTAGGTCACGGCGTTGGGTGCCGAAGCCGACACGGTGAACGACAGGGCGGTGCCCACCTGACCGGTGATGCTGGCCGAGGCCACCACGGGCGGGTTGGTGACCGTGGCGCCACTCAACACGCTGAGCAGGTTGCTGCCGTTGGGCGTGCCCAGGCCGGTGGGGGTGTCAAAGCCTGTGTGGGCGCTGCAGGTGGCGCAAGTGCCGTTGTTGCCCGAGGTCACATCCAGGAAGGCGCCGGCATAGCTGCTGGCGTTCACCGAGATCTGACCGTACAACACCGAGTGCGGAGCACCCAGAGCAGCCTTGGAGGTCTGTGCACGCATGGCGTTGGCCACGGCGACAAGGGCCGCCCACTGAGGAGTCGACATGCTGGTCCCCCCGGCGCTGACCCATTGGGTGGTGCTGCTGCCGGAGGCGATCACAGCCACATACTGACCAGTGTTGGGGTTGGCGTTCATCGCCACATCCGACACGGTGCGGCGCGCCACCGAGCCCATGCCCGGCACCGCACTCGTCTGGTAGCTGGGGGTGGCGGTGTAGGCACTGGTGCCACCACCCGAGCCGCTCCACACCACTTCGCTGCGGCTGCCGGTGCCGCTGTAGGTCAGCGAGGTGCCGCCCACGGCCAACACCTTCGGCGACACGGCCGGCCAGCTCACGCCCGCGCCCGAATCCCCGGCGGCAGCCAGGTAAGTCATGTTGGCGGTGCTGAAATAGCTGTCGGCCGAGGCGGTCCAGTTGCCCTCGTTGGCGCCAAAGCTCATCGACACGACACCCTGGCCCATTTTGTTGGCCAGGCCCACGGCGGCCAGCAGGCTGTTCACGCTGGAGTCCGGTGCTTCGATCAGCACCAGGCGGGCCAGTGGCGCAATCGCGTGGGCCCATTGAACGTCCAGCGAGATTTCGGTCGACCAACCAGAGTCATAAGCGGGTGCCGTGGCTGTCATCGCGCCACTGGTGTTGCTGTACACCACGGACAGCTCGCAAGCCGCGCTCGACGGTGCGGCCAGCGGCAGCGTGGCGTTGGTGGCAATGGCCTTGGTGGTGCAGGTGGGCAGACCGAACTTGCTGTTGAAGGCGGCCAGCTCGGCGGCCACGTTCGGGTTGTGCATGGCATCGACGATGTAGATCGTCTGGCCGGCGCCCAGTTGTGCGGCCTGGGCAGCCGTCAGGCTGGCGCCCGTGGCCGGGGTGGCGGGCAAACCATAGGCCGCACGGATCTGCGCGGGTGTGTAGGTGACGACGGCGGCTCCGGCCTTGGCGGTCGAGTCATCGGACTGGACGTTGGCAGAAACCCCCAGCGCCTTGGCCTGGGTCATGGCTTCGGGTGTCAGGCGACGGGTGCTCAGGCCAGCCAACTCGGCGGGCACCAATTGCACACGCGGGGCCAACTGGGCTGAAGCACCAGCGCCGGAGGCATCCACATCGTCCGGAGCCTGAAGCTGCACCGGAGCCAGGTGAAAACTGGGCAGCACGGCTTGTGAGGCCACCGATTCCGGCAGGGTGTCGACTTGGGCCGACAACGTGGTGGTGGCGCTGACCGAAGGGCTGGCTGTCGTGCCAGCATCGCCGCCGCCGCATGCGGCCAGCAGCAGGGTCATGGCACTCAGTGCCAGGCCACAGGTGGCAGGCGCAGAACGCAGGTTTTGGAAGGGAATCAATGAGGCCACGGCACTCTCCGGTCAGTTGGACGGGAGGCACAACCATCAAAAGAAGGGAAGCGAGGACACCGGGCTGGAGGGTTGCCGGCTTCTGAGACCTGGGGATCCAGGTGGGCTTCGCAGAAGAAGCCACAGGGGCTTGGCAACCCCGCTGTCATACCCCTGAGGGCTTAGACCGGTGGCTTTGCGACCCCGGCTTTCGCACGGGTGTGCCTTTTACATGCCGCTATCTTAAGTTCATTTATGTTTCATATCAACACATTTCGTAACACGCCCGACAAGAAATGACGAACGGAAAAGCAAGGGAAAAGCCCGCTTGTTCATCCCATCCGTCCGGCCAACGTAGAAATCTGGGCCATCAGCCGGGAGTCTGGCAATCAAGCCGCGACTCGCACCACCACCCGCCCACGCACCTGCCCCGCCAGCAGATCGGCCGCCACGCCGGGCGCCTGGGCCAGCGTGATTTCGCGGGTGAAGGCCTCCAGCAAGGCCGGGTCCAGGTCGCGGGCCAGACGCGCCCAGGCCTGCTGACGCAGCGCCAGCGGGGCCATCACGCTGTCGATGCCGTAAAGCGTGATCCCACGCAGGATGAAAGGGGCCACCGTGGCCGGAAAATCCATGCCCCCGGCCAGACCACAGGCGGCCACCGCACCGCCGTAGCGGGTGCCGGCGCAGGCATTGGCCAGGGTGTGGCTGCCCACGGC
>Ga0209913_1001719_pt1 | contig 11113 bp, 8 predicted proteins | sample PersoiDNA2013203_FD_185805 | JGI IMG/M metagenome (GOLD analysis project Ga0209913, IMG submission 185805) | Permafrost soil microbial communities from the Arctic, to analyse light accelerated degradation of dissolved organic matter (DOM) -... | ecosystem: Environmental > Terrestrial > Soil >... | reverse complement strand
AAAGCCAAATGAGATCTATCTGATCCATGGAGATCCAAATGTGGGAGGGGGCTTGCCCCCGATGGCAGTGGATCAGTTACAAACAAGCTGACTGACCCACCGCTATCGGGGGCAAGCCCCCTCCCACTTTTTTGACCGCGCTCGGCTTCCAGTACCAGGTCAGCTATAGGGCCGCCTCGCCAATATCAAAAGCCAAATGAGATCTATCTGATCCATGGAGATCCAAATGTGGGAGGGGGCTTGCCCCCGATGGCGGTGGTTCAGTTACAAACAAGCTGACTGACCCACCGCTATCGGGGGCAAGCCCCCTCCCACAGGGGATCTCCCTCTACCTTGGGGTCTTCACAAAGCCGGGTTTTAGCCCGAATACCTCGACGCCCTGCGGCGTCGATTGCCCGGTAGTCACGGTCACGCGCTCCACCGGCTTATCCATCGCCGGCCGATACTCGACCGTCATGTCCGGCTGGATCGCCTGGCTCGGAATTACGATCGCCTGTGCATTGTTGTAAGTGACGATGGTCAACCGCGCACTCATCCCCAGCCGCACCCGCTGCAACTGCTGCGGGGTCAGCCTGGGGATCGACAGGCTCACCGGAAACTGCGCGCTGCCCTGGGTATCACCGGCAATCGCCAAGCCGCTGACCACACTCACCGACCCGTTCAGCCGCTCGCCGTCAAAGCCATCGCCCATCACTTCCACCGCCTGGCCCTGGTGCAGTTGGTTGATGTCCAGCTCGGAGACCTTGGCGACGATTTTCAGCCGTTCGATATTGGCCAGGCCGAACAGCACCTGGCCCTGGCTGACCTTGCTGCCGGCTTGCACCGGGGCGTTGCTGTTGCCAGCCCCTTGTGCCGCGTTGCCGCTTCCGGGCGCGGGCACCACGATGCCGGAGAAGGGCGCCTTGACCTCCTTGCCTTCGAGCTGCTGGTACAGGGCGTCGTACTTCACCGTGGCATTGGTCAACTCCATATCCGCGATCTGTCGGTATTCGCCTTGGCCTTGATCCAATGCCTGTTGCAATTCATCGCGCGCAGCGATCAGGTCCAGCTGTTGCTGCTGGGTCTGTTGCTTGAGGTCGTCCAGCTCGTTGCGCGGGATGATGCCGCGCTGAAACAGGTTTTCGCTTTCGGTGAGTTTGCGCTGGGTATTGCCGGCGCTCATTTGTGCTGTGCGCAGGCTGCGGCGCGCGCGGCTGACGGTAGGGCTGCTGTCCCAGTCCTGCATTTCCTGCACGGTGCGCCGGGCCTTGAGTTGGGCGGAGAGCGCATCGCGCAGTTGCACTTCGAGAAGGGCCGGGTCCATGCGCAACAGCACTTGCCCGGCTTCGACCCGCTGGCCTTGCTCCACCAGATTGGCTTGTACATTGCCGTCGAACGGCGCGGTGAGGGTGAGGGTGGTGTCGGGCTCGATTTTGCCCACCAGGCCGATCTGGTGCACCAGCGCGTCTGGCTTCACCGCCAGCCACTGCTCGGCCGTGCTCAGCGGTTCGGCGGCGCTGCGATGGCTTTGCACGGCAATTCCCGCGCCCGCCAGCAGCACGATCAATCCAGCCGCCAGCAGGCGTTTTTGGCTAATAGTCATTGAGGGCGATTTCCCAACTTTCCAGCGTCATGCCCAGGGTCAGATCGAGCTGGGTCTGGGCGTTCAAATAAGCGATCAGCGCATTGAGCTGCGCGTTTTCGGCGTTGCGCAAGTCGGTTTCGAAACTCAGCACCTGGAAGTTGGTGGAGCGCCCGGCGCTGAGCTTTTCGCGCTCGATCTCGATCTTGCGCCGCGACAGCTCCACGGCGCGCTGGGAGATTTCATACTGGCGCCAGCGCGTGCCGAGGTCGCGTACCACGTTGTTCACGCTGCGTTCCAGCTCCTGGCGGGCGTCGGTGATGCGGATGGCCTGATCCTCCACATTCACCCGCGCCCGCACTTCGGCCTGGCGCGTACTGATGTCGCCGATCGGGATTTGCACCTGCACCCCGGCGTAGCTGTCCCAATTGCGGTTGTTGCCGCTGCCGGCGTCGTTGTTGTAGTTGTCGCGTAGCTGGTTCGCCCCGGCCACCAAGTCCACTTGCCAGCGCCCGGAGTCTTTGGCGATCACCAGGTTGAGGTCGGCCTGCTGGCTGCCGAGCAGGGCGGCGAGGTATTCCGGTTGCTGGTTCTGCGCCAGGTTGAACGCCTCGCGCTTGTCGACCTGCATGGGCTTGGCCTCCAGGGCCTCGGTGGCGCGGATCGGTGTCGACAGGTCGAGGGCCAGCAGGCGCAGCAAGGCCAGGCGGCTGCTGTCGAGTTGGTTCTGCGCTTCTTCCACGCCCAGTTGCTGGGTGGCGATATCGGCTTCGGTCTGCACGATCTCGAACTCGGCCATGCGTCCGGCGCTGATCAGCGCCTTGTTCACTTCCAGCAAGGTGCCGGAGCGTTTCAGTGCGTCCTGGACGATGCTCAGTTGCTCCTGGGCGCGCAGCAATTCGCGGTAGGTGGCGATGATCTGGCTGATGGTTTGCGCCACGGTGGCCTTGAGGTTCAGGCGGTTGGCCTGCTCCGACAGGCGCGACAGGCGCAGCGGCGCGGTGGTCGCATCCCAGCCGGCGCCGCGCATCAGCGGTTGGATGAGCGCCAGGTCAAGCCCGTCGCTGCGGTAGCGACCGGCACGGTTGGCGTTATTCAGTTGCTGGGTCCAGGCCATGCTCAGGCGTGTGCCGTACTCACCCAGCAGGCTGGTGGCAGGTGCCACGTTGGCGTTGCGTGCGTTGTCGGCGGAGCCACGGGTGCTGCGGTAATAGCTATTGAGGCTGAGCTTGGGGTTGAACACGTCTTCGGCCACGCGCAGGTCGAACTTCTGCGCGACCCGCTGCAGGTAGGCGCTGCGAATCGCCGGGTTGTTGCGCAGGCCCAGGTATACCGCGTCGCCCAGGGTGATGGCGGTGACCTGGGCATTCAGCGAGACGCCGCGATCGTAGCCACTGCGCGTGGTGCTGGGCGCTGCGGGGCGGATCACCACGTCGGCGGCGACACTCGGCAGGCTGATCAGGGCCAGGAGCAGCAGCAGGCGTTTATTCATCACGCAACGCCTCCACCGGCTGCAACCGCGAGGCCGAGACCGCCGGGTAGATGCCAAAGAACAAACCCACCAGCAATGTGCTGCCCACCCCCAGGGGCAGGGCGGCGACCGCCAGGGCGAAGGCCCAGCCCGACAGCCAGGCATAGAGCCAGGCGGCGGTCATGCCGAGCACCGCGCCGCACAGCGCACCGACGGCAGTGAGGGTGATGGCTTCGAGCAGGAACAGGTTGCGAATATCCCGTTGGCGCGCGCCGAGGGCCATGCGAATGCCGATCTCGCGGCGGCGTTCGGAGACGTTCATCAGCATCACGTTCATCACCCCGACACCGCCGCCCACCAGGGAGATTGCGCCCAGTGCCAGCAGCAGGTAGGCGAAGGTGCGGCTTTGTCGGGTCATGCCGTCGATCATTTGCTGGGGCACCGTGATATCGACGGTGTGCTCGGTCAATTGGCGTTGCAGCGCGGCAGCGGCGTCCCGTGCGATGCGTTCCATGTCCTGCCCCGGCGCGGCGCGGATGATCACGTTGCCGATTTGCGGGTTGGCGTAGATGCGGCGCATGCCGTCGGCGGGAATGAACAGCGATTCGTTGGCTTGCACCGGCATCAGCATCGCCCGGGGCTGGTTGTGCAGGATGCCGACCACCAGGAACAGGTAGTCGTTGATGCGCACGCGGTCGCCCAGTTTCAGCGGCTCACCGGGGGCACCAAGGGCTTGGGCGATCTGGTCACCGATCACGCCGTAGGTTTCATTGGCGTCGAACGCCGACAGGTAGCGCCCCTCGCGCAGCACCAGGCGCAGGGCGGCCGGGATATCCGGCGTGCTGCCGACGAAGTTGGCGTTGACGCTGCGGCCGTGGAACACGATGGGGCCGCTGAACAGGCTCAGCGCGCCGATGTGCGCGATCCCGGGCACGGCCTGGCGCACGGCGTCGAGGTCGAGGCGCGAGCGCATCGGCACGCGGCTGTCGCCTTTGGGCGGAAACTGCGCGATCAGGGTGTCGGTGCCCATGTCCTTGAAAATCAGCGCGGCGTCCATCGCCGCGTTATGGCCGATATTGATCAGCGCCACCACCGACGAACTGCCGATCACGATGCCCAGCAGCGCGAGGATCGAGCGTTTACCCAGGGTGCGCAGGCTGACGAAAGCTTCATGCAGCAATTGGCTCAGGCTCTGCTCGACGCGCAGGCTCATGGGCGGCCGGCCTCATGCACCACGCCGTTACGCACCAGGATTTTGCGCTCCAGGCGCTCGGCGATGTGCGCGTCGTGGGTGACGATGATCAGCGTCACCTGCTGCTCGCGATTCAGCGCCAGGAGCAGGTCCATGATGTCCTGGGCGGTGCTGCTGTCGAGGTTGCCGGTGGGTTCGTCGGCCAGGATGACCGAGGGCTTGCCCACCAGCGCACGTGCAATCGCCACACGCTGGCGCTGGCCGCCGGAGAGGTCGGCGGGGCGATGGTGGGCGCGCTCGGCCAGGCCGACCTGCTCAAGCATGCGCAGGGCCTGTTCCACCGACTCGTGGCGCGACACGCCACGATAACTCAGAGGCAGGGCGACGTTGTCCAGGGCACTGAGGCGCGGTAGCAGGTTGAAACTCTGGAATACGAAGCCGATCTGCTGGTTGCGGATCGCCGCCAGTTCATCGGGGCTGGCGCTGAAAATATCGTGGCCGGCAAAGCGGTACTGGCCGCCGTCGGGCAAGTCCAGCAGGCCGAGGATGTTGAGCAGGGTACTTTTGCCGGAGCCGGAGGCGCCGAGAATGCCGCAACTGTCGCCGCGGGCGATGGACAGGCACACATCATTGAGGATGGACAGGTGCTGACCGGCGAGCTGATAGCTTTTGCCGATGCCTTGCAGGGAGATCAAGCCTGGGTGCGCGGGGGTGTCTGTCATCATGACTACGCCTGCAGTCTCGACGCCGCCGTGCTGCCCCGGTAAAAATTTGTAACAAGTTCGGGGGTTGCCTGGAACGCGTCACGGACTGGTTTAATTTCTTGTTTTTAAAATATTGTTTGAATACTAACCGCGTTCAACCGGCTCCGCCAGCCATCGTTGTAGAGGGTTTTTACCCTTTGAAATAAATGTGCCGGGGGCGAAATCGACCGCTCAAAAATCCTTCGACTAGCCTCAACGAGCCAGGCTGCAAGGGCTTGCGATGATATGGTGGCGTGTCACTACTTGCTTTCGAGCGATGGCCCCGGTATAAAAAATCAAATTTATTTTTAAAACAATATTTCCCGCGTGGAACTTTTATGGTCGTGAAGAAAGTCAGCTCTCCAAACATTACCAAGACTCGATTGCTGGATGCGACAGAGGCTCTCTTCATCAAATTCGGATATGACGCCGTTTTGTTACGGCAGATTACCGAGCGTGCCCAGGTGAACCTGGCCGCCGTGAACTATCACTTCGGGGACAAGGATTCCCTGATGAAAACCCTGCTGATGCAGCGCCTGGAGCCGCTCAACGAGCAGCGCCTGGAACTGCTGGCACGCTGTGAAGCCGAATCCGACGGCCCCCTCGATTGCGACACGCTGCTCGGCGTACTGTTCGCTCCGGCCATGGGCCTGGAGCGCAGCGACCCGGCGAGTGGGGAAGGGCGTTCGTTCATTCGTTTCCTCGGGCGGGTCTACAGCGATACGTCGCCGTTTATCCAGGAATACCTCAAGGTGCATTACCAGCCGGTGTTCCAGCGCTTCTTCGAAGCCTTCGCCCTGGCCTTGCCGGACTTGCCGCGCAACGAACTGGGGGTACGCCTGCAGTTTGCCCTGAAGGCGATTTCCGGCGTGATGGCCGGTACCGAACTGCGCCTGTTGATGAACTCCATGAGCCTGGGCCGCCCGGCCACGGATGCCGAGGTGATGGCCAAGTTGATTACGCTGGTATCGGCGGCGATTCGCGTGCCGCAGCAAAGCCCAGAGGCGCAAACCGCGTTGGCCAAGGTGCTCGACACCCAGCGCGCGATTCGCGAGCAAGCGACCGCGCCTGCCGGCAAGGCGGCGCGCTAGCTCGAATCCAAGGCAAAAAAAAGCCCGCTGGGGCGGCGGGCTTGATGTGCAACGTTTGTAACGGATGAGGCTTCACCCTACGGCTCGCCATGTGAATAAATCGTGAAAAATATGTAAGAGAAAGTGTGAAAGTGTTGGCGCGGGTAAACGCGCTAAAACCCCTAAGGATTAGATCTTCCAATGGCCGGCACTTTTGGCCAACCGCTGGCGCATCTCATCCACATTCGCCGCCAATTGCACGGTCAACAACCGATACCCATCCAATGCACTGTAGACCGGCGCATCCAATGTCGGCTCGCTGGCAACGGCTTGGTTCGGCCGCTCCAACCGCGGTGTCACGCCGGATCTCAGCGCTCGCGCCATCCCCACCAATTGCACCCGAATCTGCCGGTGTTCGGTTTTCAACCTCAGCTGCATCCGCGCCATCGCCTGTTCGTCGCGAGGGTCCGGCCGGGTGTTGCCCAGAATCTCCAGGGTGCTGATGCACATGCGCAAATGCCGCTGGATCGTGTCCAGTTCGGTCATGGAGATTCGTACCTCCTTGGACACCGAAGGCATCAACGAACGCAATTGCAGCATCGCCGTATTCACGCGGCTGAGCAGTTTGAGGTGTTCGTCGTCGGTGACCGATTGGCCGCTGACGATGCGGCTATAGATCGCGGCACAGTCGCGCAAGGCGCTGGCCAGGTTGTAGCGCCAGGAGTACACGGCATACAGCGGCAGAGCGAAGGAAAACGCCAGGGCCAACGCAATACCAATCAGGATGTCGACCGTGCGCCACAACCCGTCTGACAGCGGATTGTCGCCATGCCCGGCGACGATAAACACGGTGATCGCCGACAACAACGCGGTGTACCCGCCCTTGCCGATGGCGTGATAGGAGAAGAACCCGCACACCACCGACATTAACAGGTAGGTCAGCAGCGGCTGCCCCACATACGCCTCCTGCACCACCAGCAGCAAACCGACGCTGGCGCCGATCAGCGTACCGTAGGCGCGCTCCATGGCTTTCTTGCCGATATTGCCGTGGTGCTGCAGGCCGCCGATCACCACCAGCATGGTCACCGACGCCCACTCGCCGTGGGGCAGGTTGATGCCGGTGGTCAGCAGGATCGTCGCCAGCAAGCCGATGGACACGCGCACGGCGTGGATCAACTTGGCGTGGCGATAGCGGCGGTAAGGGTCGAGCAGCGGGCGCAGTAAGCGCCGCGCAAACACAGGCAAATGCAGGTTAATCAACGGCAAGCAGTCCTCTAGAAAATGTAGTCAGTGGTCAAGAAGTTCGAGTCGCGGTTGCGCAGGATCTCGCTGAGCAGCGCCTTGTTGCTGTCCTGGAACTTGGTCGCCACCAGGGTGCGGATCGAGAACACGCGCAAGGCGTCATGTACCGACAGCGTGCCTTCGGCCGAGTTCTTGCGGCCGTTGAAGGGGAACGCGTCCGGGCCACGCTGGCACTGGGCGTTGATATTGATGCGGCCGACCTGGTTGGCGAAGGTGTCCACCAGCCGCCCGATTTCGGTCGGGTCGGTGCCGAACAGGCTCAGTTGCTGGCCGAAATCCGAGTCCAGTACATAATCGATCACTGTCTCCAGGTCACGGTAGGGCACGATCGGCACCACCGGGCCGAACTGTTCCTCGTGGTACACGCGCATCTGCGGGTTTACCGGGTACAGCACTGCCGGGTAGAAAAATGTACCGCGACTGACGCCGCCATTGGCATTCATCACGCGGGCGCCGTGTTGGGCCGCATCGGCCACCAGCGCGTTGAGGTAATCGACCTTGCCTGCTTCCGGCAGCGGCGTCAGTGCCACGCCGTCTTCCCACGGCATGCCGGGCTTCAATGTCGCCAACTTGGCGTTGAATTTCTGGATGAAGCTGTCGACCACGTCTTCATGCACAAACAGGATTTTCAACGCGGTGCAGCGCTGGCCGTTGAACGACAGTGCGCCGGTGACGGCTTCGCTGACGGCATTGTCCAGGTCGACCTGGGGCAGCACGATGCCTGGGTTCTTCGCGTCCAGGCCCAGGGCAGCACGCAGGCGGTGCGGGCGTGGGTGCAGTTTTTTCAGGTCGCTGGCGGCCTTGTTGGTGCCGATGAACGCGAAGATATCGATCTTGCCGCTGGCCATCAGCGCGCTGACGGTTTCGCGGCCGCTGCCATAGATCACGTTGATCACCCCGGCCGGGAAGCTGTCGCGGAACGCTTCCAGCAGCGGGCGGATCAACAGCACGCCGAGCTTGGCCGGCTTGAACACCACGGTGTTGCCCATGATCAGCGCCGGGATCAGCGTGGTAAACGTCTCGTTCAACGGGTAGTTGTAAGGCCCCATGCACAGCGCCACGCCCATCGGTACGCGGCGGATCTGGCCGAGCGTGTCTTGTTCCAGCTCGAAGCGACTGCTGCGGCGGTCGAGTTCCTTGAGGGCATTGATGGTGTCGGTGATGTAGTCGCAGGTGCGGTCGAACTCTTTCTGCGAGTCCTTGAGGTTCTTGCCGATTTCCCACATCAACAACGTGACCACCGCATCACGCTGTTCGCGCATGCGCCGCAAAAACGCTTCGACGTGCCGGATGCGGTCAACCACGCGCATTGTTGGCCATTCACCCTGACCGCGGTCATAGGCGCGCACGGCGGCGTCGAGGGCGGTGAGCGCGGTGTCGGCATCCAGCAGCGGCGTGCTGCCGATGTTCACGCGTTCGTCCCCCAGTTGCACCGGGCTGAGGACCTGGGCCAAGGGGCCGTTCCATACCTGCAACTGGCCGTCGACCAGGTAATCACGCTGTTCGATGGGCGCAGCCAGGCGAAATTGCTCGGGAATATCGGCGGCACTGGTGGGAAACAGTTGGGCGAGCAGGTTATCGGTGGTCATGTTGCTACCCCTGGAATAGTTGCAAAACATGACTAGAGAGTCACCCAACAACGGGTTCTGTGGCAAGGCTTGCGCGCTTTCTTGTACGCACGGCGGCGCGTGGCGGGTAAACTGCGCGGCTTACTTGAAGGAGTTCACATGAGTCAGTACCAGCCGGGCATTCTTGCCGCACCGGTGCCTTTGCAGGCACGCCATCTGTTTTTTGCCGTGGACTCCCTGGCCGCTGTCCCTGCCGCGTTGGACGCACTGGTGCAGTGGGCGGATTCGGCGGCAGTGGTCGGCCTGGGTGAGCCGCTGGTCAACGCACTGGGCGCGCAGATTGAAGGGCTACGCGCATTTCCTGCCGTCAGCGGGCCGGGCGCGCATAACCCCTCCACCCAGCAGGCGTTGTGGGTGTGGCTGCATGGTGTGGATCGCGGTGAATTGCTCTTGCGCAGCCGTGCGCTCGAGAAAGCCCTGGCCCCGGCGTTTCGCCTGGTGCAGTCGACCGAAGGCTTCCGCTACAAGAGCGGTTTTGACCTGACCGATTACGAAGACGGCACCGAAAACCCCCACGACGATGCCGCCGTCGAAGCCGCGATGACTGACAGCGGCGCCAGCTTCGCCGCGATCCAGCAATGGCAGCACGACCTCGATGGTTTCGCCGCGTTGCCTGCCCAGGAACGCGACCACATCATCGGTCGCCGCCATGGCGACAACGAAGAACTGGAAGACGCGCCCGAATCCGCCCACACCAAACGCACCGCCCAGGAAAGCTTCACCCCGGAAGCGTTCGTGGTCCGCCGCTCGATGCCATGGGCGGAAAACGGCCAGGCCGGCTTGATGTTCCTCGCGTTCGGGCATTCCTTTGATGCGTTTGAAGCACAACTGCGCCGCATGAGTGGGTTGGAAGACGGTATCGTCGACGGCCTGTACCGCATCAGCACCCCGTTGACCGGCGGCTATTACTGGTGCCCGCCGCTCAAGGACGGGCGCCTGGATCTCAGTGCCGTGTTGATCTGACCAGGCGTTTGCCTGGGTCGTTGAGTCAGCGCACGCGCCATCACCGATACGGAGTTGGCGCGTTTTTTTTACCGGTGTAGGCAACATGAATATGTTGACAGCCAACGCATTGACCGCTGAAAAAAATCGCCGCAGCCCTTAATCTAGAGGCCTTTTGTCACCTGTGCGGATGGTTCATGTCTTCTGTTGCCGATGGACTCCCCCTGAATAAACGCCTGCCGGCGGTCATCGCCATTTCCCTGGGTATCGGCATGGCGACCCTGGACACGGCCATCGTCAACACCGCGCTGCCGACCCTGGCCGAAGGCATTGGCACCGACTCCGCTTCGGTGATCTGGGTGGTCAATGCCTACCAGTTGGCGATCATTGCCACGGTACTGCCCTTCGCTTCGCTGAGTGATGTGCTCGGGCACCGCCGGGTCTACCTCGGTGGTTTGCTGCTGTTTATTGTCTCGTCGCTGTTTTGCGGGATCGCCGGGTCGCTGGTGACGCTCACGGCGGCGCGGGTGGTGCAGGGGCTCGGTGCGGCGGCGATCATGAGCGTCAACACGGCGTTGCTGCGGCATATCTACCCGTCGCGCATGCTCGGGCGCGGCCTGGGCTATAACTCGCTGGTGGTGGGGCTGGCGTTTACGCTCGGGCCGACGGCCGCGTCGGCGATTCTGTCGGTCGCGAGCTGGCACTGGCTGTACCTGATCAACGTGCCGCTGGGGTTGCTGGCGCTGATGTTGGGCCTGCGCTCATTGCCGGTCATTCCCATGGCCGGGCATGCCTTCGATCGCCTCGCCGCGCTGTTGTGTGCCGGGCTGTTCGCCTTGCTGGTGCTTGGCCTGGGGACGGCGGTGCATGGCGCCCAAGGCGCGTTGACCCTGGGCCTGATCGCGCTGGCGCTGGTGTGCGGCGCGTTGCTGCTGCGCCGCCAGGCCGGGCACCCGGCGCCGATGCTGGCAGTGGACTTGTTCAGGCGCCCGGTGTTTGCGCTGTCTTCGCTCACGGCGATCTGCGCCTTCAGCGCCCAGGGCCTGGCCTTTGTGTCGCTGCCGTTTCTGCTGCAGGCGGTGCTTGGGCACAGCCAGGTGGAAACCGGTTTTCTGATGACGCCCTGGCCGGCCGTCGTGGCGGTGATGGCGTTGGTCGCCGGGCGTCTGGCAGACCGCGTGTCCCTGGGCCTGTTGTGTGGGAT
>Ga0209913_1001718_pt1 | contig 11120 bp, 8 predicted proteins | sample PersoiDNA2013203_FD_185805 | JGI IMG/M metagenome (GOLD analysis project Ga0209913, IMG submission 185805) | Permafrost soil microbial communities from the Arctic, to analyse light accelerated degradation of dissolved organic matter (DOM) -... | ecosystem: Environmental > Terrestrial > Soil >... | reverse complement strand
CTTGATTACCATGTCAGTATTTGGTGCCATTGTGATGTACATTGTTTCTATGATGAGCTTGTTCGCGCTACGTAAAAATGAGCCTAATCTGGAGCGTCCATTTGCTGCGGTAGCTTATCCGCTATTTCCAGCTATTGCGCTAGGTTTGGCTACCGTGAGTTTGGTGACGATGATTTACTTTAACCAACAACTGACCGTGGTGTTCTTTGGTTTAATGGCCTTAGGCTACGCTTACTTCAGCATGACACAACATCATCGTGATGCATCCGCTGACAATAAGGTGGCTATTTAAGATCCAGGTATGGAGTCGCGTCAGAATGCTTTCTGACGCGATGAGTGTTACATCAGCACTATATGTTTAAGTGAGATGATTTAGTGAATATGATTGTGAATAATGATTGTGAACATAAGTAAAGTGAGTGCATGATGAGTTATCAATATAGTGTGGGCACACGTACTTATCAGTTCGCAGACCTGAAATGTGTGCTGGCAAAAGCGACTCCGGCACGCTCCGGCGATCATCTTGCCGGCGTGGCAGCAGAAACTTATGCTGAGCGCATGGCGGCTAGAATGTGTTTAGCCGCAATTCCACTTAAGCAATTTTTAGAAGACTTAATCATTCCGTATGAAACCGATGAGGTCACGCGACTCATTGTGGATACACATGATAAGCAAGCCTTTGCTGAAATCAGTCACCTTACCGTGGCTGATTTTCGTGACTGGCTACTGTCCGATATCGCCGATTCGGCAACTTTAAAGCGCGTTGCACCCGGTATCACGCCAGAAATGGCGGCCGCTGTGAGCAAGCTCATGCGCAATCAGGATTTGATTCTAGTGGCAAAAAAATGCCATGTTGTAACTGCGTTTCGCAATACCATAGGCTTGCCCGGGCATCTTTCTGTGCGATTGCAGCCGAATCACCCGACGGATGATCCACGCGGCATTGCCGCCTCAATACTGGATGGCCTGCTATATGGTTCAGGTGATGCGGTCATCGGTATCAACCCTGCCACGGATAGCCTTCCGGCATTAATGAAGTTGTACTACTTGGTGGATGAAGTCATCAACCAATACGGCATTCCAACGCAATCTTGCATACTCACACATGTGACGAATCAGATTCAGCTGATTGAAAAGGGTGCGCCACTGGATTTGGTGTTCCAGTCTATTGCCGGTACGGAGAAAGCCAATAAAAGTTTTGGTATTGATATTGCCATGCTTAAAGAGGCACAATCAGCGGCCTTGTCATTGAACAGGGGCACTGTAGGCAATAATGTCATGTATTTTGAAACAGGGCAGGGGTCTGTGCTTTCAGCCAATGCCAATTTCGGTGTGGATCAGCAAACCTGCGAGGCGCGTGCCTACGCCATTGCAAGGCACTTATCTCCGTTACTTACGAATACCGTCGTTGGTTTTATCGGCCCAGAGTATTTGTATGACGGTAAACAGATTATCCGAGCGGGGCTGGAAGACCATTTCTGTGGCAAATTGCTCGGAGTGCCGTTGGGTTGTGATGTTTGCTATACCAATCATGCCGAAGCTGATCAAGACGATATGGATACGCTGATGACGCTGCTGGCAACGGCTGGATTGACCTTTATCATGGGGATTCCCGGTTCGGATGACATTATGCTTAATTATCAGACGACCTCGTTTCATGATGCGCTGTATCTGCGCAAAGTATTAGGCTTAAAAGCTGCGCCAGAGTTTGAGTTATGGCTGAAAAGTATGAATATTATGGATGCCCAAGGCAAGATGCAGCCCGTGACTAAAGCGCATAGCATGCTGCAAAACATGCCTAAAAATTTATTGAATGCGGCATAACGGTTAAAAAATATGGCGATATAGCATGACTAAAAAATCAGATGGCATTTTGCCAGAAGCCCCTTTATCTTTAGACACTGTTTCAATAGATGCTGTTTCAGTTGATACTCTTTCAATAGACCCGTGGGCGCAGTTAAGACGTTTTACTCAAGCACGCATTGCATTAGGGCGTGTAGGTAGTAGCATGCCCACTAAAGAAGTGCTGGATTTTGGTTTGGCGCATGCCATGGCGCGTGACGCTGTGCATTTGGCCTTGGATGTAGATGCGCTAGAGGCTGGTATACAGTCGCAGGGTTTTACTACGATTCGCGTGCATAGCCGGGCGCCAGATCGAGCCAGTTATCTACTTCGTCCTGATTGGGGGCGCAGCTTAGATGAGGAAAGTCTGAGCGGCTTAGCCGACTGTAAGAAACATATCTCAGAGCCGGTAGATTTTTTGATTGTAGTCGGTGATGGTTTGTCTTCATTAGCCGTTTCGCGACATGTGCAACCTATGCTTGAAGAAATCTGCAATGCTTTGCCCGCAGAATGGACGGTGGGTCCAGTGGTTATTGCCAGTCAGGCACGCGTTGCGATTGCCGATGAGATCGGGCAGGCGCTAGGCGCACGCATGGTGGTTATGCTGATTGGTGAGCGTCCAGGATTGAGTTCACCAGATAGTTTGGGGCTTTATCTTACTTACTCGCCCAAACGCGGCTGTAGCGATGCGGATCGCAACTGCATTTCCAATGTGCGTCCAGATGGTTTACATTATGCAGCGGCAGCCAAAAAACTGGTATGGCTGGCTAAAGAAGCTTTAAGGCTCAAAGTGTCTGGTGTGGCGCTGAAAGATGAAAGTGATATACGGGAAATTGGTCAACAAACGACACTGGAACTGACTAAAACCTAATTTGGTCGCGGCTCAAGTCGTAAGATAAACCTTGCTAAGTATTAGTGACTTTGGCGTCTTTTGAAGGTGACTGAAGGCAGTTCACCGAACATTTTTTTATATTCCTGTGAAAAATGACCAAAATGCCAAAATCCCCAATGGGCAGCGGCTTCGGTAACCGAATTTTCGGTTCTGAGCATAGCTCGCACACCGTTTAAGCGTTCAGCGCGCAAGTATGCCATCGGTGTGGTGTTGAGTAGATTTTGAAAGCAATACTGCAAGGTACGCCGGCTGATGCCAAGTTGCTGGCATACTTCAGCCACGCTAATAGGCATGTCGGCATTCTTGCGCACCAATTCGCGGGTTTCGGCAATAATATTCCAGCATTTTGCATTGGTCATCGCTGAGTGTTGCATCGCTTTATCTGTTGAATCGGCGCTGTCGACCAAACATTCAGTTAATAGCGAGATTACCGACTGACTAAGTGATGCCCTATTTTGCGTGCTTTGCAGTAGTTGGGGGTGCTGGTGAATCATGGCAAATGCGCCTGCCATAAAATCACGCACAGCATTGGTTCTGGCATTATCCAGATGCAGCAAATTTGCTTGTGAAATATGGCGCAATGCAAGTTCGGCGTCTTCAGCATTTAATGTGTTTAACAAGGCATCACGTTTGACAGAAATTCCCGCCATCACTAATTGCGTCGGGGAGAAAAACTCAAACCCATTCTTACCAGAAAAAATATGCATGGATTGATGGTTACAGGCCGATCCGCAAAACAAGCCATTACCGCTGAATTGAAGTGGCACACCCACCGCAATTACATCTTCAGGCAACAGACCATTTTGAAATAGGCTCTGGCTACTGTACTCCATGAATAAATGCAGGTCATCAAAGCGCATCTCCGAAACATAACCTTCAAAGCCGCCCGATGACAGTTGCGCATAGCCTTGGTTCCAGCCATCCAGTAACACAGCCTGCTCTTCAAAGTCTTTGGTCGACTGAAAACTCACCACAGATGAAGAGGGTGTATTTTCTGTTGATTCTGGGTAAAGAAGGGGTCGCATCATGATTGCACTCCATACTTAAGTGCTGTTTATTATGCAATAAACATGCCATTGAAAAATGGGCTTTATTCATACAAATCAAGTGGATATTTGTATTTCCATGCACCAAAAGTTTGCAAATTGGAAATAGTATGCATGATTTAATGGCAGATTTAATTTATGTGGTGGTTGCACAAGTTAAGAGGAAACAGACGTGACATTTGCAAAAAGCAATGGTATCTATTTTCTGTGATTGATTTTATATTTGTTGCTGAGGAGTTAAAACGAGTTATATGATTAATTAAAATTATCACTTCCCGTTAGCTGTCATTGAGAATCGGAGCTTTCGACCCTTTTCAGCCATTCAAAAATATGCGCAACTGGATAACAATTTAATCACTTATATCCGCATAATTAGCTAGAGTATGGCGAAGTGCTTCCTCTTCAAAATCAAATACACCCTTTTCCTTACTATCTATGTGTCCAAACTGTCCTAGACATACTGAGTTTTCGTTGTTATTTAAAAATGATCTTTTACATCTAGACTTTATAGCGAATGGCATTTAGCTTTCTCTTAAATTGAAAGCGGAAACTATCTTGATAATCTAAAAGCACTTGCCTTTATGGATTTAATCCAAAAGATCAAATTTGTTGATAGAGAATTAGATTTTGAGCCTTAATTAACCCATGGACTTCCCACCCTAAAGTGCATTTAGCATTGCTTGCGCTATACATTTTAAATGCTTCAGGGCTTATCCGTCCAGATGGGAGTGTTGTCTAGCTATATTGTAAAAATTATTGATATAAACCAAAGATATAATGCCTTGCATCCTCTCGAACAATATCTGTACCACCTCGTATTGCCTATATTTACTTTTGTTAATGGGTGCTTTATGACTTATTAACGTACTTTTGTTACATTGCAGCTTATCATTACAGTCTGATCAATATATCTTTCAAATCACGCCTAGACTTAGGAAGTTTTCGATTATAGTCTTCACTTTCTGAGTGATAGCCTATTGCAATACAAACATGACATTCATATCCTGACAATTCATTTTGAAACTCTTCATTTACTCGCTTTGAAGTAATGCCTTCAATAGGTGTAGAGTCAATTCTTAGTCTAGCTAATGTATGCAAAACATTGCCTAGCGCTATGTATACTTGAGCTTTTGACCAATTTCCATTAAATCCATTTTTATCAGTGTTATCTTCTACAAAGGTAAAAGCTTTTAAAGCATCATTCACTTTATCTATATGCGTCCTACCATCTCTTACTCCATCTTCAACGATTTTCTTATAATCATCCAAACTGAAATATGGGTTATGGGCGAACAGTATTATTTGTGATGATTCAAATACATGATTTACGTTGAATTTAAATTTTTCTTCAAAGGTTTTACTTAATCTCAATCTAGCATCATCACTTTCAATAACAATTAATTTCCAAGGTTGAGAATTAATTGATGATGGTGTTAAACGAATAGCTTCAAAAATTGTATTAAGATTTTTTTCGGAAATTTTTAAGTTTTTATCATACCTTTTAGTGCTATACCGCCACCTTAAATCTTCGATTATTTGATCGTTCATAAATCCATCCATTAATCTATTAGGAAATTATCACACACTTAAAATTAAGTTAAAACAGTTAGGAATTAGCTTTCTGAACTCCAAAAATTATTTTTTAACAATTGATATTTGAGCATGAATGTAAAAGCTAATTCCACCTCGTATTGACAACCATGACTTCTAGATTTCAACATTATGAATTGTTAGTTAATTTCATTCGAGTTACCTTCTTTCGTATAGATGGCGTAAGCCTCTCTGGACACATCTTCTTTTGTCGGCTTCACTGTATGTTCGCGTCCCTTCATTACGTTTACAACTTGTTGAAATGTTTCACTAGGACGAAGACCTAACTAGATGAAGGGGTATGGAGCGTCACCCGACCACCATCAACATCAATCACGCTTTAAATGTTGAGAGCTAAGCCTCAATAATCACCTTAAGCGCATTGGTAGTTGCGGCGTTTTCAAAGGCCTCATAAGCATCCAGAATATGGTCAAGTTTGAAGTGATGCGTAATCAGTAGCTTGGCATCAATCTTGTCCGACTTTACAAGCTTGAGTAGCATCGGCGTACTTTCGGTATCTACCAAACGTGTTGTGATGGTTATGTTGCGATCCCAAAGATTTTCCAGATGCAAATCTACCTTGCTACCGTGGACACCAATGTTGGCAATGATGCCTCCGGGGGCAACAATTTTTTCACAAAGCTCAAAGGTGGCCGGAATACCTACAGCTTCAATAGCAGTATCAACACCACGTTGACTCGTGAGCTTCATCAACGCATCAACAACCTTACCATTGGCGCTATTCACAACGGCAGTTGCCCCGAAACGTTTAGCTACCTCAAGTCTGTTGTCATCAATATCCACCATAATGATCTCTGAGGGAGAATAAAGCTGCGCTGTCAGCAACGCGGCAAGTCCAATCGGCCCAGAGCCAACAATTGCCACGGTGCTACCTGGCTGAACCTTACCGTTAAGGACACCACACTCAAATCCAGTCGGCAGGATGTCACTCAACATGACTAGCGCCTCCTCATCTGCACCTTCTGGAATGGGATAGAGACTGGTATCTGCATAAGGAATACGCACGAACTCAGCCTGTGTACCATCAATTTTATTACCGAGTATCCAGCCTCCTGTGGTGCAATGTGAATACATGCGCTTTCTACAATAATCACATTTACCACAGGCGCTAATGCATGAAATGAGCACCCTGTCGCCGGCTTTGAAAGCCGTCACGGCAGAACCAACCTCATCTATAATGCCAACGCCCTCATGCCCTAAAATACGACCAGACTGGCAACTTGGCACATCACCTTTCAGAATATGTAAATCAGTCCCACAAATAGTGGTTTTAGTGATTTTGATAATGGCATCAGTGGGATCTATAACCTTAGGCTTTGGACGGTCTTGTAGGGTTTTATTACCGGCACTGACATACACCAGCGCTTTCATAATAAGTACAACTCATGCTTAGTAACTGTGCCGACAGACATATCAATTCCTCATGTAAATGGATATTTGAATACCAGTATCTTGATTTTCTAAGCTTGCATCAGTTCGGTAGGTAACATACGGATAGTATTTTCTGGTTAATGGCTCACTTGGCATGAGTGACGAGTCCGATGACTTTATACACGGAGCGTACAATTGTAAGTTCTTCGTCCAGACGAATGACTCGAACCGTAATCCGATTATCCGCTGCAGAAATCACACTTCATTTGAGGCGTTTTTTTCATCGATTTCTATCCCAAAAAAAATTCAAATCTCTCACATTCTTGGTAGTAGCTTGTAAGGTGAAGTTACCTCTAAGAATAAGTGGCGGTTTTTTGTGGAATCACTAGCTGTGTTTGCGTTGTAATTAATGGCGGGGTTCGCTGGAATATACAAATAGCAAAACGGACTAAAATCATTTAATAAAAATATTTTTTAATTGGATGACTGGCCGCTTTTGGCGGACTTCTGCCTCATAGTATATCAATTTAGTTGCCTTAAAGCAGACACTTTAAAATGAAAATCAACATAAATATTTAAGGGGTATTCGACATCATCGAATACCCCTTATGTATTTTGATAGAGATAATGCCGTCTTGTCATTTGAATGACAGCTCGTTACTTTTTGATGGCGAGCCAGTCTTTCTCAATCAAAAAGTCGGAATACAGCTTAGCTTCCGGGCTACCGGCTTCTGGTTTCCAGTCGTAGCGCCATTTCACAATTGGCGGCATGGACAGCAGAATGGACTCGGTGCGACCGTTAGACTGCAAGCCGAACAAGGTGCCGCGGTCATAGACTAAATTGAATTCGACGTAGCGACCACGACGGTAAGCTTGAAAATCGCGTTCACGCTCACCGTATGGTGTATCTTTGCGGCGTTGCACAATCGGCAGATAGGCTTGTAGAAAGCTGTCACCCACGGCACGTTGTAGTGCAAAACTTTTCTCAAAACTCAGCTCGTTAAAGTCATCAAAAAAGATGCCGCCGATACCGCGTGGCTCTTGGCGATGTTTCAGGTAAAAATACTCGTCACATTCTTTTTTTAATCTAGGATAATAGGCCGGATCGAAAGCATCCAGCGCAGTTTTATTGGTGCGGTGGAAATGTTCGGCGTCTTCTTCAAAGCCATAATAAGGTGTTAAATCCATGCCGCCGCCAAACCACCAGATGTCGGATTCCACGGCAGTCGAATCCGGATTGTTAGGCGCCTTGGCCACAAAGAAGCGTACGTTCATATGCACGGTTGGCACGTACGGATTGCGTGGATGAAATACCAGTGATACACCCATGGCTTCCCAAGCACGACCTGCGGCTTCCGGGTGCGCGGCGCTGGCGGAAGGTGGTAGTTTGTTGCCTTTAACATGTGAAAAGCCCACGCCGGCACGCTCAAACACATTGCCCTCTTCAAGCAGGCAGGAGTTGCCACCGCCGCCTTCAGGGCGTTGCCAGCTATCTTGCAGGAAAGTTTTGCCATCGACCAATTCCACGGCCTCGACAATTTTTGCTTGCAGTTTTTGTAAGTAGCTTAATACGTCTTGAGTGTTCATGGTTTAACCTTAATGTAGACTAACCTTTAATGGCACGATAGCCAATGTCGGTACGGTACTGCGCACCATTGAATTTAATTTCATCGATTGTTTTATAAGCTTGCTGCTGGGCAAATTTAACGGTTTCACCTAATGCGGTGACACACAATACGCGACCGCCACTGGTGAATACTTTGCCATCTTTTAGCACGGTGCCGGCATGAAATACATGCGCGTCCTCTAGATGCTTAGGCAAACCAGTGATCTCATCACCCAGTCTTGGGGTGTCAGGATAATTGGCTGACGCCATCACCACACCAAGTGCGGTGCGTCTATCCCACAGCGCTTCAACTTGATCTAGCGTACCGTTTACGGCATGTTCCGCGAGCGTTACAAAGTCAGATTTTAAACGCATCATAATCGGCTGCGTTTCTGGGTCGCCCATACGGCAATTGAATTCCAATGTTTTCACACCGCCATCCGGTGAAATCATCAAGCCAGCGTATAAAAAGCCTGTGTATGGAATACCATCTTTTGCCATGCCTTCAACCGTTGGGCGAATAATCTCACGCATGACTTTGGCGTGAATTTCCGGAGTGACTACTGGCGCGGGTGAATAGGCACCCATGCCGCCGGTGTTCGGTCCTTGGTCGCCGTCTAACAAGCGTTTGTGGTCTTGGCTAGTGGCCAGGGCCAGTATGTTTTTGCCATCTACCATTACTATAAAGCTGGCTTCTTCGCCGGTTAAAAACTCTTCAATGACGACTCTTGCGCCTGCGCTGCCAAGTTTGTTGTCAGACAGCATCGCATCAATCGCGGCATGCGCTTCATCATTCGACATAGCAACGACGACACCTTTACCTGCGGCCAAACCATCGGCTTTGATCACGATAGGTGCACCTTGTTGCTTCACATAGTCATGCGCTGCAGTGGCATCGGTAAACGTGGCATAAGCGGCGGTTGGAATGTGATGACGCAGCATAAAGGCTTTAGCGAAATCTTTAGAGCCTTCAAGCTGGGCGGCTAATCTAGTTGGGCCAAAAATTTTAAGATTGGCTGCATGAAACGCATCGACTACACCAGCTGCGAGTGGCGCTTCTGGCCCGACAATAGTGATGTGTATATGTTCATCTTGCGCAAATTTAACTAAATCAGCCACGCTACTAATCGGCACATTGACCATATCAGGATCTGTGGCCGTACCGGCGTTACCCGGTGCCACATATACTCGACTGACTTCTTTATTTTGGGCGATTTTCCAAGCAAGTGCATGCTCGCGACCACCGCCACCAATGACTAATATTTTCATTACGTTATTTCCCGATTCTCTGTAGCTTAATGCCTAAAATGGCGAATGCCAGTCACCACCATCACCAAGCCGTGCTCATCGGCGGCGGCAATCACTTCTGCATCGCGCATGCTGCCACCTGGGTGAATCACGCAGCTAGCACCTGCTTCAGCCAGCACATCTATTCCATCTCTAAATGGGAAGAACGCATCAGAGGCTACGACTGAGCCTTTTAGCGTTAGCCCTGCATTTTGCGCTTTGATTGCGGCGATTCTGGTGCTGTCTACACGGCTCATTTGGCCTGCTCCCACGCCCAATGTCATGCCATTGCCACAGAATACGATTGCGTTAGATTTCACATATTTCGCCACGCGCCATGCAAACAGCAAGTCTGCCATTTGTTGCGGTGTTGGTTGTTTTTGAGTGACTATTTTTAAGTCGGACTGGCTAATTTCATGGTTGTCTGCGGTTTGAATCAACAAGCCTGAACCGACACGCTTGGTTTCATGCGAGTTACGACCTTGCTCCCAAGCGCTAGCACCGCCTTTAGGTAAGGCAATTTTAAGTACGCGTACATTGGCTTTGGCCGTGAAAATTTCCAAGGCTTCTGCGGTATAGTCTGGCGCAATAAGCACTTCGACAAATTGTTTAGAAATCGCTTCAGCAGCAGCTTTATCAACAGTAGTATTAAAGGCAATGATGCCGCCAAAGGCACTGCTAGGGTCAGTTTGAAAAGCTTTGGTGTAAGCTTCAAGCGCGGTAGCCGCTAATGCTACGCCGCACGGGTTGGCGTGTTTTACGATGACGCAAGCCGTCGTAGCGCCAGCGGCGACTATATTTGATGAGCTAAATGATTTAACCGCTTCCCACGCTGCGTCTGAGTCCGCAATGTTGTTGTAAGAAAGCTCTTTGCCTTGCAACTGTTGCGCGGTCGCCAACGAGCCAGGAGCTGGGTTTAAGTCACGGTAGAACGCTGCTTGCTGATGTGGGTTTTCGCCGTAACGTAAATCTTGTACTTTAATAAAATTGGTATTGCTTTGTGCCGGAAATTGCTGAGATACAGGCTGTTTGCTCGCCATGCTGGCGCTGTAATCAATGGCAGACAAATAGTTGCTAATCGCAGCATCATATTGCGCTACACGATTAAATGCTGCGACAGATAAAGCGAAAGTCGTGGCTTCAGCAACCGCGCCGCCTGTGCTTTGTAACTCAGTGATGACATCAGCGTATTGGCTGGCATCAGTCAGTATGGCGACATCTTTCCAGTTTTTAGCGGCAGAGCGCACCATGGCTGGGCCACCAATATCAATGTTTTCAATGGCATCTTCCAGAGTACAGTTTGGTTGCGCTACGGTTGCTTCAAACGGATATAGATTCACCACCACCATGTCGATATTTGGAATATCTGCGGCTTTCATGGCCGCTACATGTTCAGGTAAATCGCGGCGACCTAAAATACCGCCATGCACTTTTGGATGTAATGTTTTCACCCGGCCATCTAACA
>Ga0209913_1001714_pt1 | contig 11159 bp, 10 predicted proteins | sample PersoiDNA2013203_FD_185805 | JGI IMG/M metagenome (GOLD analysis project Ga0209913, IMG submission 185805) | Permafrost soil microbial communities from the Arctic, to analyse light accelerated degradation of dissolved organic matter (DOM) -... | ecosystem: Environmental > Terrestrial > Soil >... | reverse complement strand
GCTGGTGGCAAAGCAAACAAGCTTTGTGTCTGGTGAACCAGACCTGGGATGAACAAGCGCAAGAGGCGGTATCGCCACAAGAGAGGCGCCCCGCAACACGGGTCATCCAAACGGCGGTCTTTGATGCACAGCGCTATCGGACCATTTTGCAATTGAAGGGGAACCGCGTCCCCGTGGAGATCGAGCTATGACGAGCGTAAAAGCACAAAGCCGCTTCGATGAAGTGGTAACGCAAGAAGTTCTGAAACAGGCCATCGAGCGTGGCAGGAAACGAGCCGATGCTGGCGTTCATGCGACGTCGGTGCAATACGTTGCCCTTCTGCAATCCCTTCTGATTGGCTTTGCTGATCAGAGCGCAGTCTCTTTACCCATCAAGAACTACCCAGAGTTGGCAGCTCTCACAGAAGGGGAGTTGAAGGGCTTGGAACTGGGCCTTGGCGGAGGCGCGTTGTTGAGCGAAGCGCGCGATCTGCACGTGTCTATTGCGGGCCTGGTGTCTGCCAGTGAGCCGCTGATGGACATGGCGGCCACGTTGATAGCGGCGCGCAATGGCGGTAAAAGCAGCGCCGTCAAAGCACAGGCGGCACGGGAGAATGGCAAGAATGGAGGCCGGCCAAGATTGGTGCGAGCAGGCCCAGCGCGCGCGTAACTATAGGCAATCAAGAAGGGACTTACTATGTCTGAGCCCGATATCCCGAACCGCAAAAGACCGGTGAATCTCACCATCAGTGAAGGCGTCGTTGCGCTGGCCCGGAAGTACACCGACAACCTGTCTGCCACCACGGAGCGTCTGCTATGGGAGTTCGTTCAGCAAGAGCAGCGCACATCCCTTGAACAGCGACGTGCCGCCAACGCCTGCGCTGAGGGCTGGAATACCGTGGATACGGCGCTGGGCTCGTTGGCTGATGAGCACTCGAGCCTGTAATGGCTCAGTTTGATGTTCACCGCAACAAGGGTGCGTTGCGTGAGTCCATTCCATTTGTGGTTCTGGTGCAGTCGGCCCAGTTTGATCGTTACCGCAGGCGCGTGGTCGTCCCCCTTGTGCGGCGCAGTGGGCTACCGGCAACTATGCCACCGGTTGGTACGCGTATGAACCCTGTATTGACGGTGCAGGGCATTGAGGTCGTGTTGCATACCTTGGATCTGGTGTCCGTCGCGGTGGATCAAATCGGGGAGTACATTGGTTCACTGGCCGATCAAAGCCAGTGCATCACCGATGCGCTTGATGAATTGCTGACCCGGTCATGGGAATAGCCATGTCACCGGGCTACACCAAAGGGTCACGATGACAGTGACATCTCTCACCTTTGATCCACTGTTCCATAGCGCCAAGCGGCGCAAGCCAGGCCGCCCGCCCGGCTCACGAGCCAGCGTGGTGCGCGACACCCGCTTCTTAGGGATTCACCACTTCGCCTTTGTGCGCTCCAGCCTGTTGGGCCTGGACCTGCGCGACGCCTTCACCCGTTATCTCGCGTGGAGCGAGACCACGACCGACCTGCGCTACATCCAGAACCGGCGCGACGCGCTGCTCAAGCACATCATCGAGGCCGGACGCCTGCTGGACGCCACACTGCCGACGTCCGCCAAGATCACGCACCTGCTCGACCTGCTGCGCAGCAATGCGCCGGTCAAAGCCGCTGTGAGCCTGCCCAGCCTGCAGGAATGGGTCGAGCGTGAAGGCATGGATCCGGACGCCTGGAGCGAGGCCGAGCTCGTCGCTGAGTACAAGGCGGCGTTCGGCCTGGACAACGCCGACGCGATCGAGGCCGCCGAAGGGTTGAAGGATCCCGCACTTGAGCGGGTGAGGGCGCTCAACCATCTGGACAACCTGCTCTCCATAACGCCAACGGCTGTCGACCGCCTGGAAGCCTGGTTCGCCCGACCAGTCGTGAAATGCCTGCGCACGGTAGGCATCCTCACATTGGGCGACCTGGTGCGCTTCATCAACGTCTACGGCTACCGCTGGCATGGACGCATCCAGGGCTTTGGCGTGCAGCGCGCCCAGCACCTGCTGGCCTGGCTGCGTATGCAGTACGAGCATTTGAATCTGCCCATCAGTGACAGCGTCAATGAACCCAAGTCCCGCCGCGCTCTTAAGGATAAGGCGCAGGCCGCCTTGATGCTGCTGGGCGCCGAGCCGGACTCGAGTCACTTAAACCAGTTGAGTCAATTCGGCCAGGGCACCCTGGTGCAGCTGGGCCTGAGCCGGATGCAGAACTCCCCCGGGCTGGCAGGCGAAACCGGTGAATTCAGAAGCCACATGGCCAACACCCTGGGCGCGACCAACGACCTCGAAGCCGTGCACGCCTGGCTGGAGCACTACCAGGAGAAACCATCGACCCTGCGCAGCTACCGCAAGGAGGTGGAGCGCTTCCTGCTCTGGTGCGCGCAGGAGCTCAAAAAACCCCTGTCCTCGGTGACTTCACCGGACTGCCTGCGGTACCGCGAATTCCTCTCCAACGTGCCGGCCAGCTGGATCCATCCGGCGCCGGTGCTTCGAGGCGATCCGCTGTGGCGAGCTTTCCGGGGTCAACCTGGTCCGGCTTCGCAGAAGCAGGCGCTGGTCCTCATTCAGACGATGTACGGGGCGCTGTGTGATGCCGGCTATCTGGTGGCCAACCCGATGCGCGCGCTGATGAAAGGCTTTGACCTGCCAGCCTCGAAAGTCGACATCAAACGCTCGTTTACCGAGGCCGAGTGGAATCACGTGCTGCAAAGCCTGGACGCCATTCCGGATGGACCGGAGTGCCTGCGGCTCAAATGCATTCTGGAGCTGCTGGTGAGCTCGGGCATTCGCCTGGATGAATTGGCCAAGGCGCGCCACGGCGATTTGCGCATTGAAGCCTTGCCGGACCTGCCCGAGACCTGGGTCCTGACCGTGACGGGCAAGCGTGCCAAGACGCGTGAAGTGCCGCTCAATGATGAGGTGGTTCGCCTGCTGGCCACCCATGGCAAGGAATTCATGGAAGAGGACAAGCTCTGCGCCGACTCCAGCACCCTGCCATTGATCCGCACCCTGCATGCGTCGGTGGCGCAATGGGGCCGGGGGGAGGGCGGTGCGCTGCAGGCCAGAAGTCTGTCCGACAACCTGGGCAGCGCCTTGTCGGCCTCGGGCATCTACGCCGTGCTCAAACGCTTCTTCACCCAGGCCGCCAAAACAGCAGCAGAGGCCGGCCTGGATCCGCACCGCTTCGAGAACGCCAGCACGCACTGGATGCGCCACACCTTTGTGCGCCAGGCGCTGGTCGATGGCGTGGCGATTGAGGTCGTGAGCGAGTTGGCAGGGCACGCGAGCATTGACACCACTTCGATTTATTCGACACAGGAACTGGCCAGGAAGATCCGGGCGGTGCGCGGCATGCGCAGGCGGGTGGCGCTCTGAGAGGTGCCAGAATCGGCGCCATGACGAGCTCGCAGCAAAGGATCCAGTGATGAAACTACTGACCAGTCCAGCGTCCTGGAAGCTTTGGCTTCAAGCAGAAGAAGGGCGCTTTGCGCACGCCCAGCACCTACCCCCTCGCAAGTACCCCTGCTTCGCTTACCTGGTGCTCGAGAGCTGGGGGCAGCACACCCAGCGTCCGGTTTACCTGTACCAACCTGATGTGGAGGCGATGGCGCTCGAGCTGTTGGCGATGGCCCAGAAAATGTAGTGCGTCCAAAGCCGGCGGGCGGCGTTGGCATGGAGACAATCAAGCCTCTTGCAGCGCACATGGATGCAGCGCAGCATGCATCGTCAGGCGCTCATTGATGCCAGCCGAGTCGAATCGACGGTGCCTGAAAAAATGATCACAATACCGGCACTGGCAAAAACAAATTTGCCAGCGCAACAAAAAAGGAGATTCGAAAATGGCAACTGCGAAAAAGGTGGCCCCCAAGGCTGCAGCACCTGTGAAAGTGAAGACCCCGGCCAAGGTGGCCAAGCCCGCAGCCAAACCAGCTGCAAAGAAGGCACCCGTGTCCAAGACCGCCAAGGCGATTGCCAAGCTGAGCAGCAGCATTGCGAAGCTGACCGAACGCAAGGACAAGATCAATGCAGAGATCAATGCGCTGCGTGATCAGCGTACGGCACTGAAAGCTGCTCCTGCAGCCGCTGCAGCACCTGCGCCTGCCACACCGAAGGCGAAGGCAAAGATTGCAGCCAAGGTTGCGCCCAAAGCTGCAGCGCCTGTCAAAGCGGTCAAGCGCGTTGCCAAGAAGTAAAAGTCCGTCGCGACAGAGTCGTGTTGTAGAAAAGGCCCTTCGGGGCCTTTTGCATGCCAGCTCACCACTGGTGCTAACCCTAATTGCAATTAGGCTACTAAAAATTTAGCATAAATCTTTGACTGAGAGGCTGTCGTGGCGAAGTATGATTTCTAAAAGGGGCTGGGCACAATTGTTCCAACAAGGACAAACCGTGTCATTTCCTCATGTTCTTGTCCGTGCATCAGCGTCCGGTTGAGGGTTCTCAAGTGCTCGCTAGTCCAATCCAAAGTGAGAAGCCCGACCAGTCCGACGCTCTTAAGGAAGCGCTGGTCGAGCATCAGGTGATCTTCGAAAATGCAATCGTCGGCATCGGCACGCTGCACGACAGGGTGATCACGCGATGCAACCGCCGCTTCGAGGAACTCTTCGGCTACGGGCCGGGAGATCTTAACAACCAGAATGTCCGCATCCTCTACCCTTCGTCCGATGCCTTCGATCGAATCGGCCGCATCGGCTACGATTATCTTCTCACGCACAATTCGTACTCCGACGAGCGAGTGATGAAGCGCAAGAGCGGCGAAACATTCTGGTGCAACGCCGACGTCAAATCGCTGGATCCCAAGAATCCGCAGCGCGACGTGATCATGATTTTCCAGGATATCAGCAAGCGAAAGGCAAGCGAAGCGGCCTTGCTCCTTGCACATGAACAGCTCGAGCAGCTAGTCGATGCACGAACTCGGGAACTGCGCCAGGCCAACAATGCGCTGCGTGCGGAAATCTGTTTACGAGAAGAGACTGAGGTGGCTTTGTTCGCTAGCCGCGAGAAGTACCGCGTCTTGTTCGAGACCTTCCCGATCGGAATTTCGATCACCGACGACCACGGCAAGGTCATTCAGATCAACCAGGCGCTAGGGCGCATCAGCTCCCGGGCGATGCAATCCACACTTATGGGCGACTGCAAGATGGCATCCATGTCGCTGATCCATGCGGATGGAACGCCTGTAACTCACGAGCAGTTGCCGAGCGTGCGTGCACTGAACGAGCAGCGGGTCGTTGCGGACGTCGAACTCGGTGTGCGATATAGCAATTCTCGGGTGCGCTGGTTCAGCGTCACTGCGGCGCCCATTCCGGTCAAGGGTCATGGCGTCGTTATCGCGCACAACGAGGTCACAGAACGCAAGCGCTTGGATGAACTGGATCGTCAGCGGCGGGCCGAACTCGCCCATGTCTCCCGGCTCAATATCATGGGAGAGATGGCCGCCACACTGGCGCACGAGCTGGCTCAGCCGCTCAGCAGCACGCTCAATTATTTGCACGGTTGCCAGCTGCGGCTGCAGTCGACAGAGTACGACCCCGAGCTGTTCCACTCGGCAATCTCGCAGGCGATCCTTCACGCCGAGCAGGCTGGGGCCATCGTTAAGCACATGCGACAGTTTGTGCGGCGGTCGGCGCCAGAAACCGTGCCGACCGACCTCAACGCCATTATTGAGCAAATGATCGGCTTTCTCGACTTCGAGCGGCGTCAGCATCGTGTCGCAATGCAGTTGTCGCTGTCCGGAAACCTGCCGGTAGTGCGCATCGATCCACTCGAGATTAAGCAGGTGATGCTCAACCTGTTCAAGAACGGCATTGAGGCTATGAGAGAAACCGAGGAGCCCGATCGTCTGCTTGAGGTCACGACGAAGTGGGACAAGCACCGGTGGATCGAAGTCAGCGTGGCGGACCGCGGCCCCGGTATCCCGAAGAAGGAATTGGCGGAAATCTTCACGCCGTTCTTCACGACCAAGCAAAATGGACTCGGACTCGGGCTGGCGATCTGCCGCTCGATCGTCGAAGCCCACGGTGGCCGATTGACGGCTGGGGGCAACAGCCACGGTGGCACCACCTTCCGTTTCACGCTCCCTGCCGAGAAGTGATGCTCATGTCTCATTACGAACAAACCGTTTTCATCGTCGACGACGAAGGCTCTTTACGTGAGTCGCTGCGCTGGCTCTTGGAGTCGATCCGACTGCGGATCGAGACCTTCGATTCCGCCGAATCCTTTCTCGGCAACTACACAGCGGATCGCGCGGGCTGCCTCGTGCTCGACGTACGCATGCCAGGGATGAGCGGTCCGGAGCTGATGGATCAGCTCAACCTCATCGGAGCACCGATTCCGATCATCTTTCTGTCGGCGCACGGTGACGTGCCGCTGACGATGCGCGCGATGAAGGGTGGAGCGTTCTACTTCCTGCAGAAACCCTACAACAACCAGGAGTTCCTGGACCGCGTGCGCCAAGCGCTGGCGCTGGACCTGAGTAACCGCTGTCAGCGCAAGCGGCTGGATGATTACTCGACCAAGCTCTCGACGCTGACCCAACGTGAACGGCAGATCATGGATCGCGTGGTGGATGGCCAGAGCAACAAGCTGGTCGCGCGCGAGATGGGTATCAGCTACAAGACCGTGGAGGCACATCGCAGCCGACTGATGGCCAAGATGGGTGCAGACTCATTTGCCAAGCTTCTGCAGCAGGTGCTGACGCACGGCGAAGCCCGGATGCACTAGGGCCGGTCGCCACCTTCGGATAGCCGCGTCCGGGCTCCAGCATATCGCCCCCGCCACTGCGGTTTTCATGCGCGTTGTATAGACGCTATGCACCTGAAACGCCCAGGCTTTGATCCCTTGAATAGGGAACACCCTACATGACCAAGTGCTCGTCCTAATTGTGGATGAGGTCGCGAACAGAAATACTCTCTTCAGAAATCAAATCCCCCGTGCGAGGGCTTTGATAACGACCCGACTTGCATTCGAACTCTATAACAGATAGGTCCCTACAATGACAATACTAGTCAGTATCGATAACGGCGGCACTCTCACAGATGCCTGCGTGATTTACGGCTCGAAGGTGTTTCACGCCAAGACGCTCACTACTCCGCACGATTTGACGAAATGTTTCGTCGAAGTTCTGCGCGAGGTTTCGCGAAAGATCTACGGTGAACCGAAACTCGGTACGCTTTTAGAAGAGGTGGATTACATCCGCTACTCCACGACCCAGGGCACTAATGCCGTCGTGCAACGCATCGGCCCGCGTCTCGGTCTGATCGTAGCCAAGGAAAGCGACGTCAAGGAGTTGATCCGAAACGAAGACGAGAAGGAGCTGTTCGGCGCCATCATCGGTGACCGCATCGGCCGCATCGACCTCGAACTCGACGGCGAAGCTTTCGAATCCAGCATCAGTAAGGCTGTCAACGAGCTGATCTCGCAGGGCGCGAACCGCATTGTCGTCAGCCTAGGTGGAAAGGCGCTGGTGCACGACGAAGCGAGGACGAAGCGCGTGACCCTGTTGCGCTATCCGCGCCATCTACTCGGCGCGGTTCCGATTCTGTATTCGCATCAGCTCTCGGATGATCACGATTCCGCGCGTCGCACCTGGAGCAGCCTGCTCAATTCTTTTTTGCATCCGGCGATGGAGCGTTTCCTCTACAACGCCGAGAACGTGTTGCGTGAACATCGGACAAAAAATCCACTGCTGATCTTCGGCAATGACGGCACATCCTCGCGAGTTGCCAAATGCATCGCGTTGAAGACATGGGGATCCGGTCCACGCGGAGGCCTGGAAGGTGCCAAGGCGATCGCATTGCATTACGACCGAAAGGCGGTCGTAATGATGGACATCGGTGGGACCACGACTGACATCGGTCTGGTTGAGAATGGGATCGTACGCGAGCGCCGCTGGGGGCAACTTGAATCGATTAGCATCTCGTTCCCGTTAAGCGAAGTCGAAAGCTTCGGTGCCGGAGGTAGTTCGGTGTTCCGTGTCGCCCAGGGCAAGATCGTGATCGGCCCCGAAAGCGTTGGCAGCACGCCGGGACCGGCGTGCTTCGGCCGGGGCGGCCGCCAGGCGACGATCACCGACGCTTATCTGCTGCTGGGTGTTCTCGATGCCGATTCCTACTTCGGCGGCAATCTCAAGCTCGATCCGGCGCGTGCGAAGGCGGCGATCGAGGAAAACATCGCGAAGCCGCTCGGCGTCAGTCTTGATGATGCCCTTAAGCAAATGGAGCTAGCCTATGAGGCGCGTATCGCCTCAGCCATTAAGCCGCACCTGAAAGATGTAACCGGCACCACGCTGCTGGCCTTCGGTGGCGCCGGCCCGATCTCGGCCTGCGGTGTCGCTGACCAGATCGGTATCACCGAGATCATCGTGCCGCGTCTTGCGGCGGTGTTCAGCGCTTTCGGCATAGGCTTCAGCGACATTGCGCATGTCTATGACGGAGCCTTATCCGACGTTTCTAACAAGGGCCTCGAAAACACACTGGCCGGTTTACTGGTGCGCGCGCGGCGAGACATGTTTGCCGAAGGCTTCGACATGAGTGACTGCAGCGTCGAGCGGGCCGTGAACTTCACGCGCAACGATGTTGAGGCTTTGATTCGGCTGAACGGCGAAACGGCGCTGCCGGCGGGCATCAAGGCCAGCGATCATCCGCGTGTTGAAGTTCGCGCCACCAAGCGCATTCCGCACTTTTCCATGAAAGCGCTTGAAACCAACAGAAAGAGCTCCGCCACGACCAGTCGCAAGCGCGGTGCGCTGCAGCTTTATCGCCTCGAAGACATGAAGGCGGGCGAGCAAGGCATGGGTCCGGCCATCATCGAAGAAGAGTATTTCACCTGCCAGGTGCCGAAGAACTGGCAATTCGCCGTCAACGATAACCTCGATATCGTGCTACAGCGCCAGGGCGCTCAGGCCGATGTCGCCAACACCACCAGGAGCAAGAAATGAAAGTGCCAATGACGGAATATCTGGAAATTGATCTCGACCGCGAGCTGTGGCAGTGCCGCGTCTGCGCGCATGTTCTTGGCCCTGCGCGCCAACCGTACAAGGAGGGCCTCCTGGTATACGCACGCGATCCCAGTGAGATCCACAAGCCGATTCTCGATCCTTCCTACGAGTTCACCTTCGCGCCAGATCCGAACTGGGTCCAAATCGTCGAGTACTACTGCCCCGACTGCGGAACGATGATGGAAGTGGAGTATCTGCCGCCGGGTCATCCGCCGCTAAACGATCTGGAATTCGATATTGATGCGCTGAAGCGCCAGTGGTTGACGCGCCAGCCGATCGATGTGACCAAGATTTCAGGTCCTGAGCCGGCCGGCGTCGATTATTGTGCGCATTCGCACGGTGGTCGGGCTCATGAACACACCGATACCGGAGGTCACTGATATGAAAAGAATTGCCGTTGATATTGGTGGAACTTTCACCGATTGTTTCATGGTTTGGGACGAACACTACATCGAGTCGAAAGCGTTGACCACTCACCACAACCTGGCGCTCGGTTTCCGCGAGGCGCTGCAGACGGGTTGCGCGAAGCTGAATCTAGAAATGCTTGACGTGCTGTCGCAGGTAGACTCGGTGCGCTACGCGACCACGTTGGGAACCAACGCGCTAATCCAGCGCAAGGGCCCGAAAGTGGCGTTGCTCGTGACTGCCGGTTTCGAGAGTACCGTACCATTGTCACGTGGCCGCGGATATGGCGAAGGCCTGGACACGCGAGCAAAGCAGGATCTGCCAGGTGCCTGCCGTCCCGATGCGCTGGTGCCAATTCCCATGATCGCCGGCGTGCGCCAGCGCATGGACGCGATGGGTAACATTCTGATGGAACTTGACGAGGACGATCTGCGGGCGAAAATTCGTGATCTGGTCGATCGCGGCGCCCAGTCCTTCGTCGTCTCGCTGGTCAACTCAGTCACCAACCCAGCCCACGAACACCGTGTTCAGGAAGTTCTGCTCGAGGAATATCCCGAGCACCTACTCGGAGCGATGCCGATCGTCATGTCGCACAAAGTCGCCGGGCGAAAGGGCGAATACGTCCGTACCTCGTCGGCGATCATAGATGCCTTTTTGCATGACGTGATGTATCACGGACTTTCGTCGCTAGAGCTCGGATTGCGCGAATCTAGCTACAAAAAACCGATGCTAGTCATCCACAACTCGGGCGGCATGGCGCAGCTGAATTCCACCGATGCGCTGCAGACCATTCATTCCGGTCCGGTGGCTGGCGTGAGTGCCTCCGAACATCTGGCTCTGGAAGCAGATCTTGGCAACGTTATCTGCACCGATATGGGTGGCACCAGCTTTGACATCGGTCTGGTTGTCGAAGGCGGGGTGAAACATTACGATTTCAATCCGGTCATTGAACGCTGGATGGTGTCGGTGCCAATGATCCATTTGGTCACGCTCGGCGCCGGTGGCGGCTCGATTGTGCGCTACGACCGCATGCATAACACGGTGCAAGTTGGTCCGACCAGCGCTGGTTCCGATCCGGGCCCGGCTTGCTATGACCGAGGCGGATTGAAGCCTACGGTTACCGATGCAGATCTACTGCTTGGCTACCTGTCGACCGACAACTATGCAGGCGGTGCGATCAAACTGAAGACTGCACGTGCAAAGCAGGCGCTGGAGGAAGAAATCTGCGATGAGATCAGCTGTTCGGTGCACGAGGCCGCGCTGATGGTGAAACGCCGCGTCGACGCCAATATGGCAAACGGCATCGCAACTGAGTTGCGTGCGCGCGGCTACGATCCGCGCAACTTTACGCTGCTCGCATATGGTGGCAACGGCCCGCTGCATGGTTGTGGCATTGCCAATCAGCTCGGAATCGATCGCATTTTGGTGCCGCCGTTCTGCTCGGTCTTCTCCGCTGTCGGCGCCGGCAATATGCACCAGTTGCATATCCACGAGCGGTCCCTATTCGTGTTGATTTTCGATAGTAATACGCGAAAGGTCTACAACGACTACAAGACCTTCAACACCATGGTCGAGAAGTTGGAAGAGGCTGGTCGACTTGATTTACTACGCCAGGGCATGAAGCGCGAGGACATCCAACATCGTCTGGAACTTGATCTGCGTTACGGCAACCAGCTCGCGCAGACCACCGTGATCGCGCCGAAGATGCGCCTTGAGACGGTTGACGATGTCATGGCCATTATCCAGCAGTTT
>Ga0209913_1001713_pt1 | contig 11164 bp, 11 predicted proteins | sample PersoiDNA2013203_FD_185805 | JGI IMG/M metagenome (GOLD analysis project Ga0209913, IMG submission 185805) | Permafrost soil microbial communities from the Arctic, to analyse light accelerated degradation of dissolved organic matter (DOM) -... | ecosystem: Environmental > Terrestrial > Soil >... | reverse complement strand
TCCATACAGAGAACGATCCCACCGTGAACTGGAACAGCAGCGCCCGCGAGGCCAGAGCCAGCACCGCGTGGCGTGACCGGAATATGCTCCCTGTTCGCCAGTTTCATCAGCTGTGCGATTTGCTCTTCGTTCTCGGCCTTGACCACGACCTCAGGCATGTGCGCATACTCTTTTCCCGCCGAGTCACTGGCGAATTCCTCTATCTTCTCAATCTCAGTCAGAACATTCCGGTCGCCAAAAATCTTTCTCAACTCCCCTACGGTTTCGGGGGTCACCTTGTTGTACTCCATGTCAACTTCCTCCTTTACCATTGACTGTCTTGCGTTCCCTGAGTCTCTCAATGAAGACCGGCAACATTTCAAAGATATCTCCTCCAAACTCTCCGAGTTTCTTTACTCCTGATGAAAGAGTAGAAGCAGGAGCCCATGTATCTGCCCCTGCAAAGGCGCTGTCAGAGGAGGACTCTTTTGTCACATCCCATTGCAATTGCCTCTCTAATAGCATAGGTAGCATTTGGTGGTCCCATGGACACGACAGTAATTTCCGTCCCTTCTGTTTTTTCCTTTACCCTCACAGCTTCCATGGCACTTCTTACCATTGTTCCCGTTTTTTCGTCCATCTTTACCTTGTCTGTTGACGGAACTTGCTTGACAAGCACCACAATTCTCATAGACCTATCACCTCTTCTGGTTTTCTCTAAGAGTTATATAACAGAAATTTATTCCTTTTTTACTCCTTTAAATGAATTTTGCAAACGTTCTCATTGCCTAAGCACGAAGCTTACTCCTTTCTTACTACTTTCTAATCGCTGTTGTTACGAATCTATGGGCTCCAGTTTCCTTGCTTTGAACATCTCGGAGAACCCTTTCACGGTCACTTTAGACGCTTGTGCCTTTTTTGCAAGCGCGTCTAGGGAAAGCCAGAGAGACAAGACCGAGTCCGAGTCGAACTGACGCTGTCGCTAGATGTCTCAGGCCAGCCCGTACTTCCGGTGGAGGACAATGCTCAGGACCAACCCTGCTGCTGCCAGCACTCCGGCTGCCATAAACACCGGCGTGTAGCTGCCCGTGGCGTCATAGACCAGTGAACCGACGGTCGGCGCGAAGGCGCCGAGGGCGAAGGCGGTGAACACCAGACCGAAGTTGACGCCGAGATGTTCGATGCCAAAACAGATGGACGTCAACGTTGGAAACAGGGCGAGCGTGGCCGCAAACCCCCAGCCGAGACACGCAGCCGCCACGTACAACATGATCCGGCTCGCGGCAATGACGCCGAACAGCAGGAACGTGACAGACTGGAGCACGCAAGTGAGAATCATGACACGCATAGCTCCAAACCTGTCACCAAGATAGCCGGCCACGGGTCGACCGAACCCGTTGAACGCAGCGAATGCTGAGGTTGCCAGCGCAGCTTGCGTAGGCGTAAGGCCCAGCACCAGCTTGCCATAGGATGGGATAAGCCCGATGCTCACCTGCCCGCCGGCCACCACCAGGGCGAATGTCGACCACAGGACCCAGAATACCGGGCTTCGCAGCTCCTCTCCTGGCAGAGCCTCCTTGCGGACCGCGATGACCTTCCTCGTCGCAGGCACGGGAGGCGCCCATCCACTGGGAGGATTGCACATCAGCGAGGCGGCAAACAGCGACACGACAGAGGCCATGACGGCGTCGAGAAGGAGGGTCCCTTCGATACCCAGCCGGGGAATCAGGACCGCCGCCTTGATGGGAGCAAAGAACAGCGCTCCAAGCCCAAACCCCATGACGGCAACTGAGACGGCAAGCCCTGGTCTATCGGGATACCACTTGCGCGCGGGAGGAGATACACTCGCATAGGTCAGTGCGCAGGCGGCGCCCCCCACGACGCCATATGTCAGAACCAACCACCAGACCTGAGGAAGACGACCGAGCAGAGCCGCCAGTCCGTAGGAAGCAAAGAACAGGATGGCGCCGGCGGAGGAGACTCGCCTGGGACCCAATTTGTCCTGCAACCTGCCCGCAGGCACCATGAACAGTGCAAAGACGACCATGAACGCGGAGTATGGGAGCGCCGACATCGCCGTCGTCCAGCCAAACCTTTCCACCAGGGGACCGATATAGACGCCCCACGTATAGGAGAGACCTCCCATGAGGCCGAGCAGGAAACCGGCGAACGGGATTCTCCACCTGGTCCGGAGCAGGCGCTCGGATGTTTTGTCCTTGGCTGTGGGCTGTGCAGTGGACTGATCGGTAGTGTTCATTTCGGTTCTCCTGCAGAACGAGTGTACTCGAGTTTGCATGCAGCACCAGTGCGCAACCCCTGGATAGTCCATGTAGCCTGTAATGCGCGTGCATCCAGCCTACTCTGGCTTTGGCGCCTTGTCAAGTTTAGCTGTTGAAAAGGGGCTGAGATGATTGACCGTGGGAGGACGGGCGATCTAGCAAGCGGGCCACTTGCTGCGCAAGCACCACAGCAACGTGCAGCTGCAGACTGCAGCTGCACGTAGACTTTCAGTCAGCGCAGGCGTTGCGCCAGCATACAATCTCGCGTACTACTGGACGACGAACTCCCCTGTCATCGTTGTCGGGTGCACATCACATCGGAAGAAGTAGCTTCCCGGTGTTGTCGGCGCAGTGAACGTGTAGGTAACAGTCGACACGCCGGTCGTCTTTGCCCCTTGGTAGATGATGGTTGTCGCCGCCGCTGACGTGTAGAATGCAATATTGTGTGTGATGCCGGCGTCATTGTTGTTGAAGGTGATTGTGACCGGCGCGCCCGCAGACACTGTAATAATCTTAGTGTCGAAGGCCATTCCTGATGCTATGACGGTGATGTTGTTGCCGCCCGTTGAGGGGCCAGGTGCAGGGCTCGGTGTCGTAGACGAGGCACAGCCGGCGATCAACATGACAAGTATGACCAATGGGATGAGAACAGAAATTCTTCCTTTATGTAGCATGAGTAACCTCCTTTGAATCACAAATCTTCGTGCGACCCAAGAATCAGTCATGTCCTCAAGGAATTTATATATAGTATACTCAGTATATCGACTACCTCCAAAAACGTACGGCATGCGGCATGAATAGGCTTCTGGACGGCGCTTGCTCGAGCAAGTAGCAATTCTGAGCTGATATTCATGGAAGGATCTACTGCCTGACTCTGTTCAAGGCATACGATTTCGGCGACATGGTCAAGGGTTTCCTGGGACCAGTGATGCGGGCGGTATGGACGGACAACAAGGAGGAGAAATGAAAGAGTCGGTGACGAGCGAAGGGATGAAGGAAGCTGTGAAGAAAAAGTACGGTGAAATCGCCAAGGGCGAAGTTTCCAGTTGCGGTTGTGGAAGCTGCTGTTCGACAGCGAATGACACCGCCGCGCAGTTCAGCAGGGAAATCGGCTATTCCGATGCAGAGATGCATGCAGTGCAGGATGGCGCAAACCTGGGCCTCGGCTGTGGCAACCCTCTCGCCTTCTCGGCCCTGAAGGAAGGGGATGTCGTTCTCGATCTGGGGTCCGGTGCAGGGTTCGACGCCTTTCTTGCCGCCCGGAGAGTCGGAAAGACCGGCAAGGTCATCGGCGTGGACATGACGCCGGAGATGATTGCCAAGGCGAGAGCCAACGCGAAGGTCGGGGGGTATGGCAACGTCGAGTTCCTGCTCGGAGACCTCGAGGCGCTTCCCCTGCCCGATTGTTCGGTCGACGTTGCCATCTCGAATTGCGTGATCAACCTTGTGCCGGAAAAGGAAAAGGTGTTCCGGGAACTGAACAGGGTCCTGCGGCCTGGTGGCCGGTTCATGATCTCTGACCTGGTCCTCCTGAAAGAATTGCCGGAACAGGTGCGAACATCGGTAGAGGCCTATGTCGGGTGCGTCGCGGGGGCTATCCTCAAGGACCAGTACCTCGAGACCATACGCAGCGCCGGATTCGAGGACGTGCGCGTCGTCGATGAGTCCTACGCAGCGGTTGCTCTGGATGCCCCAGAGTTGCGTCAACTGGCCCAGCAGTATGTCGGCACAGACGAATCGCGCATCGACGACCTGCTGCATTCGGTCGCAAGCATCAAGGTCCACGGCGTCAAGAGGGTGACGGGCTGAGCGACAGCCCGTTGGCAGATGCAGGCTGCCATCCAGGCACTTTTGAGCCTCGGGCGGCGTGGATCCCGGGAACTTCCCAGGCACGCCGGCCGTCCTAGCAGTGAATATGAAACGCGACTTGCCGAACGAGGGCAGGCACACATTCTTCTTGTGCAGTACAGGAGGTATACCATGAAGAAGAGATTTGCATTTGTTGCTCTGCAGTCCATTGCCATTGTAGCCATTGCAGCCGTCATCGCCTTCTCGCCGGCCCTCGGCGCCAGTCAGCTCGTCAAGGCTGAGACGCCACTGACGCCCCCGTCGGTCAGCGTGACTGGCACCGGTAAGATCACGGTCAAGCCAACCATCGCGCGCATCAACTTCGGCGTCTTCACCAGCAAGAGCACGTCCAGCGCCGCACAGACCGAGAACGATGCCATCATGGCTAAGATCACCGCCGCACTCAAAGCCGCTGGCATCAAGGAAGAAGACATCCAGACCACTGGATACAGCCTTCAGCCCAGGTACGTGTGGAACAAGACGACCTCGAAGTCCGTCTTCGACGGCTACGACATGAACCACACCATGACGGTCATCGTCCGCAACATCAAGGACGCCGGCAAGACCGTCAGCCTCATCGCTGACAATGGCGCCAACAGGGTCGACGGCATCTCCTTCGACGTCGACGATGCGACGCTCGAGCAGACCAGGCTGTCCGCTATCGACCTCGCCATGGCCAGTGCCCGCAAGAGAGCAGACGTTGTCGCCAAGGCCGCCGGCAAGACCATCCTGTCCGTCCAGACGGTCACCGTGAACGAGAACGCCAATACCCCATACCCGATGTTCAAAGCCAGCGCAACGGCGCCCGCCGCCGGGGGCAGTGCACCAGCTCCTGTCGAAGCCGGAACCATGGACGTCTTGATCAGCGTCAGCGTCACCTACCTGTTCTAACGTCTGCAGCATACTGATCTCAAGAAAACCCCCGCCTCGTGCGGGGGTTTTGCCTGTGAACCATGCTGACAGAAATCCAACTCCGCCCTTGATGAATGAGGGCGATAGGGTACAGTACTGTCAGACACCAACATGGGAGGTACGATATGCCGACTTGGCTGTTTCAAGGAAGTCCCAAGGACTTTCCCGCCTTCGATGATTATCTTCGCAACTATGCCGAGATCTCATGGCATGTACGGCAGAAACGCGCTGCGGAAGAGATGTACCCGGACGATGAGGTATACATCTGGCGCCTGGACGGCAACCATCCGGGAACAGGTGGCATCGTCGCACACGGAGTTCTCACGACGGAGGCTCGCGTTACCCCGGACGAGGGCAAGAAATCGTGGGTGAGTCATCAGCCGGGCCCGACGGTCCCGTCGGTCGACATCACCCTCGACGACGTCCGTCTGACCCCTGAGGAAGGCTGCCTGACACGGACGGCCCTGTTGGAGGACGCAGTACTATGGAACATGCACGTCGTCCAGTCACCGCACCTCACCAACTACAAACTGACCCCTGAAGAAGAGGAACGAGTCGCCACGCTCTGGCGTTCTGCGAAGCGGTAGCAGCGCTTTCGCTGTCACAACAAGGCGCCCGCCGGCATTCCTGCTGGTCAGAGGAGTCTGTTGTACGAGGACGGCCACAGCCTAAGATGACACCATGACATCTTGATGAGGGGAACCATGAACCAGCAACCATCATCCATCCTGGGAGACCCGCCGCCGCGACCGACCGAGGTTCGACTGAGACCGCCAACAGGAGAGCTGCAGGGCAGGCCTGCAACATTTGACGCCACCCAGATCGCAGGGGCCGCCGCCTATGCCATCCTGCTGTACCTTGGCATCCTCTACGGACTCAGTCTGGTGGCCGGGACCGCCAGCATGGCTCCTCGTCTGCAGAGTACCATCGCACTCATCGGCAGTCTGTTGCTGACAGGCGTTGTATTCGGCGTAATGGCCGTTCTGCGCGACCGTCTGGCGCGCCGCCCGGTCGGGGCAGCTCCCGAGCAGATCATCAGGCTCGATGACGCTCTCCGCTGGCTGGTTCCTACCGACCTCATGCAGTCTTATACTGGCCCAATGACCATGCTTCGCCTCAACCTGCTGGACCTGCTGGCCACGGCAGACAACGCACAGCAGCGGGTACCCGCGGCCGCGTATGCAGCATGGCCGGCGCCAATCGACCACCTGGCGGCAGCCGTGTTCACCACATACTATGGCATGTCGAACCCCGACGTCGACCCGTTCGTCTCCCAAGATACCATGGAGCTCGGGCGGTACCTGGCGGAGCGCCACCAGGCCTGACCGGAGGGAGTCCACGGGGTAGCGGACTACATGACTACGAAGGCACAACGTGCTAGAATAAGAATGGTATATTGTTTCGGCACCAACGAACCGACGTGACAAAGGAGATGACAGCTGTGGAACTCAACAAGGACCGAGGACCGATTTACTCGAGATACGACCGTGACCGGTCGAACAACTACAGTCCGGTCATTGACTATGCCGCACCACCGCAAACCAGCGAAGAGATCCAGTTCATCCTGGCGCACAAGATTACGCCGACCGAGGCCGATCCGAATGACATGCGGCCCAGCGCCAGCCGAACGTATCAGGAAGGCACAACGCCACTTCCTGCCTTCCTGCAATCACTGTCGAACTCCATGGCTCAGCGAACCGCTGAGCAACCTGTTGACGGTCAGAACAAGGCGAACCAGGCTCCGTACTGGGCAGGCCAACGCCGGAATACCACGCGGACCGAAGCGCAGAGCAAGGCAGCCCTGGTCGGCATCATCATCTGGGTCCTCTTCATCCTCCTGTTCCTGCTTATGAGCCTCCGCGTGAAATAGCGGGCAGACCCGGGAACGTTCCCATGCTGCTCTCCTGGCTGCTCTCCGATACCTGGCTGATGTCTGTGCCCGCCCGCGTGGCGGACGTCCTGCTGATGGCAATCACCCTGTGGCTGGCGTCGCGGTGGTGTCGCAGCAAACAGCAGTCCTTTGGCAGAGCCCTGTTTGTCTCCAGCCTGAATGGTGCTCTCGGCATAGGACTGTATGCGCTGTTCGTATGGGTGCGTGATACAGGCGCACTGCCCTGGCGTGGTCCGCTCTGGCTCATTGAGATGTTCCTCATTGCTCAGACCGCGCTGTTTGCCGTCCTCATCCTCGTCGCCTACCGGCATGATCGGTGGCGTTCCCTCAACGTGGCTCTCGTCGCCCTCGCCCTGACGGCCATCATCGAGGCAGGTCCCATCCTGCTCCTGTCCATCTTGGCACCCCACGCCGCAGGCCTGCAGCGCTGACAGCAGTCCCCTCCTTCGCGGGGACGACAAAACGCGCTCTGTCCGTCATTCCCGCGGAGGCGGGAATCCAGTTCTGGCTCCTTGTCTGGGAGACGTTGATGACCAGGTCAAGCCAACCCAACGTGCATGTACCACCAGGGGTGCAATTACCAGCTGACCCCATAGCTGATGAGGCAATACGTCCGCTTGACAAGATGCTGTGCCCGCGTACACTGCGCAAAGAACAACAACTTCAGAGCAAACGACAGAGGCGATCGTGGACCCAGACAGCGGATCGGAGCGACATAGTACTCTGCGGCGTCCGAGCAGCTGATTCTGATGGTCTTTTTTAAAACGTGACGCAACCATCCCTCGTGCCTGCCAGCGGCCTGATTACCTGACCGGCGGCCGGACGAGTATGTCCCCTGTTCTATCATTCCTTTGCTGGAGGTCAGTGCCGTGAGCACTCCCATTGTCCCAACCGAAGTCACAAAACGCAAGCGCAACGAGGTCCCGGCTCAGATGTCGAAGCGTCTCGCGTCTTTTGCCTGCATGGATTCGGCCGCCGTCATGAACCAGCTTGGCACAAGTCCAACCGGACTCACCGACCGGGTGGTTGAAGATCGTCTGATCCAGTATGGCCACAATGAGGTCGCGCGCGAAAAGCGCACTTCGCCGCTCAAACGACTGATCGCTATTCTGTCTAACCCGCTGTCCATCCTGCTGATCATCCTGGCAATCATCACCGCCGTCACCGGTGGCGGTCCCGGCGTCTATTTGATCCTTCTCATGGTCATCCTTGGCGCCGCTCTGCGCTTCTTCCAGGAACAGCGATCAGACAACGCCGCCGAGGCCCTTCAGAAGATGGTCACGACAACGGCGACGGTCATCCGGGACGGCGACACAAAAGAAGTTTCCCTCAAGAACATCGTCCCCGGAGACTTGGTCTCCCTCTCCGCAGGGGACATGGTGCCCGCCGACGTGCACCTCATTACCGCCAAGGACCTGTTCGTGAGCCAAGCAGCCCTCACCGGAGAATCCTTGCCCGCCGAGAAGAACGCCGACGTTGTGGATTCCTCTCAGACGGATGTGCTGAGTATGCCGAATCTGTGCTTCCTGGGCACGAACGTCCAAACCGGCTCTGCAACGGCGGTTGTCGTGCAGACAGGAAAGGACACCTACTTCGGGTCCCTCGCCAGCAGCATCGTCGGTCACCGCGAGCTGACCAGCTTCGACAAAGGTGTCAACAACTTCACCTGGCTGATGATCAAGCTGATGCTCGTCATGGCACCTGCCGTGTTCCTCATCAACGGCCTGGTGAGGCACAATTGGATGGAGGCCTTTCTCTTTGGCCTCGCTGTCGCTGTGGGGCTGACCCCCGAAATGCTCCCAATGATCGTCACCGTCAACATGAGCAAAGGGGCTGTCGTCATGTCGCGCAAGAAGGTCATCGTCAAGCGCCTGAACGCCATTCAGAACTTCGGGGCCATGGATGTCCTGTGTACCGACAAAACGGGCACCATCACCCAGGGTCGCGTCGAGCTGGAAAAACATGTAAATGTCCTGGGGCACGAGGATGGTCATATCCTGGATATGGGATTCCTCAACAGCTACTACCAGACCGGCCTGAAGAACCTCATGGACGTTGCCATCCTGGCTCACCTTGACAAGGCCCGCGAGCTTGTCGAGGAGGCAGAGTACCGCAAAGTGGACGAGATTCCTTTTGACTTCTCGCGCAAGCGCATGTCCGTTGCCGTGACAGATGGCGGCGGGACCGACCTGCTCATCTGCAAGGGCGCCGTCGAAGAGGTCATGGCGCTGAGCACCAGCGTTGCCCTTGACGACAAGGTGTCTCCCCTGGACGACGCCCGGCATGCAGCGGCCCTGCAGCTAGTGGCTGATCTCAATGGACAGGGATTCCGTGTCCTGGCCCTCGCCACGTCCAGCGTCAATCACGGTGCCTCAGACCGCGTCTACACAGTGAACGACGAACATGACCTTACCCTGCTGGGTTTTCTTGCCTTCCTGGACCCACCCAAGCCCACAACAGCGGAGGCCATCGCGAAACTTCACTCCAATAGCGTCGACGTCAAGATCCTGACCGGCGACAGCGACTTGGTCACGGTGAACATCTGCCACCAGGTTGGCATAGCCGAGCCGCGCGTCCTCCTGGGACCGGGCATAGAAGAAATGTCCGATGACAATCTGGCAGCAGCAGTAGACGATACGGTCGTCTTCGCCCGGCTTTCGCCACACCACAAGGAACGGATCATCCACGCCCTGCAACAGCGTGGCCACGTGGTTGGCTTTCTCGGCGACGGTATCAACGACGCACCCGCTCTCCGCACCGCGGACGTAGGAATATCCGTCGACTCGGCCGTCGATATTGCCAAGGAATCATCAGACATCATCTTGCTGGAAAACTCGCTGCTGGTCCTGAAAGAGGGCGTCATCGAAGGCCGTAAGGTCTTTGGCAACGTCATCAAGTACATCAAGATGGCCGCCAGCTCCAATTTCGGCAACATGTTCAGCGTCGTGGGCGCCAGCGCGTTCCTCCCGTTTCTCCCTATGTTGCCGCTGCAGATATTGACCAACAACCTGCTGTACGATTTGAGCCAGACCACCATCCCGACAGACACAGTCGACGAAGAATGGCTTACCAAGCCACGAAAGTGGGAGCTTGGCAACCTGCGGCGCTTCATCGTGATTATCGGACCCATCAGTTCCGTCTTCGACTACATGACCTTCTTCATCATGCTGGTTGTGTTCAAGTGCTGGAACAACCCGGCGCTGTTTCACTCCGGTTGGTTCGTAGAATCGCTGTTCACCCAGACGCTCATCGTCCACGTCATCCGCACCAACAAGATCCCGTTTATCCAGAGCCTAGCCAGCAAACCGCTGCTCATCAGTTCGGTGGCGGTCGTCGCCACGGGCGCACTGATGACTGTTGTCACACCCATCGCACGCATCCTGGGCTTTGTCACGTTGCCACCCCTCTACTGGCTGCTCCTGCTGGGCATGCTGTTGACCTATGTTGTTCTCACTCAGATGGTCAAGACCTGGTTCATCCGCCGTTTTGGTGACGTCTAACAAGTACTGCCACCAGGGGGACAGCACGTGAAACCATATCGCGGTCGTATCCTGTGGGTCGACCTGACAGCGGGCACCTGCACCAATGAGGAGGTGCCGGAGTCGGTCTACCATGGCCCCGAGCTGCACGACGTGACAGATTTGTGGGGCAAAGACACGATCGAGACCGAAGAAACACTGAAGAAGCAGGTCGTTGGAAACCGCGAGCTGGACGGCGCTTGTGACAGGGATTGTCCTGCACTTTGGGATGATAGCGTTCGTCCGACAGCCCTGCTCTAGCGGATCTGCCGCGGGCGAAACGCCCGGTTGGCCCAGGAGAGCGCCTCGCGGTCAGTGACCTCGTGGAAGTCCTGGTAGAACTGACCCACAGCCATGAGCCATTCGACTGCGTAAACTGCCACGACATGGTATCCCCGCTCGGTCAGCTGACGCATCACTTCCTTGTCCACGACCGGCGTTCCGACCGTGGCGACGCACCCCATGCTGGTGACGACATCCAGGGCAGCGATCATCGTCGCTCCCGTGGCGATACCATCGTCTACGACCAGCACCCGGGCTCCACGCTCCCACGTCTGCGGAATGTAGCGCTCGAACAGCTCTGCATACAAGACAAGACGTTCCTTCTCGAAGCCAATCTCGGCCTCGAGGTGCTCACGCCGTTCGTGTGCGGATTCGGGTGACAGGATGGTGGCGAAATTGCCATTTCCGGCGTAGCCGAGAGCCCCTACGGCAACTTCGGGGTTCGCGGTGGAGCG
>Ga0209913_1001712_pt1 | contig 11170 bp, 9 predicted proteins | sample PersoiDNA2013203_FD_185805 | JGI IMG/M metagenome (GOLD analysis project Ga0209913, IMG submission 185805) | Permafrost soil microbial communities from the Arctic, to analyse light accelerated degradation of dissolved organic matter (DOM) -... | ecosystem: Environmental > Terrestrial > Soil >... | reverse complement strand
ACTGCGAAGAGTGAAATTTTAACCTGTTCACCAAAACGGGGCGCAAAACCGGGCAATCCTGTGCGCCATGTCTCACGCCGAAGTAGTCAAACATATCTTGTTGCAATTTTCTGTCAGCCGAAAAGGACAGGATTGCTTATCATCCTCAATGCACGCGACCGTCCGGCGCATGCGATTGACGGAAATCACATGACTGCAAAAAAAAACAAGGCGTTTGACCGCCATGCCATCTGGCAACTGATCAAACCTTATTGGGTTTCGGAGCAGCGCTGGAAAGCATGGGGCTTGTTCAGCCTCATTCTGGTGTTGGTGCTGGTGATGGTCTACATCAACGTGCTGATCACCGACTGGAATCGCACCATGTACGACTCCATGCAGAACAAGGATTACGTCGCCTTCAAGCATCTCTTGTGGCAATTCACCTATCTGGCGTTTTCCTACATCGTGGTCGCCACCGCGCGCATCTATCTGACGCAGTCGCTGCAAATCCGCTGGCGCACCTGGATGACCGACAAGTACATGGGAAAATGGCTGCAGCATCATGCCTACTACCGCATGGAGCAGGGACAGATTGCCGACAACCCCGATCAACGGATTGCCGAAGACTTGCGTGCACTGTCATCGGATACCATCAGCCTGGTGCTCGGATTCATTTCCAGCGCGGTCACGCTGGTGTCGTTCGTCGGCATACTCTGGGCCATCAGCGGACCCTTCAGCTTCATGCTGATGCAGCGCGAATGGGTCATTCCCGGTTACATGGTCTGGTTCGCGATTGCCTATGCCGGTATCGGTTCCTGGATCATCTGGTGGATCGGCAAGCCGTTGGTGACGCAAAGCTTCAATCAGGAACGCTTCGAAGCGAACTATCGTTTCGGCCTGATACGGGTGCGTGAACATGCCGAAGCGATTGCCCTGTATCGCGGTGAATCGCGCGAGCGCGGACAGCTCAATGCGCGCTTTGAAGATATCCGTCAAAACTGGTGGAACATCATGAACACCACCAAGCGACTCAACATCGCGGTCAACTTCTATGGCCAGTTCGCCAGTATCTTTCCGCTGCTGGTCGCCGCACCCGGTTATTTTTCCGGCGCCATCACGCTCGGTGCGCTCATGCAGATCAGCAGCGCGTTTGGTCAGGTGCAGGATGCCTTGTCGTGGTTCATTAATGCATTTACCACGCTGGCCGACTGGAAGGCAGGCGTGAACCGTCTGGCCGGATTCAATCTGGCAGTTGAGCTGGCGCAGCAGCAACGCGAAGGCATCAGCGTGGTACACGCGGATGGCAGTGCGATTCAGGTCGAGCAGCTGGACCTGGCATTGCCCGATGGTCGCACCTTGCTGTTCGGTATCCAGGGTGAGATTGCTGCCGGTGCCCGCATCCTGGTTAGTGGCCCTTCGGGTTGCGGCAAGTCGACACTGTTCCGCGCCATCGCCGGCATTTGGCCTTACGGCACCGGTAAGATCGTGCTACCACAACAAGCCAGCTTGATGTTTGTGCCCCAGACCAGTTATCTACCGATCGGCACGCTGCGCGCGGCACTGGCCTATCCGGCCGACGACAGCACCTACAGCGACGAGCTGCTGCAGCGTTACCTGGACTTGTGCCGTCTGCCGCATCTCAAGGACATGCTCGACGTCGCCAGCAATTGGGGCAACCGCCTGTCGCCGGGCGAACAACAACGGCTGGCCTTTGCGCGGGTATTCCTGACACGCCCGCAAGTGCTGTTCCTCGATGAAGCCAGCAGCGCCATGGACGGCGAAACAGAAGCGGCGCTGTATTCCTTGTTGCAAGAGGAGTTGCCGGACGCCGCCATCGTCAGCATCGCCCATCGCGAAACAGTGGCGCGCTATCATAGCCAACGCTGGCATTTTGCGCGCCGTGCAGACGGCACCGGCTTTGAGCTGCAACTGCAGCCGGTGGCATAGGGGTAATGACGGGTCGGGATCCAACGATGCCGACTTTGCATAACCAGCGCTGCACAGCTATGCAAAAATGGCACTACGGCGCGTGCAGGGGTTGCCTGCGTTGCTACCATAGCCCCTAACTGAATTCTCAAGAACCTCTCGGAAAATGTCTCATGGATGATCCCATCGTTTATCTCAACGGCCAGCTGACGCCTCTGTCGGAAGCCAAAATTCCCGTGCTCGATCGTGGTTTCATCTTCGGCGACGGCGTCTACGAAGTCATCCCCATGTATGACCGCAAGCCATTCCGCGGCAGCCAGCATATTGCGCGACTGTTTCGTAGTCTCGGTACCATCGGTATTCCAAATCCGCATAACGAAGCCGAATGGCTGGCACTGATCGCGCGCGTGGTGGACGCCAATACGCTGCAAGACCAGATGATCTACATCCAGGTCACGCGCGGTGTGGCCAAGCGCGGCCATGCGTTCCCCAAGGAAGATGTGACGCCGACCGTGTTCATCATGACCAACACCATGGTGCTGCCATCGGCTGCGGTGCGCGCCAAGGGCGTCGCTTGCGTGAGCATGGAAGACAAGCGCTGGCTCAATTGCCAGATCAAATCGATCTCGCTGCTCGGCAATGTGCTGGCGGCACAGCATGCGGCGGAACATGACGTCACCGAAGCGATCCAGTTTCGCGACGGCTTCCTCAGCGAAGCGTCGTCGTCCAATGTCTGGATCGTCAAGGATGGCAAGCTGTCGGCACCGCCCAAGGACAACCTGATTCTGGAAGGCATTCGCTACGGCTTGATCGAGGAACTGTGCAAGGCCGAAGGCATTGTGTTCGAAGCGCGCAAGATTACCGAGGTGGAAGTGTTCAGCGCCGACGAAGTCTTGTTGTCGTCGGCCAGCAAAGAAATCCTGCCTGTAGTCAGCATCGATGGCAAAACCGTTGGCAATGGCACACCAGGGCCGGTGTTTGCCAAGCTCTACGCCGCCTACCAAGCAGCCAAGCAGGCGCTCTAACGGTACTGCAGCGGGCTGGCGATTACGCCTGCTCGCTGCTGGATGGCGTAAAATGGCGGCATTGTCGACGATAAAAGCTGCACACCATGTCATTACCCACCGAAGAATCCCTGATCGAATACCCGAGCGACTTTCCAATCAAAGTCGTCGGCATCATGCACGATGATTTCAGCAACCACATCATCGCCCTGGTGGTCGATCATGACCCCACGTTTCACGCCGGCAAGGTCGAAATGCGACCTTCCTCGCAAGGCAAATACTTATCCTTGACCGTGACCGTGCGCGCTACCAGCCGCGCCCAGTTAGACGATCTGTATCGTGCCTTGTCATCGCACGAAATGGTCAAGTTCGTGCTCTAAACGCATCCGACGAAACGCCAAACCGGAGCACCGCCAGCAGGTGCGCTCCGGTTTTTTTATGTGCTCAGGGTATGGTCGGATGGCCCGGCCATTGCGGCAGGGCCTGGAACAGGGTGATTTCTTCCCTGATCCAGTCACGGAACAATTGCACCTGCGGCTTGTTAGCAGCGGCAGGCGTACAACAGAAGTAATAAGCCCAATCGGCCTTCCAGACGATGTCGAACAGGCGCACCAGTTCACCGGCGGCGATTTCCTGCGAGGCAATCGAATGTCGCGTCAACGCAATGCCATTGCCCTCGGCGGCGGCGCGCAGCGTCAATGACGAATCTTCCGTAATCAAGCCACCGACCGGTTCCGGCAGCGCCAGCCCGGCCAAGGCAAACCACGGCCGCCAGGACTCGCGCAGGTCATCCATGCGCAACAGGGTGTGCTCGGGCAATTGTTGTGGTGAGGTCGGCAATTGCCCTTGCCGGTACCGCGGACTGACCACGGGATAGTAGTAATCCTCCATCAGCTTTTCGGTGTGCAGACCGGGATACACACCCGCGCCAAAACGCAGGCCGACATCGATACCTTCGCGCGCCAGATTGCTTACGTGGCTGCTCGATTGCAGCGCCACTTCGATGGCCGGATGGCGATCAATGAATTTCCACAAACGCGAAGCCAGCCAGCGCGAGGCAAAGGAAGTCGTGGCCGAAATCACCAGCCGCTGCTGCTGCCGCACCTCCTGCAGCAGTTCGGCAGCATCGGCGATCTCGTTTAGCGCGCGGCGGATCACCTGGGCGAAATCGCGCCCGCCCGGCGTGATGGTGATGCGCTTACCGTTGCGCGCAAACAACTGCAAGCCAAGTTCTTCTTCCAGCGCACGAATCTGATGGCTGATGGCACCCGGCGTGACGTGAATCTCTTCGGCTGCACGTGAAAAACTCTCCAATCGTGCCGCGGCTTCAAAGGCGCGCAGCGCGGACAGTTGCGGCAGTTGACGGAAATCGGCCATCGTCGGGGTTCTATTTGTGAGTAAAACTATAAAGGATGGCGAAAATATATCGTTTTATTTACCGCATGTCACTGCCTAGAATACGTTCATCGGCGAACTAAACCTTTCGAAAAAGGCCATCAGGCGGGTCTTGTCCGCAATTGAAAATTGCACAACAAAGAGTCAGCATCATGCCAATATTTTTCACAAAGAAAAGACTGCATCTCCAGTCCGGCGCAGTCGCGTCGCTGCGCATCCGCCGCCCGGCTTGCCTGCGCGTCACCACGGGCCGGGTCTGGGTCACCATCGAAGGCGGCCGCACCGATTACTGGTTGGCGGCAGGGCAGTCTCTGGTGCTGCCGGGTCAGGGGTTGGTCGTGGTGGAAGCGGTCAAGCAGGCTAGTCAAGTGCAGCTCTGCCAGTGCGGTTCCCGCTGGCAAACACGCGCAGCTCTGCTGCTACGGCGCTGGAGCGAACGCTGGCAACAGCGCCGTGGCAGGAACAAAGAAGGCCATCGGCAAACTTGCCGCTAGCCATTATTGTTGAGTCGATCAGTGTCAGGCACGGCAGCGCGTGCTGAATTTCGCTACACTGGCGGCTATGCTAACCGCCCCACAGATCATCAACCGTGGCGTTGAAGACTATGCCATCACCTTCGCCGCCATGCGTGCTTACACCGACAGCCGCAATGCCGACAGCCCAGACCAGCTCTGGATCGTAGAACATCCCCCCGTATTTACGCTGGGTCTGGGTGCCGACCCGTCTCATGTACTCAATGCCCATGCCATTGCCGTGGTGCAGACCGACCGAGGCGGCGAAGTCACGTATCATGGTCCCGGCCAGGTGGTGATTTACCTGCTCATTGACCTGCGTCGCAACCATCCGGGCGCCCGGCTGTTCGCGCGCGAATTCGTGCAAAAGATCGAACAGGCAGTGATAGACACGCTGGCGGCGTATAATCTCGCAGGTGAACGCAAGCAGGGCGCGCCCGGCATTTACGTCAGTTCCGGAGCATGGCAGGGCGCCAAGATTGCGGCGCTGGGCTTGAAGATCCGCAGCAACGGTTGCACTTATCATGGTGTGTCGCTCAATGTGGCGATGGACCTGGCACCGTTCTCCTGGATCAACCCCTGCGGTTACGCAGGGCTGGCGACAGTCGATATGCGCACCCTGGGCGTCACGGCTGGCTTAGGCGATGTGCAGAAACTGCTCGCCGCGCAATTGCTGGCGCATTTCCTGTAAGTGCCTGACGCGGTTGGGTTTGCGTTGACACTGCATCTTTATTGCACTTTGGCACTTTGTTAGATAGCCGTCGGGTTTGATGGCCACAGAAATCACTACTATGACAACCGAAATCACTTCCGCCGACACTGCGCTGCGCAACCCGAGCGACAAACAAAAGGGTGCTGGCAAGACAGCCTGGATTCCGATCAAGATCATTCCCGCGGAAAAGCTGAAGAAGCCGGACTGGATCCGCGTCAAGGCCGGCTCACCGACCACCCGTTTCTACGAGATCAAAGACATCCTGCGTGCCAACAATCTGGTCACCGTGTGCGAAGAAGCGTCCTGCCCCAATATCGGCGAATGCTTCGGCAAGGGTACCGCCACCTTCATGATCATGGGCGACAAGTGCACCCGCCGTTGCCCATTTTGCGACGTCGGCCACGGCCGCCCTGATCCGCTCGACCCCAACGAACCAGAAAATCTGGCACGTACGATTGCCCAGTTGCGCCTGAGCTACGTGGTCATCACCAGCGTTGATCGCGACGATTTGCGCGACGGCGGTGCCGGCCACTTTGCCGCCTGCATTCAACGCGTGCGCGAACTGTCGCCAGAAACACGCATCGAAATCTTGACGCCGGACTTCCGTGGCCGCATGGATCGCGCACTGGAAATCCTCAAGATGGCGCCACCCGACGTCATGAACCACAACCTCGAAACAGCACCGCGTCTGTACAAGGAAGCGCGTCCTGGTTCCGACTACGAATACTCGCTGAACCTGCTCAAGCGCTTCAAGGACCTGCATCCGAACACCCCGACCAAATCCGGCATCATGGTGGGTCTCGGCGAAACCGATGAAGAAGTGCTGCAAGTCATGCGCGACATGCGCGCCCACAACGTCGACATGCTCACCATCGGCCAATACCTGATGCCGAGCGGCGACCACTTGCCGGTGCGCCGGTATGTCCATCCTGACACCTTCAAGATGTATGAAGAAGAAGCGTACAAGATGGGCTTCGTGCACGCAGCCGTGGGCGCCATGGTGCGCTCCAGCTATCATGCAGATCAGCAGGCCCATGGGTTGGTGGGTTGATATGTGAATGATATAAGTTAATGAGAATATCTAGAAGAAGTTGAGATTTTCTATAAGTAGGTGAGATTTAAATAATAAAGTGACAATGTATTCGTCATTTTCAGCTGGGGAGCTGAATAACGGATGGCAGAAGGAAATGCATTGACGATCGCCGCCTTGCCCGCAGATGGGCATGCCTGGCGTATCGACTGGTTTGGTGAGATCGCCTGTCCAAACCGCATGATTCGACGCAAGCAGCCATCCGTTCTCCTTCATCTGTCACGCGTGATCGATGAGCGCTATCACGAGGACCATTCGGTTCTTCTCAATCCGGAATCTACATTCGTCGCCAAGCAACGCAAGGTATGGGTTTCAGCTGGAACCTTGCCATTACTTCATATCGGCGATATTTGGCGTGATGGTCTATTGGAGACTACGCCCGATTACGAATTCGAAAGCTTTCCCGATTTAGATATTGGGCCAGAAACCGTCGGCCTGATTAAGGCTGGGCTTAATTTGGAAGAGAATGGCTTCTTGCTGCCTCGAGGAGAACATCCTTGGCACATGCAGGCCACACAATCCTATTGTTTGATGGTTGACTTGCCTGGTGAACGTCGACTGATTATTCCTTGCATTGAGCTGATTCGTTTCTATTTCGGGTCTTCCAGCAATTTGCTGACGAAGCTGTTTCTACCCCCGCTCAACCGAGACGCTTTATATAGCAAAGCCCATTACAGCAAAATCAATGGCCAACTGTCTATGGCGCTAGCTGAAGGTATTTCCGGCGCTTCAGCTGCCGACATTGGCCGCATGCATTTGGATTCCACGGCTTGGCGGTCGGCAGTTAATGTGGGTACATCGCTTCTTAAAGCATCAGTATCTAATCAAGAAATTCACCCGCAAGCGCATTTCCCATTTGAAGGAGTGACAACGTTAACCGCATCTGGGAAGTGGTTGTCATTCGCTGGGCAGTCACGCGCTACGTTCGTTGTCTTTAGCCTTCGCTCATGTTCGCATCCATTCCCATTTCGTTCTCTGCGATACGACGTCAAAGATCCGCGCGCCGCGTCAGCTAACACTACTTCACACATTGATCCATCCATGCCCCACCTGGTTAAGCCGGCACGCCGATCATCAGATCGGCAGCTGGTAGAAGAGGATGGCTCCGGAAAACTTACCCGGCAGGCACGTGCCGTGTGGGCCGCACAGCGGTTCACCGATTTAACAACAAAGACAATTTGGAAGAACAAAATCTTGGCGGTTCCCCCCAGTGGAGCAGTACTTGCCGCCAGACCGACAAGTGAAACGAACGCTGCTGTCGGAGATGCCGGATCAGATCGACGCGTACGCTCCGTTGATTTGCAGATACGCGGCACATAGGCTGGCAAAGTCACGAGATCGCTTGCAAAGCCAGCGGTGCCGCGCTGTTAGTGAAGAGAATTTGTCGCAGAGGATTCTTCCGCCACTGGCACCAGATGCGGGTAATCAGCACGCCCCAACAGCCTGACGAAAGGTGCGGCAATCGTAAGAGACCACTCGGCTGCGATCTTGTCGAGAGCGCTGAGTGTTCTGTTGTCGAACTCGTCCAAGGTCATCGGCGCCGTATTTCCCATTGCTGCCTCGTCAATGCACTTTTCCTTGATTTTCTTGATGGCGCTTCTCTTTGATGCTTCGTGGTTGTCCATCGCACCGACACGGACGATGTTCTCCATACCTGGCATGAGCGGCTCAAGAGCAAAGTCGACCAATTCCTGTGGCACCACGAAGCCCAGCAACTTCGCGCTGGACGCCAAAGGCGCGAGCAAGAAGGCAATGTTGCCGGCCCCGTTGCCGGTTTGCATCATCAGTTGATTCATCGCTTCCTGGCGGCAGAAGTCGGTCACCGCGGCATGATCATTCATGTGCAGGCTTTCTGGCGCTTGCAGTGTCCCGTCATGAAGTCGCTTTTTCACTGCCAGAGTAAGTTCGGAGTGCAGCATGCCGAAGCCGATCGCGGGCGAAATGGAGGTGCCCATGATGGCGCCCGCGCCAAGCAACGCCAGAATGGCGGGGTTCGGGGATAGCGCTCCCGCGGCAGAATAGATCGTTGTCATTCCGATGCTTACCGCCGAGCCCGTGAGGAAGGACTTCATCTGGGTTTCGGTGATTGAAGCAAGTGGTCCTATAGGTTTCTCAAAACCCATCGTCTTGGCAGCGGAAGAAAGCGGACTATTCGGATCGGTGGCTCCCGCTCCCAGCAGGACGAGGTGGGACAGCATGGTCATCATGCTGGGACATGATTTGCCGAACGTCTTTTCATAAAGGTCGGCGATGCCTCCTACTTCAATTCCCTTGACGGTCATTGCTTGTGATCTTAGCTCGGCCATGCATCCCATGCCGTTATCGCCGAGATCGGCGCCGCTAAGGAAGCTTTCCGTGACGGCAGATTTCAACAGGCCGTCCGGGATCAGGTTTTTCACGCCCTCCATGAGCATTCCTACTCCGGCATAGGGAGCAACGTCCTTGGCCGTTTCCCATGCTGAGCCGCCTTCAAGGAAGGTGTTCATTAGTTCGGCGGCGACCAGCTTGCGGTGCAGGCACATTGCCGCTGTATTGTCCGGATTGTGAAGGGCATTCGATACGTTCTCGGCAAACTCGGGGTCTTTCTTCGAGAAGGCCTTGGCAATTTTAGCCTCATCGAGAATGCTCAGAATATCTTTATGAACGAGATCTTCTCTTCCACAGATGACATATTTGAGCGGAAGCAACATAGGTACTTGCTCGATCTCGACAGTAGTGGGGCCTGTGAAAGATGCATGCAAAAGAGGCGTCGTCTCAGACGCGGTCTTTCGGGGATCAATGGCGTCAAAGGATTGATCGACAATTAGCCTCGCCCGCAAAGGTGCTTCGGTTTCTTCGCTAAATGTATCGCGACTCGGACATTCTCTCAGCAACAGCGGCGTGTTGGGAGGAAGCTTCGCCGTATCGAACCCTGCGACTTTCAGTAATTTCTCCAGCAAGGCTTGATCCTTCGTGGTCACGACATCTGTGTCCTTATTCATGAATCCATACCGCACAGCTTCGGTGGTTTCAATCGGCTTACCTTGCGCTATCCAGTTGCCGACCGTCTTTGCATCGACCGTTTCATTGTTGCTCGGGGCTTGCTTGATCTTGGTTGACGCTCTGCCGAAAATTCCGCCAGTCGCTTCCAGTTTTAACGAATTTTCTTTCAGCGCTTGCGTGATTTCCTTATTCGGCGTTCCCGTTTTCCGCGCAGTCAAAACTTGAGCGCACATCTCGTCAATTGCATTGATCGTCACACCTGCGGGCGGACTGCTCGACGCCAGATGCCCCAGCACGGCAGCGCCTTTGCTCTTGCAGGCATTCTCAATGACCTCCGCCAATTCCGGGTGGTAGCTGAAAAGCATGATCAATTTCATCTCCAGCTTGTGCTGGTCAATGAGGTCAGCATATTGGAACGTCCTACCCTGCTCGTTGAGCGAATGCGTTTTCTTATCCAGCAACGTCGCCGCCAGTTGGCTGACCTTGACGTTTGGATTGGCCTTTACCGGAAAGAGCCGGAAATTCACCGCCTCGCTCGTCCTTTCAAGCAGGTTTCCGAATTTTGTTGTGATTGGATTTCGCTTGATAAAAGCGGGGCATTCATCATTCTGTTCAGCCTCGAGACGAAGATGATCTTCCAGAGCGATGAACTCCAAACCGAGTTCATGCGCCGCTTTTTGCATGGTTCGAGCAGTGTCCATCAATTTAGTTTGCGAGGTCTTAGCGAGTTGAATGCCGGGAACGGTACCGATCCCTGGCTTTTCTGTATCAACATTTTCTTTTGTGATTTGAGTTGATGGACCCGATTTCAGATCGGGGAGCGTTATGTCTTGTACAGAAATTGGAGGGCGATAATGGATCGTTGGCATTTGATTTTTCTTCACATGATTAAGACTGGCCCAAGTTAATTGCACCGATCATGAGCTGATGACGAGATCATTCATCTCAGGCTTTTTTGGGAACAAGGGCAGCTAAAATAAGTGACGATTTATTTATGACAAGTTCCATCGGAGGACGTTGTAAGGCGTAATCGTTCGGCAAAGTCGGTGCTGAGATTCAACTTTCCTGCATTTTCTTCGATTAGCCACTCCGTGCAGCAATAGAGGAATCTGGAATACTAAGACTTATTGAGGTTATGCAGTGGACTCTCTGGAACGCAGATCTGGTCGGTCCAAAGCCAATCTCATCACCTTGTATAAATAATCCTAGTCACTCACCGAAGTTTCCTTTCTCAGTGAGCAGAAAATCTCACTATCTTCTTATCTGCACATGATAGAAGACGTTGAGATTTTCTATAAGCAGGTGAGCGTTAAATCTCAACGTGACAATACATTCGTCATTTTCAGCGGTGCACTGAGTAATGGATGGCAAACGTAAATGCATTGACGATCGCCGCCTTGCCCACCGACGGGCATGGTTGGCGCATCACTAGAAATCATCAGACGCCGGCATTTCCGCAATAACGTCCGATGGATGGCAATCGCCAAACACCTCGCAAACGCCGCGGTATCTCCCGCAACACCGTCCAGCGCAATCTGCGTTCGGCAATCACCAAGTCTGCTGATGCGTG
>Ga0209913_1001711_pt1 | contig 11173 bp, 10 predicted proteins | sample PersoiDNA2013203_FD_185805 | JGI IMG/M metagenome (GOLD analysis project Ga0209913, IMG submission 185805) | Permafrost soil microbial communities from the Arctic, to analyse light accelerated degradation of dissolved organic matter (DOM) -... | ecosystem: Environmental > Terrestrial > Soil >... | reverse complement strand
CCTGCAGCAGCGAACCGCCGCCAGCGAGCATGATGCCGCGGTCCATGATGTCGCTGGCGAGCGCGGGCGGGGTCTTGTCCAGCGTCGCTTTGACGGCGTCGACGATCGCCTGTGTGGGCTCTTCCAAGGCGGAACGGATCTCTTCCGACGAGAGGACGATGGTCTTGGGAAGGCCGGTGACAAGGTCACGGCCGCGAATCTCCGCCTGCTCCTCCTGGGGCAGCGGGTAGGCCGAGCCGATCTCCAGCTTGATCCCCTCGGCCGTCTGGCTGCCGATGAGGAGCTTGTACTCCTTCTTGACGTAGCTGATGATCTTCTCGTCGAGCTCGTCGCCGCCGACGCGGATGCTCTGGCTGACGACGATGCCGCCCAGCGAGATGACGGCCACCTCACTGGTGCCGCCGCCGATGTCGACGATCATGCTGCCCGTCGGTTCGGCGACGGGCAGGCCGGCGCCGATGGCGGCGGCCATCGGTTCTTCGATGAGCGTCGCCCAGCGGGCGCCGGCCGAGCAGGTCGCCTCTTCGACGGCCCGCTTCTCCACGCCGGTCACGCCGCTCGGCACGCAGATCACGACCCGGGGGCGCGCCCACTTGTTCTGCATGACCTTGCGGATGAAGTGCCGCAGCATCTGCTCGGTGACGTCAAAGTCGGCGATAACTCCGTCTTTGAGCGGCCGCACGGCGCTGATGGTGGCCGGCGTGCGGCCCAGCATGCGCTTGGCCTCGGCGCCGACGGCGTGCACCTCGCCGCTGCGCTGATCGATGGCGACGACCGACGGCTCGCTGAGGACGATGCCCTTGCCGCGGAGATAGACGAGCGTATTGGCGGTACCGAGGTCGACCGCCATGCCGCGCGCGCCGAACCCAGCCACGAATCCTAGGAAGCTGATGACGAACCACCTTTCGATCTCGGTTAGACCGTATGTAGCGGAGCGGCGCCCCGCCACGTAAGTTGACGCGGGTTGCCACCACACCGGGTGGTGGCAGAGCCGCATTTACGGGGAGGCGCCGCATGAGTGAGCTTACGTTCATCGGTCTCGACGTGCACGCACGATCGGTCGCAGCCGCAGTGCTCAAGGCAGAGAGTGGCGAGGTGAGCAGCTGCGCCGCCCCGGCGCGCAGCACCAAGCTGGTCGCCTGGCTGCGCGCCCAGGTGCGCATTCCGCTGAAGCCGAACGCCTGTTCCGCCGCAAGCCGAACAGTGATTCCGCGCGAAGCCGAACACCTCGGAGCGAAGCGACGCGTTTGCTTTTCTAAGGTTGCCGTACTGTTCGCCTTCAGGTCAACTCCTTCTGCGCCGTGTCGTCTCTTCTACGCATCGACTCTCCTTTCAGCTCGATCCTGACGGAGCGGTGTACGAGGCGGTCGAGCAGCGCGTCGGCGATGCTCGGGTCGGCGATCAGGTGGTGCCAGTCGGCGACCGGCAGCTGGCTGGCGACGATCGTCGAGCGCACCCCGGCGCGGTCGTCGATCACGTCCATAAGGTCGTTGGCCGCCTGGTGAAGGGTACATCTATTCCGATTCGTCACGCCGCCAGCGGCTCGTACTCGCTGATCAGACCTGAGCGGTACCAAAACGCCGATTCATCATGCCGCGACCGCTCGTCAAGTGGCGAATCGGAGTTTTGGCACCCCTCAGGCGATCTCTCGCCGAGAAGCACCTGTTCAGCGGCGTTGTCGTGAGTCGCCCTGCTCCGTTTGCTTGGCCCGCTACCATCGCGGGCACACTCAGCTACAAGAATCTTTACCGCGCAAGCACTCGCGCAGGCAGGTGGACGATGACCGAGGGGTTCGGGCTGGGGCAGGAAGCGACGCAGGACGGGCGCTTCGAGCGTCAGGAGAGCCGGTTCCGTGGCTGGATCACGCCGGACGGCAGCTCCGGCTTCCCGGCGGCGGCCGGCCGCTACCACCTCTACGTGTCGCTGGCCTGCCCGTGGTGCCACCGCACCGTGATCGTGCGGCGGCTCAAGGGCTTGGAAGACGTCGTCAAGGTCTCCTACGTGGATCCGTTTCGCGACGAGCGCGGCTGGGCCTTCAGTGGCGGCCGCTTCACCGATCAGGTCAACGGCTGGGCGCTTCTCAGCGATGCCTACGCGGCCAGTGACCCGGGCTTCACTGGCCGGATCACCGTGCCGGTGCTTTGGGACACTCGCGACCACGTCATCGTGAGTAACGAGTCCGCCGACATCGTGCGCATGTTCAACGACGGCTTCGGCGCGCTCGCGCGCTCCAGCGTCGACCTCTACCCGCCGGCGCTCCGCGAGCAGATCGACGCCGTCAACGCGTTCGTCTACGAGAACGTGAACAACGGCGTCTACCGCGCCGGGTTCGCCGCGACGCAGGAGGCCTACGAGAAGGCCTACGAGCAGCTCTTCGCGGCGCTCGACGAGCTCGAGGATCGGCTCGGCAGCAGCCGCTTCTTGGTGGGCGCGACGCCCACGGAGGCCGACTGGCGGCTGTTCCCGACCCTGGTGCGCTTCGACGCCGTGTACTACACACACTTCAAGTGCAACCGCCGCCGCCTCGTGGAGTACCCCAACCTGTGGGGCTACGCGCGCGACCTCTACCAGCAGCCCGGCATCGCCGAGACCGTGGCGCTCGAAGAGATCAAGCGCCACTACTTCACGACCCAGGATTTCCTCAACCCGAGCCGCATCATCCCGCGCGGGCCCCACGTGGACTTCCTCGCGCCACACGACCGCGCCGCGATAGGCGCCCAAGCGGCGTGACCCTGAGAGGTACCAAAACGCCGATTCGTCATGCCGCCACCGGATAGTACTCGTGGATCAGGCCGCCGAGGAGATCGCGCCGCTTGATCTTGGGAACGATCTCCACCGGCTCGACGTGGCTCTGCTTCTCAGGTGCTCGAAGGTCAAGGCCGCGGTGAGGTCGCGCGGCGTTGTAATGGCGGACGTAGCTCGCAAGAACTCGGTCGAGATGACGGCGACCGAGGATCAGAGTCCAGTCGAGGGTTTCATGACGCAGCGTCTTCACGGCGCGCTCGGCAAAGGCGTTTGCCTGGGGTGATCTTACGGGCGTGCGGATGACGCGCATGCCCTCGCTGCGCAGCACCTCGTCGAACGAACCACTGAACTTGGCGTCGCGGTCATGGATGAGGAAGCGCACTGGCTCGCTGCGTTCGTCCAGCTTGAAGCAGAGGTTGCGCGCTTGCTGGGTGACGAAGGTGCCATTTGGGTTCGGCGTTGCGGCCGTGACGTGCAGCCGGCGGGAGCCGATCTCGATGAAGAACAGCACGTAGAGCGTCTTCAGGAATGCCGTCTCCACCGTGAAGAAGTCGCAGGCGACGATTCCTGAGGCCTGCGCCTTGAGAAACTGGCTCCAGGTCAGGCCGCGGCGCGGCGCAGGTCCGATGCTGTGAGCGCGCAGCAGCATTGCGATGGCGGTCGCCGAGACGTGGATGCCGAGCTTGTGAAGCTCACCTTTGATCCTCATGTAGCCCCAGCGCGGGTTCTCCTTGGCCATGCGCAGGATCAGTCGCCTGACCTCGGGCTCGAGCGCGGGGCGGCCCGGTCTGCGATGTCGGCGTGTCCACTTTCGCGCCACGAGTCGTCGGTGCCAGCGCAGCAGCGTCTCGGGACGCACGAGGAACGCATTCCAGCGCTCGCGGGGCAACATCCGGCTTGCGGCAGCCAGGAGTGCGCGATCACGCATCCGGTAGACCGGGCGCTTTACTTGACGGCGCAGGATCGCTACCTGGTGGCGAAGCACGAGATTCTCAAGGCGGACTTGCTCGGCGGCGCGATCCTTGGAGGAGAGCACGCTGAGCAGCCGGCGAAGCAACAAGTAGAGGAGCGAAGAGAGCACGGTCGCGATTCTGTCACGCATGGCTGGCTAGGCACCAGCAGTGCCCAGGATCATGGTCCGGACCGGCGCGATCGAGTATTTGTACCCCACGGGCGCTGAAGCACCTTGAGTGCATTGGCGGAGAGCTCTATCACTGCCTTCTCTGTGTCAGTCATGCCCCTTGTCCCCCCCCGGCGCGCTCGAGCACGCCCTCGCGCTCGAGCTGGGCGCTGAGGGTGACCACGTCGACCTCTTCGCCTTTGTCGTACAGGGTGAGGATGGCGCGGTAGATGAGCCGGTGCGTGTCGTGGTACTCGAAGTTGCGGACCAGGATCTCTTTGATGTGCTGGAACTCGGCCACGCGCCGCTGCTGCTGGAGGGCAAAGACTTCTCGACGTCCTGGAGCAGGATGACCTCCTTGCGGCCCTCCTCAGCGGCTCGCGTAGGCCAGGTGCTACTTCCCGCCCAAGAGCCCGTCGGCCACGTCGACACCCTCGCGGTGCTCGGCCTCTGTGACGTGCGAGTACACGCGCCGGGTGACGAGGCTCGAGCTGTGGCCCATGCGACGCGACACCACTTCGTCACGAACTCCCGCGGCAAGCTGAGCGGTGGCGTAGGCATGGCGCAGGGCGTGGATGCCGAACGCCCACGGCGCGAAGTCCTCAACCTTGCCGCCGGCCGAGACGTGCTGGCCAAGGCGTCGGCCGTTGATGTCGTCTCTGATCTGCCGCCACTCCTGAGCGAATGCGCTCGGCGTCCACAGTCGGCCAGCCTTGAGGATGCGCCGGTCGCGCGTCAGTGATGCCCGCAGCGATGGGAACACCCACGGCTCATCGACCCAGAGCCCGTCCATGGTGAGCTTGAGTTTCGACTCAGCGACGCGGCCCTTCTGCTGGCGCAGGACGGCGGCGACGGATGGCCCGAACGGTACCTTGCGCTTGCTGCGCTTCGTCTTCGTCGCGGTGCGCTCAACCTTGCCGTCGACCTGCTCGATCTTGCCGTTGACGTCGACTTCCCCGGCGTCCAGGTCGATGTCCTGCCAGCGCAGCGCGAGAAGTTCCGACTTGCGTAGTCCTGTCCCTAGTGCGACGGCGGCGATGGTGTAGATGGGAGTCCCGGCGGCGGCCTCAAGGAACCTGCGCGCCTCCTGCGGGTCGATGCCCGGCTCGGTGTCGTCCTCGTGCGTCTGGTCGTCCTTGGGCGGCTTGGCGACCTGACAGGGGTTGCCGTGGAGCACGCCGTCGACGGTGGCCCGCTTCAGCATCATGGACAGCACGCGGTGAACACCGCGCACCGTCTCGGGTTTGACGGGGATGCCGCGCTGGTGGGAGCCCTTCGCCAGCAGGTCGGCGTAGAACGTCGACACGGCAGTGACGGTGACTTCGGACACGCGCATGGATGCGATGGGATATGGCTTGATGTAGCGCTCGATGATCACCCGATACCCGGCGAACGTCTGCGCGCTCACCTCGGCCTTGCGGGACTTGAGGTAGGCGTCGGCGAAGTCGCCGAGGGACTGCGTGCGGGCGACGAGTGAGCCCTTGTCGCGGTCGGCTAGTAGCTTGCGCTCGACCTTCTCGGCCGCCCTCTGCCCCTTCACGATCTGCTGGACCTTGGCCGGCTTCTTCCCCGCGACGGTCACGCGGTCGTAGACCACGACGTTGTACCAGCCGGGACGGTCTTTCCGCTCTGTCACTGACACGGGTTCCCCCTTCGGACGCTGCCTGACAGTGACAGTATCCGCCAAAGTATCCGATGGTGCAAGGGGGGCGGCCGTTGCGGCCAGCTAAGAAAGTGTTGATTAGCGGGGAGAAAGGCTGGTGGCGAGGGACAGAATTGAACTGTCGACACCACGATTTTCAGTCGTGTGCTCTACCAACTGAGCTACCTCGCCACCGAGAGAACGCGGCTCTCGGAAGAGCGCGCCCCATGCTACCCGCGAGGCTGTGGGCGGTCAACCAGACGGGCGCTGCGCCGCGTCTCAGCCCTCGGAGGTGTCGAGCTCGGACTCGAACTGCACGCGCTCCGGTTCTTCCTCGGGCAGGAAGACTTTGATCAGGTCTTTCTCCTTGCCCGGCGGCAGGAGGCACAGTACGTAGTCGCCGGGCAGGATCTCGGTGGAGCCGCGCGCGACCAGAGCGTGGCCGGCACGCACGATCGCCGCGAGCAGCACGCCACCGGGCAGGTCGATGTCCTGCACGTAGGTGTGGGCGAAGGGCGAGTTCTCGCCGACCTCGAGCTCGACGACCTCCACCTTCTCGCGCTTCAGCGAAAGGAGATGCACGAACTTGTGCGTCGGCAGCTCGTGCATGATGAGGTTGAGCATCGCCGTGGTGGCGCACACCGTGTTCTCGACGCCGAGCAGGTCGAACGTGGGCTGGTTGAAGGGGTTGTTGACGCGGGCCACGACTTTGGGCACGCCGAACTTGAGCTTGGCGACCTGCGAGATGATGATGTTGTCTTCGTCGTCGCCGGTGACCGCGACGACCATGTCGGCGCGACCGATGCCGGCCTTTTCGAGGACCCAGATCTCGGCGCCGTCGCCGAACACGAGGGCGTCTTCGCCGAGCAGGTCGGCGATGATGTCGTAGCGCGTCTTGCGCTGTTCGACGAGGGCGATCTCGTGGCCGAGCCGCAGGAGCTGGCGGGCCGTGTTGAGACCGACCTTACCGCCGCCGATGATGAGCACGAACACCGCTCAGCCCTCCTGATCCGGCAAGGGGATCTGACAGGCGCGCACGGCGTCGAAGAGCGACACGCGGACGTCCCGGGTGGGGCACACCGTGCGGATGCCGACCTGCGCGAAGAGCTCCGCGCGCAGAGGGTCGTAGACGCGCGCGACGACGCAGCGGATGCCGTACTTCTTCTGCGCGATCTGCGCGATAACGATGTTGGTGTTGTCGCCGTCGGTGCAGGCGACAAAGGCGACGGCGCGCTCGATGCCGGCCTCGCGCAGGACCTCCCAGTCGAGAGCGCGCCCCACGACGAACTCGCCGGGGAAGTCGTCGCCCAGCAGATGGAAGGCCTCGGGGCTCTCGTCGATGATGGCGACATCGAAGCCCTGCGTCACGAGATCACGGGCGAGGCCGGAGCCGACGCGTCCGCAACCTACGATCAGTACGTGCATTGCTCACCTCTCACTTGGTCGCGGGTGGGCCCTGGCCTCTGCCTTCGGAGGCGGGAGGCCTGGGCCCCGAGGCCTGCGGTCCGCTCTCGAGGACCGCCGAACCCTCAGTAGGATAGCCCTTGGGCACGAGATTCAACAGCACCTCGCACGGGGCGTGGTCGAGGACGAAGTCGGCGGTACGCCCGAACACGAGGTTGCCGATGCGGCGTTTGCGCATTGTCCCGAGGATGATGACTTCGGAACGGCGGGCGATGGCCTCTTCAACGATGGCCTTCCCGGCCTGCCGCGCAGTGACCACGTCCGGCGTGAACTTGACCTTGAACGAATCGGCGACCCTTGCGGCCGTAGCCAGCACCCTTCCCGCCTTGTCCCGCTCGGCCGTGAGTAGCGCGTCGAGCGGCAGGTTGAGCGGCACTTCGATGACGTAGAGGCCGTCGATGGACGACTTCTTCTCGGTGGCGAGTTGGCAGGCGAGGACCATCATCTCGTCGGTGATCCGAGAGCCGACGATGGGGACGAGGATCTGGTTGTAGTCGATGTCCTCGCGCACCGATTCCGGCAGCGGCTCGGTCTTCACGGTCTTCGTGAGCGAGTAGCCCTTGGCGCGGCGATAGAGGATGTACACGACGATGCCGACGGCCATCCAGCTGAGGCCGACGGTGCGGCCGGCGGCGTGCGTCAGCACGACGACCACCCACACCGTCGCCGTCCCCAGGCCACCAACCACGGCGAGCACGGGGATGCTCGATCCCCGGAACGGGATGTTGATGGGCGTGCGCCACGGCCGCTCGGCGTCGGGCATCTTGAAGCGCAAAGTGACGACGCAGACATGAGCGACAGTGAACGAGATCATGGCGCCGAACGCATACAGGTCGGCGAGCGCGGCGATACTGCCAGGCGCCACGAGTATGGCCGCGATCGTCCCGAACAGCGCGATGGACACATAGGGCGTGAAACGCTTGGGATGCACCCGGCTGAGAATGGGCGGCAGCTGCTTGTGGCCCGCCATGGAGTAGGCGAGCCGTGACGAACCGATGATGCCCGCATTCGTCCCGATGATCAGGATCGTCGCCGCCAGGATGGCGATCCAGGGCGACAGGACCACCTTCATCCAGTCGAGCTTGGCGGGCAGATTCTGCACGATGCCCTGCAGCGGGTCAGCCTCGTACACGTTGCCCAGTTGCGTCCCCCAGAGCTTGGTGACCCATCGCCCTGCGACCTGGTAGATCGAGCCGGTCGCGTGCGCCGGCATCACGAACAGATTGTTGGTGTTGCTCTTGTCCACACGGACGTAGACGGGTTGCTTCGGATCGCTCTTGAACACGTACGGCCCGGTCTCGGCCAGCTTGCCCGGCGCCGGCTGCACGGGGACGGGCAGCGTCATCTTGGTCTGCGGATTCACCGCCAGCACGTTGTAGTGCACGGTCATGGCGGAGAGACCGACCATCGAGATGGCGAAGTACACGCCGAGCACGGCGGCGAGGACGTACTTCACCGCCCGCGGCACATCGCGACCGGGGTTGGACGACTCCTCAGCCATGTTGGAGATCGTCTCGATGCCGGTGTAGGCCACGGTGCCGATCGAGATGCCGTAGATGAGCTGGTGCCAGGTCGGCGCCGTGCCCAGATGGATCTGGGTGATGAGGATCTTGGGCGAGAGGAAAACGAAGAGCCCGACGATGGCAAGTAGCAGCTGCGTGCCGAGGTCAAGGATCGCGAGGATGATGTTGAGGCGCGCCGCCTCCTTGATGCCGAGGATATTGATGGCGACGAGGAAGGCGATGGTGAGGATGCCGCCGATGGAGTTGTACGGCCAGATCTTGAGGATCGGCCAGAATGCGGCGAGGTAGTTGGGCACGAAGAACGCCGAGATGGCGATGGTGATGATGTAGTCGAGCATCAGCGCCCAGCCGGCGCTGAAGCTGATCAGCTCGTTGAAGGTGTGGCGGGCAAAGCTCGACGAACCGCCCGCTTCGGGGAACATCGTCGTCGCTTCGGCATACGAGAACGCGGTCGTGACGAACAGGAGCCCGGTGAGCATGAACACGACCGGCGTGAGGCCCATTGCCGACGCCGCGACGACGCCGAGGGCGTAGTAGATGGAGGAGCCGACGTTGCCGTAGGCGGTGCTGAAGAGGGCGGGTACGCCCAGCACCTTATGGAGGCTCTCTCCCTCTCGCTTCTTTCGCCTTGCCACGAGCCCCTCGCCCTGCTTCAGATGATGTAGCGCCAGCGCAGTACAGCAAGGACCTCGAGGAAGATCCCTGCGATCAACTGCACCGAGAGCGGCCACACGCCGCCCCAAACGCCACGTACGATGAGCGCCGCTCCGACGACCCCCATGACGAGGGCGATGATCTGACGTGACCTGCGCATGGCTCAAGAGTGGCCGGCCCACCGTAGGCGAGCCGGCCTCCGGGCAGATTAGCACCGGCTGCCAGCGCGTACAAGTCGCTCATTAAGAACCTGTGAAGAGGACGCCAAACCGGCCAGAACAGGCCCCGGCAGACACAAGATGCGACGGGCGGCCCTTCGGCCGCCCGTCGCATCTGTCTCAACCGCGGGGCGCGCCCCGCGGCCAGCTGTGGATCGCCGCTACTTGACGAGGAACGGGATGACGAGCAGGGCCACGATGTTGATGACCTTGATCATCGGGTTGATGGCCGGGCCCGCCGTGTCTTTGTACGGGTCGCCGACCGTGTCGCCGGTGACGGCGGCCGCGTGGGCGTCGGAGCCCTTGCCGCCGTACTCGCCGTCTTCGATGAGCTTCTTGGCGTTGTCCCAGGCGCCGCCGCCGCTGGTCATGCTGATGGCCAGGAAGAGACCGGTGATGATCGAGCCCATGAGCACGCCGCCGAGCACCAGGTAGGCCTTGTTCCAGAACACCAGGGTGATGACGATCGGCGTGAGCACCGGGATGGCGGCCGGCAGCATCATCTCGCGGATGGCCGACTTGGTGACGATGTCGACGGCCTTGCCATACTCGGGCTTCTCGGTGCCCCTCATGATGCCGGGCAGCTCGCGGAACTGGCGACGGACCTCTTCGACGACCTTGCCGCCGGCGCGCCCCACGGATTGCATGCAGAGCGAGGCGAACAGGTAGGGAAGCAGACCGCCGATGAGCAGACCGACCAGCACCCAAGGCTCGTTGACCTTGAACTGGTTGATCACGCCGGGGCCGAAGCTCTCCTTCAAGTCGTTCGTGTACGACACGAAGAGGATGAGGGCGGCGAAGCCGGCGGAGCCGATCGCGTAGCCCTTGGTGATGGCCTTGGTGGTGTTGCCGACCGCGTCGAGCGGGTCGGTGGTGTTGCGCACTTCTTCCGGCAGGTTGGCCATCTCGGCGATGCCGCCGGCGTTGTCGGTGATGGGGCCGTACGCGTCGATGGCGACGATGATGCCGGTCATCGAGAGCATGGCCATGACGGCCACGGCGATGCCGTACAGGCCAGCCGTGCCACCGCCGGCAGCCTCGTAGCTGGCGAGGATGCCGGCGGCGATGACGAGCACCGGCAGGGCGGTGGACTGCATGGACACGGCGAGGCCCTGGATGATGTTGGTGGCGTGGCCGGTGATGCTCGCCTTGGCGATGCTCTTCACCGGGTTGTAGCGCGTCGCCGTGAAGTACTCGGTGATGACGACGATGAGAGCCGTCACGACGATGCCGCTGACCGCGCACAGGAACAGGCGGCCGACGCTGGGAATGCCGGCGAGGCGGTACTTCACGGCGCCGAGCATCCAGTTGGTGAGCGGGTAGAAGAGCACGATCGCGATGAGGGCAGCGATGCCCAGGCCCTTGTAGAGGGCGTTCATGATGTTGGTGCTACCGCCGCGGAGGCGCACGAAGAAGGTGCCGATGATCGAGGCGATGATGGAGGCGCCGCCGAGGACCAGCGGGTAGGTGGCGGCGGCCGTGACGTGCGGCCAGAAGAGGTAGGCCAGCAGCATGGCGGCGACGGCCGTGACAGCATAGGTCTCGAAGAGGTCGGCGGCCATGCCGGCGCAGTCGCCGACGTTGTCGCCCACGTTGTCGGCGATGACGGCCGGGTTGCGCGGGTCGTCCTCGGGGATGCCCGCCTCTAGCTTGCCGACCAGGTCTGCACCGATGTCGGCGGCCTTGGTGAAGATGCCGCCGCCGACTCGAGCGAAGACCGAGATGAGACTGCCACCGAAGCCGAGGCCGATGAGCGCGCGCACGGCGTGATCGGGCCAGAGCTGCGTGCCCAGCCAGTAGTACACGG